>ULPP01017176.1_pt1 | contig 59898 bp, 53 predicted proteins | sample 1953531 | NCBI WGS metagenome assembly ULPP01 (sample SAMEA4835630, study PRJEB28245) | human gut metagenome | biome: gut microbiome; material: fecal sample | place: Denmark | collected 2008
CAATGCAAAATTTGACAAAATTTGCAAATGAAAGAGATATTAGCCTTTATGAAGCAATAAAAATTTGTGAACAATCAGAGTTAAATTCTAAAACTCAATCAAAATTAAAGGATTTTGCAAATTTGATTTTGAAATTCCAACAAGCAAAAGATTCTTATACATTGAAAGAGTTTGTAACTTTGGTTATTGAAAAATCTGGTTATTTAGCAGAATTACAAGCTAAGGCTGCGACTGATCCAGAATTTCAAGATGATATAAACAACTTGCAAGAACTTGTTAACGTTGCAGAAGAATTTGTTCCAGAAGAAGAAGATAATATCTTGGGTGAATTTTTGCAACAAGTAGCATTGGTATCAGACCTTGACTCAATGGAAGAGGAAACCAATAATATTACGATGATGACTCTTCATGCCGCTAAAGGTTTGGAATTTCCTGTTGTTTTTATTGCTGGAATGGATGAAGGAATTTTCCCTTCTCAAAGAACTCTTCAAGTTCCGTCTGAGGTAGAAGAGGAACGTCGTTTGATGTATGTAGGGATAACAAGAGCAGAAGAAAAGTTATATCTTGTATCAGCAAAACGTCGTCAAACGTGGGGTGAATATAGATATTATAACCCTTCTCGATTTATTGAAGAAATTCCTCAAAACTTGATAGAATCTTCAGAATCTATGGGTGGAGGAGATTCATCATCCTCAACATTCAGAAGTGCGGTGTCAAGAGCGAAGGCTAATTCTGCAAAATCAGATAGTGATGGTTATATTAAACCTTCTTCTGGGTTCGGTGCTAATTTTGTTGCTCCTCAAAGAAAAGGTTTGGCAAGTGGAGGAAGAACGCACTCTACATCTTCTTCATCCTCTTCTAGTTATGGCTCAAATTCGTCATATTCAAAATCATCGTATTCAAAACCTGTTTCAAATAGAACTCCGCATAGAGCAATGGTTGTCAAATCGGCAATAAACCAAAAACGCCAAGAAGAAGCAAGACGTGCAGCTGGTTCTGATGCGATAAATGCTCTTCGTAAAATGTCAGCTCAACGTCAAAATGAAAGAAAGTTAGCAGAAGAACGTGAAATTCAGAGAAAAGCTGCTCCTGTAATCGATGATGTTTTTGAAGTTGGACAAAGAGTTTTCCATGGACAAATGGGTATAGGACATATTACAGATGTCATGAATATTGGCGAAAGTATTATGTACACTATTGATTTTGGTGCAAAAGGCAAAAAAGCCATGGATGCAACTTATGCAAAATTGAAAAAGTTTTAGCTCTAACGAGTTTTGTGGAAAATACTTATCTGTATGACGATTGCGAGAATATAAAAAACAAATGTCGAAGTGGTGGAATTGGCAGACACGCACGATTCAGGTTCGTGTAGCGAAAGCTATTGAGGGTTCGAGTCCCTTCTTCGATATTTTTTAATTTTACATATTACAGAATTTCCACTATAATATTACCTATAATTAGGAGAAATATATGAAATTTCGAACACTATTAACAATACTATTTTGTTTATTATTCACAACATCAGTTCATGCAGAAACAGAGTACATGTGTGGAAACATTCCATTTGTACCAAACAAACCACCGAAAGAGAGTTGTGGTTGGCGTTGTGGGCCAGCGAAAGCAACAACAAATTATCTTGTTATTTCACCAGAAGATTACGCTAAATATTCTTATCAAAAAGCAAAAAACATGTACACTGCAGGAAAATGTCAACAAGTCTATACAATAAAAAAATACATCGATGAATGTGGAGGACATGCCGTTGTAAAAAGAACAACTACTGCAACTTGGACAGAAACAACAGGAGGCAGGGATGTTTGCAGAATGAAACAATACCAAAATGCAGTCCAAAAACAACGAGAAATGCTAAAACAGTTTTAGATTTTTTGCTCATTACTCTTCTAAGGAACAATGGATATTACTGAACTTCCAACCACTATCACGAAGAACGATGAATTGAGTTTCTCGCCCTTCTGTATGAATTTCATCATTTGTATCTTTCATCGTTGCAAAAAAATCCCAACAGAATTCTAAAAATGCCGTATTACCATAATGTATGTTAAATTACAAGTTTGAAGGGTTTAGGTGACAGTAAAATCAGTCCTTTCCCAGTCATAACTTTTCAACTACTTCATTGACAAAGATTTCAAAACTGTTTTAGAACCAATATGTTGAAATTCCTTCACTTCTTGAGTTTTTTTATTTGAAGTAGTTGTTTTTTTAATTTGGGAAGCATTAGCTTTAGGAGTTTTGTTAGATTTTGGGCTAAACCAATCAAATGTATAGTTCAAGCCTAGTTGGAAGCCAACACCTGTTCTACCACCATTTCTAAATACGATTTGGAAGAACGAGTTCAATCTATCTTTCCATGTTTTAGTTACACCTAAGCCATATTGAATATATCCGTGTTCCATTTTTACACTTGCTAAATCAACATTTCCTGCTCTACCACCAACTTGCTCATTGATGTTATACATATATTGGAATGTTGCATATACACTCCACGTTTCTTTTGCATAAATAAAGTTCATTCCAGGAGCGACGTTAATTCCATTCAACAATCCAGAATTCATACTCATAGAACCAAAATCCGTTCCCCAATTTTGACGACCAAAAATATTATATGACATAAATGCTGTTGGCTGGATGGTGAAATGCTTAGTTGGATGGAAGTTGTAAGCTAATTTTGCAGCAGTGCCAGCAAACCAATTCCCTGCTCTATCTGTATTCCCAGCAACAGACATTTCATTATTATATCCTCCGCCATAAGCAACAACAGAACCAATGAAATTATCTTTCATAAATGTTCCCATCAAGCCACCTTGACCGCCGTTTTGATACATTCCAACACCATTAAATGTTTGGTGAGCACCATTATAACCAATATAAGCTGTTGGCATTAATCTCCAACCATGTTTCAATTTGATAACAGGGAAATCTGCACCAACTAATGAACCATATGAATTATTACCGACTTTTAATCCTTGAGTTAAGGACAAGTTTTCAAAGTTTACATATGATTTATACCACAATCCACCATCTTCCTTTTTATATTGATAAGGTGCAAATTGAGGAAGTGTTGAGGCGTAAATATTAGCATTTTTACTTTGAGCTAATAATCTTTCGCTATCAAGTGTCACGTGATTTAACAACATATCGTCAATCATCAATTGATTGTTGAAAGACGCCAAAGTCGCAACTTGCCCTCTAAATACTTGAGGATTGTAACGAGTCATATTGGAAGTGTACCAACCGCCACCAGCTGATTGAAGATTATAATAACCTATTGGAGTAAAAATTTCTTTATCTGTTGAAGTAAAATTAACCTTATCATTAATTGAATTTGCATCAAATACTCTAATTTTGAACTGTCTATCTATTGGGGCAAGACCAATAAAATTAAAATCCGCAACATTCAATGTTCCATTTGTATTTGAGGTTAAATTATTGATAATAAAAGCATCTCCAACTTTATTTCGTCCATCAATATCGATAGAAAGGTTGTTCTTGCCTTCAACAATCATATCATTTGAAATCTGATATTTGTTTAATATACTGTTCATTGCATTTAATGCTGAATTATTTGTCATATTCAAATCACTTACAAAGAAATGATTATCTGCAACACCACTACCAATATTTAATGCAGAACCATTTTTAATTTCAACCGTTCCGCCTAAAATATAACTATCTTTCCCATCAATAGTAATATTTGATTTGTTATCAAATATTGAAACGCCTTTATTTTGTTGCAACATTCCACCAAAAGCAGAATTATTTACATTATCAGTTTTCAAAATGCCATCAAGTTCATTCTTAATCAAACCATTCCATTTATCATTAGAGTCAAGATTAAATTCTGCACCATTACTAATTTCAACAGTTGCTCCTTTTTGAATATCAACAGAAACAGCTTGTGCAATGTTACTTGGTGATTTGATGTTTATATAAGAATTTTTTAACAAGTTTAAGTTTCCGCTTGTAGCAATCAAGTCACCAGTCATTGTAGAACTAGTACTTACAGTCCTTTCATAATTTAAAGTACCACCAGCTAATGAAACTTCACCATTCCAAATATCATTATCTCCAATAGTTACCCAGCCATTATCTGTAATTTGTAATTTTGAATTTGAATCAATATTTGTTCCAACACTACTATTGATAAAACTATCTTTTCCAACAGTAAATGTAGAATTTTCTAACATTAATTTTCCGCTATTTGCTTGGAATATTCCATTAGCATTCGACAAATCTTTAATGGTTAATACACCATTATTAAGTAACACTCCGCCTTTAGAAGCCCAATCAGTAGTTGCACCCAATGTTACATCTCCGCCACGAACAGCCAACAATGCATTATCTTTAATTTTTACTGTTGTTGCTTTTTTTATCACATCTCCTGCAGAAGCAGTCAATCTTCCACTAATAATATCTATAGTTCCACCATTAGCAAAAATTCCACCATTTGAAGTCAAACCATCAATTGTCAAAGTCCCACTTCCAACGGTATTTTCATCTCCGATAGAAATATTTCCAGCCCAAATATCATTCTCATCTAGAGTTATACTTCCACCGTTTAATTTAATTTCTCCCTTTGAGTTAATATTCACTAAAGTGTCTTTTTTAATATAACTATTGCTATTCAACGACAAAGATGCCTTACTAACATTTCCGATGTTCAATGAACCTTTTTCTACTTTCAATGTACTATTGTAATTCTTCAACGTATTCCAATTTAAAACACCATCCGCAATTGTTGTTTCTCCTCCAAAGAATGTTGAAGAAGCATTGACATCAGTTTGACCTGATTCTTGAGTATAAGTTCCTGTATAACCAGAATTATCCGCATTTAAAACCAACTTACTATTAGTATTTTCAATAAATCCTTTGCCAGAAATTAAAGAGTTGATTGTATTTTCACCGCCAACAAAATATGTTTTGCCATTTGCACCTTGATAAATATCATTAGTAGCAGTTTCTGTTGTAGCATCTAATGTAATGCCAGCAAGATTCATTGTGCCATCATTATAGATAGCTCCACCTTTTTGAGTTGCAGAACTATTACCCGTGAATTTTGTATTAGAAATATTTAAAATACCTTTGTTATAAATAGCTCCGCCATCTGCACCTGATGAAGAACTGATAATCTTAACATTATCAATAGTTACATTAGAAACTGTGCTTTCGTTATTCACAACAGAACCAGAAGTAGCTTTGCTTGCATTTGCAAGTGTTACATCGTGAATTGTCAAAGTTACATCATCTTTTTTAATATCAAAGAAGCTTCCTCTTACACCTGTTTCATGACCTGTAGAATCAACTAAAGCCCCAGAAATCGTACATTTGTCTTTGTCATAACCTTTAACTGTAAAATCACCTGACAAAGTTTCATCTAATGATTGTCCTATATTATAAGTTTGTTCTCTATTTGTATCATCATCAGAGAATTGGAAGAATCTTGTACCTTCTGCTTCATGGTTCATTTTATATAAAGTATTTTCATCAGCCGCACTGTTAATCTTAATTTGAATAGATTGACTATTCTCAGTTTTTGAAATGTCATAAATCCAAGATGTTGTAGCACCTGTTGCTAATTTGTCAACTTTACCATCTGGAAAATTAGGATTGTCACTAAATGTAGCACCTGTCAAGATGTCACCGTCTTTTGTAGAGTAAACACCATCCCAACCACTTTCTTTTCCAGAAATATAAATATCTCCAAACTTGAATGATTGTCCTCCATTTCCAATAGTAATTTTATCTGTTTGTAAATATTTTGAACCATCAGTTGCACCAGCAACATCTGCAATAATTACATTGAAGCTCAATTTGTTATCGTTACCTGTTACTTTTGAAAATTTATAATCGCCAACCGTTGTATTATCAGAACCCAACTTGATATTAGAATTATCAAAATTATAAATTGTTCCGCCTCTATAATCTCTATCAACTAAAGTTACATTAGCTCCATCAATTGAAATTGTATTTCCTTGTCCATTATCAACCTTACTCAAATCAATATTGGCAGTCATACTATCAGCAGATTTGAAAATCGCTTCTGAATTAGAAGTTCCATCCGCAAACTTAAATACACTATCATCAATTTTATTCACTGTTGAATTGTCTGAAATTGTATGGATTAATTTAGCACCTTGAGTATCTGAACCCAATACAACATCGCTATATCCAATTGTACCAGCGTTGATAGTTAAAGTTCCAGTATGAATGTTCTTTTCGCCACCAAATAAATAACTAGAGTTATAAACAATGACATCACCATAAGAATCTAACTTTCCGCCAAAACCAGATTTAACATTGATAATTCCTTTATTTGTGATTGTAGCTGTTTGGTTGCCTGTCAATGTTCCATTTATATTTAAAGTTGAATTTGTATCATTTATTAATTCTGAATTATTTTCAGTTGTCCCAGATAGAGTCAAAGTTCCGCTATTTGTAACTGTTCCAGCATTATTAGTAAGTTTACCTGAAATAGCCACATTACCAGATGTATTCAATTTCGCAATATCAGCTCCAAGGTCTTCAGAAATCAAATTAAGACTAATATCTTTATTAGTTGTTAAGTCTTCAAAATTCAAAGTCAAACCAACATTTGAACCATTAACAATCGCACCAATTATACTATCAACATTAGAATTATCAGTTCCGTTTACAGTAACATTTGAACTATTTTTTGAAGCAAATCCTTTTGTTACTCCAGAATTTTTATCATAAGTCAAAATTGAACCGTCAGCAGTTAATGTACCATTACCAGAGATATTTCCAATAGTCATTGTTTTACCAACAAGGTTCAAATTAGCGTTGTCGTTAATAGTTACTTTAGTAGCTTTGCTAATATTACTATTCCCTTTTATAGATAATTGAGCATCATTACCAATAACCAACTTAGCAGAATCAACAATCAAAGAACCGTTTTGCAAATCATTGTTTGTGTTCCAATTCAACTGACCACCACTGATTTTTGAAGAACCTTCAAAGAATTTTGCAACTTTTCCAACAGTTGTAGTTCCTTCAGTTTGAGTAAATGACCCGATATAATTTGAATTATCGCCGTTTAGAATAAGTTTATTTGTAGAAGAAGTAATCGAACCCTTACCCGCAATACCGCCATCAAGTTGAACAGTACCAGAACCCAATATGCTCAGAGTATCTTCGGTATAAATATCATTAGCAACTCCATTTGCTTTGTTCCCGCTAAATGAAATTTCACCACCAATTACAGTATCTAATTTCAAAATTCCGTTGTTGTATATTGCACCACCTAAACCAGTAGCAGTATTATTTTTAAAGGATGTTCCATTATTAGTACTAACAGTAACCGTAGCAGTTCCTGAATTATTTTGGATAACACCACCATTGCCAGAATTGCCATCTGCGGTTGATGCGTTGTTATTTTCAAAAGTAGTACCGCTTGCAACTATTGAACCGCCATTGTTAATAACAACACTATTAAATCCACTATAAGAACCTACATCTGTAATACATAGTTCTTGAGGATGTTGTTGAGAATCATATCCAACAGCAATACCTAATATATTATGTTCTGAATGTACAACATCAGAACCATTACCATAGATAGAAAAACTACCACCTTGAAGAGCATTGCCCTTGCCTGTCCAATAACCGACATTCTCATCTGCAGTAACAACTTGGTGTCCGTTAATATTTTCATCAACGACATCGACAACAAAACCTCCAGAAGAACCTTGTTTGTCTATTTTAATGATATTATTTTTTACTGTAATAGCGTAAACAGTATCTCCTACAGTGGTAATTGTTGATCCTGAATAAGAAGAATTTACCTTGTCTGCATTAGTTCCATCCAAGAATTTTGAACTATATGAATCCCCTGATAGATTAGTATTTGTAATATAAATTTGACCAACATTTAATGTTGCATCTGTAGCTTGCTTAATTGAGTTAAAAGTAATTTTATCAGAACGGTTATTTGCACTCAAATCAACATCAAATAAAAAGTTTGAAGTTGAATTAATATTCAAGGCATTCACATTTAAGTTATCAATTTTATCAATTTGATTATTTTGAGTATTTAAAGTTCCACCATTAAAGTTCAAATTTGCATCGTTAAATGACCCATTTGTACCAATTTGTAAAGTACCGCTATTTAGATTTACATTTTGATAAGCAATAGTACTATTCATAACGATACTACCTAAGTTTTGGGCCGAATCAGTACCGATATTCATATTTCCAAAAGCATTAGAATCTCCAGAAATACCACCATTGAAGACAATTTTACCATCGGCAGATGTAACCAAATTCAAAATCCCTGCGTTGTAAATATCATTATTACCTTCTGTTGCAGTGTTACCCTCAAAATTAACTGTATTAGTACCAGTCGCAACGATATTTGTTGTTGCATCTGTTGCGTTATAAATTGCACCGCCTTTACCTGTTGCATAATTGTTTAAAAAACTTGTGTTTGTAACATTCAAAATGCCAATTGTTTTCACTGTGCCATCTTTTACACGGTTAAGGTTTTGAATTGCACCACCATTACCGTCTTTTCCATATTCTGCACCAGAAACCTTATTTCCAGAGGAATCCTTGTGTTCTACATCATTATATGTTCCATCTTGAGATTTGTTATTACTAAAAATAGAATTACTTAAATTAACTGTTCCACCTTTATTAATAATCGCAGTATTGAAACCTTTCCAACCAATAACATCGCCATTTTCATTTACGCCTTTTACATCATTAATAGTCAAAGTTTGATTATTAATCGAAATACTTTCAGGGTAATAAGTATCGGCATCTAACACAATCCCGATAACTTTATCATTTGTTGCAATAACATTTTTGCCATTACCGTTAATCTCTAAGTACTCACCTTTCAATACATTAGAGGTATAACGTTCTTGAGGAGTATCCATGTCATTAGTTTTTACAAAATAACCTTTATGCCAAGAATTACCAGAACCAATGTACTCATCTGTAGTTGCGTTATATATATAAGTTTTTGCACCAGCAAGAGCCTCATCTTGTCCAATAGAAACCGCAACTGGCAAACCACCAGAATTTACAACTTTTGTAACCTTGATTGAATCATTTTTAGAATTTTTATCAGTCAATCCCAATGAATAACCAGCCTTACTTGTGATTACTGTTTGTAAACTTTGAACAAGTTCGGTATTTGAATCAGCTAAAGAATTCTTTTTCACAAACTGAAGAGTAATAGAATGACCTAGTTCTGAATAAGAAGACATATCGGTATTAAATAACAATTTATCAATTGTTATTTTTCCATTACCTGTTATTTCAGAGTCAATATAGTCAATTGTACCTTTATCTAAAGAAACATCTAATCTTAATTTTACATCATTTCCAATAACATTGATTGAATCAGGATTAAAATTATTTTTGCCATCTAATCCTTCCAATATTCCATTAGATAAGTCTAAAGTTCCACCCTTGAGAGTGATTTTAGCCCCAACAGAAAAATATTTATCCAAAGAACTAACATAACCATTTAAACTATTTTCTTTACGAAAAGCCAATGTTCCATCATGAAGAACTAAATTTGCACCCTTAACGGTGTTATTGAAAATTATCATACCATTTGTTGGTGCAAAACTAGTATTAGAAAAGCTTGAAGTTGATTCTAATCTACCATACTTAACACCAGATGCGTTTAATTGAATGTTATTGTTTGCATTACGTGGGTTAAGCCTATCCCTATAAACGTCATCAAAAGAATCTCCATATGCATTAACAATATCATTAAAAATTAAACTTCCAGAATTTCCAGCATTGAAATATACCGTACTATCATTTCCATCATCTCCACGACTGTTACTTGAATAGTTACCAATATAAATACCTTCTTGAGAGTTAGAAATTACATACGAAGAAGTTTGATTTACACCATTACTATTCGTCCGTTGGGATGTAGCCTCTCCACCTTCAACATAGTTTCCGCCAAAAATTGTATCTCCACCATCCGCAATTAATTTTAAATATTCCCCAGAATTATACCGTCCTTTTGGATTCCAAGAAATTGCACCTGCAGAATATTTTGCCGTATTCTTATAGAACTGAGAGTTAACAATTGTTACTCCAGTATTTGATGCCATTACACCACCAGAATCTGTAGAATAATTTCTTTCAAAAACAGAATTATTTATAAAACCTGCAATATATCCCTGATTGCCTAAACCAATAGCACCACCCCAGCCACCTGTTTCCCCAGGTTTTCCAACAACTCTATTATCGGAAAAATGAGAACCTTCAATAATAAAATCAACTCTTTTATCAAAGTAAACAGCACCGCCATGAGTATTTACCTTATTGTTTTTAAAGTCTGTTGAAATAATATTTACATATGCAGGAGAAGAATCTTCACCTACAACATACAAAGCCCCACCTTTATACTGGGCATGAGTTTTACCAGTCCCATCAGCATTTAAACCAGCAGTATTGCCATCAAAAACAATAGACGAAATTCCATCAGCACCTCGAGATCCAATCAAGTTCAAATTGCCTGAATCATTATAAATAGCACCACCATTATCACTTGATTTATTACCTTTAAAATATACTTTCCCAGTAATTGTCATAATAGAGGCATTATAAATAGCCCCACCAGATATCGCAGAATTGTTTTCAAAGTTATAAGTACTATTACTATTAAAAGTTATACGACCGATAGAATCTTTAAATCTTGAATCATCAGAATGAGTTATAGAGCCTTTTCCATTATAGATAGCACCCCCGAATTTGCCAGCACTATTACTACTAAAATCAATCGAATGACCTCCCCCAGAAGAGATATCTAGAGTTCCAATATTAAAAATTGCACCACCATCATTAGAAGAACGATTAGAAGTGAACTTCATATTACCGTTCAAAGTAGCATGACTCATATTTGCAATAGCACCACTCAAAGTAGAACTGTTATTATAGAAAGACATATTTTCAGCTTTCAAAGTTCCTTCATTATAGATAGCTCCACCCCATTTGACAGAATTAACATCCTTAATAAGAGTATTCCTAATATTTAACTCCGTCCCAGGCTGAACATCAAAAAGAGCCTCCCTAGGATTAATACCCAAAGACAAACCATTGGAATCCAAAGTAGAATTCACCATCAATAGTGATAGATTTTGCATATCTACCTCCAGAAATCCAAGCACCAAGTTTTATAGATTCCTTGGATTTTATTGAATTTTCTGTCAATTGCACATAATCAATTACTGTAGATTGCTTTAAAACAGATTTTAAAGTCTCAGAATCAGAAACATTAATTGCTGTACTATCAGCCATAGCACATTGGGCACCCAACATCATCGCAACAGAAATCGCAACAAGTTTTACCCTTTTATTATTCTTCATAACTTCTTCTTACTCCAGTCCTCTTATTACCTAAATTATATCAAGAACATGAAAAATTTCCCAGAAATTTAGTTATTTTTTATGATGTAAATAATTTCCACTTTTCTTTAAAATGATTGTATGCCAATAGTTACAAGTTTTTAACATTCATTCATAAATTTTTAAATTTTAACAAAAATTAAGAAATAAATGGGGTAAACTAAAATACGGAAAAAGATCTATGAGCAATGGAGAAACTATTGTAAATAAAAAAAAATAACAATTACTAAAAAGCATTAAACATAATACTAAAAGATAAATGCTTATCCCTCTGAGGAACAATGGATATTACTGAATTTCCAACCACTATCACGAAGAACAATAAATTGAGTTTCTCGCCCTTCTGTATGAATTTCATCATTTGTATCTTTCATCGTTGCAAAAAAATCCCAACGGAATTCTAAAAATGCCGTATTACCATAATATTTTATCATTATGTCTTTTATTTTAAAATTCCTATTTGAAAAATTTGTACTCATTCGCCCCAAGCGAAAATGCTCAACTATCTCATCAAATCCAATAGCATACCCCTTAGGATGGATAAACGATATTGAACCCTCTCGATCCCATATTTCTCTAAAAAGTTTTTCATCCGAAGTATTAACTGATTCAATATATGATTTTAGTAAATCATCAATTCTTTCCATAATACCAGTTTATCATAAATAAACATAAAGACCCTAAATAGGGTCTTTAGTGTGAATGAAATCATTCATCTTCTTTTTTCTCTTTGTGTTCTGCTAGTTTTTCATCTAGTTTTTCTTTTGCTTCATGCGCCTTTTCTTTTAACTCTTCAGCACCTTCTTTTATATCTTCTTTGAGTTCGCAAGCTTTTTCCTTAACTTTTTCCGCTGTATCGTGAAGTTTTTCCTTCATTGTTTTTTTATCGTCATCTTCGTGCATAATTTTAACTCCTTTCGTTTTGTTCAATATTATTATTTACGAAGATTAAAAAATTTTTATGCGAAAAATGGGTAATAAAAAAATAAAAATTGGAAGATAATAATTATTAAACCCTCTCCCTTAATCCCTCTACATCGGAGAGGGAAATTTCTTTAAAACAATGTCCCTCGTCAAAATTGACGAGGGACATTGTAAGTTTTTTATTCTCTAAATGCTTCAGATAGAAATGCTTGAAACACGTTCAGCATGACTTTTTACAATAGATTAATTTCTGCCTGTTTTGTTCAAAGTTTCAACATCAGCTACCTTCATAGCGTAATATGGAGTTTTTTGACCTTTTTCTGTTAAGAACAATACAAAATTATCAGTAAAGTAGAATTGACGACCATTATCTGGACGAAGCGAAGTCATTCTTACAGCAACAGCCGCTTCACTTTTTAATTTAACACCTTCATTATTCATTTTGAAATCTACTGTTTCAATTGAACGGTCAATTCTGAAATTTGTTCTTCTAATATCTCGACCTTCTACTTCTGGGAAGTTTGTTTCTTGATACAAGCTAATTTCTGGAATGATTAACTCATCATCTTTAACAAATTTTCTATTTCCATGATATTTTGAAGTTTTTTCCTTCATTTCTGAATAATATTTCAAGAATGTTTTATCATCATTTGTTCTATACAAAATAACTTCATCTTTATCTTTTGTGAATAATTTAACAGCAAAATCTTCAGAATTATTATAGAACAACACTCTTACATTCTTATATAACTTTTTATTACTTGATTCGTTTATGCCAAAATATTGAGCATTATAATTGTAATTTTTTGCAAATGGAGCTTCTGAAAGTTTGTCAAACGCTTGTAAAAATTTAAAATCTTTTTTCAACATTGCATAAACAAATAATTTTTGAGAATCTTTTGCCCAATCGAATGAATCTAAAATATCACTGGTTTCATTAAACTTTTCTTTTATGCCTTTTTCAATTTCCTTTTTCAATTCTGGGGAAACTGTTCCATATTTTGTATAATAAGCATTTTCACTAACATTTGATTTTTTGAAAGATTGTTTATTTAATTCCTTAACTACTTTTGGAGTATCTCCAACAAAACGAATAGGTCCATATATAATATTATCCATCAATTCGTTCCAAACAAGTTGAAAAGTTCCCACCCAAATTCTATTTTGAGCCTTACTTTCAACAGACATTGTTGGAAGTATTTCTATTGGTTTTACAGTTTCTACGGATTCTGTTTGCTCAACTTTAACCTCAGATTGCTCAAGTTTGTTTTTTTTGTCAGCTGCAACAACAGGTAAACTTGCGAGAAGAACCGCTAAAACCCCTAAAGCTAATAACTTTTTCATTTTTTTCTCCTTCTATCAATATTTAACATTTTAAAAAAACTTTTTAAAAAACCACCTGCCGTATTCTTGTGAAGAATAGGAGCAGATTCATAGAAATTTTTATAGTTCTCTATAATATTTTGAGGCAAAGATTCCCCTTTTTCAAGGGTATAAGACAAAAATTCAATATAATCATCCTGCTCTTCTTTATACAAAGCATCACGATTTCTTAAATCTTCATCAGCTTCATAGTGAATTAAAGCATGATACGCCGCAACAAGACTCTCATCCTCTGTATCTTTTGGATAAGCAAGCATAGCTTCCCTAACGCAAAGCTGACCAACCCGCACAAGCCTCAATAGCCGTGCTACTTTTTGTCTATCATCGATATTTTCAGACATAACGTTATTTTACAAGAAGTTCTGACATTTCTCGTTCAACAAACTTTACCATGTCAGCATAATCACCATTAAAGAAATTATCTGTAAATTCCTTTAACATATCTAAAGCCATCTCTCTTTTATCCATAGTAGCTTTATAGAAAAACTTCTTTCCAACCTTATAACGAACTAAAATACTCTTAGATACCAATCTATCCATAACGGTTTTGATTGTTGTATAAGCTCTTTCTACACCATTTGAAGAAAGTTCATCTACAACATCTTGAATAGAAATATCTACATCTTCGTCTGTGGCAGTTAAATTCCAAAACGTATTTAAAATTTCAATTTCTAAAGAGCCGCAAACCATGATTTCCTCCTGTAACTGTCAACTATTACTATAATTGTAATATAAAAACTTTAGATTTCAATAGCTGTTACATAATATTTACAAATCCGTAAAATACTAAAAATCCATATTCATAAAATCTTCTGATTTTTTGTAATCTTTTTTGCTAGAGCGAACTTTTGCGTTCTTTTTCTTGGTTTTTTCTGGAATTGAACGATAAGCATTATCCAACGAAACCTTTGCAATTACTTCTTTTGTTCTTCTATCAAAGAACGTCAACCAAAATTTTCTATTGATATTATCGACAGCAAATGACACATTTGCAACAACTTTATCCCCAGGTCTGATTTGACGAAACATAAGTTTTGTATCCCCAAAAATAGATGGACTAAATTTTGCGTTGTAATCATTCATCAAAACCATGTCAAAACCAGAAAGAGTCTTGTCAGACATATTTGAAATCAACACAGATAAAGTAATCGTATTAACCTCTCCGAATGGATCTTTCTCATGTTTAATATTATTTATATTAACAGTTAAGCCGTCATAATGAACTTCTTCTTGTTTCAAAGCTTCTTCTTTATAAACTGGCAAGTCAACTTGAGTATTTATTTTTACCTTAATTTCATCCCCAGGAGCAATCATCACATGATTGCCTTTTCTAATTAAAGCAACACCAAGACCAGCAACACCGCCAATTGCAGCACCTCCAGCCAAAGTATAACCTTGAGAAGCAATCGCAGCTTCTAAACCTAACCAATTTAGAGCCATTAAACCGCCGACTGCTCCACCAGCAACAGTATAACCAACATCTTGAGCAACAATTTTTGCACCTGCAGTAATTGGGTGAAGTTTGGTTGTCATTTGACCTTCAATAGGAATCTCTCTTCCATCTGGAGTAACTAAATAATCAAAAGACAAAGACATTGATGCTTCACGCCCCAAACGTGTTGGTTCGGTTGTTCCAGTCAATTTGCCATGAGCAACAGTTCCCTTTGGAATAATAATCCCTTTGTCGCCATAAACATCAGATGTTACCTCTGCAAAAAATTCATCTCCTTCCACAGAAATAGAAGAATCTAATACTTGAGATACCGTCATATTTATTACATCTTTGCGATTTAGTGATTCAACTTTTCCAGTAAAAATGTCATCTTGCGTTTGCTTATATTCACTTGACTCTGATACAGAACCTTTCAACGGCTCTGCAACTGACAGCAAAGTAAAATTCATAAAGCAAATCATTATTGATAATATAAAACTAGCAATCTTCTTCATGTCAAAATTATACAACACAATTAAAAGATAGAGCAAATGTTAATCTTTTTGTTCTTCAACTTCTTGTGCCATCTCTTCAATAAAATTGTTTACTTTTGCAGGTTCAAAACATGAACAAGAATTCCAAATCAATGTTGGTCTAGGCTCAGTCAACAAAGGACTTGGAAATTCATTATGGCATTTACCTTTCAACATATTAGTTGATCCATCTGGACAAGACGTAAACATTGAGCAACAGCTACAAATTTTCAAGATTAAACCATAATCTTCCATTTTGGATTTCAATTGTTGCAAAGCATCAATCATTCTCAAATGAGATGAAGTAGTATATTTTTTATTCTTATAAATAAATCTGATTTTTGACAAACCACTTTCTGTTGAAATAAATTCTAACTTACAAGCTCTATCACCATGTTTTGTCTGTACCATAACATCAATAGAAAGTTTATCCACCTCTCTATCTGTATTCGCACCCAGTTTTTTTAGTAACACTCTTACTGGAGGGAAATTCTTAACAATGTGACAAATTGAGTAAATTGGATACAACATTAATAGCATTATTTCTTTGAAATTTAATTTTGCATTTACCAAACTCAAAGCAAAAATTGCTATCAAAACAAACGCAGTAAAAATCACCACGCTACATTTCACAATAAATTGACAATGATATGAATACGCTATTAATAATGCATAAATGGCAATCAATGTCCAACAATTAGGATTTAACAATGAACAAATATGTTCAATATAATTAAAATTAACGTTTTTTAAATTTTTAAAATTATTTTTCAATAAGTTAAAGCGTTTTGTTAATCTTGGCTTTTTAAATGAACAATCTTGCCCAAGAATGAAAGATTGAATATTAGGATTATAAACGCATTTGTGTCCTGTTTGTGATAACAACAAACTAAATTCTAATTCTGAATTGATATCTTTAAAATTAATATCTTCAGCATCTTCCAATGCAGATTTTTTTATTATAAATAAGCCAGAATCAACATTTGTAGCCAATCCTAACAAAGAACGAGATTGTTTGAAGAAATTAGCTTGATATTTTTTATAAACAGCTTTAATCCTATCTACTATATCTAAATTTTCTCTATTGATATTCAATTCACCAGTAACAGCATCATATTTTTTTAATGCCGCATTAGCCAATGTTAAAAATTCTGGAGCAATCCTTCTAGTACTATCAATAAACACATAGGCATCAATAGTTCCATCTTTTTTAAGTTCTTCTAAAAGCATTGATACGGCTTTGTTTTTGCCCAAAGTACCAACATCTTGAATATTTACAACATGTACGAAATTGTCATTTTCAAAAATCTTTTCAGAACCGTCATTACAATCATCCAAAACAGCATAAACCTTGAAATCAGCAAGAGGATAATCTTGCATCTTCAATTCTTCAACAAGTTCTTCCAAGCACTCTTTATGATTATGGCTATATATTATTACAGCAAAACTCGCTTTTGAATCATCATATCTTGAATATTTTCTTTCGATAAAAAATGGTCTGTCTTTCAAGTTGCGAATAGACAAAATCAAAAGATACAATGAATAAACTAATACGTATAAATAAAGTAGATATAATATAAATTCCATATTTTAATCCTCGTTTCTATAATCTTAATAAAAACCAAGATAAATTTCAAATTCTTTAAATATCTAAATGAATTGCACCTTGTCTAAAGATTCTCAATTCGTTATTCATAACCCCAACAACTGTTGATTCTAGCCCCTTTGCGACATATCCGTAATCTTCAATTATTAAATCCGCAAGACCAGACATATTTTCTAAAGCTTGTTCATAAGTTTTAGCAGAAGGTTGGTGTGAAAGGTTTGCACTTGTGGTCGCTAAAACATGCCTAGGAATAATTTCACAAATTTCTCGAAAAACTTCATTATCCGGAACTCTTATTCCAACAGTTGGCATAGATGAGGTTATATAATCTGGAGTATTCTCACTTTTATCAGTCACAATTGTCAATGCTCCAGGGAAATATTTCTTTATTAATACCTGTCCAATTTTTGAAATCGGCTTAACATAGTCAAGCAAAGGATAAATGTCATTAGACATTAAAATTAAAGGTTTTTGAGCCTCTCTTTTTTTTATTTCATAAATCTTTTTAACAGCAGATTCATTATTAGGAAGACATCCCAACCCCCAAACAGTATCCGTAACATAGGCAATTACTCCACCATTAGTCAAAACATTTATAATTTCATCTTTATTTTTTAACATAATATAATCCTCGCTATTTTTATTTAATATATTACCATATAAAACAGAATAAATGACGGGTTGACAATTTTGAAAACATCATTATTATAAAGATTAAGGTATTATAGAAACAAGAAGGATTTATATTATGGCTTCATCAGGTGCATCAATAATCACAAATATTTCGTCTGGACTATCAAATACATATGCTTATCTTGCATCACTTTATCCACAGGACGGAGTGACTTATAAAAATATCACAGCAGCAAGAAACGACCAAACAAATTATTTAACACTAAATCAATCTTTTGCATCTTATTTACAAAACAATTTTTCAACAATAGATAAAGATGGAGATGGAAAAATTAGTGCTGATGAAATGAACAAAATGACTAATACAATTTCTACATCAGGAGTTTCAAGGGAAGAGTTATCTCAACTTGCAGCTTCTGGCACCTATTCTAGCGAAATGATTTCTAAAATCCTAGAAAACTTTGACGAAATGGACACAAACCACGACGGAAGAGTAACAAGTGCAGAAATTTCTAGTTACACTTTTTCTTGCAACAAACAAGAAATAATAGATGAGGATAACTACAAAAAAGCAACAAATATGTCATTATTTTACGGAGATGACAATTCTTCAACTGACGTATCAAGTTACAGCATTTTGAGTTACAAATACAAGAACTTTACAAACTCAAAAAATTAAATAAATTACTTTCCAATACAAAAATGATCAAAGATATTGTTCAAAATATCGTCAGTAATTACTTCACCTGTAATTTCATCCAAAGATAAAAGAGCTGACTTCAAATCGATATAAATCATATCTTGAAGTTCGCCTAGTTCAGCTGCATCTAAAGCTCTTTTTAGACTCAATTTACATCGTTCAAGGCATCCCTGTTGTCGTTTATTTGTAATAAATTCCGTATCTTCAAGAGAAAATTGGCAAATTATGCCTTTCATCTTTGTTTTCAAATCATCTAAACCATCTTTTGAATAGGTAGAAAGTTTAGCCGTATTAGGAAATACTTCCTTAAATTCTCCCGACTTCAGCAAATCAATTTTATTAGCGACAACAATATGAGTTTTATCTTTAATAATATCGTAAATCTGAGAATCCTCATCAGTTAAACCAACAGATGAATCATACAAAAACAAAATCAAATCAGCATCTTTTGCCGATTGTTTTGAATACTCAATACCGATTTCTTCAACCTTGTCAATATTTTCATCTTCTCTAATCCCAGCGGTATCAATTAAGGTAACGGCAACACCAAGATCAATGTTTTCTCTAATCACATCTCTTGTTGTGCCTGCAATATCAGTAACAATTGCTCTATCTAAATTCAACAAAGCGTTGAATAAAGAAGATTTTCCAACATTTGGACGTCCAACTATCGCAACCTTAACTCCTTGCCTTAAAATATCAGAAGATTTAGCACAGTCTAAAATTTTATCAATTTCTTTAATAGAATGTTTAAACCTCTCTACCAAATATGAATATTCTGGTTCAGCAACATCCTCGGGGAAATCAATTCCAGCTACAATTCTAGATGCGGTTTCAAAAATTTCTCCCTTTATCTCATTTATTTTATTTGCTAAAACACCAGACAAATTTTTGGCAGATTGAATTGCAAAATTTGAAGTTTTTGCATGAATCAAATCATCAACAGCTTCTGCTTGAGATAAATCTAACTTTTTATTCAAGAATGCTCGTTTAGTAAATTCACCACGTTCAGCCATTCTTGCACCATTTTTAAGCACAACATCAAGAATATTTTGAACAACATTTATACCGCCGTGACATTGAATTTCAATTACATCTTCGCCAGTATAACTGTTTGGATTTTTGAATGGAAGGATGATAACTTCATCAATTTTTGTATCTCCATCAACAACCCAACCGTGACAAATTTTTCCAACGGGGAAATTATTTTTATCGGTAATTTTTTTTGCTATCTCAAAACTTTTATCACCAGAAATACGAATAACCCCAACTCCACCAGTTCCAATTGGAGTTGAAATAGCTGCTATTGTTTCAAATTCTTGTGTTATATTCATAATCTCATTATACACAAAAAACAAAATTTACCCCTATAATAAAAAAAAGCTATGTACTGAGGTGCATAGCTGTTGATTAGGGATATGTGTATCTTAGTCTCTAAGGAGTATATTGTTATGTTATCATTTTCATTTTATTTGTAATCATACAAACTAATGAGATTTTATAATATCAATTGAATTTTTAAAAAAGTAAATAATCTTTACTCTTTGAGAATTTTTGATATAATGTAGGTATTCAATAGACGAAGGGAGATGAAGAGAATGAAAAAATCTACAGCAGTTACTTTAGGACTTTTAATTGCATTAATTGCTGGTATGTCTTGTGTCTTTGCAGCAGAATTTACAAAATTCTCATCTAAATTTATAAAGAATTTTAAAGATTGTGATGCTTACGAAGAATCCATCGTATCTGAATATGAAGGAAAACAATTCACAACCAACAGAAAAATTATCGGATGGCGTAATAGTTTTTGTAAATATCAAGAAACAATTAAATCTCCAGACGACGAATACCAATTGAATTGTTCTTTTTCAAACCTACAAGTTGAGGAATTGTATGAATCAATGAAGGATAGAGCCAAAGAACCACAAAAATATGATTTGGATATTTTCTCTGAGCAAACAGATAAAAAAGGTCAAACTAAATACGTTGTTGTTGGAAGCCAAACAATTAAAGGAAATAAAGCATACATTACTTGGGCAAAATACCAAAACAACCCTTATTTCTGTAAACCTCAAAAAATCAAATAGTAAATTTTATAGATATAAAAGAGGCGGTCAACTTTAATAAAGTTGAGCGCCTCTTAATTTATTTTTATTTTTATTAAGAACTATGCTTTTGCATCTACTTTTGTATCAGCTGGTTTTACATTCTGTGCTTCTTGAGCCTTTTGAGCCTTTTTATCATGGAAGTAATTACCAATCCAGTTAGCTGGTTTCATTACAAGTACAGGAACTAGATATCTATAAACCATACCGAATACGAACAATGATTTCATTGCAGACAAACCATCTATCTGATGAGTGATTTTTATATCTTTTAATACGTCAAGATTAAAATCTCGAATATTAGAGTATGATTGATTACCTAATTCTTGAAGAAGTTTTTGACCTTCTTTTGAATCTGGTTTAACATGTTTATACCATTCTTTCATCATGATTTTCAAATTCTTAGGATCCCAATCTCCAAAAATTTCAGTTTTCTTTGATGCTGGATTATTATTTAGATAATTTGCAACAGCTCTTGTGGTTGCATTATTACATTTCTTTGCTAACCAGCCATCTAGACCATAAGCACATCCAGTAGAAATTAACCAAGTTAACCCATCGTTAATCGCTAAAGTCTTGCGTTTTTCTGGGTCCAATTTATCATTTTCCAGTGTTTTTACAATATACATACCAGAAATTAAAGTTGAACCTAACGCTGACATATGTGCCGTCATATTATTCCATTTTGTGCTATTTGTATGGTCAACAATAAACTTTGCAACTTTACTTTTATAAAATCTTTTGTAGTAATTATTTGCAAGCCATTCAGTAAATTTACCGTACAAGCCTTCTGATGCTTTTTCAGTTGCGGCAGTAGCCACGCTTGCTACACCTGTAAATTTTGGTTGAACAACTGTTCTTTGGTTTGTTACATAAGCTCTTTTAGGAGTATTACTATAATTTTGAATTTGAGTAATTTGCATTATTCTTTTCCTCCTTGAACTTCTTTAAATACAGGGCTATTTACCAAATTTTTAGAATAATCTTGAGTTGGTTGTTGTACAGGAGCTGCATCCTTTTTCTTTCCTTTTTCCATATGGAAAACATATTTCAAAATTGGAGGAATCAAAGCAATTGTTAACATTGCTTTTGGAATACCTAATACGATTGAATCCATTGCAAATTTTGCAATATCACTTAACTTTTTATATGCCTTTGATTTTTCAAGACGTCTTTTACCTATTGATTCAACACCAAATAGCTTTTCTAAGCCTTTTAGATATTTTTCTGGATTGCTGCTAATTTTTTTATACGCAGAACCAAATGGAGCCATCACAATTGAAGCAACAATAAATCCGATAACAGCGGATGATATTGCGTGAGATGCAGCGTATATACCATCTTCTCTATCTTTCTTACCCGTTGTCGCCAAATTTGTTGCAGGTCTTAAAACACCTGCGGCAACAAGGGAAACTAAACCCGCCCCTATCGGACCTTGAGTTCTAAATATTTCACGTAACTTTTCAAATTTCTTTGAACCAGAAATTTTATCCCAAGTACTTTTGCCTAAGTTTTCGAAAACATCAGCGGCAGCCCCGTTTTTCCCTCCGGTAAAGCTGCCGCTATAATATCCTCTATTCACATTTTTTTTGTCACACACATCCGCACTCTTATTCTCTGCTCCGTTCTCCAGCCCGTACTTTGGCTTATGCTTGAGCATGACACCTGCGGAATAATTTCTAATTGAGTCTATATTCATTTCACACCTTATAATAAAATAATGAGTCTTACTGTACATGTATTTTAAATCAAAGGAAAATAAAATTTGTTATATAGTTACGAAAATGTTACAATTAATTTTATTAAAAATGAGGAGACTCAAACCTCCCTCTTTTTTTAACTAAGAACACCCCGAATATCCACAATTCAAACAAATAAAACATCCTTCCGCCATTTGAATTTCGTTCCCACATTCTGGACATTTTATTGTTTTAATTTCACCAGTCGGGTTGTATTCTTCCCTATTCTCTTCAACTTTTGGCTCTAAGTTCTTTTCTATTGGTTTTATTTCAATTTTTGGTTCTTTTTTCTTGGTATCAAGATTCATCGGCTGGAACTGTCGAGAATTATTACGGTAAACAGTAATTCCCTTTAAATTATTTTTATATGCCAATATATAAACCTCTTTTATATCCTCTCTTGTTGCGGATTCAACAAAATTAACAGTTTTAGAAACTGCATTATCAACATGCAACTGAAAAGCGGCTTGCATTTTTACATGCCAGTATGGAGCTATATCATGTGCCGTAACAAAAATACGTTTTATCTCATTCGGAACACCTTCGACATGAGAAAGAGAACCATCTTTTGCAATTTGTGCCATCAAATTATCAGAATATAAATTGTGAGAAAGCATGTAATCTTTAAATATCGGATTAACCTCAAGCATTTCAGTTCCATCCATTATAAGTCTTGAAAAAACAAGCCCAAACAAAGGTTCTACTCCGCCAGAAGCTCCAGCAATCATAGAAATTGTACCAGTTGGAGCTATACATGTAGTCGTTGCATTTCTCAATCCATATTTTTGGACATCTGAATCTAATTTTGCCCACATATCATCCGAAATTTTCCCAGCAGATTTTCCTTTGAATTTGTTAAACAAATAATTAGGCCGATCATAAATACTGCCTTTGAAATTATTAAAACGACCTCGTTCCTTCGCTAGCTCTATTGATTCTGATTTTGAAATATAATCAATAAATTCCATAACTTGTCCAGCAAGTTTCGTTCCGTCTTCTGAGCTATAAGAAATTCCAGCTTTCATTAACATATCCGCCCAACCCATTACTCCTAAGCCAATTTTTCGGTTATTACTAACTAGTTCAGATATTTGAGGTAATGGGTACTTATTAACTTCAATTACATTATCCAAAAATCGCATTGCTGTTCTTACGGTCTTTTCTAATAAATCCCAATCTACATTCATAGAACCATTTTCTTCTTTCATCATCAAACCGAGATTTATTGACCCAAGATTACAAGCTTCATAAGGAAGCAGGGGAACTTCACCACACGGATTTGTAGATTCAATTGCACCAATCAATGGAGTAGGATTATCTGCATTCATCTTATCAATAAATACAACCCCAGGTTCTCCATTTCTCCAAGCACAATCTACAATTAAATCCAAAACATCTTTAGCACACATCCTTCCAACAACTTCATTGTTTTGCGGATTTACAAGGTCATAATCTTCGCCTTTTAAATATGCATCCATAAATTTATCTGTTATAGCAACAGAAATATTAAAATTGTTTAATTTATCATTATCAGATTTACAATTAATAAATTCTATTATATCAGGATGGTCAACTCTCAAAATTCCCATATTTGCACCTCTACGAGTTCCACCTTGTTTAACAGCTTCTGTTGCTGCATTAAATACTTCCATAAAAGATACTGGACCAGAAGAAACACCCATTGTTGATTTAACCACGCTATTTTTAGGTCTTAATCGAGAAAAAGAGAACCCTGTACCCCCACCAGATTGATGAATTAACGCTGTATTCTTTATTGTTTCAAAAATTCCTTCTAAACTGTCTTCTACGGGAAGAACAAAACACGCAGCTAATTGCCCCAATTCTCGACCCGCATTCATTAAAGTTGGAGAATTTGGCATAAAAAAACGATGAGTTATTGCATCATAAAACCTCTTAGAAAGTTGATTAACTTCTTCTTGTGACTTTCCAAAATTCAAATCACCTTTCGCAATGGTTTCTGCCACTCTTTTAAACATATCAGATGGAGTTTCAGTACAATTTCCGTCTTTATCACGTTTTAAATATCGTTTTTCTAAAACTTTAATTGCATTTTCTGAAAAGTTTAAATTTTTATTTGAATTTTCTAACACATTAACCTCCAATCTGGATTATATTTAATATTTTTGCCATTAATCATACATGCTAAAAACCGTCAATTTTGTCCTAATTCTATCACAAAACACTATCCAAATTGACAATACATTTAACTCTTTTTGTGATATTCTAAAAGCATGACATGGAGAGGTTTTAGGGTTTTATTAATAACATTATTTTTAATTGCACTAACTTGTAAAGCGTGCTTAGTTAAAGATGTTCCGCCTAAGAAAAAAACTTTTACGCAAGAACAATCGCAACTTACAACAATAAAATACCCCTCACCTAAAAATGTTACAATAAAAGGAACTGATTACTTAGAATCGCAAGCACCTATTGGAACTTTCGGAGGGGAATTGGTTTCCTCAACCATAGGAGAAGGACCAAAAACATTCAATCCATTTAACTGTAAAGATAACATTTCCGCTCTAATGTCTGGAATTATGTATGATGGACTTCTTTCTTCTGACCCAATGACAGGTCAACCAACCCCAAAACTTGCAAAATCATTCTCCATTTCTTCAGATGGAACAACATATACAATCAAACTTCGTCACGGAATAAAATGGTCTGATGGAAAACCAATAACAGCGGATGACGTTGTTTTCACGTGGAATGATATTATTTTTGCAGGCCTTGGAGATACATCTACAAGGGACTCTATTGTTATTGATAATAAATTACCAACAGTAAGAAAAATTGACAATTACACAGTTGAATTTATTACTCCAAAACCATTTGCACCTTTTGTAAGAATGCTATCAACTCCAATTGCTCCTAAACATATATTCATGCCCGCAGTCAAAAAAGGAAATACTTATTTTGATTCATTCTTATCTACAAACACAAAACCAAAAGACTTTGTTGTTTCTGGAGCGTTTAAATTAAAAGAATATGTTCCAGCTCAACGTGTTGTTTTTGAAAGAAATCCTAACTATTATGAAATAAATACCAAACAACAAAAGCTTCCATATTTAGATAAACTGGTTTACTTAATTGTAGGAGATTTGAATAACGAAGTTTTAAAATTTGAAGCAAAAGAATTAGATGTTATTTCACTACAAGGCTCAAAAGTAGCAAGATATAAATCACTAGAACCTCATTCTGATTTCAAATTATACAATCTTGGACCTGATACTGGAACAATGTATCTATCAATGAATTTAAATAACCGAAAAGATAACAAGGGAAAATATTACGTAAATACTGATAAACAAACTTGGTTTCAAGATTTGAACTTTAGAACCGCAGTTGACTATGCAATAGACAGAAAAAATATGGTTCTAAATATTGCAAATGGTATTGGAGCTCCTTTGTTTACTCCAGAAAGTTTAAATTCAATTTATTTGAACAAAAATTTAAAACCATATGATAAGAATTTAGACAAATCAAAAGAGCTTCTGAAAAAATCTGGATTCTATCTTGATAAAAAAGAGAAACTATTTGACAAACACGGACACAGAGTAGAATTTGATTTATATACTAATGCAGGAAATACAGAAAGAGAAGCCATCGGGGTTATGGTAAAACAAGACCTTGAAGATTTAGGAATGAAAGTAAACTTTAAACCAATTGAATTCAACTCTCTTGTTAACAAACTAGTAAGTACATATGACTGGGATATGGTTATTATGGGACTTACAGGTTCTCCGCTAGAACCAAACGGAGGAAAAAATGTTTGGTTATCAGATGGAAGACTACATATGTTCAACCAACGAAATCCACAAGAAGGGAAAGCTAAAATTCTCCCTTGGGAAAAAGAACTAGATTACCTATATACCCAAGGAGCATTAGCTACAAAATTTGAAGATAGAAAAAAATATTATGATAAATATCAAGAAATTGTCTATAAAGAAAAACCGATGATTTATATTTATTCACCAATAAGAATTGTCGCTCTTAGAAACAAATTCAAAAATATTTATCCTTCTAGCTTGGGCGGTATTACTCATAATATTGAAGAAATCTACATAGGAGAATAAAAAATAAGTGGAAGCTTTCAAATATATAATAAAAAGAATACTTCAAACAATACCATTACTCATAATGGTATCATTGATTAGCTTTTTTATAATTAGATTATCTCCTGTTGATCCATTAGCAGAATTAAAATTAAACCCTTCTGTTTCACCAGCAACAGTAGAAAGAGAACGTCAACGACTAGGTTTAGATAAGCCAATAATAGTTCAATATGGAAAGTGGGCTTGTTCCTTTGTTCAAGGGGACTTGGGCGTAACATCAACAGGCGAAAAAGTAAGTCAAAAATTAAAAGAAAGAATTCCTAACACACTACTTTTAACTTCTATTGTAATTCTCTTAACGTGGCTAGTTGGAGTTCCCCTAGGAATTATTGCCGCCGTAAATTGGAAAACACCTTTTGACAGGATATTAACAGTTCTTACAAGTATCGGAATGGCAATACCATCATTTTTCTTTGCAGTTTTATTGTTAATTTTTGCGGTTAAAACAGGATGGTTCCCTATTGGAGGACTAACAAGTCCAAACTTTGCAGATATGAGTTTTATCGGAAAATTATGGGATATAACCCATCACTTAATCCTTCCTGTAATTGTACTCTTCACAATCTCTCTTGCAGGATTACAAAGACAAATGAGAGCAAATATGCTTGATGTTTTGGATAGCGATTACGTAAAATTTGCAAGGGCAAAAGGGCTTTCAGAATTTTCTGTAATATATAAACACGCACTCAGAAATGCAATAAATCCAATGATAACTTTACTAGGCTTTGAATTTGCAGGATTATTGAGTGGTGCAGCTTTAACAGAATATGTTTTTCAATATCCAGGACTCGGAAGACTGATTCTTGAAGCCGTTATGAAATCAGATATAAATTTAGTTATGGCATCATTGATGATGGGTGCTATTATGCTTGTACTTGGGAATTTAATTGCGGATATACTTCTTATCATCACAGATCCGAGAATTAGGGTGAAATCATGATTAAAGAAGTTTTAAAACAATTATGGAAAGACAAATTTGCAAGAATCGCACTCATTGTACTTGGGATAATTTATCTTGCTTTGTTTTTAGCAGATTTTATCGCACCATACACAAAAGATTTTTCGGATAGGACAATGGCTTATGTCCCTCCTTCTAAAATTTTCACCATTGACGAAACTGGACATATTTCAAAACCATATACATATAATTATATAAGAGATTTCAATTCTCAAACCTTAGAAATTGAATACAATTTAGACCGAAGCAAAAAACATTACGTTAAATTTTTCGCACAAGGTCAACCTTACAAATTTTTAGGACTAATTCCAATGAAAAGACATCTTATCACAACAGATTCAGATGGAAGATTATTTCTCCTTGGAACAGATATTAATGGGCGAGATGTTTTTTCTAGAATCCTCTTTGGAGGAAGAATTTCTATGACCATCGGATTTTTAGCACTATTTGTTTTATTTCCGATTGGACTTTTATATGGAGGAATTTCTGGCTACTTTGGAGGCAAAGTAGATATGCTGATGATGAGATTTGCAGAAGCAGTTATGTCAATTCCTAGCTTTTATTTACTGATAATTCTTGCATCTATCCTTCCTTCTGGAATGACCAGTACTCAAAGATTTTTGCTGATTGTAATCATTTTGGCTCTAATCGGTTGGGCAGGATTTGCAAGAGTTGTTAGAGGGATGGTTTTATCTATAAAAAGCCAAGAATATATTCAAGCTGCACAATCTATCGGAGCTTCTAAAATGAGAATTATCATTAAACATATCCTTCCTCAAACAACCAGTTTTGTAATTGTGGCAATGACATTATCAATTCCTTCGTATATTTTATCAGAATCAGGATTGAGCTTTTTGGGACTAGGAATTCAACAACCAGATGCAAGTTGGGGGAATATGTTAAAAGAAGCACAAGAATTCACAAATATTTTGTATCGACCTTGGCTTTTAACTCCAGGATTCTTAATTTTTGTATCAGTTTTGGCATTTAACCTAATCGGTGATACCATAAGAGATGTTTTAGACCCACAAAGCAAAGTTAGATAATAAGTAGAGGAAAAAATGGAAGTAAATTTAGAACATTTAACACACATAATAAACCTTGATTATATGCTAAGAATCCTAATCGCAGTAATTTTTGGTTTTTGTATTGGATTAGAAAGAGAATTAACAAATAAATATGCGGGATTAAGAACCCATATATTAGTATGTCTTGGAGCCTGTGTATTTACACTTATTTCTATATATGGTTTCCCAACTTTCGCCCCTGGGGATAATGTTCTTATCGACCAAGCAACAGGAATTAGGGATACATCTCGTGTTGCCGCTCAAATTGTAACAGGTATCGGTTTTATTGGTGCAGGTACGGTATTAAGAAATGGACCAATTGTACTTGGATTAACAACAGCAGCTACCCTATGGATTGCCGCAAGTATCGGTATGGCATGTGGTGCGGGAATGTTCGAAATTGCATTCGCAGGAACATTGCTTTCTATCTTAACTCTTGTGTCTATCAGAGTTTTTGAAAGAAAAGTTTTACCAAACAGCACAAAAAGAACTAAAAGAGTTAAACTTGTAATTGTTTGCCAAAATCAATTTGCAAACAAAATTCACGAATATATCATTGAAAAGTATCAAGATATTAGCGAACTTTCAAAAAAACAACTAAAAGCAGATGAAAATAGTACAAAAATCACTTGTGTTATGGATATAATTTCACGAAAACCAATCAAAGATTTATACAAATCCTTCCAAACTTTAGATGGAATTGATTCTATTTCAATACAAGAAACTATTGATTGATAGTGCTTTACATTGAGGTTGGTTTAAGATAATATTACATAGAATATAAGTTTTTTAAGGGAGAATTAAAGTTGAAATATAAAAGAATTTTGCTAAAAATTAGCGGAGAAGCATTATTAGGAGAACAACAATTTGGAATCGACCAAGCTCCAGTAAAAATGATTGCTAATGAAATCAAAAAAGTTACAGAAGAAGGAGCTCAAGTTGCCGTTGTAGTAGGTGGCGGAAACATCTTCAGAGGGATGAGAAACAGTGCAAAACTTGGGATGGATCAAGCTTCTGGTGATTATGTTGGAATGCTTGCTACTGTAATGAACGCTATTGCATTGCAAAGTGCTTTAACTCAAATTGATGTACCTTGTAGAGTTCAAACAGCAATTACAATGAACCAAATTGCAGAACCATATATTCGCCATAGAGCAATTAGACACCTTGAAAAAGGTAGAGTTGTCATCTTTGCAGCTGGTACAGGAAACCCATTCTTCACTACCGATACAGCAGCAGCTCTTAGAGCATCTGAAATCAATGCAGAAGCTATGCTTATGGCTAAAAATGGTGTTGACGGGGTTTATACAGATGATCCTAATACAAATTCAGAAGCTAAAAAACTTGATAAAATCACTTATGACGATATTATCAAAAACGGATTAAAAGTTATGGATACCTCCGCTTGTGCATTATGTAAACAAAACAACATTCCTATCGTTGTATTTGATTTCAAAAAACAAGATGGAATTAAAGAAATCCTAAATGGTAAAGAAATAGGAACATACATTAATTAGTTAATAGACAGACGAAAGAGGTAAGAAATGTCAGAATCTTTAGATGAATTATTTTTATTCGGTGAAGAAAAAATGGAAAAAGCTGTTGCTCAGCTTCAAAAAGAATTTGGTTCTATCCGTTCTGGAAGAGCAAACCCAGGAATTTTAGACAAAGTTCTTGTTGAATATTATGGTGCTCCAACTCCATTAAGACAAATGTCACAAGTATCAGTTCAAGACGGTACAACTCTTGTTATTACTCCATATGACAAGACTATTATGAAAGAAATTGAAAAAGCTATTATTAAGGCTGAAATCGGTATCACTCCAAACAGCGATGGTATTTGTATCAGACTTCCTTTCCCTCCTCTAACAGAAGATAGAAGAAGAGAAATTGCTAAAGACGTAAAAAAACTTGGTGAAGATGCTAAAGTTGCAGTTAGAAACATCCGTCGTGATATGACTGACAACCTTAAAAAACTTGAAAAAAGTGAAAATCTTCCAGAAGATATGGTAAAAGACAACCAAGATAAAATTCAAAAATTGACAGACAAATATACTGCAAACATTGACAATGCAGTTTCTGTTAAAGAAAAAGAGGTTATGACAGTATAATGATTAATTTAGGCTTGAATAAAAACGCAACAAGAATGCTTACAGGATTTGCGATGGGGACACTTGTTATGCTGTGTATTATTTTAGGGGATTTGGCTCTACTAATAATGCTTGCTGTAATGCTAATCTTTGGTTCAAAAGAATACGTTAAAATGTTAAACCACAAAGGTTTTTATCCAAGTTTAAAAGTTATTTATTTTACAGAAGCGATTTTAGCATCCGTAGTATATTTCAAAAGAGTTGACCTTGTTGCAATAACACTTACAATTTGTGCAATGTGCTCATTTATGTGGGTTTTATTCAGAGGACGCCAACCATACATCGCCAATGTTGCAACAACACTTCTGGGGATGGTATATTGCGGATGGTTCCCGCTTCATTTAATCTTTTTAAGAGATTTATCTTGTGCAAAATATGACAGCGGTCTAGCATTTGTAGTTTTAATGTTTACATCTATTTTATTAACAGATGTTGGAGCATACTACATCGGAACAAAATTTGGGAAGCACAAATTAGCACCAGTAATTAGCCCAAATAAAACAATTGAAGGTTCAATTGGGGGGATATTCTTTGCAGTTCTAGGAGCCTTGGTTATTTGGCTATATATGAAAATTTTATTATTAATTGATATTCATTGGTATATTGCAGTTTGTGGAGCTTTAATTTCAACGATTTTTGCCCAAATTGGTGATTTATGCGAATCTCTAATAAAACGTGATGCTGGAGTTAAAGATTCTGGTAATAGTCTTCCTGGACACGGTGGATTTTTAGATAGAACTGACAGTTTTATCCTTACAATTCCAATTATGTACTACTTCTGCAAATGTTTTGTGTTCCAAACTGAATGGATACATACACTAACTCACTTTGTGAAAGGATTATTCTAATGAAATCTGTTGCAGATATTTTTGGAATAGAAACAATTACAAAAGATGCATATCGATACGCATTAACTCATTCTTCTTTCACAAAAGAAAAAGAGTTGCCTTATAACGAATGCTATGAAAGACTTGAATTTTTGGGAGATGCTGTTTTAAAATTAACAATTTCAGACGTATTATTTAAGATGTTTCCGGATTTTCAAGAGGGCCAACTATCTAAAATTAGAAGTATCGTTGTCTCAGATAACACATTAGCAGATATTGCAAAGAAAAACGGATTACAAGACCTTATAATAATGAGCAAACACGAGGAAAAACAAGGATGCAGAAAGCTTAATTCAATCTGTGCTTGTGCTTTTGAAGCGACCCTTGGAGCTTATTATTTAGACGGTAAATACAAAGAATTAGAAACGTATATTGCAAAAACATTCACACCATACATTAATGATGTGAAAGACCACTTTGAAAAATTTAATGCAAAAGCAATTTTACAAGAATACACTCAAGGGAAAACAAAAAACACCCCAGTATATACAGTTTTACGAGAATTAGGACCTGAGCATAAAAAAGAATTTGAAATTGAAGTAAAATATAATGATGAAGTTCTTGCAGTAGAAAGAGGGCTTTCCAAAAAAGAAGCGGAACAAAAATGTGCATATTCTGCGTGCAAAAAATTAGGAATTATCTAAAATGGCAAAAATTATCGTTTCTCCATCTATTTTATCAGCGGATTTTGCAAACCTTGAACGAGATATAAAACTTGTTGAACGGAATGGAGCAGATTGGATTCACGTAGATGTAATGGATGGACATTTCGTACCTAATATTACAATTGGAATACCTGTTGTAAAATCGATAAAAAAAGTTACAACATTGCCACTGGATGTGCATTTGATGATTGAAAACCCAGAAAAATATATTGAAGGTTTTACAAATGCAGGAGCAGACATTTTAACATTCCACTATGAAGCAGTAAAAAAAGAAAATATAAAACCTCTAATAACTAAAATTAAGAACTTTGGACTAAAAGCTGGTTTATCAATTAAACCTAAAACTCAACCTGAAGAAATTCTAGAATTTTTACCAGATTTAGATTTAGTTCTTGTTATGACAGTAGAGCCAGGGTTTGGAGGTCAAAAATTTATGGCTGATTGTGCTGAAAAGATTAAAATAATTAAACAGCACGCTACCCAAAATTTATTTATCCAAGTTGATGGTGGAATTAACGCAGAAACAGGAGAAATATGCACAAAATATGGAGCAAACTCTCTTGTTGCGGGAAGTTATATCTACAAAGCAGAAAATATCAAAGAAGCAATCTCAAGCCTTAAACATTAGCCCCATCAACATACTGGCCTTCTCGAATTTTCTTTTTCAAGATTTCATCTAAACTTGCAGTCTGATTATTTGCTAAATCAGTTTTGTCACTATTTGAAGTTAAATTATTTTGAGTTTTTCCGGCTTCTTGGCTATTTGAATCTGAATTTTCGTCAGAGCCAGCTTCACCTTTCAAAACTGGAGCCGCAGCAACGCCAGTTTTTGATTGAACTTGAATTTTAAAACTTGATGCTGTTGATTTATTCGCATTATTAATATCAAGAGTCTCATTTTGTAAATTTAAAGTATTATCAGAGGCATCAACAGCACTATTACCAGCGTTAATAGTTGTTTTAGCGATTGGCATATAATAAAATATGCCCATTAAACCACTTCTTTTCGCAACATCCATCAACTCATTACCGACAGTAACAGTTTCTCCGCCAAAATCAAGAGCTGAATCAATAGTTGGAGTTTGAGCATTAATTAAGGAATCAAAACCAATCAAGTTCGCTTCTGTTGCAGAAATTTCTGATTGACCTTGAGTTCCCATTTTCTGCAATTCTTGTTGTAATCTATTTATTTTTGCGAAAGTAGATTTGTCGCTTTTATCTTCATTTATTTTTGAAACTTCATTTTTAAATTCATTTTGAGTTTGTTCCGCTTTAGCAAGAAGCTCATCCATATAACTTTCTAATTCTTGAATTTCATTTACAGAAGCATCCTGAGCATCCGAAATTATACTAGCAGATTCATTCACCGCCTTACGTCCAGCATTACTATCGGAGGTAAAAGAAATAGCCTGATCAACAAGACCTACTCCATCTTGTTGTAGCTGTTCTCTTTTTGTTTGAGCCTCAGTTTTATTTGTTTCCTCGGTCGTTGTATCACCAGATTCGTCAACTGGAGCCGTTTCTTCGGTATTTTCAGATGTCACATCAGAGGTATTAGTTGAAGTTTCAACAGAGGACGAAGATGTAGCCTTTTCATACGTTGTCACATCATCTGAATATATAGAATTGACAAAGTTCTGAGCCCATTGAATATATTGGCTCGGAACATCAACTCCTTGCTCTTGAGATTTAATTATCTGATTTGCCGTTAACCTCCGCCAATCAATCTGACGAGGAGATATAGCTTCTATTCGTGATACGTCCATAGTAAACCCTTGCTTTTTAAATATATATACGGAATAAAACGAAAAATCTTTAATCCTTAAGAGAAAATGTTAACAAATTTTACGTTCATCTATTAAAGGGATATAATTTTACAAATTAGGAGTATAATAGAAAAGCAAGAAAAGAGGATTTATCATGGTTGATTACAAAGAATTGATGGATAAAGCAATAGAAGTTTCTAAAAACGCTTACGTTCCTTATTCACATTTCCCCGTTGGAGCTTGTGTTTTAACAACGTCAGGAAAAACATACTGTGGATGCAATTTTGAGAACGGAAGCTATGGACTAACAATTTGTGCAGAAAGAAACGCTATTGGCAGTGCAATTGCCGATGGAGAAAAAAAGATTAAGGCTATTGCAATTTATTCCCCAAAAATGAATAAGTGTATGCCTTGCGGAGCTTGCAGACAAGTTATAGCAGAATTCGCAGAATCAGATACAGTTGTACTTCAAAAAATTGGAGAAGAAATTCGTCCATATACAATAAACGAACTTCTTCCAGAAACATTTGTTTTATAAAAATGTATATTTTAGAACTTTTATTTAACGCATTCAAAAATAAAAAAATCAAAAAACAAACTTATGACCCAATGGAAATAACAGGTACAGAATTGGAAGAAGATTCTGATGAGTGTGAACATCTTTTTCTCCCTCTTGATTCGTCAAACGAATACTTTGCCTGTAAGTATTGCGGTCTGGTCGTACCAAAAGAAAAACTTAAAAATAAAAACATCTTTGAAAATAAATCATTCTAATAGAAACTCGGAGAATTAAAAAACTTCTTTCACTTAGTAAAACTACTAAAAAGAAAGGAGTTTTTATTATGAAAAATTTAGGTGAAACAATTAACAACATAATGGAAGAAAATTCAAGCAATAGAATTCTTATATTGACAAACCATTTACAAATAGTAGGGACTATCCATGAATACAAAAACAAATGCGAAAATTGCCACAATTGTCTAATCGCACTTAAAAATGTAAAAATCGCACGCATTGAGGATCTTTTGAACTGCGAAGAAAGTTGTGAATGCAACTTACACATATTTAAAGAATACGATTGGTTTAATATCTGTGTAGATGCAATTGTCGGATTTTCAATAATTTAGGAATTAAAAAAGGTGTTCTGATTACTTTTCAGAACACCTTTTAAATTTATTATTAAATCTTACACTTTTCTCTTACGAGCAGCTTCAGATTTATGTTTTCTTTTAACGCTAGGTTTTTCATATCTTTCACGTTTTTTTACTTCTGAAAGAATGCCAGCTTTTTGAATTTTTTTCTTAAAACGTCTCAAAGCACTTTCAATGCTTTCGTTTTCGCCAACTTTAACTTCTGCCATTTATATTTTCACCACCTTTATAGCTTATTGTTATGTACCTAGTATAATATAAAAGCCTGAAAATAGCAACTTTTGCCTGTTTTGTTAACAATTGTTACAGACAAATCCTAAAAAGTTATTTCTTCTGCTAATAAATAAAAATCTTGAAGTAAATATTCTCCAAGATTTTTATTCTAACTAGTCAATATTTTAATAATTATGACTATCTACCTCTAAAATAGTCACAAATCAACTTCTCTTGTCGAGGAAGCAAATGTTTAATACGATTCACCAATGAATTATTTTGTAAATCATCAAGTTGTTTTTTTAAAATTGCTTTTTCCAATAACATTTTGTTGTACAAATCTGAACACACTTCACTCTTATCAATATGTACTTTCAATTTCGCCAGTTGTAATTCCTTTTCACGAATAGATGCAATAAGTTTTCGTTTCACCTTGAATAAACCTCTCATATATCACATTATTAGAATAAACTGTTCTGACAAATTTAAAATCAACTTTTTAGGTGATTTTGAACTATACGTTCAATAAATCATACTCATAACCGAGTTTTAAAGCTTCAACATTTTTTGGTATTAAGTGCTTTCTATGAGGCGGAATCACATTATACAAAGCTTCTTCGAGAGTTTCTAAAGAAACCAATCCACAAGCTTTAGCTAATAAACCTAATGCAAGTATATTAGACATTTTAATATTTCCCAACTTTTCCTCAGCCATTTGAGTTATTGGAGCGAATACATAATTTATATCATCTCTTTTTTGAATTTTTTCTGCTAAAGAAGTGTTCACGATGATAGTCCCACCAGCTCTTACAATTGGTGTAAATTTATCAAATGAAGCTTGATTTAAAACAATAATATAATCAGCATGAGATTTTTGAACAGCACTTACTTCTTCATCAGCCATTGAAATAGAACAGTTTACCGTTCCTCCTCTCATCTCTGCACCATAAGAAGGATACCAAGTAACTTTTTTATCATCAAGCATAAAAGCATTTGCTAAAACTTCCCCAGCAAGCAAAACGCCTTGTCCGCCAAATCCTGCAATTATAAAATCTTTTTCCATAATTTTTATCCTTAATTATTATTTTCTGTTATATCTTTATAAACACCAGGTTTAAATACTTCCATCATCTCATTTTTTACTCTGTCATGAGCTTTTTCTGGAGTCATTCTCCAATTTGTTGGACAACTTGAAAGAATTTCTACAAAACCAAAGCCTAAACCTTTTTCTTGAACTTCAAAAGCTTTTCGAATAGCTTGTTTTGCTTTTCTAATATTTGGCACAGAATCCAATGAAACTCTTGCACTGTAAGCAGTACCATCACACATTGCGATATGTTCAGCAATCTTAATTGGATAGCCATAGTATGGAACATTTCTACCTGTTGGAGAAGTTGTTGTTACTTGACCTAACAATGTTGTAGGTCCAAGCTGACCACCTGTCATTCCATAAGTTGTGTTGTTGATACAGATAGCAGTAATTTTTTCACCTCTCAATGCAGCATGCATACTTTCTGCCAAACCAATTGATGCAAAGTCCCCATCACCAGAATATGTAAATACACATTTTTCTGGTTTCGCTCTTTTTACACCAGTTGCAACAGCTAAAGCTCTACCATGAGGAGCTTCAATTGAATCAACATTGATGAAATCATAAATTGTAACAGAACAACCAATAGAAGTTGCTGCAATTGTATTTTCAGTTAAACCCATTTCATCCAAAACTTCTGCAACCAATCTTACGGCTACACCGTGGTCACATCCTGGACAAAATGTATATCTTGCATCTTTTTTCAAAGATTTTGGTAATTTAAAAACTTGAGTTTCCATTATAATAACCCCTCCACTTTAGCTGCAATTTCTTCAGGAGCAGGAGGAGTTCCAACCCCTTTATGAAGTAATTCTACTGGGACTTTACCATTCACAGCCAATCTAACATCATTGACCATTTGTCCCATATTAACCTCTACAACTACAAACTTTTTAGTTGTTTGAGCCAATTCTTGTAATCTCTTATTTGGGAATGGGAACAATGTAATAGGTCTAAACGTTCCAGCTTTGATACCTTTTTGTCTTAACATTTTTGCTGCTGTTCTAACATTTCTTGAAGTTGAACCGAAACTTACTAATACAACATCAGCGTCTTCTGTTCCTATTTCTTCCCATTCTGTTTCTTTTTCTTCAATTTCAGCATATTTCTTGTACAAATTGTCTAAAAATTCACATTGTTTATCAGCTAATGGAGCATAAGAACGAATTATACGAGCATCTCGCCCTTTTGCGCCAGTTAAACACCAAGAAGAATTATCTATCTCTGGATATGGATAAGGCTTGAATTCAACAGGCTCCATCATTTGTCCTAACAAACCATCCGCCAAAAGAACAGTTGGGTTTTGGTATTTGTGAGCCAAATAAAATGCTTTGTATGTCAAATCAACACATTCTTGAACAGTAGATGGAGCAAGAACGATAAGTTTGTAATCTCCATTTCCTCCACCTTTTGTAGCTTGGAAATAATCTCCTTGAGAAGGGTAAATATTTCCCAACCCTGGACCACCTCTCATTACGCTAACTAATACGATAGGCAATCTATCAGATGTTGCATATGACAAAGCTTCTTGCATAAGAGATACTGCACAAGAAGATGAAGAAGACATTGCTTTTACACCTGTTGAGCATGCACCCAATGTCATATTGATTGCCGCAAGTTCACTTTCAGCTGAAACATACGCTCTGCCAAGTTCTTGCATTTTGCCACTCATAAATTCTCCGATTTCACTCTGCGGAGTGATAGGATAACCGAAATAGCACTGACATCCAGCTAATACAGCAGCATTTGCTATTGCATAGTTACCTTTCATTAAAACTTTTTTACCTGTTAAACATTCAACCATATAATATTATCCTTTATAAACCTCTGTTATAGCCAAATCTGGACATCTTGTTGCACACATTGCACAACCTAAACATTCATGATTTGGATCACAAAATTCAACAACTCTATCGCCTAACTTGTTAGTTTTTTCACTAATCTTAATCAAATTTTTCGGGCATTCTTTTATACATAAGTAACATGATTTGCACTTGTTTTCATCAATTACTATTCGGCTCATTGTATCCCCTCTTTCAAATCTATTCCTCAAAAACATTTTAACACTAATACTAGAATTGGATAGGTTATTTGTTTTATTCTTAACATTTGTAATAAATACACGTAATAAAATTTACTAAATTATCTATGCTTGGTAAGATTAAATTGTAGGGATATATATTTTAAGGACTAAGAAATGGCTCAAGAATTAGAACTAATTGTTGATTTACTAAAGGAGATGAAGAGAGTTAATAGCACTAACATGGAGGGTTTTGACCGTTTGCTTGCAAATATTAGCAACAGACTTGATTCTCTCGATGGGAACGTTGCTTCTGCTGAATTATTAAAAGCTTATTTGGGAGAATTAACAAAGAAAGTAGAAGAAAAATATTCTACAACAATAACTAAATTTTCGGATATAGAACAAGCTTTGAGATCAATATTCTTAGACCAGCAAGAGCATGTCCGCAATAAAGACATGAAAGAATTGTTCGATATTTTTTCTAAGAACATGAATGGCTTCTACACAGAAGCAAAACAACAAAAAGCCCTACTCTCTGGAATTGAATCTAGATTATCAGACTTGAGCAACAATAAATCAGATAAAGAAGACATTCTTAGAACTATAACCTTACTTAGAAACGATTTTGAAAACCTTAACCATGCCTACAAAAATACAATTGACGAAGTTAATTCAAACTTAAAAGGAATCTTAACAAATCTGATTAAGATGGATCAAACTGCAATTAATACAGAAATGAAGGAACAGCTAGATATCCTTTACAAAGCAACAAGCGATATTGTAAACGTTCTAAAAGCAATTGATGAAAAAGATGCACAAATTGAAAAGGTTTTGGCAAACGTTGCAACAAGTGAAAACTTAAAAATCGCTCAAGGAGTTTTAGACTCAATAATTGAAAAAACAATAGATATTTCATCATCTATTGGAAATCTTGCGGACAAAAAAGATATTGAGGGACTTCAAGCGGCTGCTGTTATTATGAACAACAAACTTGATGAAACCTCAACAAAAGAAGATTTTTCAAAAATTAACCTTAAAACAGAATCCTTACTAACTCAAACAGAAGAAGTTAAACAAACACTAGCAGACGTTACGAAAAATATTGAAAAACTTCCAAATACAACTCAACTTGAAGAAGCTTTGGCTGGGATTTTTCAAGATACAAAAAAACTTCAAGAAGAAATTCACTCTGCAAATATAAAAAACGAAGTAAATAGCATTGAAGAAAAGGTAAACTCATTAACAGACGAACTAACCACTGTAAAAAACATTATTGAAGATATAAGTGAAATATTAACTTCAAAAATTCTTTCATCAATCGAACAAATATCTTTTGAAAATGAAGCATATGATATTAAAGAACATGTGTCAAACATGGTTGCTCAATTACCTCAAAAAGAAGACATTGAAAGAATTCTAGAAGAACATCACGCTCATAACAAAGCTCTTAATTCTATTTTAGAAAAAACTGATGTTATCCAAGATAAGTTAGATAACCTTCCAACACACCAAGATATGGAAATTCTTAACAACAATCAACTTGGACTTATTGAAAACCTTCAAGCAGTTGCGACAAAAGAAGATTTTGAAGCGTTATCTACGAAATCAGATAATCTTGAAGAAAAATTAGAGAACCTAAATTTTGATAACGAATTTGAAAACATTTACGATAAAACATCTTCCATTGAAGAATGGCTAGAAAAGTCAAAAATCAAAGAAAAGACAGAGGAAATAACTGAAAAATTAGAAGCAAAATCAGAACAGAAAGATTTGCTAGAGCTTCTAAACTTGACTAAAAATATAATTAAAGAACTTGAAGAACTATCTGAAAACGCAGATGTAAAAAAAGTTAATAGAACTGTTGCAGATATTTACCAAATGATTGATGAATTAAAGACAGACTTGATGAACACTCAAGAAATGCACAACGATTCAATCATAGTACAACTTTCTGAATTGCAAAAAACAATTTCAAATGTAGTAACAGCGGAAGAATTTTCAAAATTCATCGATGAACTCAAAGATTTTATTCAAAGAATTTTAAACCATACAGAAAAATTAGCATCTGATTTTGGAGATGTTAAAAAATTGCAAGATGATATCATATTTAAAATTGATAATATTGATATTTCTAACATTGAAAACACAATTCAGAAAAATATTGAATCAGCATCTAGCAATTTGAAACAAACAATTGAAAAAAAACATGAAGATTTATCAGAAAAAGTTTCAAATATTGATACAAAACTGATTACTATTTCTGAATATCTAAACAACGGAATTAAGCTAGACGATGCAACTTTAAAAACAACTATCAAAGAAATTCGTGAAATTCTTCAAAATAAAAAATCTAGTTTCGATAATATAGAAAAGGATACAAATAGTGTTATTGAGGACGTTCATAAATATGTTAACGAAATCAAAAATTTATTAGGTTCTTCAAATAAAGATATTTCAAACGACGTAAAGGAAAAATTAACAAACCTAGAAAATATCATTGTTAGCTATAAAGCTTTCAATGAAAATCATTTTGAAAAAATTCTTGATAGACTTAGTGCTTATGAAAACCTTGCAGGAGCAACCAGTCTTCCTTCTAGTGAAATTGCTGGTTCAATTTCAGAATTGGGCGAAATTAAAGACCAAATTATTCAACTTGGAGAAACCTTTAATTCTTTGACAAAAGTTGAAAATATTACAGACAAAGATATTTCCTCATTCATTTCAGATAAATTGAATGAACTTGGCGAAAATTTAAACGAATTATCTAACAATGTGGAAAATGGAATTCAACAAGGTTTTGCATATAATGCCGAGCTTATTGAAGAAAAAACGACAATTATTCTTGGATTTATCAAAGAACTTCGTCATGCCAGCACTGAAGATATTGATTTGTTTGAAAGATTAACTGTTACAGACAACAAATTAATGGATTTGCAACAGGAATTAGAACTAATTAATACTGACGTTATTAATGGATTAACTTCTAAAACAACAACTTTAATTGAAGAACTAGCTCCAATTAAAGAATTGATTAGAGTCCTAAAACAAAATAACGATCAAATAACAAAACAAGAAGTGCATGAAAAACTTACCGATTTGCACGACTCAATCCATGAGGATTTAACCAACAATCCTAAAATTACAAGAACTTCTTATGAAAATTTTGAAAACACATATGACAAAATTTCTGAAAGATTAACCACAACAGAAAATAATTTGAGAGATTTTATCTTAGGAGATGTTGATTCTATAATAATTAAAATTGATTCTCTAAAAACCGAATTAGAAGACCAACTAAATAGAATTGCTCCTCCAGATGCTGCTCATATGGCAGAATTCCACAAATTTATTGATGAAATAAATGTTTTCAAACAAGAACAAAAAGATTTACTAGCAAATACAGCAGAAGACATCAAAACATCTCTTGCTGAAAAGATGGAAGACCAACACGACGAAATAAAATCTCTTTTGACTGTTGCCGTTAACAATGAAGAAATCATCAATGCAATTGAAGATTTAAAAAAATGTTTCAAATCACGAATTAAAGCACTTGCAGAAAATAAAGAAGAAGAAAAATCTGATGAATTTGCAACAAATGAATTTGAGGAAGCTTTTGAAGAAAATACCAAAACCGCTCAAGTTATTGCTGATATTAAACAAGACTTCAACAGATTTTCGGATTTAATTAATGATTTGTCTGGAGAAAATCCTGAAATAGAGGACGTTCTAAATACTATTAAAAACAAAATCGACACAATTACTATTGTTAGACCCGAAAAAAATGACGATGAGAATTTAACAGATTTTGACATTATAAGAGATGAAAATGATGAAGAACCTCTAGAAGAAAATATTGAAACAATTATCGGAGAAAACAATTTTGACTTCATCAAAGCATTTGACTTGTTAAAACAAGATATTACAAAACTTCGTACAGACGTAGAAAAAGCAATTCCTCAAGATGGGAATAAACCAGCAATTTCTTCTCTATCTTCAATTCCAAAACTTGGGAATGACAATCTATTAATTAATCTTAATAACAAAATTGATGATTTATCTAAAGAACTTAATAAAGATTGGCTTGAAGAAATCAAGGGATACATTGCAGGTAGTGAAATTCAGTCAATGTTAGAAGATATTAGTGGAAAAATTGACATACTTACACTAACAGATAATTCTGAATGGATTGAGGACATCAAAAATACCCTTCAAAATTTAAACACATCAGAGATTTCTGGAGAACCAAATAAAGAAATCCAAGAGATGCTTAAATTGATAAGTCAAAAAATTGATATTTTGGCATCTTCAGACGATTACGAACTTATTGAAGATGTTAGAGATTCAATTGAAACCTCTGAAGAAATTAAAGAAACATTAAATCTTCTAGATAAAAAAGTAGATATTATTGCAACGTCAAATAACAACGAGGAATTTGAAGATATTCAAGATTCCTTAGAAAATATTGAATCTAAAATCGATATTATTTCTCAAACTGACAACACTGAAAATTTTGATGATATTCAAAATTCTTTAGAAAATATTGAATCTAAAATCGATATTATTTCTCAAACTGACAACACTGAAAATTTTGATGATATTCAAAATTCATTAGAGAATATTGAATCAAAAATTGATATAATTTCTCAATCTGAGGACAGTACAACTTTAGAAGAAATTGATAATTTGAAACATCAACTTACAAATTTAAGTGAAAAAGTTGATATTGTTGCTCAAACTGATTATTCAAACGATTTGGACGAAATCAGAGATTATATTTATGGATTAGAAGACAAGCTTTCAGATATTTATACAAAAACAAAACCTATTGAAGAAAACGTTAGAAAACTATCAGCGTCAGATGCAAAATTAACATCAATGCTTGAAACTCTTAATCACAAAATTGATGAGATATTTACAAATAACAATGCAAATTCTCAAAAAGAGTTTGAAGACATTAAGCATTTAATCTTCGCTCAATCTGATTTTATCAAGAACTTTGAGAATAATAGCAAAACAGAAGCTTTCAAGAAATGTTTGAAAGAGTTAACTCTAGAAGTCAACAACTTAAACATAAATTCTCACACTGAAACAAAACAAGTTCAAAAATCATTGAAAGAAATGAAAGAATCAATCATGGCCGCAGTTGTAACCATTTTCAACCAAGTTTCTTTCATTGAAGAATCCGAAGATATCAAAGATTTTGTAGAAGAACGTACAGACGAAATCAATCAAAACTTGGAAGAAGTTACAAAACAATTGAAACAAATCACAAGTTCAACTGATGAAACTGATTACAACTACTCTATGCAAGATATTGAATCTGATTTAGCGAAACTTAGATTGGCTCTTAATGAACTTCAAAATAATGAACTTGAAAATCAATCAAGTGAACTTGCAAATATTGCAGATAATGTCTATAGAATCACTTCAACCGTTGAAGAACTTCAAAATTCAATGACTCAAGATGAAATAAAAGATATTAAATCTGAAATTTTTACCTTGAGAGAACAAACACAAAAGATTTTAGCTTCATCTGATGAATCGTATAATGCAATCAATACTGGACTTGAAGGCTTTAGTAAAGTTATTACAAATCACTTAACTGATAAAGTCGATAAAGTTACTGAAATGTTAGAAAAATCCTCTGTATCTGATAAAGTTATGCGTCAAGCTCTTATCTATATGGGAGAATGGATTGATTCAGCAAGCGAAAGTATTGATAAAATTTCATCAAATGCTGAAGAAATTGTTGATGTTAAAAATACAATTGAGAAATTGAAAAAAGAAATCCCAGAACAAACAGATATTTTAAATTCAATAGAAGAAAAGTTTGATGAACAACAAGAAAGATTAAGTTACTTTGAAAAACAAATATCTAAACTTGGAAATCTTGAAGAAAAATTTGAACAACAAGAAGAAAGAATTGATAGATTAGAAATGACAATTGAAAAAATTCTTTCTGCAGTCGAAGATATTGATGATTCAAAAGTAAACAAGAAAATCGATAAACTAGACAAACAATTAGCAAAATTAAGTATTAATATAGAGAAACTAACAGCATATGTTGACTGATAATTTGATAAAAGAATTGAATAAAGCACTACCGAAAGAAAATATACTCTCAGATGAAGCAGAACGGTATGTTTATTCTTTTGATGCGTCAAATAATCAACAAAATAAAGCTCTTCCCGATGCGGTTGTATTTGTTGAAAATATTGAACAAGTGTTAAAAGTCGTAAAAATTGCAAACGAACAAATGACACCTATAATTTGTAGAGGAGCTGGAACAAATACAGTTGGAGCTTGTATTCCAACACACGGAGGGATTGTTCTAAATTTCTCTAAAATGAATAAAATTTTAGAAATAAATCCAGAAAATATGACCGCAAGAGTTCAACCTGGAGTTGTCGTTGGGGATTTACAAAAAGCAGTAGAAAAACAAGGACTTTTTTATCCTCCAGACCCATCAAATCTTAAAATTTCAACAATTGGGGGCAGTATTGCTCAAAACTCCGCAGGTGCAAGATGTTTTAAATACGGAGCAACAAAAGATTACATAATTGATATGCTTGTTGTTATGGCAAACGGAGAACTCATACGAACAGGTTCTAACACAATTAAAAATGCAACTGGCTACAATTTAGGAAGTATTTTCATTGGTTCTGAAGGGACTCTTGGAATTGTTGTTGAAGCAACGATTAAATTAATTCCCAAACCAGAAGAAACTCAAGTAATTATGGCATATTTTGATACCGTAGAAGATTCAATTTATGCCGTTAATAAAATCATCGAAAAACAAGTTTTTCCTGCAACGATTGACTTTATGGACAAAAATGCAATCCAAACAGTAGAAAAATTTTATCCAACAGGATTACTTTGTGATAAAGAATCGGCATTAATTATTGAATTAGATGGTTACAACACTGAAATATCAAGACAAAGAGAAACTATTTGCGAAATTCTTAGAACAAACAATGCCGCAAACATTCAATATTCTCGAACAAAAGAAGAAGCAGAACATATTTGGGCTGCAAGACGTTCTTCTATGGCTGCCTGTACAAAACTCAAGCCGAACGTAACAACAGACGACATTATCGTTCCACGTTCAAATCTTGCAAAACTGGTTAAAGGAGTCCAAGATATTTGTACTAGGCACAATCTTACAGTTTGCCTTGTTGGACATGTTGGAGATGGCAGTGTTCATCCTCAAATACCTATTGACTACAACAATAAAGATGAATACAAACATTATAAAATTGCGAAATCCGAAATTTACCAACTAACAGCAAGACTTGGAGGAATTATTTCTGGAGAACACGGAATAGGTTTAGAAAAAAAAGCTTACATTTCTCAAGTTGTTGATGGAGGAGCATTAGGTTATATGCGACAAATCAAAAAAATCTTTGACCCTAAAAATATCCTCAACCCATACAAAATTTTCTAATTATAGAGAAAACGTCAACAATTCGGACAAATTAACCCCTAATGCCTCCGCAATTTTTACCAATGTAGAATATTTTGGGTCAATAGTTCCGCATTCAATACGACTAATTGTTCTTGTCGTCAATCCTGTTTTCAAAGACAAATCCAGTTGAGATAAGCCTTGTTTGCTTCTCTCATATTTAATCTTATATCCCAATTTCAAAAAATCTGCCTTATCCATTTCATTATGATATATTATTGACAAAAATTAAGCGATATACTATACTTACTTTATTAGACATAAAGTATATATTATAGTAAGGTTTTATATGAAGGGAAATAGAGCATTCACTCTTGCAGAAGTACTAATTACCATTGGAATAATAGGAGTTGTCGCAGCAATGACAATTCCAAATCTTCTAACAAAAATGGATAGAGATAAAAAAATTGCAACAGTTCGAAAAGCTCAATCAATTCTCAACCAAGCAATAAAACTATCGACTATTGACAATGAAGATTATGAAGCTTGGGATACAAGCCTACCTCCAAGGGAATACTTAGACAAATATTACACCCCATACATGAAAGTTATTGCATATTGCGACACATATGCAAAGTGCAACTATAAAAGTGCGGCTGCATGGTCAAGATACAGTGGAAATGGCGATTATACAGGATTCAATGCCTTTAACAGAATCCCTATATTTACACTTGATGGAATTTTATATTCGATTTCTCAAACTGGAGGCTCACATGGACAAGAAGATCCAGACCAAGTATATGATTTTAACTATATTGGCTCAAATGGTGTTTTTATTGATGTAAACGGACCTAACAAACCAAATAGATTTGGGAATGATGTTTTCATGCTAGTAAGGAACCAAGATGGCTCTGTTATGCCTTTAGGCTATAACCTTCCTGATAGCAAAATTAATCAAGATTGCTCCAAACAAGGGAAATGTTTATATTGTGCAGAAAAATTAAGAAGAAATGGATGGAAATCAACTAACGATTATCCTTGGTAAAATCCGACCAAACTAACAAACTTGAAAACCGTTTATCCTTGTGTTATCCTTATCTTGCTAAAAATTTTTAAAGAAAGAAGGCTAAAATGTCAGAAGTAAGAGTAAGAATTGCACCATCCCCAAGTGGTAATTTACACATCGGGACTGCAAGAACTGCACTGTTTAACTATTTATTCGCTAAAAAAATGGGCGGAAAATTCATATTAAGAATTGAAGATACTGATGCTGAAAGAACTTCTCAAGAATATATTGATAACATTTTTGACAGTTTGAAAGCTTTAGGTCTAAATTGGGACGAAGGTCCAGATGTTGGTGGTCCTTATGGTCCATATACTCAATCTCAAAGATTTGATATTTATCCAAAATATGTTCAACAACTTCTAGATTCTGGATTTGCTTATGAATGTTTCTGTACTCCAGAAGAACTTGAACAAGAAAAAGAAGAAGCAACTAAGGCTAAAAAACCTTATGTTTATTCTAAAAAATGCGAAAACCTAACAGAAGAAGAAAAAGCAAAATTGAGAGCAGAAGGAAGAAAACCTGCAATCAGATTCAATATCGCTAAAGCTCAAAAAGCTTTTCACGATTCTTCTATTTTAAAATTTGACGATGTTGTTAAAGGTGAATTACATATGGATACAGACCTATTAGGCGACTTTGTAATTCAAAAATCAAACGGAGCACCAACTTACAACTTTGCAGTTGTAATTGACGATGCTTTGATGAAAATTTCTCACGTAATACGTGGAGAAGACCACATCTCTAATACATACAAACAAATTTTAATCTTTGAAGCTTTAGGTTTTGAAGTTCCTAAATTTGGACACTTAGGAATGATTTTAGCACCAGATAGAAGCAAATTGTCAAAACGTCACGGTGCAACAGCTGTTTCTGATTTCGTTAAACAAGGTTACTTAACAGATGCATTGATTAACTTTGTTGCGTTATTAGGATGGTCACCATCTGATGGTGAAGAAATTAAGTCAGTTGATGAAATCGCAAAAGATTTCAGACTTAATGAAATTTCTTCTTCTAACTCAATTTTTGAATATGATAAATTGAAATGGATGAACAGCCACTATATCAAAATGCTTCCAATTGAAGAATTGAAAGAAAGATTGAAACCATATTTATCTCAATACAATTTGGATGAATTGACAGATGCTCAATACACAAAAATGGTTGAAATCACAAGAGAACCATTAACATTACTTTCAGATATTACAGATGCTGTTCCATATTTCTTTGGCAAAGATGTTCATATTGACGAAGAAACTCAAACAAAAACTCTTGATACTGAAGTATCACAAAACGTATTGAAAGACTTCGTACCAAAAGCTCAAACTTGGGATTGGACAGACGAAAATCTTCACGAAAAATTGGCTGATTTCAGAGCTGAATGGAAAGAAAAAGGTGTTAAACCAAAAGTTACAATGTGGGCAATCAGAGCAGCAATAACAGGTAGAACGTGTGGTGCTGATATGGTTGGAATTCTTGATATTTTAGGAAAAGAAACATCTTTATACAGAGCTCAAAAAGCTATCAAGTAAAACATTACAACAATAATAAAACTCAAAAGAACCAAATCTAAATTTTAGACTTGGTTCTTTTTTTTAGTGAATTGTGACGAAATGTAAACATTTTCCTTTAATCTTTAAAGTTTTGATTACAAAATGTCGTTAACAATTATGCGGTTACGAAAAAGAAAAGAGGTAAAAAAATATGGAATTTAAGTTTAATGACTCAACATTATGGGAACACAAAGAAAATTGTGACAGAGAAGCAAACTCCTATATGATTTTATCAAAATCAGATGATGTCAAAGATGTTGACATTCAGAATATAATTCAAATTGTCGATGAATCAGGCGAAGAAGTAAGTTGTACTTATGACAAATTCGTTGAAATTTTTGATAATGAAGGACTTGCTGGATTTATAATGTAAAATAGCTGAAATATGAAAATAGCAAAGAGTCACCCGATGGTGACTCTTTTAGATTAATCATAATATTATCTTTACATCTAAACTTAGTAATTTATGATATTATATTTGTATGGGAAATTTCAAACACTATACCGTAATGAAAAATGAAGCTGTTGATGCTTTGGACTGTAAAGATGGTCTTATATACGTTGACTGCACTCTAGGAGGAGGAGGACATAGCGAACTCATCTTAAAAAGAATTCAGCCAAATGGAAAATTAATTGCGTTTGACATTGATCAAGACGCAATTGATGCAGCATCTGAAAGACTTAAAGATTATAAAAACTTAACAATAGTAAAAAGTTCTTATACAAACATTAAACAAGTACTAAAAGATTTAGGTATAGAAAAAATCACAGGCGGAATTTTGTTTGACCTAGGAGCATCATATCACCAATTAACAAAACAAGAACGAGGTTTTTCGTTTTCCAAAGAAGCTCCTCTTGATATGAGATTCAATATGGATTCTGATTTTTCAGCATATGATATTGTCAATGGATATTCCGAAGAGGAATTAGTAAAAATCTTTTCAGAATACGGAGAAGAAAGATTTTCAAAAAGAATTGCAAAAGCGATTGTCGAAAAAAGAAAAATTAAACCTCTTCAAACTACAACTGAATTAGCAGAACTAATTGTAAATTCAACACCAAGAGTTAAAACCTCTATACATCCCGCAACAAGGGTATTTCAAGCCATTAGAATTGAAGTAAACCACGAGTTACAAAATGTTAAAAACACATTAAATGATGTATTGGATTTATTAGACTTTGGTGCTATAATAAGTGTAATAAGTTTTCACTCTTTAGAGGATAGAGTAGTGAAACAGACATTCAAGTATTATTCTACTCGTTGCCATTGCGAAAAGAATCAAATGATTTGTCATTGTCCACCTCCAGCTTTGGAGTTGATAAACAAAAAACCGATAATGGCATCAGAAGAAGAAGTACAAGAAAATCCACCTTCAAGAAGTGCAAAGTTAAGAATTGCAAGGTGCATCAAAAAGTAAGAGCAATATCAGAAGTTTATTGGTAGGTAGTTTAGGGAATGATTTATAATACAGCGAGAGTAAAAATTGAAGAAAAAGATGAGTTACTTTATCAAGGAAGTAACTACACTTCTAATCCTGTTAAAGAGGAGAATTCTGTCATTGAAGGTTCTTTTTATCAGGTAAAACCGATGACAATTCGTGAAATGGTAACAAGAAAGATTAACAAATCTCTTTGTTGCTGTTTAATGATTACAATTGCGATTACTTTTGTTAGTTACTATATCGCAATGAACTACGAAGCAAAAATGAATAATCTTGATAATGAAATAGTAAGATTAAATGCTGAAAACCAAGATTTACAAGCAGAATTAGATAAATATAAATCATTCAATAATGTAGATAGTAAAATTGGAGAATATAATCTTCTTCAAAAAGCGGATAAAGTTATTGAAGTTACAGCTTTAAATAATACAAATAAAAAATCAGTAATTAATACAACTAAAACAGCTTCAAGCGGTTTTAACTGGGCAATTGGTTACTAAAATTAAAAAACAATTTGTCAAAACAGACCTTGAGTGAAATTTCTCAAGGTCTGTTTTTTTTATTAAATACTTAAAATATGCCTAAGAGAAAAGAGGAATTATCTTTTGAGGGAAAAGCTAAAAAGTGCTATTTCTCTTTTGAAAGATGGACTCATTCATATAAAACCCCTCTCCCTAACCCTCTCCCTCGGAGAGGGAAATAAATTCAACACTTACTGAGCGAAGCGAAGTATCTCTAGCTTAATGCGTACTGTTTAAACATCCAATTACAAAAGAAAAAACAGAATTTTAAAAATTATTACAAATTTTAAAATACTTTTGAATGAAAAATACCATACTTTAGTATGAATTTTTTAAATTTAGACTAAAGTTATTAAAATTTATGCCGTAAATATAAATAAGAAGGCATGTATCAAAAAGGAAAAATTATGGATAAAGAAGAGAAAAAGCAAACAGGAGTTTCATTATTCGGACAATCTGAATATTTAGTTGGAAGTGATCCGATAGAAGAAATGTTTGCATTAAACCTTGGAGATTTTATATCTGAAAATTTGATTTCAGAAGATTTAGCAAAAAAAATCAGCTCAAAATCAAATAAAAAAGAACGTCTTAAAAACCAATTGAAAGAATTAACAGACATATATTCTTCAAAGAATACTCTTTGCGTCCTTAATTTTTCTAGCAATGAAGAAACTGCTATCTACACATCTATTGCAAAATCAATTGTGCAAATGATTGAAGTAGAAACTTGCAGAATTTATCTTGTTAAAGATGGAAACAAATTAGTTCTAACGGGAAATTCAACAGATAATGAACAGCATTGCAATATTGAACTAGACGAACTTACGCATAATGAACTTATTGAAAAAGACGGATTTACATATATTCCAATGAGAAGTTCATCTGTACCAGTTGGTGTTATTGAAATTTTGACAGAACGCAAATTAGACGAAGATTTTCTAGAACTTGTAATGAATATTGCCAACCTTCTTGGCACAACAATTACATTACAAAACGAAATTGAACACACAAATAAATTAATCGATAATGAATCTAGTGAATTTGAACTAAAACAAGCAAGAGCAGAATTGACAGCTCTAATCGGTGATTTATGTGATTATCAACAAAACTTTGTAGAAGCATTAGCAAATGCAGTTGACAAAAAAGGTCAATACACAGTTTCTCATTCAAGAAACACTGCAAAACTTGCTAGAGGAATTTGTAAAAAATTAGGATTAAACGAAAAAACAACCGATTTAATTTACTATGCAGGATTATTGCAAAATATCGGGAAAATTACACTTCCAGAAAAGATTTTTGCTAATAATGGGAAATTATCTCCAGAAGAATTGCAGAAAATCAAAAACCATACTAATGTTGGTGTAAACTTGCTAATGAATATAAACTTCTTATCAGAAGTTGTTCCGTACATCACTTATCAAACAGAAAGAGTTGATGGTTCTGGAACTCCAGAAGGATTGAAAGGTCAATCAATTCCTCTAGGATCAAGAATTATTGCAACAGCAGATGCGTACTCTGCAATGACATCCGACAGACCATACAGAAAAGCAATGGACTCAGAAAAAGCAATTGAAATTATCAAATCAGAAGCTGGAATAAAATGGGATAAAGATGTCGTTAACGCTTTAACTCAGATAATTTAATAAATATTATAAAATAGAAATTAGCAAGGCGTTATTTTATAACCCTTGCTAATTTTTTGAAATAATCTGCATCCGATTTAACTTTACTAGCACAAGTAATACCATTTAGACTTGAAGATGATGTTAAACTACAATATTTATCAACATCTGGGTATAACGTTCTGGAATCTCCCATTGGCAACAATTCTCCATCAATATATTGAAAAGTAAATAAATCATACCCCGCACGATTTGGCTTATTATTATACCCATTCAAATCAACTGAAATAAAAATACGACCTCCATAATTTTCAAATAAAAATAATGAACCATCTTGCATCGCAATTTGTCCATCATCAAGATAATCTTGATTAAAATTTGATTTTCCGTCTAAGCTTTTATATGGAATTGCCGAATTACCTGTACTCGATTTATAGCACGGAACTTCTTTTTTATTTCCTTGACCTGCTCCAATATCTCCACCCAACCCACAGTCGTAAGGAGCAGATAAATATCTCATAAAAACTTTATATAAGGGATTAGAATAAGCCGAATAATCAGCACTATCCATTGAGACATCATCAGCTTGCATTAATTTCAACGCTTGGGTAATTGTAGAATAAGATTTGAAATATCTAGATTTTAACTGAGCCGCACGAGTATTTGCAATTAAAGTTGGAATAGTCATTGCAGCAACAACACCAATTATACCCAAGGTTATTAACACTTCTGCCAACGTAAATCCATTCTTTCCCATATAACCTCTCTTTCCGTTCTGGTATTAGCACAACTTGTTCTTAATTTAGCACTAACATTGAGAACATGCAACAGAGTTACACTGATAATAAAAGCAAATTACAAAAAGCTATTTCAGAAATAATAAAAACACATAGGCTGGAGCAAAATAAATCAATCAGCTTAGTTTCGAATGAAATAGGAATGACAAAATCCATGTGGGCAGATTTAGAAAAATCAATAAAAGACCCACAACTTAGTACTCTCTGGAGAATCGCAGAAGGATTAAAAATTCCATTATCAACAATTATAAAAGAATTAGAGAAAAACCTTGGCAAAGATTTTTCTCTAATCGGATAACTTTTTAGTATTTATTCTTATTAATTCATTGACTTTGTTTCAATAAATTCCGTATTTGGAGAATAAGAACCTTCTTGTTGATTCATATTCAACTTATTCACGATACTTGCACGTTTTTTGCGGAACAACATATCAACAAACGCTTCCAAACGAGTAACAAAACCAGCTTCACCAGTTTGCTCATCTATCGTCAAATTCAATAACGGTTTGTTAAATTGTTTTGCTCGTCTAGTAATTCTTTCTACCATCAATGAATCTGGGCCACAACCAAACGCTGTAATAGTAATAACACCATCAACTTTATTATCTTTCAAATAGTGTCCTGCACTACCAGTCATTTCATCTTCATTTGCCCAGTATTTTTCATTTCCTAAACTTGCAATACCTTCATCTAATTGCTCAGCAGATAATTGAAGAGATGTGCAAACTTTTACATCCATCTTTTCAAGTTTATCGAAAATCTTCATACAAACACGTTCGTCATAAATGTTATAACCATGACCAACTAAAGCAATTGAAATTGGATATTCTTTTATAGTGTTAGAAATAACAACTTTTCCTTGCAAAGCATAACTAAGAGCTTTTGAATAAGGAAGTCCAGATTTTGTCATTACATAGAAATTGTTATAACATCTCCAACCAGCTTTTGAAGCTCGTTTGATAACATTCATATCTGTAATACCAAAAGGTCTAACAGCTTCTGACAAGAAATTATACAGACCTTGATTTTTTTCTGATTTATCCAAAGTTGCTTCAATCATCGTAAAAGGTTGTTTTACAACATTTCTCACTAAATCTGGCAACCCTCTAATTTTTGAACAATTGTATATTTTGTTATCAACAGATTGTAAAGAAGGAACAAGAATCTTATCTACGCCCTTGTTGATTAAATTCAAAATATGTCCGATATAAACTTTAATTGGTAAGCAAGTTTCAGTAACAACCAAAGCCGCACCATCAGACATAGTTTGCTTTGTAGTTACATCTGACAAAACTATCTTTATTCCTAAATCATTAAAAAATCCATAATAGAATGGATAATTATTGTAAAAAGACATTGCACGAGGAATGCCGATTACCTTTTCTTCACATTTTGAATTTGTCATGCTATTTATCCCTAATATAATTCTACTATATTTATAATAGCTCAAAAAAATATTTTTTGTCAGCTAAATCAATATTATTTACGTTAGTTTATATATTTTAGTTAATAAGCCTATAAGCCAATAAGTTGATAAGTCTATTTCAAGATAAAAAAGAAAAAGTGAACATTAGTTTATTTGTCGGCGTAATAAAGCCAAGCTAAATTTTCTAAAAGGAATTAAATTCATCAACCCCTCTCCCCTACCCCTTAACCTCTCACAAAACAATTCACTGGATTGTTTTGCTCGGCAGAGTCCTTGGAGAGGGAAAATACCAAAGAAATCATACTATAATGGAAGAACCTCAAAAAACTCTCTCATAGGGAGAGAGAGAAATTGTCTTTGAGCAAAATGCGAAAAGACACAATTTCGAGAGAGGGGTCGTCTTTTTATAAATCATAAAAAACTCTTCCAATAGCTTCCATCCCTTGGAGAGAAAACTATCGTTTAGCTTGAAGCAACCATACCCCCACGAATTGAGAAAGACTTTTTAAATTCAAATTAATATTTCTTAACAATTAAGCAATAAAAAGGCAATTTTATATATCTAAAATACTTTATTAGTATATAAGGAATATCTAGGATATATTTTTTACAGGAACAGGATACACAATTTAAGAGAAATCAATGGGAGGACAACGAATGGGCGTTGGTGCTGATGATTACATCGATAAGATGCTAGTACAAAAATATCAAGAAGAACGTGTTGATAATCACGACAACATGGAATCAATGGTCGATCCAAACAAAATGTTAGAAGCTATGAATGATTACGCTGCAACAGTTCGTAACATGATGGAGCTTAGACAAAGATTGAACATTGCTTGTTATGCAATAAATGCAAGAACTGCTAGATACCAAAAATCTTTGGGACAGCGATAAAAAGTTTTGTGTCTAATTGTGCCTATTTGAGATAGAATAAGGTAAACAAGGAGACAACACCATGGGAAAAATTATCCTAGGTTCTTCATCTCCCAGAAGAGCCGATATTCTGAAAAAACTAAAATTGGATTTTGAAATCATTCCGTCTTCTTATGTGGAACCACATGACCAGACGGATTTCTCTTATGCTTACGTTGAAAATTTAGCTTACAACAAAGCTCTTTACGTAGCAAAAGAATTACACCCAGAAAGACATCTTGTTCTTGGGGCAGACACAATCGTTGTGATAGATAACAAAATTCTTGGAAAACCTAAAGATTACGCAGAAGCAACAAAAATGTTAAACGAACTATCTGGCAAAACTCATTTTGTCGTTACTGCAACTTCTATAATTGATTCTCAAACAATGACCTCAAAAACGAAATCAACCACAACTTATGTAACTTTCAACAATCTAACTGAAGAACAAATTGATTATTACATCTCGAATTTCAAACCGTTCGACAAAGCTGGCTCATATGGGATCCAAGAACTTCCAGATGGATTTGTAAAATCCGTAGAAGGCGAATTAGATAACGTAATTGGGCTTCCTTCGAAAACAGTTTTAGAACTCTTAAAACATTTTGAATAACAACGTTAAAGGCTGACAAATTATGTCAGCCTTTTTTTAGTTAATGAATAATAAACACATAAAGTAAATTAGACCATTCCCTCTTTTACCGCTTTAACCGCAGCTTGAACTCTATCGTTAACACACATCTTTTGTAAAATTGAACAAACATGAGCTTTAGCGGTGTGAACACTTACAATTAATTCTTTTGCAATTTCAGTATTACTTTTACCAGCGACAAGATGTTTCAAAACCTCACATTCTCTCTCTGTTAAAGGAATTCTTGCATGGTCAGACATCTTTGACCCAGTAATAGCAGAATTATCAACTTTTGGGATAGACTTTAATGCCATATTCGCAACAACAGAATCAATCCAACACACACCTTGATGAACATCTCGAATTACATCTGCTAATTTTGAAGGATCAATATCTTTCAAACAATACGCATTTGCACCTGAACTCAAAGCTGCAAGAACTTCTTCTTCTCTATCGTGAGAAGTCAAAGCAATAATTTTTATATCCTTTGAAAATTCTCTAATTTTAGCCGTAGCTTCAATCCCATTCATTGTAGGCAACCCCAAATCCATCAACACAACATCTGGCTGAAGTTTTTGAATTTGTTTAATTCCATCTATTGCATTTTCGCATTCTGCAACAACTTTTATATCAGGATTAGAATTCAATGCACATCGCAATCCTACACGAGTTAATTTAAAATCTTCTACGATTATTACTGAAATTTGTTCTTGCTTAGTTTCCATAATTGATTCTCCATTGGCTTGTTGGCGTTAACATCTTTATCCAACAATTTCAATTTAGTACTTTAACTTCAAGATACTATTACCTAGTTAGCTAATATTAAAATCTTTACAATTCAAAAATTTTCTTATGGTATAATCTTTATATAATAGGGAGATATTTATGTTTAAATTTTTATTTGCGAAGAAAGAGCAGCACTCTGCAATTACAGAAGCTGAACTAAACAAAGTTTATTCAGAATTAAAAAAGGCATATCCAGCCGATAATATTCCAGAAATTAGGAAGAAATATTTGTCAATGCATATTCAAAAATATGGATACTTAACATATTCTTTCCAAAAAGCTCTTGATGAATTAACAAATGAAGAAACATTATTTGCACTAGAAGAAAAGTGGAAGCAAAATAACACCTTCAAAAATGGAGAATTTACATTCAAACCTAATCAAATCAGCCCTCTTGCAAGAAACCACGAAAAAAATTCTGATTGGTTCAAAAAAGAAGGTCATGACATCAAATTGATTAACCTTGCCGCACTTGGCAATGGAAACAAATCAGAAGAAACTGGAAAATTTTTCGACTGGTTAAAGCAACTTCTAATTCTTCCAACAGGATGTATTGAAAATAAAATTTATAACACAACAATCTACCTAATCCCATTCCACCCAAGAGAATTCGGATGTGCTTATCTTCCAAAAAGTAGCGAAGTAAGCGAAAAATTAAAAGATAAACATGTTGAAGAATTAACTGGGATGAATGCTAAACAACAATTGCAAACATTTATATATCTTGCACAATTAGCTGGACACCCAGTAATTTACGATATCCTTCCTCAAACAGGAAGATTTTCAAAATTTGTACTAGCAAACCCACAAGTTGCACGCTGGTACGATATTACAGAATTACAAAAACAATTAATGAACAAAATCAATGAGGTGGCAGAATTTTTGTCAAAAGACCACGACTCAGACGATATTCAAATTGTTAAAGATATTTATATACAAAGACTTCAAGGAAATTCAGGGGACTTAAGCCCAGCGTTCCAAGAATTGTACAACAGCTTCGACGGAATTATGATTGAACACAAAAAAACTTTCTCAAACGCAATGCTTGAAAGAAGTTATCAATTAAAAATTCAAAAAAGAGTTAAAGAACTTGTTGCAAAAATTCACGAATTTAAAAACGATAAAAAACAACTTGAAGAAAAAGACATTACAAAACAACTCGATACAATTCAAGCATTGATGACTGAAGGATTATGGCCAGCACCAGGCGGAGCTTGGTGTTCAGCTGGAGTTCCAATTTATGACGGAATGAGCGAATGTGGAGGATACCCAACCTTCAAACACTACGATTTCAAAGGTGATGATGTTACTGCACTAGCAAACCTTGACTGTCAAACCCCATATTACTTCGTAAATCTTGAAAATGGAAAATTCAACGAAGATGTTATTGAACTATTTATCAATAGCATGAAACAATTACAACAAGATTATAACTTTGATGGATTTAGAGTTGACCACATCGACCACATTGTAGATGAAGTTTCTGAACAAAATGGAAGACCAATAAGTTACAGAGCTCCTCGATACGTTTTGAATAAATTAAATACTGCAATGAAAAAGAAATTCCCTTATTTTGCAACACTTGCAGAATACATGTTATGGGATAACTTCTATAAAGAATACCACCAAGACATGAAATTTGATGTATTGTGGGGAAATGATATTATTTCACAATTTGATAAAACTCCAGAAAGAATATCAGAAGATAATCAAAACTTATCAAACTACAATACAAAATTCAAAAAAGGTAACATGTTATCTATTTTAAAAACATATAATAACCAAGATGGAGAATTTCATTGTATAGACCAGTACCCAGCACAATTGGGAGAACAGGGAGCGTTGTACAAATGGGCAAAATATAAACTTCTTCCAGGGGGTAAATTTGCACAAAGACCAATGATGTACGTAGATGGCGACGAAAGTTTTACTCAAGGTGGAATTGAATACACTATTGGCGAAGAAGTTGCGATGAAACGAGCTAATAACGAAGACTTCTATACAAAATTTGATGCAATTGATAGATTTGTAAAAAGTAATAATGTTATTACTGGTGGAGAAGCTCAAATTATTGTAGATGATGAAGACGGTTATAGTGCTTGGTTAATAACAAGAGAGCCGTTAAGAAAAGCTTTTTTGGTTGTATCAAACCATAAATACCCAACAGAAAAAGTAACAAAAACGGCCGCAACAGGAGAATCATATAAAGAAATTGTTGAAGGTTATACAATTTTTGATAAAGAAATTCCAATCCCTGGAGATTACACGTTAAAATATGAATATTCACTAAACGAAAAAGACTATGAAGCAAGAGAAATCGAGCATACAGATAGACTTCATTTTGAAAAAATCGAACCAAGTGAATTTAGGATATTTGAACTTGAACGAGGCTAGTCACTAGCCTCGTTTCCTGTTTTTTCTCCCTCTCCTTGAGGAGAGGATTGAGGTGAGGGGTTGAACCTTGCATATATAGAGATTCTTCGCTTCGCTCAGAATGACATTCAATGTTCTGCCATCTCTTCATTGTTCGTTCTTCCCCTAGAATAAGGGAATATTTGTTCTGGCATATAATTCAAATCCCCCAATAGTCCCAAACATCATTCCTCCCCGAGGGGGAGGTCAGGAGAGGGGTCGATTTTATGATAAAATTTTCTTATGAATAAATTAACAAATTTAGCAAAAAATCTAAGACAAAACCAAACTCAACAAGAGCATATACTATGGAATCTTCTTAGAAATCATAAATTTCATAATTTAAAATTCAAAAGACAGCACCCTCTAGGGAATTATATTGTTGATTTTATTTGCAAAGACATTAAATTAATTATTGAACTTGATGGAGGACAACATAACACTAAAGAAAACATTCTTGCAGATGAAAAAAGAACTAAATTTTTAGAATCTAAAGGTTATAAAGTCATTAGATTTTGGAATAATGAAATTGATAATAATTTAGAAGGGGTATATTTAGAACTTGAAAAGATTTTTCAAGAATTGACTGAATAACCCTCTCCCCTACCCCTCTCCCTTGGAGAGGGGATATTTGTTCCATCTTTGGATAACTGGCATATAATTCAAATTCCCCAATATTCCAAATCATCATTCCTCCCCGAGGGGGAGGCTAGGAGAGGGGTCGATTCTATATAACACGCATCATTCTTAAAAATT
>ULPP01037499.1_pt1 | contig 58661 bp, 42 predicted proteins | sample 1953531 | NCBI WGS metagenome assembly ULPP01 (sample SAMEA4835630, study PRJEB28245) | human gut metagenome | biome: gut microbiome; material: fecal sample | place: Denmark | collected 2008
GTTCGTGTACACAATCTAGTGTACACGAACACAATTTGTTAGGCAAAAATAACTTATTTAACTTGCAAAAAACGATTAATTTTGATATAATAAACAAGAGCGATTTGTAAATATAAATATTTTTACAATCATAATTTAAATTGGAGGTAAATATGGCTCATTTAAGTGCAGCTGCTGTAAAGCAAATTGAAGAAATTATTGCAAGATACACAAACGAAAATACACCACTTATGATGATTTTAAGTGATGTACAACGTGAGTATGGTTACATCCCACTAGACGTACAAGAATTAATTTCTGAAAAAACAGGTATTCCTGTTGCGGAAATCTATGGTGTAGTAACATTCTACTCATTCTTTTCATTAAAACCTAAAGGAAAATACGTCATTGGTGTTTGTTTAGGTACTGCTTGTTATGTTAAAGGTTCACAACAAGTAATCGACAAATTTGGTGAATTACTAAATATCAAACCAGGAGAAACAACAGACGATGGCTTATTTACACTTGATGCATTACGTTGCATAGGTGCTTGCGGTATTGCTCCTGCCATTTCAATTAATGGTAAAGTATATCCAAAAGTTGCCGTAAACCAAGTAGCAAGTATTATTGAAGAATATCGTCAACTAGGAGGTGCAGAATAATGATTAGAAGTGAAAAAGAATTAACTACTAAAATTGCTGATTGCACAACTAGTTTTGATGCAAAATTTGCTGGCACAAATGGCAAACGTGCAATTGTTATTTGTGGTGGAACAGGTTGTTTATCAAGTAACTCAGCAAGTATTCTTGCAAAATTCGAAGAAGCTATTATGGCTCATGATTTAAGTGACAAAGTTACTGTTAACAAAGTAGGTTGCTTTGGCTTTTGTTCACAAGGTCCTTTCGTAAAAATTTTCCCTGAAGACACTCTATATCATGGTGTTAAGGTTGAAGATGTAGAAGAAATTGTTAATACTGATTTAATAAATCATCAAATTGTGGAAAGACTACTATATGTAGATCCTATGACAAAAGAAAAAATTCAAAAACAAGATGAAATTAACTTCTACAAAAAACAAAAACGTGTTGCTTTACATGGATGTGGTTTAATTAATCCTGAAAATCTTGATGAAGCATTAGGCTATGGAGCATATAAAGGTTTACAAAGAGCCTTACATATGACTCAACAAGAAGTAGTAGACGAAGTATTAAAATCAGGACTTCGTGGCCGTGGTGGAGGAGGTTTCCCTACTGGTCGTAAATGGCAATTTGCTTTAAACCAAAATAATCCTGAAAAATATGTAGTATGTAATGGTGATGAAGGTGACCCAGGTGCTTTCATGGACCGTTCAATCTTAGAAGGTAATCCACTTGCCGTAATTGAAGGTATGGTTATAGCTGGTTATGCAATCGGTGCTCAAAATGGTTACTTCTATGTACGTGCTGAATATCCAATTGCTGTTGAAAGATTACAAATTGCAATCAACAAAGCAAGAAAAATGGGATTATTAGGTAAAAATATTTTAGGAACTGATTTCTCATTTGATGTTCACATCCGTCTTGGTGCTGGTGCGTTCGTTTGTGGTGAAGAAACTGCCTTATTAAATTCAATTGAAGGTAAACGTGGTATGCCTCGTCCAAGACCTCCATTCCCAGCTGTTAAGGGTTTATGGGGTAAACCAACAATTGTTAATAACGTTGAAACTTTAGCTTGCGTTCCTTATATCTTAAGAGAAGGTGCTGAAAAATTCGCAGAAGTAGGTACTGAAAAATCTAAAGGTACAAAAGTATTCGCATTAGGTGGTAAAGTAAATAACGTAGGTCTAGTTGAAGTTCCTATGGGTACTACTCTTCGTGAATTAATTTACGATATCGGTGGTGGTATTCCTAATGGTAAAAAATTCAAAGCTATTCAAACTGGTGGTCCATCAGGTGGATGCTTAACTGAAAAAGATTTAGATGCTCCAATTGATTACGATAACTTAGTAGCAAAAGGTTCAATGATGGGTTCTGGTGGTGCCATCGTTATGGATGAAGACAACTGTATGGTTGACGTTGCAAAATTCTATATGGAATTCATTTGTGATGAATCATGTGGTAAATGTTCTCCATGCCGTATTGGTACAAAACGTATGTTAGAAATCTTAAATAAGATTACTGCTGGTAAAGGAACATTAGAAGATTTAGATGAATTAGAAGAACTTGCAACAACAGTTACTCAAAATTCATTATGTGCATTAGGACAAACTGCAGCAAACCCAATTGTTTCAACAATGAAACAATTTAGAGAAGAATATATTGCCCATGTAGTTGACAAGAAATGTCCTGCTCATGTATGTAAGAACTTAATGCAATATTACATTATGCCTGAAGCTTGTAAGAAGTGTTCTAAGTGTGCAAGAAATTGCCCAGTAAATGCTATCTCAGGTGTACCTGGTAAAGAACCTTATGTAATTGATCAATCTAAATGTATTAAATGTGGCTTATGTATGTCTACATGTCCATTTAAAGCAATTATTAAGAAATAGGAGACCGATATTATGGCAAAAATTAATATAAAAATCGAAGGCCAATCTTATCAAGTTGAAGAAGGCTTAACAATTTTAGAAGCAGCTAAAGAATGTGGGTATGAAATTCCATCTTTATGTGCTTATAATCATGGTGAATGTAGTTTAGCTTCTTGTCGTGTTTGCTTAGTTGAAGCAACAGGTGCTAGAGGTTTAGTTGCATCTTGCGTATATCCTATTTCTGAAGGTATGGAAATTACTATTTCTTCACCTAAAGCTACTGCTGCAAGACGTGCTAGTGTTGAATTAATTCTTTCTAACCACTCAATGAATTGTCAACAATGTGAAAAAAATGGTCATTGTGAATTGTTATACGTAGCTCAAGTTGTTGGTGCTCGTGAAAATAAATTTGTTGGTTCAAAAACTCCAATTACAGTTGATGAAATTTCTCCATCTATTATTCGTGACACTTCAAAATGTATCTTATGTGGACGTTGCGTTAGTCGTTGTGTTGCTGCACACGGAACTGGTATTTTAGGTTTTGAAAAACGTGGTTTCTCAACAATCGTATCTCCTGCTGAAAATCGTAGTTTTGCAACAAGCCCATGTATCTTATGTGGACAATGCGTAAATGTTTGTCCTACTGGCGCATTAATGGAAAAGAGTGAAATCGATAAAGTAGACGAAGCAAGAAGAGCTGGTAAATACTTAGTTGTTCAAACTGCTCCTGCCATTCGTGCAACTCTTGGCGAAGAATTTGGCTATAAAATTGGTACTCCAGTAACTGGTCAAATGGTAGCTGCTTTAAGAAGACTTGGCTTTAATAAAGTATATGATACTAACTTTGGTGCTGACTTAACAATAATGGAAGAAGCTAATGAATTACTTGCAAGAATTAAAGATGGTGGTGTATTACCAATGATTACATCTTGTTCTCCAGGTTGGATTAATTATGCTGAATACTATTATGGAGATCAATTAGATCATCTATCAAGTTGTAAATCACCTCACCAAATGCAAGGTGCTATTATTAAATCATACTTTGCAGAAAAGAATGGTTTAAAACCAGAAGACATTTTCGTAGTTTCAATCATGCCTTGTACCGCAAAGAAATTTGAAAAAGAACGTCCTCAATTACAAAAGAATGGCATTAAAGATGTTGATGCAGTATTAACTACTCGTGAACTTGCTAAATTAATCAAACGTAGTGGTATAAATTTTGCTAAATTACCAAACGAAGAATTTGACCAAGATTTAATGGGTGAATATACTGGTGCTGGTGTAATATTTGGTGCTACTGGCGGTGTTATGGAAGCGGCTTTAAGAACAGCTTATCATGAATTAACTGGTAAAGAATATGAAGCAGTAGAATTCACTGCAGTTCGTGGTATGCAAGGATTAAAAGAAGCTACTTTAAATATTGCTGGATCAGAAATTAAAGTTGCTGTTGCATCTGGTATGCGTAATGCCAAAGTATTAATGGATGAAATTCGTAGTGGTAAGAGCCCATATACATTTATTGAAATTATGGGTTGCCCAGGTGGATGCGTTAACGGTGGTGGACAACCATATGTTAAACCATGCTTCTTACCTAATGAAGATAACAATATCTTAGACACATACAAAGAAAAACGTGCTCAAGCATTATATTCTGAAGATGAACGTCAAAAGGTACGTCAATCTCATAACAATAAACAAGTACAAAAATTATATAGTGATTTCCTAGGAAAACCTAATTCTCATAAAGCTCATGAATTATTACATACAACTTATGTATCTAGAGAAAGATTTCCAAAAAATAAATAACTAAATAAAATTGAATTAAAATAGCGGCATTATCAATTAATGTCGCTTTTTTGCAATACTAAAAATTACATTGACATAATAAAATATCTTGAATAACATAAGGGGAGATATTAATATGTTGATGATTGTTACGAAACTTTTAGGTGGACTTGGTACTTTTTTATTAGCTTTTAAACTATTAACCGAAAATATTGAAAAAATAGCTAGTGATAAATTAACAAAATTATTAAATAAGACAACTAAAAATAGGATATTAGGTGTAATTGTTGGTACTATAATTACTGCTTTACTACAAAGTTCTACCGCAACAACGGTTATGGTGGTTAGTTTTGTAAATGCAGGGGTACTTGATTTATTTCAAGCAACTTCAATCATAATGGGGGCTAACATTGGTACAACCATAACTGCTCATATTGTGGCTTTAGATAGCGTTGATATTGGTAACTATTTAGCTACTTTTGTTGGGGTTGGAATGATTTTAAATATGATATTTGAAAAGCCCAAAATAAAGAATTTAGGAATGGCTTTAGTAGGATTTGGCTTAATCTTTATTGCTTTATATCTGATGAAAGATGCGATGGTAAGTTTACAAGACGATTATCGCTTTGTTGAACTTTTAACCAAAATTAACAATCCTTTCATCCTATTAGTGCTTGGCGCATCAATTACAATTGCTTTACAAAGTTCAGCCGCTGTTACCACCATTTTAATTTCAATGATTGCATCAGGCATTACTATTGGTAATGGAGTATTACCTAATGCACCTCTATTTGTTATCTTAGGTAGTAACATTGGTACTTGTCTAACCGCCATTGTATCATCAGCATCCGCTTCTGTTAATGCCAAAAGAGCCGGTCTTATTCATTTATTATTCAATGTCTTTGGTAGTGTAATTTTTATGATTATTCTACTGATTTGGAAAAACTTTATCAACGACACACTTGGTAGAATGGTAAGTGATCCATCTAGCCAAATTGCTATTTTCCATACTTTATTTAATGTAATATCAACTTTAATTTTCTTACCATTTATCAGTCAATTTGTAAAGATTTCGACAATTTTAGTAAAAGATAAAGTAAATACTAAATAAATTAAAAATGAACCATAAATAAATAATAGATAACAAAGATTCCTACTATTAACAAGTAGGAACCTTTGCATTTTAGCACATTTATGGTATAATATTACTGGAGGTAGACGATGATAGAAATAAGATATGCCTTTATTGATAAAGTAGATAAACTTGATATTAACGTATTACCTACAGAAGTTATTGCTCATATAAATAGTATAAAAAATGAATCAAGAAGAAATCAATCGCTTGCTTGTTGGTCTTTATTAAATAAACTTGTATATAGTTACCATAATAAAAACCTATGTGATGTACCATTTAGATATCAAGAAAATGGTAAACCGCTATTTGATGATTTTTTTGTTTCCCTTGCACATAGCCATAACATTGTTTGTTGTGCTCTAGCCTGCGAAGAAGTGGGAATTGATGTTGAAAGGGTGCGCATACTTGAGCATTTTGAGAACTTAGTTGATAAAATGTGTTATAATAAGGGTGAAATAAGTGTAAAAGAGTTTATTTCTTATTTTGTAAAAAAAGAAGCCAAAATAAAAAAAAGTGGTCAAAGATTAGGATTACAACGCAACAATCTTGATTTAGACACTGATGATGTTGTCATAAAAGAAATTGTGAATAATAACTTTGAATACTATGAACTTGCTTATTACCCTAATAGAGAAGTAAATATAGAAGAAATGGAGATATAATAATGAAAAATATTAAAAGATTATTTGTTGTAATATCAATAGTACTATTAGCTTTCATTGGAACTAGTTGTGAAGAAAATTGTAGTTTTACCCCTAATCCAGGTGACTATGATCCTTCAACTTTTGATGATTTTGCCGATAATGTTTTTAAAATGTTAGTTGGTAATGATGAATTAACTTTGAATTATTACTTTGAAAATCCTGAAAATTTTGGGTTATCTCATAATGAACCAAGTTTACCTACACCTAGTGTTACAAGTGGATACAGTGTATTACTTATCAATTATATATTAGGGAAAGTAAATGGCTATAAATATGAAGATCTAAATGATGATCAAAAAATGACGTATAACCTAATTATGAACATCATTGATAACGTAAATAGTAAAACATCAGAGATGAGTTATCTTAGTAATAATTACCTAGGTTCTTACCTTGGTTATCAAGCTCAATTACCACTTTTATTATCAGAATATAAATTTAGAACTAAATTAGATGTTGATAATTATTTAAAATATTTAGATTTAGTACCCGAAACATTCCAAAAATACCTTGATTTTGAAGTTGAAAAAGCAGATCACGGTTATGGTATGAGTGATTTCGTTATTGATAAAGTTGTTCACCAATGTGAAGAGTTCATCAAAGCAGCCGGAACTGGTAACCACTTTATGATTACAACCGTAAATAAAAAAATTGATGAATGTGATTTCTTAACCGATGAAGAAAAAGAAGCATATAAGAATGCTAATATCGAAAAAGTTAATGGCCCATTAATTAGCGGTTATAAACTTGTTCAAGATGAGTTACCAAAATTAAAAGGTAGATCAACTAATGATATGGGACTTGCTTATTACTATGATTCAAAAGGTAACCCAATTGGTAAAACTTATTATGAATTAGATTTCCAAGAAACTGTTGGTTATAAAATTAGTTTAGTAGACGCTGAAAAATATGTTGATGATTTATTAAAGTATTATGAACAAGAATTAGTTAAATATCGTAACCTCTATTTAACTAATGAAGAATTTAAAGCTAATTGTGATAGTTATCAATTAATGGATAAAACTCCGGAAGAACAACTTGCTTACTATCAAACAGTTATTGGTAAATATTTCCCTAGCCTTAATTATCAACCAGAAATTGTAGTCAAATTTATTGATAAGGCAATGGAAGAACACTTTAGTCCAGCAGCTTATATGACAAGTGCCATTGATAACTTAGAAAAAGAATACATTTATCTAAATGGCTCAAGTGTTTTAACCGATGGTGTTTATAAATATAATTATTTATATACAACTTTAGCTCATGAAGGTTTACCTGGCCATTTATATCAAAATGTGTATTTCAAGAGTACCGATGCTAATCCACTGCGAAAAGTTTTAAAATCTTCAGGCTATAGTGAAGGTTGGGCAACTTATGCGGAGATATTCAGTTATGAATTCTTAAGAGGCGAATATATGGATGAATTCATTGACTACTTAATATTCCAAGATGAATATACAGGCGCAATGTATTGTAGATTAGATATGGGAATTAACTATGATGGTTGGACGCTTGAAGAAGCAGGAGCTTTCATTAAAAAGTACGTTCCTCAAGTAACAGATGAAGCAATTAAAGCAACTTATGAACAATTAATTGAAGTGCCTAATAATATGCAAACATACTTCTTTACTTACTTCAAAATAAAAGATTTAAGAACTTATGTAATGAATCTAACTTCTAGCACAAGAGAAAACTTTGACTACATTACATTCCATAAATATATTCTTGATTGTGGTCCTGCTCCACTAAGATTTGTCGAAGAATATGTAAAATCAAAATATGAATAAAATACTAATGACTTGCTAAAATAATAAAAATTTAGTATAATAATCAAGTAAAAAATATTATTAATAATTTTAAGGAGTATTAAAATGAACGCAAATTTAGAACGTTTAAGTGAAAATTCTGTAAAACTTACAGTAGAAGTAAGTGCTGAAGAATTTGATAAAGCTTTAGACTTAGCTTTTGAAAAAGTTGTAAAAGAAGTAAAGGCTGATGGTTTTAGACCTGGTAAAATGCCTAAAAATATCTTTATCCAAAGATTTGGTTGGACATCATTATATAATGAAGCAATTCAATATGCTTTTGAAGAAACATATCCTCTAGCATTACAACAAACTAAAGTATATCCAACTGCTGAACCAAAAGTAGACCTTGATTTTGCTAGTTTAGAAAAAGGTAAGAGTTTCACTTACACTGCCGAAGTTGATGTATGGCCAGAAGTTCATCTTGGCGAATACAAAGGCTTAAAAGTAAAACCTTTATCAACTAGAGTAACTAAAAAAGACGTTGAAGCTGAAATCAAACATATGCTTGAAAGTAAAGTTGAAAATGTTATTAAAGATGGACCAGCTGAAAATGGTGACACAGTCGTAATCGATTTTGAAGGATTCGTTGATGGTGTTCCATTTGAAGGTGGAAAAGCTGAAAATTATCAATTAGAACTTGGTTCAAAAGCCTTTATCCCTGGTTTTGAAGATCAACTAATTGGTGCTAAATCAGAACAAGACGTTGAAGTAAATGTTACTTTCCCTAAAGACTATCATGCAAGTCTTGCCGGAAAAGCCGCATTATTCAAAGTAAAAGTACATGAAGTAAAAGGTAAAGAATATCCTGAACTTACTGATGAATTAGTAAAAGAATTAGAAATTGAAAATGTTAATACAGTAGAAGAATATCAAAACTATGTAAAAGAAGATTTAAAGAAACGCAAGAGCGTTGCGGCTGAAAATCATCTTGTTACAGGATTAGTTGATGCAGTGTGCAAAAACTCATATGCTGATTTCCCTGAATCACTAATCAAATCTGAAGTTGAACATCAAGTAAATAATGTTGAAATGCAAGCAAAACAATATGGTATGCCTGTTGAAATGTTACTTCAATACAGTGGGGTTGCATCAATGGATGAATTCAAGAAATCTGCTGAAGAACATATTCGTAAATCATTCTTAGAAGAATTAGTACTTGAAAAGATTATGGAACTTGAAAACATCGAAGCAAGTCAAGAAGAAATCGAAAAAGAATATCAAACTCTTGCTAATGTTTCTGAAAAAGACGATGAAAAAGCTAAAAACGATAAAGTTAACGCTGTAAAGAAACAATACAAAGTTGGTCAAGTTGCATATAAAGTTAAAGCTGATAAAGTTATTGAAATCTTAAAAAAGAATGCAGTAACAAAAGAAGCTAAAGAAGAAACTAAATAATTTGTCGATTTTTCAAATTTAATATTAAACATAAAAAAGTAAAATCGCTCCATAATAATTATGGAGCGTGATTACTATATATGGGAAAAACTAAATATTGTTCGTTTTGTAACAGTGAAATAAACATTCACAATCTAGGAATAGAGGGCTTAAATGCCTGTATTTGCTTTGATTGTTTAGAATTATATCATAACTTGGTTGAATTTGAAGAACAAGAAAGATCAAATAAACACTTACGAGAAAAGATTAGTTGTAAAGATTTAACCCCTAAAAAGATCTATAATGAACTTGATTTAGAAGTAATTGGTCAAGAACATGCTAAGAAAATATTATCAGTGGCACTGTATTCGCATTATCTAAGAATAAAACACCCGGAAGCTAACCTAAATAAATCTAATATCTTAATGATTGGGCCAACGGGAGTTGGTAAAACATTACTTGCTAAAACTATGGCCAAAATCATCAATGTCCCAATAGCTATTTGTGATGCGACCGTTTATACCCAAGCGGGTTATGTTGGTGAAGATGTTGAAAACATCTTATTGCGACTAATTCAAAACGCAGATGGCGATATTAGACTTGCGGAAAAAGGGATTGTCTTTATTGATGAGTTTGACAAACTTGCTAGAAAAGGCGAAAATCCATCAATAACTAGAGATGTATCTGGTGAAGGTGTTCAAAATGCCTTGTTGAAGATTATCGAAGGTAATGTTGTAAATGTTCCACCACAAGGGGGAAGAAAACACCCATACCAAGAATGCTTACAAATCGATACCTCAAACATCTTGTTTATTTGTGCAGGAGCATTTGATGGCCTTGATGGAAGAAAGAAATATAGTGTAGGGTTTGACTCTAAAATAGTTAATGAATCTGAATTAGATATTGAAAAAATTCGTAAATTTGGAATTATCCCTGAATTACTAGGTAGACTTCCGGTTATTGCTAAACTAAAAGACTTAACCAAAGAAGAGTTAAAATTAATTTTAACTAAACCTAGTAATGCCATTACTAAACAATATCAACAACTATTTGCAACTAATAATGTTGAACTTTCCTTTATGGAAGACGCAATTGATTATATTGCGGAAGTAGCCATAAAAGAAAAAACGGGTGCTAGATCACTTCGAAAAATAATTGAAGATTTGATGCTTGATACGATGTTTGAATTACCATTTAACGATGGAACTAAAAAAATTACTATACAAAAAGGACAAATAATTAAAGAAAAAAATCATTTAATAGATGCTTAAATAGTATCAGAAAGGAGCCAAAATGTTTAATCGTACTGATATTGTAGATGCTCAATTACCAGGAGTTGTGGTAAGTGATATAGTACCACTACCAAGCAATGGATTAAGAGCAGATTTTGCTATCGATAGCGACATTAAGGCATTGAAAAATGCTGAACAATATAAAAATTATGTAGTATTATTAATTCCAAATTATAGTACCCGTAATAATAAAAACGAAGTAGTACTTTATTATAATGTAGGAATTGTGGCAAAAATCATTTTAAATATGACTAGTCCCAATGGTACAAGAAGAGTAAAATTCCAAACAATTGTACGTTGCAAGATTAATAGTATTGATAATACTAGTGGTAGTTGTTTAGTTGATTTTGTGACTTTACCATCGACTAGTTCAGATACTATGAAAAATGATGCAACCTATGATTTAATAAAGAAATTCTTAACTGAAAATAATATAGATAGTGTTCTTAAGAAAGATGGTATAAACATTAATAATACTGAACTTTCATATGATGAAATTTCAGATATACTTGTACATAATCTTGATTTAAATCGCGACACTAAATTACGTTATTTATTAGAAGATAATGTTACTACTCGTTTAACTTATTTATTAGAAGATTTATATAAAGAACAAATGTTCAAAGAATTAGAAATTAAAATTGATAATGAAGTAAAACGTAGTATTAATGAATCACAAAAAGAGTATTACCTTCGTGAAAAAATGAAGGCAATTCAAGAAGAACTTGGCGAGAAAGCTAAACGTGAAACTGAAATTGATGAAATCCGTAAAAAGATTAAAGAAGCAGGTATGCCAAAATCAATTGAAGAAAAAGCGATGACAGAATTAAATCGTTATGTTTCAATGCCAGGCAGTTCACCAGAATCTGGGGTTATTAGAAAATACCTTGATTTTATGATTGATTTACCTTGGAGTAAACAATCAGTTGATTCAGAAGATATTAATCTTGCGAAAGCGGAATTAGACCGAGAACATTATGGTTTAGATATGGTAAAAGAACGTATTTTAGAATATCTTGCCGTAAAAATTATGAGTCATAAAAATCCTCAAACAATTCTTTGTTTAGTAGGTCCTCCCGGAGTAGGTAAAACTTCCCTTGCCAAAAGTATTGCGAAAGCTTTAAATAAATCATTTGTAAAACAAGCACTTGGTGGTGTCAAAGATGAATCTGAAATTAGAGGACATCGTCGTACATACCTTGGCGCATTACCAGGTCGTATATTACAAGGAATGGTTAAAGCAGGTACTAATAATCCAGTATTCTTATTAGATGAAATTGATAAGATGTCAAGTGATTATAAAGGTGATCCAACTAGCGCAATGTTGGAAGTATTAGATTCTGAACAAAACAAATACTTTAGTGATCACTATTTAGAAGAACCATATGATTTATCAAATGTTTTCTTCATTGCCACCGCAAACTATCTAGACAATATTCCTGCCCCACTTAGAGATAGATTAGAAATTGTTGAAGTATCTAGTTATACTGAATATGAAAAATTTGAAATTGCTAAACGCCATTTATTAAAGAAACAATTACTTAATAATGGGTTAGATGAAGCATACTTTAGTATAAGTAATCAAGCAATCTATCGTATAATTCAAGAATACACCCGTGAAGCAGGGGTTCGTGAATTAGAAAGAATGTTAGGTACTATTATTAGAAAAGCCATTAAGAATATTCTTATGAATCATGTTGAACGTGTAGATATTGATGTTGACAATTTAGAAGAATATCTTGGTAAACCAAAATATACTTACAATGCAAATGATGACTTAGATCAAGTTGGAGTAGTAACTGGTCTTGCCTACACACAATTTGGTGGCGACACTTTACAAGTTGAAGTAACCCACTATAAAGGTGATGGAAGACTCGTATTAACTGGTAAACTTGGTGATGTCATGAAAGAATCAGCTCAAGCTGCCTTAAGTTATGTTAAATCAAATGCGGAAAAATTTGGCATTGATTGTGATGAATTCAAAAAATCTGATATTCATATTCATGTACCAGAAGGAGCTGTACCAAAAGATGGTCCATCAGCTGGTGTAACAATTGCAACTGGTATCATTTCAGCCTTTACTGGTCAAAAAGTTGACCATAACGTTGGTATGACAGGTGAAATCACTCTAAGAGGTAGAGTACTTCCAATTGGTGGTTTACGTGAAAAATCAATTGCGGCACACCGAAGTGGATTAAAAACAATCTTAATACCAAAAGATAATGTTAAGGACTTAGAAGAGATCCCCGCAAGCGTTAAGAATAGCTTAAATATCATACCAGTAGAAACCGTAGATGATGTTGTTAACCATGCAATAATTGCTAAATTTACAAAATAATTATTAAATTACTAGAAATATTTTTGAAAATGTGCTATAATAAGTCAAGTAGTATTGAATATATAGAAAAATAACGTATAGGAGGCCACATATTATGCAATGGTTCGATTATTTACTATTAGTTATATCTTTATTTTTGATTATGATAATTGTTTTACAAACATCTAAAGAAAATGCTTCTAGTGCTTTTTCTGGTGAAAAATCATCTGTTCAAAAACAAAGGGGAGCTGAAAAAGTAATTAACAATATAACAACAGTGCTTTCAATAGCTTTCTTTGTTGTAGCTATTTTAGCTGTTATATTAAGATAATTAAAAAATAAGAGGGCTATTGTTTTTAATAGTCCTTTTTATTTTCCAAAGGGGTGAGAAAAATGCGCGAAAAAATTTTAAAACTATTACAAAGTGACTCATACCATCCAATGGTTGCCAACCAAATATTTCAATTGTTGAATCTAAAAGATAGTAAAGAATTTACCCAATTAGTAAAAACCTTGAATCAATTAGAAGATGAAGGAGAAATTACTCACAATAGTAGAGGTGAATATGCAACATTTGAAAAACTTAATCTTGCGAAAGGTATCATTGATGTAAAAGATGGTGGTTATGCTTTTGTTGATACTGATTTAGGCGGTATATTTATTAAATCCGATAATATAAATGGAGCAATCACTTACGATGAAGTACTTGTCGAATACTATTTAGATAACCTTGGTAGATACGAAGGAAAAGTTGTTAAAATAATTAAACGCAACACCCGCGTAATTATTGGACCAGTATCTAGATTAAGACAAAAGGCAATTGTTAGAAGTATTGATTCAAAAATTAAACTATTAGTATTTATTAAAGAAAAAGATTTAAAAAAAGCTAAAGTTAATGATATCGTTAAAGTAGAAATTACCGAATACTTTCCTAATATGACCGCAGATGGTAAAGTTGTTGAAGTGTATGGTAACAAACACTTACCAGGACTTGACATAACTAGTATGGTATTATCAAGTGGGGTACCAGTTGAATTTCCTGAAGATGTAAAAAAAGAAATAAAAACAATACCTAATAAAATTGATAGTGAAGTAATTTTACAAAAAAATCCTAAAATAAGAGATTTGCGTGATAAACTAATAATTACCATTGATGGTGATGATGCCAAAGATTTAGATGATGCGATAAGTTTAGAATATAATGATAGTGGTAACTATCATTTAGGGGTTTATATTGCGGACGTAAGTCACTATGTACAAGAAAAAAGTCCACTAGATACGGAAGCTTTAAATAGAGGTACAAGTGTATATTTACCAGATAGGGTAATTCCAATGTTACCAAAAGAATTATCTAACGGAATTTGTTCATTGAATGAAAAAGTTGATAGACTGGTAATGGCTTGTGAAATGGAAATTGACCATGATGGTAAAATAATAAATCATGATATCTTTGAAGCTATTATTAACAATAAACACCGCATGACTTATTCTAATGTAAACGCAATGCTTGAAGATAAAAATCAAGCAATTCGTGATGCTTATTTTGATATTTACCCAATGTTAAAACAAATGAATGAACTTGCCAAAACTCTTAGAAATAAGAGAATAAAAAGAGGTTCATTTGAATTTGAATCACTTGAACCAAGATTAATCTTAGATCAAAATGGTAAAGTAGTGGATATTGTTTTAAGAAAACAAAGAAGTGCTGAAAAACTAATTGAAGAATTTATGCTTGCGGCAAACGAAACGGTTGCGGAAGCCATGACTTGGCTTAATGTACCTTTCATATACCGTGTTCATGAAGAACCAAGTGATGAAAAAATAACTAAATTACTTGAAACCTTAGACTTATTCGGCTATAATGTAAAAATAAAAAACAAAAAAGCAATGCCTAAAAAACTTCAAGAAGTATTACTTAGTTTAGAAAACGATGAAGAAAAAGATAGTGAAGAACTATCTAAAGATATTATCATCAACCAAATGATGATACGCAGTATGTCAAAAGCTAAATATCAAGAATACAATATTGGTCACTTTGGTCTAGCAAGTGAATGCTATACCCATTTTACTTCACCAATTAGAAGATATCCAGATCTTTTAGTTCACCGCCTTGTTAAACAATTTATGCTAGGAGAAGATGAGGTTACAGTAACTTCACCAGTTGAATATTTTGCTAGTAAAGTAAACTACGCAAGTATTCAATCAAGTAAAACTGAAAAACGCGCTGAAGTATTAGAACGTGATTGTGTTGATTACAAGAAAGTTGAATATGCAAGTAGATTTATTGGTACTATTACTTCAGGATTACTTACCTCAATTACTAACTTTGGAGTATTTATTACTCTAGATAATTCAATTGAAGGATTAGTAAAATATGCCGATATGCAAGATGATTATTACGATGTTGATGATAAATTTGGTAGAATTGTTGGTGAAAGAAATCACAAAGTATATCAAATAGGTGACCGTTTAACCGTTAAAATTGTCAGTGCTAATCTAGAAAAAAGTGAAATAAACTTTAAAATTATCAAGAAGGAGGACTAAAATGGCCACAGATGCGATAAAAATTGTTGCGCAAAACAAAAAAGCAAGTCATGACTATTACATTTTAGAAACCTATGAATGTGGAATTGTTTTAACCGGAACAGAAATAAAAGCCATAAGAGTTGGCAAAGTAAACCTTCAAGATAGTTTTTGCACGATAAGAAATAATGAAATGTTTGTAAAAGGTTTAAACATTTCAAAATATGAAATGGGTAATATTTTTAACCATAAACCTGATAGAACCCGTAAATTACTATTACACAAAAAAGAAATAATTAAAATTCATTCAAAAATTCAAAAAGAGGGTTATACTTTAGTACCCCTTAACATAACCTTAAAAAATGGACTTGCAAAACTAAATATCGGTCTTGCGAAAGGTAAAAAACTTTACGACAAACGTGAAGATATGAAACAAAAAGCCGAAGAAAGAGAATTGAGAAAATATTAACATGAAAAAATATGAAGAATTTATAAATGCCTTACAATATGTTGACCAAGGCGATAATAAAAGTGCATATGATAAATTAACAGAATTAATAAATGATAATTTAGAACTTGAAAATAAAACATTATATTATGATGCTTTATATGCAAGAGCATCACTTGATATTGCAAATTTAAATTTACACATCGATGATTCAATTGAAGATTTAAAAATTCTAATTGCTAACCGTACAAGATATGTTAAAGAATCTTATTCTCTTGCTACTCTTGTTTATGATCACTTAGAAATGCCAGATGAAGTTATTGAATATGGCACTAAAGCTTTAGAACTTGATGCGCCATTTACTAGCGAAATAGCTTATGCGCTTGCTAAAGCATATGCTAGTAGAGGCACTAAAAGCTCATATCTAGAAGCTTTAAAATACATTGATACTTGCATTAATAATGCCGATGAAGAATTAAACAATGTTGTTGATTTCCTTATTTGCAAAACTGATATTTTAATATCATTAAACTTAACCGATCAAGCACTTAGCTTAATTGATGAAATGATGGCAAAACATGGGGCAAGTGAAACTTTGTATTACCTAAAGTCTAGAGCCTACTACTGTAAATATGATGAAGATCCGGTTGCCAATAAAGAATATCTTGATATAGCAATTGATAACTTAAAAATATGTTTACAATATGATGAAAAAGATTTACTTGCAATTTCTTTGTTAGTTGAACTATATACTATAAAAAAAGACAAAGACAGAGCCTTTGAATTAATCGATAAACTTGATGATGGAAATCATACTGAATATATTGTTCTAGAAAAAGCTAAATTTTATGATGAAGTTGGTGAATATGAAGAAGGAAGAGACTTAGTATTATCTTTTGACAAATACCAAGATAATTGGAAATTAGTTTATACCCTTGGTGTATTTAACAAAAAACTAAACAATTTAGAAGAAGCTAGAAAATATTACAAACAAGCTTTAGAAATGTCACATGAAAACTTTATTGCTTCCGACATCATTGATATAAATATTGAACTAAATGATGAGCTAGATTCTAATGCGATGTTATTGAAACTTGCAAAAGAAAATCCAGAAGGGGTAATTTTTTACCAATTAGCTGAAAATTCTTTTAGGCTTGGTACACCAATTAAAAAAGTACTAAATTACTATGATAAAGCACATGAATTAGGTTATCTTACTGATATTGAATATATTGATGTTTTATCAGACTATGAAAAGCCTGATAAAACGATAACAAAGATTATTAAAAAGTATGACCGTAAGAAAACATACCCATTACTTCCAGTTTGGTGTAAAAAGAAGATGGCAGTTAGATATTTATATGGCGAAAATGGCATTAAACAAAATATCAAAAAAGCTATTATTAAGTTATTTGAATGTAGACAAGAAATGCCTGCTAATACTTGTGTAAATGCTATTTTAGGACGTGGCTTTGAACTAAAGAAAAACTTTAGTTTAGCTCATAAAATGTATGATATGGCATATCAACTAATTGAACAAGAAACTAAGCCAAGTTGTGATTGTGCTTATAGTTACTATGCTCACTCTTTAATCGAAGGAGTTGGCGTTAAACAAGATGTTGAAGAGGCTAAATCAATTATTTTAAAAGCTGTTCAAAAATTTAAAAAATTCATTTGTTCTCATACTGCCTATTACTATGCTTACTTTGCATTACAAGGTGATGAAAAATTTGACATCAGCAAAGCTTATGAATTACTAAGTTTTGACTATCCATTTGTGCGTTTTGACATTTCAAGAATTGTATATCTAACTAAATTAGAAGAAAAATTAAGAATAAGAAGTAAAAAATTAAACAATTTATTAGCCGATGGTAAAGACGTATATGACAAAAAAGAATGGAAGTATTACCGTAAAGCTATTACTGAAGATTGTCCAAAACCATATTGGCGCAACATTTAATCATTATTCTTTAACTCATTAACCTCTCTTCTAAGCTTTCTAACCTCATTCTTTAAAGCCTCATATTCTTCTTGAGTTGGGGATGCACTTTGTTGTGCCGCAATTGTTAACATGATTTGACCAAGTTGTTCAAACCAATTTCCAAGGGCATTAAGGGCTCCCGTATTTAGAAAAGATGATATAATATAAGCAATAATTGTTGCATATAGACTATATTCATAAGGAGGAATACTATCTAACCATTTTGATAGGGCTGTGATAGTTTCTTTTAACTCATCAAATTCAGTGTTCAAAATTATTCCTCCTTTATTTATTTTACGAAAGGATTTAATAAAATATGAAAGTAGTTAAAAAACAAACAAACAGTAAACTTTGTTATATTTGTGGTATTGAAAATGAATTTGGCCTAAAAGCACCTTTCTATGAAATGGAAGATGGATCGGTAATTAGTATCTTTAAATACAAAGAAATCCACCAAAGTTATCCCGAAAGAGTACATGGTGGACTTATCACTGCGATGTTAGATGAAATAGCTGGTAGAGCTATTTGGGTAACTGAACCAGAAACTTGGGCTGTAACTACTGAACTAAATGTCAAATTTAGAAAAGTTGTTCCTTACGATGTTACTTTAAAAGCGGTTGGTAAAATTATCAAAAACACTCATCGTGCTTTTGTTGGCGAAGCTAAAGTATACGATATGGATGGTAATACGCTTGCGGAAGCGGTAGTAACATACTTGAAGTTACCACTATCAAAAATTGCAACTAGCACCAATGCTCATGAAGATGTTAACATTTATCTTCCAGATGATGTAACCGAAATTGATTAATCCCCTAACGGGGAATATGCAATCGTGGCGGAATAGGTAGACGCGCTACTTTGAGGGGGTAGTGTTTGTATAAACGTGTGAGTTCGAGTCTCATCGATTGCACCAATATAAAAGCAATAATAATATTGAAAGTAAACGAAAATTGATAAATAAGAGGGGATGGGGAAAATGGAAATAAAAGATCGTACAATAGCTTTACTAATTGATTCTGATAATGTATCAAGCGATTATTTTTCAATAATTTTAGATGAACTTAGTCAATATGGAAAAGTAACCTACCGTAGGTTATATGGTGATTTTACCAATCCAAAGGCTAATGGTTAGAAACCTGCATTATTAGAATATTCGATTGAGCAAATTCAACAAATAGCTTTTACTAGTGGAAAGAATGCAACTGATTCAAAAATGATAATAGATGCAATGGATATTTTATATAAAGGAAATGTAGATTGTTTTTGTTTAGCAACTAGTGATAGTGATTTTACGAATCTAGCAATGAGGTTTAGAAATGATAGTATCGTTGTTATAGGAGCAGGTGAACAAAAAACACCACAATCATTTCGTAAAGCATGCGATATATTTATTCCTGTTGATGAATTGATTAAATCAAAAACCAATGTTAAGCAAAAAAATAATCAATCCATTAAGGATGAAAAAAATAAAAAACATGATAAAATTATTAATATTGCAAAGAAAATTATTCAAGATGGAGCGGATATAGATGGATGGATGCATCTTTCTGCTTTTATGAATGGAAATATGGCGTAAAGAAAATGATTTTAATCCTAAATTGTACGGAGCTCAAAGTAGTAAACCAATACCATTTTTTAGGGAGTTAAAAGAAAATGGTAAATGTGTCTTTACACTTAAAAAGATAAAAAACATTGATAAAATAAGAATTAATAAATAACAATAGGGGGAAAATTATGAAAGATAAAAATGTAATTTATATATTAACTAATCCATCATTTCCACAACTAGTCAAAATAGGATATGCTGATGATGTAATAGAAAGAGTAAGAAGTTTAAACAGTAATCCTGGTTTACCATATTCATTTAGAATTTATGCTACATATGAAGTTAATGATAGGCTAGAAGATCTAAAAATTCATAGAATTATTGATAAACTAAATCCTACTTTACGTTGCCAGGAAATAATAAATGGTAGATCAAGAGTGCGTGAGTTTTTCACAATGAGTGCTGAAACGGCTTATCAAATATTTGAAGCAATGGCTGAAATGAGTGGTACAATGAATAAACTTCATTTATGGAAAGCAACACCTGAAGAAATGGCTGAAGAAGAAAATGCAGAGGAAGTCTTAAATCTTCCTATGAATAGACATCATTTTAAAGATATAACTTTTAAATCTAGTTTAACAGGAAAAAAATATTATTCAAGAACAAAACAAGATGGTTCACTTGGTATCTATGAGCTTGATGATGACAATGAAGTAATAAGTTTTTCTAATCCATCAAAAAAACAAATCATAAAACAAGCACTGATAGACTTAGGCATTGATGTTGATAACTCTAAAACATTATATCAAATGATGCATATGCTTGAAAAAGTCGCATAAATAATAATAGGATTTAAAATGAATATGGAAGATTTATCAAAAATAAAAAATATTTACAATAATATCCCTAATGAGGTAAAAAAAGCACGGAAAAGCTTCTTTAATAACGGAAATAGAGCTAATCGCTTATATATTTACTATGGTATTGATGATATAAAAAAAACTGCTAATGAAGATAAAAAATTATGGTTTAAAAGTCCTAAGATGTATGGTGACAAAGAAGAAAATAGTGCATGGATGTCAAAATTTTTTCATGTTATAATCGGAATAGAAAATAAAAAATATTGTAAAAAATTTAAAGAAATTGTCAATAATGCTTTTGCGACCTATAACATTGAAGAATATTATAATAAATATTATGTGTGCTGCCTTTCTTATGAACCTGATAACAATTTATGCTGGAATACATTCGGAAGAAAAACTCACTATAATTTATCTAAAATAAAAATTGGTGGTGAGAATATTGTACGTAGACGTGAGGCAAATAATGAGATTGTTTTGACAGGTAAAGACTTATCTTGTTCATTTGATAATGAAAAGCTTAGGAGTGCGTGCATATGTTTTGACAAAACAAGGTTAGATATAGATCTTAATAAAAATTTGTTTATTTATGGTTTTGTTAGCTATTCTTCACAAATATTAACACAAAAATTTTTTGACGCGTTAAAATCAGTTTATAAAGAATATAAAGAAAATAATGATGATTGTTATGCTACCTATATAATTAAAAAACTTATCGATTATTGCAACCTTTTTTACAAAAATAAATATTATGCTGGCGAGAAAGAATATAGGTATGTATATGATTCAACATACGATATAAATTATGGTAATAACCTTTTTCATAAAGAACTTGAAAATGGTGAATGGGTATATAAATATCGCTTTGAAGAAAAAGCAGTAGACCATATAACTGTTACTAATTTAAAAGATAAAAAACTATTTGAAAATTATAAAGTTAAATTAAGTAAAATAGCGTTCAATCAAGAAAATATTGATTTTTTGAAAGAAAATGTAATTTTTGAAGATTAATTAACAAATAATTTTTGCCAGATGGTACACTTTTGTGACGAGTGTTATTAAAACTGATAAAAAATAGATAAATAATAAATATGACTTATTGAACCGAAATAAAAAATAAAGCGGTAATAGATTTTGTTCTATTACCGCTTTTCTTGTGCTAGGAACTAGATATAATCATGATTAATTAGAAAGTAAAATTATTAAAAAGTTGAAAAGTAGTAAAATAGTAGAAATAATATCTATAGAAAAAACATATAGACATAGGTTTAGAAAAATATAACAAAAAATATCAAATGTGTTCTTAGAAAGAATTAATTGTATAAAGAAATAAAAGAATTTAGTTGTGAATTTAATAATTTTGAAATATACCATTATTCAATGAAATATTTAATAAAAAATGACTAATAAATTAAATAGTGTTAAGACTTATATAACATATCACGAATTAAAATTGAAAAAACTAGCCTTTTATATGGATAAAAAACGCGAAAAATGTTATAATTTCTGTAAGAATAAAAAATTTAAATAAGGGGTGACATTAGTGAAACTGAAATTTAAAACAGCAAACAAGCAACAGCTTGAAGCAATTAATAACATTAATGGACCTCTTTTAATTGTTGCAGGTCCTGGAACAGGCAAAACGTTTACTCTTATTAATAGAGCACTTAATTTAATTGTTAATTATGGTGTAAAGCCAGAAGAAATTTTATTTGCTACTTTTACTGAGAAAGCTGCTAAGGAATTGATAACGAGACTTTCATTTGAACTTGATAAAAATGGAATTGATTTCAATCCTAATGAAATGTATATTGGCACATTTCATTCAATATGTTTGAGAATATTAAAAGATAATTTGTCATTTACAAATTTAAAGAAGAATTTTAAATTATATGACCAATTTGATCAGCAATATTTTATTTATAGGCACTTTAATGATTTCAAGAGTACAGAATCATTTGATGAGCATTTTAACCATGGTTCATATTGGGATAAATGTGCTGAAATCATGAAAACAATTAATAGATTAAACGAAGAAATGATTTCGTATTATGATTTGTTAAAAAGAGAAAATAAAATTTTTAATTTTTATGGTAATCTTCTAAAAAAATATGATGATTTACGTCAAAAAAACAATTTTATAGATTTTTCGTCTATTCAAGTAGAAGCGTATAAGTTTTTAAATAATAATAAAGATATTCTTTCAAGGTTGCAGGATAAAATAAAATATATAATGATAGATGAATATCAAGATACGAATCACATTCAAGAGGCATTAACTTTTTTAATTGGAGATAGAAATAAAAATATTTGTGTTGTTGGTGATGATGACCAGGCTATCTATAGATTTAGAGGTGCGACCGTTCGCAATATTTTAGAGTTTCCACGACATTTTGAAAACTGTAAAAAAATTGAATTGGTGAGCAACTATCGTTCTAATTCAGATATAGTAAATTTTTATAATAGGTGGATGGAGACAACCGAAGGTAGAGACTTCAAATTTGATTGGGGACAATATCGATACTATAAAAAAATCGTGCCTGTTAAAAAAGATAACACTACTGAAAAGTCAGTTATTCAGGTTGAAACAAGAGAATCAGATTATATCAATAAAAAAGCTTTAATGTTCATTAATGAATTGAAGAAATCAAAAAGCATTACTGATTTAAACCAAATTGCATTTTTGTTTAGGTCAGTTAAAAATGATAATGTAAAAGCATTAGCTGATTTCTTGGAAAAAAGTGGTGTTCCAGTATATTCACCTCGTTCAAATATATTTTTTGAAAGAAAAGAAATTAAATCATTAATTGGACTTATTATCTTGATGTTTCCTAATTATTACAAGTCTATGAGTACATTGTCAAATGATACAAAAAATCCAATGTTCAATTATTATAAAAGCTGTGTTTTTGAAGCAAAAGAGATAGCGTCACAAAATACGGAATTATTTCAATGGATGCGATTCAGAATAAGAGACCATATTGATGGAAATATTAAATCGCTAGATTATGGATTTGCATCTCTAACTTACCAGTTGCTTCAATTTGAACCATTTTTTAGTAATATGGGACTTGATTTAAATACTGGATTAAATGATACCAGAGTAGTAAGAAATATAAGCAAATTTATAAATTTACTGGTTAAATTTGAAGCAATTAATAATATTTCAGTTTTAACATTGGCTAATATTGATAAATTATGTAATAGATTATTTAATACATACATTCGGTTTTTATATGATGGTGGTATAAATGAATACGAAGACGATAATGAATATGCACCGAGTGGTTGCGTATCATTCTTAACAATTCACCAATCAAAAGGGCTAGAATTTCCTGTTGTTGTAGTGGGTTCACAAAATGGAACTCCTAGAAAACAATATGATGAAAATGTAGAAGAAATAATTAGTCAATTTTCAGGTAAAGGAATTTTTGAAAATCTTGAAGATATAAAAATGTTTGATTTTTGGAGACTTTACTATGTAGCTTTTTCGAGAGCTCAATCGTTACTTGCATTGCTATGCGATTCTTCAAAACAAAACGAGCCTAGTAAATATTTTGAATGGTTTTATGAAAATATTCCTCATGGCGTTGATTACTCAAAATTTAAATTTGAAAAAGTAAAAAACTCAGTATTAAAAAATTCATACTCTTTTACTAGTGATATAAATGTTTATTTGACATGTCCTACACAATACAAATTTTTCAAAGAAATTGGATTTGAACCAGTAAAAATGGGATCAACTTTGTTTGGAACTGTAGTTCATGAAACAATAGAAGATATTCACAAGGCAATTTTGAGAAATGAAGTTGATCAAGTCACAGATGATAATATAAAAAAATGGATAGATGTAAATTATAAGACTGCTTCAAACGCTCAAAATTCATATTTAGCACAGCACATTCTTGAATCTGCATTTGAACAGGTAAAAAACTATGTTGCTGGAGCAAGTAAAAATTGGCAAGCAATAGCTAACGCAGAAATGCCAATTACATTGACTGAAAATAAATTTATTATCACTGGTAAAGTTGATTTGATAACAAATGAAAAAGGAGAATATCAAATTTTAGATTTCAAAACAGAAAAAAAACCAGACGTAAATCGTGATACTGAAAAGGTAACACGTGCTAGGAGACAACTTGAAATTTACGCATATTTAATTGAAAAAAAGTATGGGATAAAAATAAAGGGAATGAAAGTGTATTACACCGGAGAAAAAAACGGCGTTCCGACTATTACATTCAGGAAAAATGAAAAACATATAAACGAAACAATTAATACATTTAAAGATGTTGTTGATAAAATAGAAAAAAAAGAATTTAAAGGTAAATGCAGTGATTTAAGTATATGCAAGAACTGCGATTTAAGACATTTTTGTAAAAGAGGTTAAAAAATATGGAAGAAAAAAAAGAACAATTAGATTTATTTAATTTTGATAAACCAGTAATTAAGGGATTTCCTGAATTAAGGTGGACAGGTAAAAGGCCCTATACATCTACACAATTTTTCCCTGCACAATTGAAAGAAACATATGGTAAACCTGATGAAAATGGTTGGATAAACAAGATTTTCTGGGGAGACAATCTTCAAGTTATGAGTCATTTGCTTAAAGAATTTAGAGGCAAAATAAAGATGATTTACATAGATCCACCATTTGATTCCAAGGCCGATTACAAAAAGAAGATACAACTAAAGGGTAAAAATATACTTGGATCAATAAGTGCTTTTGAGGAAAAACAATATGGTGATATATGGACAAACGATTCATATTTACAATTTATGTATGAACGATTAGTTTTGTTACATGAATTATTAGCAGATGATGGTTGCATTTTAGTTCATTGTGATTATCGGCGTGTGGCCCAATTAAGATTAATTTTGGATGAAATATTTGGGCAAAATACTGACATTAATTTTAGAAATGAAATAATTTGGTCATATAGAACTGGCGGAGTTTCAAAAGATTTTAGTATGGGTAGAAAACATGACGATATTTTGTTATATTCAAAATGTGATAAATTTAAAGTTAAAACTTTGAGGGAGCGCCAGTATTTAGATAAACCTTTTATGGGAAGTCCAAGAGACTCACAGGGTAGATGGTATGTTGATACTATTTTAAGGGATACATTAGAAGGCGTAATTAATGTGGTAATTGATGCAGATAGAGAATTAATCAAAGAATATAATACAAGAGCAGTGCTAAATTTAAGCGCTGAACGTGTAGATTATCCAACTCAAAAACCAGAAGGATTATTAGAATTATTAATGGATGTTTGCACTGAGAAAAATGATTTAGTTTTTGACTGCTTTATGGGTTCTGGAACTACTCAAGCTGTAGCGCTGAAATCTAATAGGCGTTTTATTGGAGCCGATATTAATCTTGGTGCTGTTCAAACCACAAGCAAACGCCTGCTAAACATATTGAAAAATAATGAAGGATTATTTGGGGAAAAAAGAACAGGATTTGAAGTTTATAATGTTAACAATTATGATTTCTTTAGAAATCCAATTGAAGCAAGAGATTTATTGATTGAAGCATTGAATATTCAACCTTTTTCAGCCTCTAATATATTTGATGGAGAATTAGATGGTAGAAATGTAAAAATTCTTCCTGTTAATAGAATTGCAACGAAAGCAGATTTAGGTGAATTGGTAGCTAATTTGCCATATAAATCTTATGAAAAAAAGCAAGACGAAAGTCAAAACGATGTTGTAGATAGAATTACCTTAGTGTGTATGGGACATGAACCTGATCTCGTTGGTGCATTTAAGAATATGGTTGGAAAGTATAATATTGATGTAGAACTAGTCGATATATTACTAGATAAATCAAATCTTGAATTTAAAAGAGACAGCACTGCTGATGTAAGATTAAAAGGACATACTGTTGAAATACGTCAATTTTTCCCTATGAACTTGATGCAAAAATTATCTTTACAAAAGGAGAATGTTGATAACTGGACTCAACTGGTTGAATCAGTAATGATTGATTATGACTATGATGGTAATGTTTTAAAGCCACAAATAATCGATATTCCAGATAAAAACAGTTTAGTTAAAGGAAAATATGATATTCCAAATAATCATGGAAGAATTAAAATAAAAATTACCGATTTATTGTCTGAATCATTAGAAGTTGAGGTGAAGTAATTATGACTTCAAAAAAGTTATCGACTGATTTTCCATTTTATCAAGCCTTGCGTGATTTTTATATAGATAAAAAAGGAAGCATAAAAAGACACTATAAAGATATAACAAAAAAATTTCTTGATTATAATGACAAAGAAAAAAATCCAAATGCTTTTTTAAGAAAACCGCAATTTGAGGCTTTGGAAATTTATATCATGATAAAGGAATACCTTGATAATGAAAAGGTTAAAACTATTTTTACAAAATGGTATCACGAAAAAGAACAATTTGAAGGAAGAATTCCCTATTCTAGAGCTGGTCAAATAAGTTTTATTGATGAAGAAACAAAAGAAACTTTTTCAGCCGTCTTTGATCAGATGGATAAAAATGACCAAATATATCCCAATTATATTTATGCCTTAACAATGGGAACAGGTAAAACTATTTTAATGGCTACATGTATTTTTTATGAATTTTTACTTGCGAATAAATTTCCTAGAGATCCTCGTTATGTCCATAACGCATTAGTTTTTGCACCAGATAAAACAGTGTTGCAATCACTTAAAGAAATAAAGACATTTGATTTAAGAAGAGTAGTTCCACTAGAATATGTAGATTTTCTATATGCAAATCTTAAGTTTCATTTCATGGACGAATCTGGAATGAGTCTTACTACAACCGATGGATCTGATTTTAACATTATTATTTCAAATACTCAAAAAATAATTTTGAAAGTTGTTCATAAAGAAAAGAGTGCAGTCGACAAATTGCGTATGCCTAAATTATCAGATCTAGATTTTGATTATGATGATTTTACTAAAAAATTATATGGTGATTTAGATTCATTAAAAGATGAAAAAGAAGTAACTATAAATCAAAGATTTGAAAAAATAATTAGACTAAATCAATTGGGTATTTATGTTGATGAAGCTCATCATTTATTTGGCTCTGATTTAAAATCATCTTTGTCTGATTTTACTAAAGAAACTTCTTTGAGATATACAATTAACCAAATTGCCAAAAGGCTTGAAATGCAAGGAACAAGACTTGTAGCCTGTTACAATTATACAGGTACTCCTTACGTTGAAAACAGAATTCTTCCAGAAGTTGTATATGCATATAGTTTAAAAGATGCAATATCTCATGGCTATTTGAAACAAGTGGAAGTACAAGCATATGAAAATGTAAAAAACACTGAATTTTTGAAAGAAACTTTAGAAAACTTTTTTAACTATTACGCTGACAATTTATATGAAGGTTTAAAACCAAAAATCGCAATTTTTGGCTCAACAATTGATGAAGTTGTAGAAGAAATCAAACCGGCAGTAGAAGGCATTTTGAATGATATCGGAATTGACTTAAATACTATTCTTGTAAATGTTGGAGATTCAGTTATAACAAAAGATGCAGATATAAGAAATTTTAATAATTTAGATGTTGTTGGTACTGAGGGGAATGATAAACAAATAATTTTGCTGGTAAATAAAGGAAGAGAAGGCTGGAATTGTCGCTCGCTTTTTGCAGTAGCTTTGTTTAGATCACCAAAATCAAAAGTTTTTGTACTTCAATCTACAATGCGATGTTTGAGAAGTATTACTGAGAAACAACAAATAGCACATGTTTATCTTTCAAAAGAGAATTATGTTATTCTTGATTCAGAACTAAAGAAAAACTTCAACGTTACAATTAAAGAAGTTACAGATAAAAAAGATATGAAAATAGATTATCTAATCAAGATTAACTTCCCTGTAAAAATTTTTAATATTCCAGAAATTAAGAAAAATTATTTATTGAAAGAAAACAATTATTATAGTATTCCATTTGTTTTTAATACATCAATAATAGATGTTGAAAAATATAAAGTAAAAAAAATAATTAAAAAAGGTTTAGATGGTGCTTGGGGAACAACAATTAAAGAAATAATATCTTCTGAAAATAGAGATTACTCATTTTACGAAATAGTTTTTGAAATTGCTAGATATCTAAATATAAATCCTTTAAAAATTGAATCAGTACTTATTAGAGCATCAAATAAAGATGAAATAGTAAATTTGATATCTAAATATAATGACATCTTGTATGAGGAATTAATTCCTGCAGTATTTAGATATTTGTATACCATTGAAGAAAAAGTTGAATCAACAACTAGAACAGTACCACTAATAAAATATCCAAAAGGTATGGATCATTTTAATTTTAGATCAAATGATAAAATGACTGTTCAAATGAATGATACTTTCGTTCAAAGATACACTAAGAAAAGTTTTCATACTGATAGATATTGCTTTGATTCAGAACCTGAAAAGAAACTTTTTATTGAATTGCTTGAATCAAATAAAGTGAAGGAAGTGTATTTTACTGGAATGTTTACTGGTTCTGAAAATGGTTTATCAGTTCAATATATAGATCCAGAGTCAAATGCAATAAGAAATTACTATCCAGACATACTTGTAATTTATAAGGATGATTCAATGGAAATTATTGAAGTGAAAGGTGACGATAGAATTGATTCAAAAGAAGTTGAAGCAAAAGCTTATGCAATGATGACATTAGCACAACAATGCGGAATGTCTTATGATATTGTCAAATCAAGTGAAATAATGAATGGTCGTTATATAATAAAATCATCTTCCAGATAAATTTTATAAAAAATTCATTAAACTCTTGTAGTAATTGTCAAAATATGATAGAATATAAGAGTAAACACTGTATTTTTTAAGCTTGTAGTGGGGGAATACTCTTAAATAATATATTAAACATTTAAAACTCCCTATAAGAAGGGAGTTTTTCTTATTATAGTGTATATGATAATTATACAAAACTTTAGTAGAATTACAACTTAAAATCGTATTAATAGAAGAATTGATAAAAAATCACATACGAAAGGAATAATTAATTAAAAGACATGAAAATAAGCGAAAAAATAAAATTGATGAGTGATAAATATGAAATTATTGAATTATTAAATAAACCACAATTTGATAGAAAGAAAGCAGAAAATATTATTGTAAAGCATAATTTAAGTAATGAAAAAGTTGCAGAACTCAATTCACCATTAAATCCTTATACCGAAAGATTAGAAAACTTAACAGATGATGAAATTAAAAGCAATTTATTAATAATTTTATCAATATTAGATTTAGAAAGTAGAAAGTTATAAAGCATAATAACATTAAAGAATGATTTAGTTTATTAATATATAACAAAAAAAGGAGGTAATTGTATGATAGGTTATTGGATATCGTTTGGTTTGTTTTTCCCTTTAATATTATTTGGATGCTTTGGTTTTAAAATATTAGCAAAACAAAGCATTAAGGTCGAAATAACACCTGAAATGAATGCAGCAATCAATAGAAGAATTGTTGGATATATTGTATTCTACTGGCTATGCAATTTATTTTATATGTCTTGCTTTATCAATAATTTAATTTGTAAGTATATATTTGGTGGATTAATTATGCTTAACATTTTTATGAATTTGGCTAGAACGTTTACTTATCCAAAAGCCAAAACAGGCTTTTTGAGATGGGGATTAGTACAAGATTTTATTGTCGGAGTGGGATTATCAATCTATTTGATTTATATCATTCCCAATACCGAAGTTAAAGAAATAGTAATACCAATTATAGCAGCTATTTATGGTGGGTTAATTACATTAGTAGGTGTTGCTTGGACTATCCGCAAATCTGATATCGACAAAAATGACGAAGAAGTTAAAAAAGCAAAACCATTAATTTTCATTGTTAATAAGAGACGAGAACAAACAATAAGCTATTTAAGCTTTACATTCGAAAATTCTTTTAATAATGAAACAATTTTTACAGGTGACTCTACATATCATATTTGCCCATTCTTTTTGAAAAATGCAGATTATTCTTTTTCATACTTGAAAGGTATTTGCATAAATAATGACATTATGCTTACAAATGTTGCTAAAGTATTTGATAAGGGCCAAACCTATGTATGTATCTGTGATTTTGAATTCAGTTACAACAAAGAAATTAATAATATGTACCTTTTGCTTGTTGATATGCTAGACAACTTTTATGCATTAGAAATTAATTTTAAATGTTCACCTGATGATGAAAATAATAAAAAAAATATAGAAATAATTAGCGGTATAGAAACATTTAAGGTAAAAGTAGATTTTGATAACTTTAGCTTTACAAAGGTATCAGACTAATGCAGTTATATTTTTATAAAAATTCAAAGGAGCATTGTTATTAATATTATCGTTAATATTTGTTCATAAAAAAATCAATAGGGAGTAACTTGTTGTTTTTTATATTTGCAATAAATATGGAATATGGTACACATAAATATAAAATAATATTTTTTAAACTTGATGGCCCTGGGACATTCTTAAATAAATAACAATATGTTACCAACACATTCCTATTATACTAAGAGGTTTTAATTGCTGTTTAGCATAAAAAATTAGTTTTTATTAATATAGATTATTCCTTATATTAATAATAAAACAAAAACATGATAAGAGTTTAATATAACTATTTAAATTATATGATAACAAAAACGAATTTTCAGAACAGTTAAATTATAACTAAATTTATTATAACTATGTAAAATTTAAAGAAAGGATTATAATATAAAACGTATAGTTTATATTATATGTTTATATTTTAAAAAGAAAATGAAAAAATCTGATATTTTTTGGCAAACATATTTAAATCTTGAAAAAGAACTGTTAGAAGTTGCAGAGTATATCTATGTAACTGATGAAATATTTATAAATAATAAAATTAAAAAATGCAATACGCAATTGGAAACTTTTTCTCCTCATATTGCCAATCTTATTATTAGAACTTGTACTGAAATAGAGGCTATTTCAAAAGAACTATATTTTGATTTTGGAGGAAATAAGCAAAGAGGTGATACTAATTTGTATTTCGATGGAGATTGTTTAAAACTTATTGATGATACCTGCAATATTAGTAGTAAAATTGTATTAATCGTCTCACCCTTATTTAATTTAACAGACGAAAACAATAAAATTATTAAGCCATTGAAAAATGCATATAAAAGAAAAGGAACAAATTGGGAAAAGGCTTATCAAGCATTAAAACACGATAGATATTCTTCAATACATTATGCAACAATTAGAAACTTGATTCATGCGTTGGGTGCATTGTATTTGTTAAATATTTATTATAGAGATATTTCTTTTTACGCTAAATATATTGATGTAAATAAACTCGATTTATCGTTAGGCTCATCAATATTTTCTGTAAAAAGGCCAAAAGAAGATTATGTAAATGAAGTAATAAATGGTAATGAATTTAATGGAAAATTAACTGCTGATGAAAGTCCATTTGTACTCAAATATAAGGATGAAATCTATAAAGAAATAATAGAAGATAACAAAAAAGGCTTACAGGAAAAAAATGAATATTTGTATGCACAGCCTGAATTAGAAGATCCCGACTTCATTAAAATTTTTAATGATGGAATAGAAAAACAAAAAAACAATCCACATGAAAAATTTATTTTATCATGTGAATTATTTAAGTATAGAATCAATAAAAATATACCTAGTGCATTACCATTTGAAGAAAGAAGAAACAAATTTGTGAGTAGTGAGGAGTGGAAAAAAATTGTGCAAATGGGTAAAAAAAATGAATTAACTGAAGAAGAATTAACGCCACAGAATATTCAATCAAAAATAGACTATGTCGGGTATTGCATGGGAATGCAAATAGAATATAGTTTTATATCTGCAACAATGCAAAAGGCTTTTCATGAAGGTTATTGTGAACTTGTTTTGGATAAAGGTAATGTAAAGTATAACAGTTAAAAGGTGAGATGTAAATATTTTAATTTTCACTATTTCAGTAAAAGTAAGTTTCAAATAAAGATTGCCTTAATGATTATACTCAATCAATATTTTTAAAAACTACATAGAATTTATAAAAACTATTGATTCAAAAAATCAAATAACTAATGCATAAATGTTAAAATAAAAGTACCCAATTCTGTTATCACGAAGTAGTCAAAAAAGTTGAAACATTTCTTGTTTGAGGTTATAGAAAGTAATAAAAATGACACATTGAATCCGTATTCTAGAACGAAAAAATGATACAATAGAGAACTAGTTATCTATGCTTATGATATTTTCGATAATTCAACTAAACGTAGAGTAGAATTTCTATGGTTTTAAAATTAGAAAAACTCAACTCAACGAAGAGTATATATGTAAAAATTGACAAAAATTCGAACTTATAGTAGAATTTAGTAGTACGTAGGAGGTACGCTATGAATAATATAGGCGATAAAATTAAGCAAAAAAGAAAAGAACTTGACTTAACACAAATAGAATTAGGTAGAAAACTAAATGTTTCAGATAGAGCTGTAAGTAAGTGGGAACAGGGCGAAGGTAATCCTGATATTTCAATAATTCCTGATATTGCTAAAGTTCTAGGAGTAAGTCTTGATTATTTATTATTGGGTAAAGATGAAGAACCATCTATTACACTTGATGATATGGATGTTGAAAAACGTTTATCTTTGTTAATAAAAAAAGATGATGCAAAGAATTTTAAAAAATATAACTACTTAACTTCAGAATATATTTTTCGTAATTCGTTAAAATATGGGAAAACAATTGATTTAAATGAAAAAATATGGAAAGAGATTATAGAACAAAAAGCAATTAAAATATTTAATTTATGTTGTAATGAATTGGTCAAAAAGAACACTGAAAAGGTGTGGGCAGCATTTCTTGTTTATAATTTCCTTGATGATTTTGTAAAAATGACAATTGATGCTAATAGACCAGATGTTCTAGAAACTATTGGGTTTAGAATTTTTGCGGTTAATGATAATGAGGCAACAAAGGGAAAAAAGGAGATCCCGTTTACACGCAATGAATATTGGGATTATTATATAACTAACGTTGACACTTATTTTATAAAAAGTGAGACTCTTGAATATGTTTTCAAAAATAGAGACAAATCGCCTGAATGTTTTGATTATGCTACAACTCTTGAATTTAGAAATACCCAAATTGGAAATAGTTATAGAATGGAATACACATATACATATTTACACGACGATATTGTTAATTTAGCTATTAAATACAAAATGTATGATGTAATCGAAAAAGTTTTAGAAACATATAAGAGGGAAATTCGTTCTGATATTAAATGGCTTGACCGCTATTCATATAATTATGACGAACATTTTGTCTTAAGAAATACTTATTTAACTCAATCAGAGAAAATTATTGCTAGATTTATCCCATTTAAACTTTCTGCTATTGAATGCCTACTAAAAGAGGGACAAATAGATTTAGCTAAAAAATTGAACGATTACAATAAAATGGTGATTGTTAAAACAGAAGAAATCAAAGTTGATAATAGTACAATTCCTTATTTATCGGAATCAGAAATATCTAGATTTTTAAAGTTAAATAGCAAAGATTTATCAGAAGATGAAAAAATCAAATTAACATGTGTTAATGAAAAAATTATTATTCCAAACGAAATAAAAAAACTGAGAAACTTAAAACTTGTTAGAGATATTCTTGATAACAATTACTATCACTATTACGAATATGTTTTTGAAAAAATTAATGAGAATGATTTGAAAGAATTATTAGAATTCTTTATAGACAACAATTTAAATAATTTTGCTGAAAAATTAATAAAAGCAAATGGCAATTATTCACACTTATTGGAAGATGCTTGGACTTTTTTCAATTTAAAACCAAATCAATGCAATCGTGAAAAAGAAAAATTGTTAAATGTTCAGAATAAATTAGATGTTAATAGTTATGACAAAACATATATTGATGTTTATAGCGAAAGTGGAAAAATTGAAGATAATGAGATAATAGAATATATTAAATTTTTAAAAGAAGAAATTTATAAAGACATTGAAGCATTAGTAAACAAAGAACTTCAAGATAAAAAAGATGCAATTGAAAGAGCAAAAATTGTTAAAGGTTTAGACAAAGAATATTTTGATGGATTAATAACAAAGAATGGGTCATTTACTAAAAAAGAGCAAAGATTATTTATTTTAGATTTATGTTCATTATTTGATGCTATTTTAAAGTTTGATTACAAATGTGAAGGTGAAGATTTTCATGAAAGAATGACATATTATTTCAATAAAATGAGTGAAAATGCACCAAAGAGCAGGAACTGTGATGATGGTTGGGGATATATGGTCTTGGATCAAAAATATGAAGATGAAGTAGTTATTCCTGAAAAGAATAAAATAGAACACTTATCAAATATTTTTAACAGATTAAGAATTCAAAGAAACAATATTGCACATTCAGAATCAAAAAAAGTTGAGGAATTAAATGAAGTAGAGCTTAAAGAATGCTTGGAATACGTTTTTTCAGTTAATAAGGAGGAAAAATAACTATGAATAAATATCAAAAATTTGTTTTAGAAAATGGTCGTGGTTGCATATCAACTGATTTGAATTTTAATGAAAATAAATGTATTTCTGAATTTGTCGAAGATGACAAATTTTTCATCAATCAAGATAATAACTATAATATTAAGAAACATAACTTACTATTAATTTCTAGTGCAATTGAATCTATTGAAATTGATGGGAAAAAGTATGATCAAAATACTATTAAATTTGAATGTAAAGACCCTCACATTATAGTTCCACTTGATTTCGATAAAAGAGCTTCTAAAATAACATTTAACTTTTTAAATTCAATGGCTGATCCATTAACATTGAATTTAGACTATAAAGAAGCAGATCACACCATTTATGATTCAAAAATACAAGCCAAAATAAATGCTTTGATAAAACCTGAACATAGGACTGGCATTAATTTGGTTAATATTTATTGGGATGCGGTTTCTGATAAAGTTGAAGAAATAAACATTATACTTTATTCGGTAACAAAAGAAACAGAAAGATTAATTGCTAAGTATAAACAGAATGAAAAAATTTTTAAGTCAATCACAGGTTTGGCTTTTGGTGACTATAAATACGAAATTGTTGAATTTGATAAAAATGGAAACGAATTAGCAAGAACTGAAAAAATTTCCTTTACGTTAGAAAAATCTATATGTAGAGGGGATGGGGGATATAGCCCTGTAGTTATTAGATAAATAGGAGTACAATGACTTTGAAATATTTGTTTTTTGATTTGGAATATGCTAATTCAAAAGGTGGCATAAACAAAATCTGTGAATTTGGTTATGTGATAACTAATGAAAATTTTGATGTTATCAAAAAAGGTAATTTTATAATTGACCCATATATAAATCGAAATGAGTGGGATTGGAGAGTTGTCAGAAAAATTTTAACCAGAAAAGTATCTAAATATGAACATTCTCCACGCTTTGATGAATATTATCTCGATATGAAAAATATGATTGAAAATGCTGATTATGTTTTTGGACATTCACTAGATGGAGATGCTAAAGCCTTAAATGATGACTGCAAAAGGTATAATCTAGGGAGCATTAATTTTACTTTTTATGACATTAAGTTGTTCTATAAATCTTATAAAAATTCTAAAAATGAAACATCAGTTACAAATATACTTAATGAATTAAATATTGATGGCGATAAAAGAGAACATGATGCAGAAGCTGATGCTTTTAACACGATGCTTGAATTAAAGAAAATGCTAGAAGAATTAAATTGTTCACTTTCAGAATTAATAATTCTTTGCCCTGAAGCTAAAAACAAAAACGAAAATTATGAAGTAGAATCAATAGTTGTTAATCAAAAAATAAAAAAAGAGAAATTTGCTAGGACTCTATCTGATATTGGCGACAATACTCTCAGAAGAGGTCAACGAAGCTATAAGTGTTTCTTGCAATTTTTAGATAATGTTCAACCACAAGATGGATATGAGAAGAAATTACTAAATAAAAAATTTTCAATATCAATTAATTATGAAGAGCATCACTACAAACAGATGCTTAATATAGTCCAACTTCTTTGTAACTATGGTGCCATTTATGTAATGAAAGTAAGTCGAGCAAATATATTTGTTTCATACGATGTTTTGCTAGAAGATGGTACACCTAAATTATGCTCAAAAACAAAATATGTCAATCAAGCGAATGCTGAAGGTGCTTCAATTGAAATTATTACGTTTGATAATTTTATGCGATTGTTAGGAATTACGGAAATAGAACTAGATAAAATGCCAATGGTTTCTTTTGAATGTTTATATCGAGATGATGCTGTTATTAAAAATAAAGAAACTTTAAAAATTTTAGGTAAACATAAGAAAGAACAAGAAATAAAACAAGAAAAAATAAGTGGTACTGCACTAGGTGATATGTTTCCAGATTATTTTGTTGAATTGTCAAAGAATTTGGAAGATGTTAAAAAATAAAGTAATAATAGAGTTCGTGTTTAAAGTGAAAAGACTCTTTTCTATTTGAAAAAAGTTAATTAAATTCTTGCAAAAATTGTCAAATCATGGTAAAATGTGAATGTTAACCAAATATTTTTTACTTTTTAGTTGGGGAACATTCATAAAAACGACACAATGCAAATATAGCCTCCCAATGTACTAGGGAGGCCTTTTTTGAAATTTATTTAAAATTTTGATAGGAAGGATATATATGAAAAAAATAATTAAAATACTTACACTTTTTGTAGTCTTGATTTGTATCATGTTTTTAACTGGCTGTCAATCTACCGATAAAACTAAAGCATATATGGGTATAGGAGATAGTCTTTCATATACTTGCTCGTATGATCCTATAGAAAATAAAACAATTATTAAGATAAACTCATACATTCAAAATGATACTATTTATACAATTGACAAAGTTACCATCAGCATGAATTTATACTTAAATGATACTATAGTAAAAAAAGAAGGGGAAGTTACTTTTGATTTTGACGTTCGATATGGTGAAACTAGGAACTTTTCTTTTAGTACGTCTTATGCAAATGGTGAAATAAATAAATTAGAATATGTGAGTTGGTATGCAACATATAAATCAGTTTGGAATAGTTATTCTCAATGGTTTATAACTTCAATAATAATTGCATCTGTTGTGTTACTGATATTTATACTTCTAATGTTAATTAAAAATTTAGAATTAGATGATGTTACTGATTTTTTTGAAGATCACTCATATATTATTCCTACTATATTAATTATTTTCGTTCCTTACTTAATTGATGGCATATCATCTGGAAATTGGAGCTGGGTCCCACCAATCATCATAGTTGGTGCCGTTATTTCATTAATTATTTTAGGATTGATAACTCTCGGAATTAAGTATTTATTCACAGATGTTTTTGATATTAACATATCTTGCCGTGAAAATCATAGACATAACAGAAAAAAATCATATGTACCTAAAGTTTCTGATGAAAATGGAAAGGAATATTCAATTGAAGATTTAAAGAATGATAAAGAATCATTAAAAGCATTTAGTAAAGAAGATTTAGTTGAATGGTGTAGAGAAAAAGGCTTAACAGGATATTCAAAATTAAATAAATCTGAATTGGTTGATTTTATAGTTGCAAATAGTAATGGTAATGATGATGTAAATAAATCTCAAAAAATAGGATATAAACATAATTCGGTAATACCTAATAAAAAAGGTATTACATTCAACGATATTGCAGGACTAGAAGAAGCCAAAAAAGCTTTTAACGAAAAAGTTATAATGCCATACAAACATAAGAAATTGTTTGAAAAATTTGGAAAGAAAATAGGTGGAGGCATTTTATTATATGGATTACCTGGAACTGGTAAAACCATGTTTGCTGAAGCGGCATCAAACGAATTAGACGCTTTGTTCATACCGGTTAAATGCTCGGATATTAAATCTAAATGGTATGGCGAATCAGAACAGAAAGTGAAACAAATATTTAATAGGGCTAGAAAAGCCAAGAAAGCTATTATATTTTTCGATGAATTTGAGGCTATTGGTGCAAAGAGAACTGATAACAGTGAAAACGGTAATAATGATTTAGTTCCTCAAATTTTAGCAGAAATGCAAGGCGTTGGTTCTTTATCAGATGATACGATGATTTTAGTTATTGCCGCAACTAATAAGCCATGGTCAATTGATAGTGCATTTATGAGGCCAGGAAGATTTGATGAAAAAATTTATATTCCACTACCAGATTTTGAGGCACGAAAAAAAATCTTTGAGATTCAGTTATCAAAATTACCTCATGAAGATAATTTGGATTATGAATTATTAGCTAAATTAACAGAAGGCTGTAATGGTGCTGATATAAAGGAAGTATGTGAAAAATTAAAAATGAGCGCAATTAATGACTCAATAGCAACAGGTATAGAACAAACAATTGGAATGGATGATATAGAAAAAATTAAAAACTGCATTAAATCAACTGTCCAACAGGATGAAATTGAAAAACTTTATAACTTTCAAAAAAATAATTAAAAATGTTATTATACATTTGGTGATATTTGTAAAAAATTCATTAAATTCTTGCATTAATTGTCAAAATATGGTAAAATATAAAAGTAAACTAAATATTTCTTAAGCTTGTAGTGGGGGAACACTCTTAAAAAATAACAATGTATGATTATAGCCTCCCTAATTGTAGGGAGGCTTTTTATTTTAATTGCTAATATAAGTAATTTGTTTAAATGTAATATAATTGTAGATTTATTTATGTGCTTAGCAGTTTAAAAGACAAATATATAACTAGAGTATTATATGAAAAAGTAAAAAAAGGTAATAAAAATGTTGTTAAATAAAATAAAAATTAAAAATTATAGAAATTATAGGGATACAGAAATTAATTTTAATGATGAAATTAACATAATAGTAGGTGCAAATAATTCTGGTAAAACTAATATTTTGCATATAATTTCATTGCTTTCAACTGAAATAAAATTAACTGTTGAAGATTTTAATAAAAATTTATTGTATAAAGATTTTAAAACCTACAAAGGAATTTCACCAGTTATACAAATTGAATATTTTGTTAAACATTCAATGAGTTACGAAACACTAAATTCTGGGTTTTCAAGATTAGAAAAATTTATTATATATGATGAAAATGGTGATATTTCTAGTAGTGATAAAGTTTTTTTTGATGTTAATGCAATAATAATTATAAAATACGAATTAGATCCTAAATATGAAAATGAATATAAAAAAAGTATGAATAATGTTAATTCATACGAAGAATTTACTCATATTTTAGCAAAATATGAACAATATTATCAAATAAATTATTACAATAGTGTTTCTAATGAAAAAATTGAAAAGAGAAACGTTAAAAATTTATTTAATATTGAAGTTATTAACGCTAATAGAAACATTGAAGAGATAACTAGTAATACTAAAAAATACGTTAAAAGCAAGATGAGTGATAATAAAGAAGATATTGACTGTTTAAATAATAATATTAATTCATCAATTAAAACAAGGCTTAATCCAATTACAGTTTCAATTAATGAAGAAATACGAAAAGATCAGGAGAACATAGGTGTTAGTAATGGAAAAAATGATTTTATAGCTACATTTGAATTTGATTCCGATTTTACAGAATTTTTTAAATTTGAATTAAATAATGCTACCATAGGATATAATCTTCCATTAGATAATAATGGCTTGGGATACAATAATTTAATATATATTAGAAATTCAATAAATTTTAAAAATGAAAATGAATTTAATTTATTGCTAATTGAAGAACCTGAAGCACATTTGCATCCTAATATGCAATATAAATTAATAAATTATATTAAAGCGTATAACACTAATAGCAAAAATTCAAACCAAGTATTTATTACAACACATTCATCTAATATTACAGCATCTGCTAATATAGATGATATTATTTTGGTTGACTACGTATGTACTACAGACGAACAAAATGTAAAATGTATAAATTTAAAGGATAATTTTAATTCTGAAATAATAAAAGAAAATTTTAAAATCGATATTAAACAGGACGAACTTACTAAAAATAAAGAACATTTGCATAAATTTTTGGATGTAACAAGATCAGACTTACTATTTGCTGATAGCGTAATATTAGTTGAAGGTTTATCTGAAAAAATATTTATACCACATGCGTATTTAAAAAAATACGGAGAAAACTTAGTGGATAAATATGTTTCTATAATTGAGGTAGGGGGAATAACTTTCAAAAATTTTCTACCATTATTTTTAGGTACATCTAAAAAAGTTTTATGCATAAGTGATGTTGACTACGTATACTCAGATTCTAGTAGTTTTAATGATGAGACATTTAAAGAAGAAGCTAAAAATAAATTAAATAATATGGGTAAAGTATATTATGGTAATCAGCCGAACTACTTATTTTGCACCCAAGAACTTGGTGGTTCAACGTTTGAAAAAGAATTGTTTCTTCAAAATTATGAGAAAAATGCTGAAGAATTATTATTTTTTGTCTTTCCTAAAAACGATTTTAAAAGTGAAATTAGTGAAGGAAATAAGATTTCCCAATTAAAAACTTTTAATTTTTGGAATAATGAAGCGGGAAAAATAATTAATGATAATAGAATATGGAAAAGCGTTGAAAACTTACTTAGTTATTATAATAATATTAAAAATAATTTAACAGATATTACCAAAATCGATTCTCTTGTTAAACATTTTTTATGTGAACTATTTTATAAATACATTCAAAATAAAAAAGGTGATTTTGCACTGCGAATTAGCTTTGAAAAATGGGTTGAATGTCCATCATATATTTCAGAGGGATTAAAATGGTTAAAAAAATAAATTCAGATGAAGATTTAAAAATATATGAAAATGAAAAACATTTTAAAGTTTTTGCAGGGCCTGGTGCAGGTAAGACATATTTGATTATAGAAAATATCAAACATATAATTCAAAATAGTAAAAAAATAGACAAAGATTTTCGAAAAATTTTGTGTATTACTTATACAAACATTGCAGTCGACGAAATAAGCAAGAGATTAGCTAGCTATAATCAATACGCGTACGTATCTACTATTCATAGTTTTTTATATCAAAATATTATTAAAGTATTTCAAAAACAATTAAAAATTATAATAAATGAGATGTATGAAATTGTTATTCCTGATAATGTTGAGATGAAAATAAGGCGAGAAGGAGAATCAATTATATCAAATGAAACAGTTGATTTAATCAAAAATTGGATTAAAGAAAAAGAAAAAATAAACGATATAATATTGGATAAATTAAATAAGAATGTTATGATTAACTGCGTATTGGCTTTAGCTGATAAAAATAAATATCCATTTAATGATAACGAAGAAATTCCTTTTTTTACTGATGTAAAGGATAAGTGGTTACCTAAAGAATTAAAATTATTGATTAAAAAGTATTTATGGGCTGTACAAGGTGTTTTAGATTTTGATGAAATATTATATTTTAGCCTTAAGTTAATAAAAAAATATCCGTTTATCAAATATGATTTAAAATATAAATTCCCCTATATTTTTGTTGATGAACAACAAGATATTAATCCCATTCAATATGAGATAATTAAACTAATTTTTGATTTTGAAGATGTAACTGTAGGATTTGTTGGTGATTTGGCGCAATCAATTTATAGTTTTCAAGGAGCAGATTATACTATGCTAGATTCTGCAAAATTTGTTTCAAAAGAACAAGTCGAATATGTAATTGAAGGAAATAGAAGATCAACTGAAAATATAATTAACTTTTGCAATTATGTAAGAAAAGATGATAATAGATTAGCAAAACAAACCTGCAAATTAAATGTTGAAAGTAATCAAAAAGTCAAAATATTAGTTTTTACCGACAAAATGATAGAAATAAATAATTATGTTGATGAAGATACAATAGTTTTATGTAGAAAATTTGTTGATTTATTTGGGTATATCGATATTATTGATCAGGAGCAAAAAAAAGCAGTTATGAACTTATACAGAAATTATACCTATACGCATAAGAGGGATTTGTTGAATGATTTTACAGATGAGAATTACGAATGGATAAAAGCAATAAAATTTCTTTGTAGAATAGATTTAGGAATAAGAACTAATAATTTCCCAATAATCCTAAACGAATTAAAAAAACATTTAAATTTAAACAATCTGTTAAAAGAAAACAAAGAACAATTTAACTATTATAAAGCTTTTTATACTTTGATAAATAAAATTAAGAAAATTATTGAGCAAGTAAATAAAAGGGTTATTGCAATAATATCAGAAATAGATAAAGCGTTTGAAGAATCAATGTTTGATTATAATCGGAAAATATACGAAAATGATGAAGATAATCCAGAGCTATGCTCAGAATTTTTAGATATATTCACTTTAAAAACTGCTCTTGAAATAGGTAATAAAATATTCATTAGTAATTCAAAATATAAAACAATTCATAGATCTAAAGGGAAAGAATACGATAAAGTTTTAGTTGATTTAAGGCCCTCTGCAGCTAACGCTGAATGCACTATAACTACTATCGATATGCTTTTAAACCCTATTATATATAGTGATGATGAAGAAAATAGACAAATTAGTGAATTTGTTAGAATATTTTATGTGGGAATTAGTAGAGCAATAAACGAGTTAACTATAGTATTAGAAGGAAATATGGAACAAGCAAATCAATTAGACAAAGAATTGAAACAATATATGAATGATGAACATATTGTTGATGAATTTTATGAAATGATTATTTTATAGTTTGAAAAGGAGAAAAATATGGATTATTTAGAACGATTAGCTTTTTACAAATATTTTAAAGAAAATAAAAAATGCAGAGCATTTAGACCTGACTAAAGTAATTAAATACCCACAAAACATATACAGATACATAACTATAAATTCAAATTCTTTGTCAGCATTAATCGAAAATAAGTTATATTTTTCAGACTCAAATGATTATGATGATCCATTTGACACTAATATTTATGATGACGAAAAAATTAACAAAATCAATAAATAACTATTTGAAAAAATGATTATCTGAGCTTATTAGAAAAAGATTTGAATGCATTGGGTTTAAATCTCGATTAATCAAAGATAGAGATCACATCAATTGATTTTAATAAATTAGTAAAATTAATAAACAATATCATAAAAAATGGAATCAAAAAGCAAACATATTTTGTATGTTTTTCTGAATCTAAATTTAATGAAACATTAGGGTTAAATATGCTAATAATTATCATGGATTTGTTCTAGAATACGACATTTATGAAGAGCATATTTCGCGTGAGAAGTAAAAATATGCATAAACTGCATTAATAATTTCAATATGTCGTTATATCTGGTGATATACTCTGATGAAAAATATGGTGAAACAAAATTTGCAGAATTTTATATGACCAGTATGGCAATTGAATTTTTGAAATTTCCTAATGAAATTCGTATGAAATTTATCTATTTTTTAAACGACAAATTTAAATTTGACAGAGAAATAATAGCTTTAATAAAGAAAAATGCAATGAGCACGATTTAGAATGGAGAATAATTGGAATACCATATATTAATGATAACAAAGTGGTATATAAATATTGAAAACCTAAATCGATTACTCTAGGATTGAGGATATCCCCAGAAGATGATGAATCAGTTATTATAACTGCTAATTAAGCAGGAATTTTGAACATCTATAAAATTTATACCGATGGTGAAGAAGAATTAAATAAAAAGAAAATGAATTAAACTTAAATAAGTTAAAAAATTTAGTGGTGAAAATATGAATTACAATTTATTAAATTTAAGCAGTAGAGAGTTTGAAAATCTATGCGCTGACATATTAACAAAATACATTAACAAAGAATGTAGAACATTTGCTGATGGTCGAGATGGTGGTATAGATATTAGACCTGTTAATGGCGATAATTCAATTATTGGCCAGTGCAAAAGATACAAAGATCCTAATTATGCAAAAAATAAAATAATAAAAGAAGTAAGAAAAATTTATCAAAAGAATGTAAAGAAATATTATATTTTTATTTCATGTGAATTAACTCCCAATAATTTAGATGATATATATAATACATATAAAGATTATATGAAAGATCAAACACATATATTTGATGGTGTTAGAATTTGTTCTCTATTAGATACTGAAGAATACAAATATATATTAAGAAAACACTTCAAATTATGGGCATGTTCCGAAAGAGTATTAGCTTTACTGCAAAACAAAGCAACCACTCATGATACAGATACACTAATTAATAATATTGAGAATCATAAAGAATATTATGTAGAGACAAGTGATTCAATAAAAGTATATAAAGAATTATTAGATAAAAGAATCGTATTAATCAAAGGAGAACCGGGAGTAGGAAAAAGCACAGTATCTGAAATAACTGTTATGAAAATGTTAGCCAACATAGAAAATTTAAGTTTAATATATTCATCGTATGGTAGCATAAATAAAATCAAAGATAAATTATCATTAAATTATAACGAAAAAGAATTGATATATATAGATGATTTTTTAGGACAAATATATTTTGATTTGCAGCAAGATAAAATAAGAAATATTATAGGTTTTATAGATACTATAAAAAGGCACAAAAATAAATATTTATTATTAAATACCCGCATTACTGTATTGAATGAGGCATCAAAACAATATAAAAGCTTTTCAAATTCAATTGATAAAATAGGAATTTATCAAATTGAATTAAAGAATATTTCAAGGTTTGAAAAAGCGAAAATTCTCTATAACCATTTTTATTTTTCGGATATTAGTGATAGCGAAAAAAAAGTAATTTTAGATAATAAAAACTATTTCAAAATTATAGATCATAAAAATTATAATCCACGTTTGATAGAGTACATATGTAAAAAGAATAATTTTAAATTAGTTGATTGTACGTATTTAGATTTTATTTTGAATTCATTAAATAATCCCAAAGAAATCTGGTCTGAACCATTTAAGTATAAATTAAAAGGAATTGATAAACTATTTTTGTATACTTTGTATGGGATAAACGATGATTATGTTCAATGTGAATTGCATAAGCAAGCCTTTAATAAGTTAGAATATCTAGTGGAAGATAGAGATAGAATGATTGATAATTATGATGAATGTTATACAAGACTGATTGATTCTTATATCACAGCAGCATATGATTGTTCAGATAACAGAAAATGGATAAAAATCTTAAATCCATCAATTTCGGATGTTATAAAAGAATATTTTGACAAATTTAATAACACTGATTATAAAAAGCATTTAATAATATTTGAACAGTATTTAAGAGCTTATGAATCGTTCTTTCAAACAAAAAAATTTAAAAAAATGATTGAAAGTAGAGAAATAGAAAAGTTACACTTTAATAATTCAAAAAAAATATATCCTATTATAGAATATTTTGTTATTGAAAAAGAACCTAAAATTGATTTAAAAGAATACTATATAAATATTGTTTGTTATAAAAATCTTGGTGGCGAAGCTTATCCCTATGGTAAATCGATAGAATATTGCTTTGAAAAACTAATTAACAAAAAGTTCCTTGACTTTTATGATATTAACGATATTAAAGATGATCAATTCATTGAAATGATCAATAATGTATTTTATATATTAAATAATGAAAAAATAATTGAAGTCATAAATTATCTAGATTTTAACAGAGTAAAAACAATGTTACAAAAGAGTAGATGTATAGAAATTACTGTAGATAAAATTTATACAAGCTTAGATATGTTTAACATAATTTATGACATTTGCGAGAATAAGAATTCATCTGAAAATGAGAATTTAAATAATACACTTTTTAATAAGTTATATCAAAAAATATTAGAAGAGATTGCAAACAATAAGATTTCCGAAATTTATGAACGACTAGGGTTAGTTATAGATGATGACAAAATACTTGAAGTTGTAAGTCAATACGATATTGATAAAGAAATAGAAGAATTTAATAGAGAATTGCAAAGCGACTATGATAATTACGATTATTATAAAGAGCAACAAATCGAAAAAGAAGAGGAAGAACGAGAAATAGAACTACTATTTAGTAAAATAGCATAAAACAAATTTATATATTGTTATGAACATAAGAATATATTTATTCGTTGCATATAGATTAATATATTGTTGTTAGTAAAAACAGACTTTATATAGGTTAATAATACAAATAACATTATAATAGACTAATATGAATAATTGATTATTGTTAACATTTATGGTAGAATGGTTTTGTTGCATAATATTTTAAAAAACACTTTGGAAAATAAATCGGAGGTCAATTATGGACAAAAGGATACAAATTCCTGTAATGCAAGCTATCACTGAAACTTTTGGATATGATAAAAAAGGAACCCATCTAAAGAAATGTGAAATTTGTGAATGCGAATATGAAGAATCTAATGATTTGAATTATTTGATTTTAAACGGTCCTGCAGAGTGCCCAAATTGTAAAGACATTTTAGCACTAAAAGAAATTTTAACAGAGCATTCTAATAAATTTTTTAACTCGAGAATTAATGATCCAGTTCAATGTAAAAATATGATTAAAAATGGCGAATATAATACAGAATTTGGAAAAACTGAAACGTATACATTAGATAAATGTGAAGAAAAAAGAATTCCAATAAAAAGAACTAAAAGAGTTATAGATATAATTGAAAAAATTACAACTGCCAGAGATTTCCTTTACATGAAACTCGAAGCAAAAATTCAACTATTAAAATCTATATATCAAAATAAAGATAGGTTTTGGCTAGATGGAGGAAATCTTGTGTATCATATTAATGAAGTAACAGTTGAATATGTAGTAATTAAATTGAATGAATTTTTAGCAACCAATGCCAATAATTATAAGTATTCAATTTCTAAAATAAGAAATATGATTAATAATAACAAAAAAGCAATTTATATTGAGCAAAAAATCATATTAGAAAGGAAATTTAAAAAAAGTGGTGATATTCAAAGAATAGAATACCCAAGATTTGAAATTGAAAAATATTTGTTAAAATTGGATGCAGTTTTAGATGGATATCGAAATATCATTAATGCAATAGATGATTACAGAGATAGTCAATTTGCACATATTGGTGAACATAAAAAGTCTGAATCAGAAGCACAACTAACGTATCAAAATATCATCAAAATTTTTAATTCACTAAAGATTATTTATGATGGGTTTCTATATTCTGTTGCGCCAGATTTATTTACTAATAAAAGTGTTAATTTTAATGTTTTGTATGGACGCCTTAATCGTATATCACAATACTATTATGATAATGTAACTAAAATACATGATGCAAAAAAATCTGTAATGGAAAAAAGCTAATGTTTTAATTTCTTTAACACTTTAAACAATATTTATGATTAATGTTTAAATGCGCCAGGTCTAAAAATATAATTAACATATATTTAGCTCAAAGTATTAAATAAATAAATTTAATAACTCATTTAATGGTAATGTATTTTATTGCCAGTTTAAAATTAGTAATTTAATGGCGTAATTAGATAAATAATATGTAATAAAATTAGTCATATTTCTACAAGAAATTTGTTTAATACTTTAATCTTTTTCATAATTGTGGTATTATATAATAAATTATTTTTAGTTTAACATTAAATTTGGAGATATTATGAAAGATATATTAATAACAAATAACACTAATATAAAATTCCTTGCTAAAATAAAAGATTCATTATCAAAGTGCTTAAACTGCTATTTTTCTGTAAGTTTTATTAAAAAGGCAGGATTAGTGTTATTTGAAAAAGAATTAGAAGATGCCCTAAAAAGAGGCGTAGATGTAAAGATTATTACATCAACTTATCAAAACTTTACTGATATAGCATCATTAGATATATTTAATAGATTTCAAAAATTATACTCCAATTTTAATTGCCATCTAGATTTAAACTGTTTCGGTGATAATGGCTTTCATTCTAAAGGATATATTTTTGAATATGAAAGTGAAGTAGAGTTTATTGTTGGTAGTACTAATATTACTAGATATGCGATCTTAAAGAATGTTGAGTGGAATGTTTCATTATTCAGAAAAAGTGATGATAAAATAGTTTCAGATGTAATCAAAGAATTTAATGTATTATGGGATGCAACATATGAATTAAATGAAGAATTAATTGATAAATATAAAATAATGTTAAGTTATGCTATTGAAAAATGGGATATGGATTATTTTAATCCAAGTATTGCACCAGTCAACCCAAATTCAATGCAAAGAGAAGCACTAAAAGAATTAAGAAGATATAGGGATTTAGGCGTTGATAAAGCATTAGTTGTTGCTGCAACAGGTTCAGGTAAAACATATTTAGCAGCATTTGATGCTAGAAACTTTTCGCCCAATAGACTTTTATATATTGTTCATAGAGATACTATTTTAAATGATGCACTAAATACATTTAAAAAAGTGTTTGGGTATGAGCATACTTATGGCTTTTATACTGGTAAAAAACAAGATTTAGATGCTGATTACATTTTTGCTAGTTCTTCAATGATAGCAAAGCATTTAGATGAATTTAATAAAAATACCTTTGATTATATTGTCTATGATGAAGTACATCATATAATGGCAGAAAATGGACAGAAAATATTCACTTATTTTGAACCTACTTTTTTATTAGGTCTTACCGCAACGCCAGAAAGAATGGATGATAAAAATGTCTTAGAACTATTTGAAAATAATGTTCCATTTGAATTGCGATTAAGAGATGCAATTATAAATGATTTAGTTGCTCCTTTTCATTACTATGCAATAAGAGATGAATTTGCTGATTATAGCAGTAATGATAAAGCAATTATTGCAAGAGAAATATCAAAAAACATAAATGTTGAATTTATTGCAAGCCAAATAGAATTAAGAAGAGAACCTAATAAAAAATTGAAATGCCTAGCATTTTGTTCTAGTATAGAACACTCAAAAATGATGGCTCAGGGATTTAATGATATTGGATATAACGCTATTGCATTAACGGGCAATAACAATTTTGGTCAAAGAATAGTGGCATTTAAAGAATTACAAGATGATGCTAAACAACTAGAAATAATATGTACTGTTGACATCTTAAATGAAGGTGTTGATATTCCATCTGTAAATATGGTATTATTTTTAAGACCAACTGAATCGCAAACAATATTTTTACAACAATTAGGTCGAGGTTTAAGAAAATATCCTGATAAAAATTATGTAACAGTACTTGATTTTATTGGCAATAATTATGAAAGATCAATACAAATAGCACTTGCACTTGGAACACTTGGTAAAACTACCTATACTGAAAAGGCTTATTTAAGCGAAATGATAAGAACCGATTTTAATTCGTTAAACATTCCAGGTGTTGAAATATTCTTTGATGAACTTGCTAAAGTTGATATTATTAATTATATAAATAAACAAAACTTTAATAAAACAGATTACTTAAAGAAAGATTATCTAAATTTTAAAAAATATATGCAAGTAGAATCATATCCAACACACGTAGATTATATTAATTCTGATATTGCACCAGATTTAATTAGATTTATGAAATCAAAAATAAATGGTAAGAAAAATAAATCATACTATTCATTTCTTAAAAAGATAAATGAAGATAATATTCCAATATTTACAAGTGAAGAAAATGAGCTAATTGATAAAATTTCAGAAATGTTACCTATTGTAAGATGTGATGAAATATTAATATTAAAATCATTGTTAGAATCAGATATTATTGATACTGAAAAAATACTTGGATATAATTCTAAAATAAATATTAATACTATCAATCACGCTATAATGTTACTAAAAAAAGATGGAATATTAGATAATGATAATAAAATTAATATTGATTTATTATCAGATGATATGAAGGTTTATTTAGCTGACTTATTTGACTATGCTTTATTGAAGTATGAAATTGATTTTGGAGACTTTGATGGAACATTTAAAGTTATGGCAAATTACTATAAAGAACAAATTATGAGAGTTTTGTTAGAAAATGCATTAACGTTCATGAAAGGTACAAAATTTGATGATGATGGTACAACTTATGTATTTGTTGGATTAAAGAAAGATTCCTCAAAAGAAGAAAAGCTAAATTATAAGGATAAATTCATATCTAGTAAAGTATTCCAATGGGAAAGCGAGAATAATACTACGTTAGAAAATAGTACAGGTAAAAAACTACTTAATACAAAAGTAGTTCACTTGTTTGTTAGAAAAATGGATGAACAAGATGGTATAACTTTACCATTTACTTATTTTGGAACTGGCACATTCACAAATGTAAGAAAAACTAAAAATAACCAATGTGATACGTTAACATTTGATATTGTACTAGATAACGAAGTAAGTGAAGAATATTATTTAGATTTTGAAATACCAAAAGGAAAAGATTATGAATAACAAAAAACATATTGAAGTAGTAGCTGCGGTAATAAAAAAAGATGATAAATTCTTTTGTTGCCAAAGAGGTCAAAAAAATGAATGTGCTTTTAAGTGGGAATTTCCAGGTGGTAAAATAGAACCAGGAGAAACTAGAGAAGAAGCGCTAAAAAGAGAAATAAAAGAAGAACTAGATTGTAATATAGTAATTGAAAAATTTATTACAACCATTAACTATGAATACAATACATTTTTACTAACAATGCATGTATATTTATGCCATCTAAAAGATAACGAACCAATTCTTTTAGAACACAAAGCTTCATTATGGTGCGATAAAGATAAATTAGGAACACTTGATTTTGCGGAAGCCGACAGATTACTTTTGAAATTTATTAAATAAAGAGTTTAAAAATGGTGCCTTTATCGGCACCTTTTATAGTAATAATATATGGTTGTTAAAGCATTTACAATAATTAATTTTTATGAAGTAACCAAAACTATATTTAAATCGTGGTAAAAAATCAAAAAATATTGTATAATATATTTAATAATAGTAGGAGGGCTATATGATAGATGAATTAAAGTGTCCAATATGTGGACAAGCCACTAGGGTTTATATGGGGAATGCACGTAAAGATAGATTGTGTTCAAAACATGCAGATGAACTTAAAAGTGGGAGAATTATCGTAAATGAAGAAGGATTATTTGTTGAACCAAAAACAGGTAAGATTCTTAATAAAAATTATCAAGAAAACAAAGTAGAAAAAGAAGTAGTAGCAGAACAAAATGGTGTCTCAAAATGTATTGCATGTGGTAAAGAGACAAGACCTGGTTTTTTATTTTGTCCTTTTTGTTATAGAAAATACGTTGATAAAAAATTATTAGTTGAAATTACTAATTGTAAAGAAATTACTATATTAGATGATTCATATGAAGGTAAATTTACTTGTACTGATGGTCATATAGTTAAATCAAAATCAGAAATGATTATTGATAATTGGCTATTCGATCATAATATTCCACATGCATATGAAAAAATACTTCCAATTGATGCAGATCAAAGACATGACTTGCATCCAGATTTTTGCTTACCGGGATATGGCGATGATACAGATGATATTTATATTGAATATTGGGGTTATAATGAAAAAAATATCGAATATACAAAATCTAAGAACTATAAGATGAAAATTTATAAAGATTTAAAAATTACATTAATTTGCTTAGAAGAGAAAGATATAATGGATATTAGCGCATCATTAAGTAGAAAACTAAAGTTTTATAAGAAAGGGCAAATTAACGAATAATCTTTTAATGATTATGTGAAATGTTAGAAGGTTACAAAATGAATGAGTCAGAATTTTTAATATATCATTACTCGGCTAATAATCAAGAATGGCAAGATATTACCAAAAGAGTAATTTGGTTAACTAGAGATATAAATGCGTGGTGTGTAAGGTTTATAGGTTCTGATAAATATTATCATATTTCATTTTTAAAAATGAGAGTTTTTGATGATCCAAAAGAAGTAGAATTTGTCGAACTCTATTATAGAGATTCGCCTTGCTATGGTGTTAAAAAACTTTTGTTTTTCAACAATGAAATCTATAAAATTTTTTACAATAATGGTTATACTTGCATTGCTTTTCCAAAAGAAATAAAAATTGTTAAAGATGCATACAAAAATAATAAAAAAGTATCAAGTGTTATGGCATATTATAGAAGAGTTGTTCAAGAAATGGCTGTAACAGAGGCAGATACATTTGTGTTATCACAATTTGATGATATTAGCTACATTAATGAGAATAGTGTTTTGGCATTATATTTAAATGGCATTTTAGAACAAAGCAGAGAAAATTTAGAACCGCCAATTATTTATCCATTTGGTTTGAACAAAAGTCAATCAGATGCATTAAAAATGGCTTTTGCTAATCGAATATCTATTATTGAAGGACCACCAGGAACAGGAAAAACTCAAACGATTTTAAATATTATCAGTAATGCTGTTATTAGAGAAAAATCTGTAGCAGTAGTATCAAACAACAATTCTGCAACAGATAATGTGTTTGAGAAATTAAAGAAATATGGATATTCTTTTATTTGTGCACCACTAGGTAATGCGGAGAATGTTGACAGCTTTTTTGATGAATATGAACCAACTATACCAGAGTTAAAAAGTGTAAAGGTTGACGTGAATAGGCTTAATGACCTAAGTCTCAAACTGCCACTGTATTTTGAAAAAGAAAATAAGAAGAAAGAGCTTTTAGCGTCATATGATGCACTTAATCTAGAATATAAACACTTTTTGGCTGACAATATGACGATAAATTTTACGGAATTTGAATTTAAATTCGCAGATGTTTCACCAAATTATATTCAAGATACTATAGTTAAACTTAAAGAAAAAGAAAAAATCGGTTTTTTTGATAAATTTATTATGCGAAGAAGGCTTAAAATAAGTAATAAATTTTTTAAACAAACTGACAAAAATGTAATAGTAGTATTACAATATTTCTATTATTTGGCAAAAAAATCTCAAATACTCAATAAAATTAAAGAAATCGAAAAATATATGAAAGATCAATCACTCGATGAAAAGTTAAATGAATTTCAAAAATTATCTAATAGCTATTTTAAAAATAAACTTGCTGAAATGTATTCAACTAAACGTCGAAATAATTATAATAGAGACAATTACAAGAGAATCTTTTCTGATTTTACTAAAGAATATCCTGTTATATTAAGTTCAACGTATGCTCTAGCAAAATGTTCTCAAAAAAATTATTTGTTTGACTATTTAATAATTGATGAATCATCACAAGTCAACATGGCTAGTGCTATATTATCTATGAGAGTTGCTAAAAACTTGATTGTTGTTGGTGATATAAAGCAACTTCCTCAAATTGATAGTTCAACATTTAAAGAAAGAAACAAAATTCTTTTGCAAACATTTAATATTCCAAAAGCTTACAGCTATTATGGCAATAGCATAATGAGCAGTTTGCTATCATTATATGGTGAAAATGTTCCTAAACAAATGTTAAGAGAACATTATAGATGTGCACCAGAAATAATAAATTTTTGCAACAAAGAGTTTTACAATAACGAATTAATAGTTTACACAAAGCCAAAGAATAATGTAATTAGTATGAGAGTTATTAAAACAGTAACGGGTAATCATGCTAGAAAAAATCCTGCTGGTACAGGATTGTACAATCAAAGAGAAATCGATGAAATAGAAAAGTTGTTGCAATCTGAAAATATGGAAGATGTAGGTATAATTACTCCATATAGATTTCAAGCCAAGTTAATCCAAGATAAATTTGGAGATAAGGTAGATTCAAATACAATTCATAAATTTCAAGGTAGAGAGAAAAAAACAATTATTTTTTCAACTGTTATAAACAATGCAAACGATTTTGTAGAAAACGATAATTTAATAAATGTAGCTGTATCACGGGCAATAGATAAATTTATTTTAATAACATCAGAAAAAGTGGCTAATTCAAAAGTTGGAGTTCTTTCTGATTTGATTAATTATATTTCTTATAATCAAGACTTTGGTATAATCGAAGAAGGCAATGTCAAATCTATTTATGATATTTTATACAAGGATTATGAAAAACAATTAAATAAATTTAGGCAAAAGCATCCATCTAAGGATTTTGACACGGAGAATATAACAAAACAATTGTTAAAACAAATTTTAAATAATAATAAATATAAAAATTTAGATTTTGCTATGCATGTATCATTAAGAGATTTTATAAAAAATGGTAATAATGTTTTAACTGCTGATGAATTTAAATTTTATGTTAATCCAAACTCACATGTTGATTTTATAATATTTAACAAAATGAGTAGGAAACCTATTCTAGCAATTGAGGTAGATGGTGTATTTTTTCATGAGCAAAAAGATAAACAAATGGAGAGAGATATAAAGAAAAATTCTATTCTTGAAAAAGTAGGAATTCCAATTTTGAGATTAAAAACAAATGAGAGTAATGAGAAAAATAGAATTATTTTGGCTATTGAAGATGTATTAAAGTAAAACTAAAATAAATCAAGATAACAAGTAGAAGTAGATTTAATTGATATGTATTGTCATCTCTGGGAGCAATCTTAGAATGTACAGTGCTAAAAAAGCTTAATTAAAAACGCTTGTTGTGAATCCACTGTATTATTGTCACCACAATAGTGATAGCATCATGAATTATTGTTTATTTTGAAATATAAAGGACATAATTAGTTGCAAGTTTACTACTATAAAATACGACAATATTAAATATGAAGAAAGGAACAAAAATATAAACAATAATTTTTTGCTTATATTATGCGATTATAAATGTTGCAATTACTAAAAAATCCAATAGAACCAATTTTTATGAATTTATTGAATGAAACGAATGACAAAGTAATATTATGTTCGCCATTCATCAAAAAAGATATAATTAAAAAAATTCTTCATAACAAGAAAGACAATACAAATATAACCGTAATTACTTCATCAAACATTGCGAGTTTTGTTAGAAGGGCATCTGATGTAGAGGCAATTGAGTTGCTATTAGCAAACAATATAAAAGTTTACAATCATCAACATTTACATGCTAAAATATATTCTTTTGATTCTACAAAGGCAGTTATAACTTCTGCCAACTTGACTTTTAATGGACTAGTCAAAAACTATGAATATGGTGTTTTAGTTGATGATATGGACACTATGTTTTATATTGAAGATGATTTACAGTGTTTAATTGATGATGAATTGTCTGGTGAAATGAATAAGGATTCTGTTGATTTTATTAAAAATCAAATTGAATTTTATAAGGATAAAGAATATAGGATTTTAGTTGATGAAGATGGAGATGATCGAATTGAATCACAAGTTAAAAACACGTCAATTTCTTTACAATCGTGGCAAAAAGATATTTATGAAATAATCGATAATAAGCTTCAGGAAAAATTTAATCTTCAAGATATCTATAAATATGAAGAAAAATTACAGCAACTTCATCCTCAAAATAATAATATAAAGGCAAAAATTAGGCAAATTCTTCAACAATTAAGAGATAAAGGATTGATAAAATTTGAAGAACCAGGTTGCTACAAAAAAATTTTCAAGTAACTTTATTAAATAAATATTAAACAAATTAATTTTATATCTAAAAGGTGATGATTATGAAAATAGAAATGATAGGATATAACGATACAAAAGCAATTGCAATATATGGTGCAATACGATTGATGAACATAGTAATTATTTCGTTTATAATTTCTTTACTTTTTATTGTACCAGCATTCGTATATCGTATTTACGAGCTGTTGTATATATTTATCTTTCCAGTCTTTATGATAATACTTACAATATTACAATACTTTCTAAATTCAAATTATAAAACTTATTTAAAAGGTATTAAAACAAAACATAATTTTTGTTTAGATAGCGGAATTCTTTACAAAGATGGAAAAGAAATAAGAAATAAAGATGATATTCGTATTTACAAATTTAAGCATTTTCTATTCTTGGAATTAAAGGAATCATATTATCGAATAATGGATAGCGATTATTTAACTGGATCAAGAGAGGAACTACTTTCACATATTCGTTTTAAACAAGGTCACTACATATCTTTTGTTTTGCCACCTAAACCAGATCAAGAAATCATTGACTTACTTTTTAATAGAGTTAATTTGGATGGAAAAGAGCGATTATTTTACTCAAAAGACAAAACAAAAATTATTTATATCTATAAAAATATTGCAGGTAGTTATTCAATTGGAGAAGAACGACTTTATATAGCTGATGAAGAAGAACGACGTTATCTACACGAATATGGATGGTGGGAACCATCATGGGGAAGTGGACTTGCCTCATTTTATGGGACTGTAGAAGAGGCATTTAGGGATATAGAAACAGATATTCGTGATTATATAGAATTAAAATAATATGAAATATATTAATTAAATATTTGATTACTACAAAAAAAATTCATAGTCCATAAATAAATACAATAAAAAAACATAAAATATTTGTTATTAAAAAGGCTGAAATATGTACGATAAATTAAATAATATTAATAATTTAAGAAAGCATAATAAACTTGGTATATATAAAAAATGGATTTATAAAAACTTAATTGATTATTACCTTACTTGTGACTATTTACAAAAAATATGTTTTTCTATAGAAGATATTAACGAAGTATTGTCAAAGAATGAATTAGAGCAAAGTGATATTATCTTTATAATTGTTTTAGTTGATTGGATAAAAGATTCATATTCTAAGATTTTTGAAAAATTTAAAGAAAAAGTAGCAGAAAAATTCGTTTATTCAAAAAATGTTCAACTTGCACGAGCGAAAAAATATTTTGTAGCAATTAGATCGTATGTTGTTGCTCATCCAATGAACACAACTAGGCATGATGATTTTGGGTTTGATGGCGATTTTATTTGTGTAGATATAAGAACTAAAAATAATCTAAGTATGCTATTTGTGCAGTTTGATCAATACAATTATATTGATTACTGTGGCTTGCACGATGGTGAAAATAAAGAACATAAGTATTGTTTGTGCTCTTATTCAGAAAAAAGAGGCGGATATAAATATTCTAAATATATATCATTCAGCATTAATGATATATTAAATGTTGCTAAATTATATATAGAAGCTTTATATGAGTTAGATACATTTTTATCTAAATTAAAGAGAAAAGCATATAAACTAGAAATAGAAAATACTAATAATTAGTGCTTATTATTGTTGAGTTCTTATTAATAAAAAATAAAAAATTTTGTTATAAAAGAGGCTAGTTTTTGGACTGGCCTTTTAATAATTTTTTCTGTCAACTTTATTGATAATGCATAAATTATAATTTTGGTTGAATGTAACTACGCATATTGGATAGTAAAAGTTGACAATGCAAAAATTTCATTAAATCCTTGCAATAATTGTCATATTATGGTAAAATATAAATGTAAGTAAATATTTATTAAGCTTGTAGTGGGGGAACACTCTTAGGAAATGTAATTATACAAATATAGACTCCCTATTATATAGGGAGCCTTTTTTAACTAAAAATATATTTGTCAGTTATACTTTGAAAAAATTCAATAAAGAAACAATTGTAAAATTAACTATATATTAGTATATAGTTGATTAATCAAATATAAATTATTTTATTTATTAATTTAACAATGTTTATAAAGGTAATGTTGTTAAAGCAATACCTATAAGTAAATTGTTAGGGTGATGGCATCCTATAAAGCCTGTTTTTAATATAAAAATTGCTAAAAACAAAAATTTTACTAATAAGGAAGGTAACTACAGTGAAAAGAGTAACGAAAAAACAAAGCAGTAAAGTTCGTAAGTTTGCATCCGAAATATTCAAAATTCTCCATAAAAATTTAAAAGACAAATATACTTTTACAGTTAGATTAGTTGGATCTGTTGCATGGAATACTGTGCTGAGGGATAGTGATGGTTTTTGGGATGTAGATTATCAAATATTACTAACTAAAAATTCTAAAGAATATAAAGTCAATCGTTTGAATAATCCAACAGACATCAAAAGTTCTTTCTTAAGAGAATTTAACAAGATATTTAAAGATGATAAAAATTATAAAATAGAGAATTCAACTACTGCGATTACATTAATTGATAAGAAAAATAAATATTCTATTGATTTTGTAATTATAAAATTATATCCAAGCAACAATGAAATAATAAGAAGAAATAATAAAAAAAATTCCAGTATTAACGAATTTACTTGGAATCAATTGCCTAAATTCAATGAGGCTTATGGAAAATTTAATGAACTTTGTCCTATGCAAAAGAAGGATTTAATCGAAAATTATGTATTGCCTAGGAAAAAAGAAGAAAAGAAAAAACATGATAATGATAAAACTAAAAGGTCATCATCTGAAATATTAATAGAGGAAATAAATAATTATGAAATTAGAAAATGAAATTATTGATTACGATGAAAACAAGGAAGATATCCTTCATTGGACAAAACTTA
>ULPP01016809.1_pt1 | contig 42515 bp, 31 predicted proteins | sample 1953531 | NCBI WGS metagenome assembly ULPP01 (sample SAMEA4835630, study PRJEB28245) | human gut metagenome | biome: gut microbiome; material: fecal sample | place: Denmark | collected 2008
CAAGTGTAAGATTAAGGGTGATAATGAATACAGAGGCTATCAGTGGGGATTAAGAAATCCATTTACAGGACAGATAGGCAATCCTTACATGTCATTTGATGAGGATGCTGCTGTAATACACAGAATGGCTACTCTTGGTATCTGTGTTCTTGACCCAACAAGAACTATGTCATTGATTCCTGCTATTTTGCAAGGATAAACTATAAAGGGGAGTAGGGGTAACTCCTGCTTCCCTTAATTTATTTTTATTTCTATTAAATAAGGAGAAGATATGTCAAAGGAAAAGGAAGAAGTAGATTATGGTACACTTGGTTTTGAAGTAGATGATACAGCACTGCCATTGAGGGAAGTGCCAAAAGAAGAGGAAAAACCTGCAAGGAGAAAACCAAAAGCCTCACAGGAAGTGAGAAATATAGAAGAGGATGGTGATGAGCAGTTGATAAGCTGTTTAAGAAATGAGAGAGTAATTGTCAGATTCATTCCCAAACTGGGAGGAATATGGGGAACTAACCCTAAACATCTTCTTGCTGGAGGTATGGCAGAAGGGTCTGTTAGAGTATTTGTAGTACCTAGGCTGTCATCAGGCATGTATGTCAATGTACTTACAGACAAGGAGAAGGCATTCTTGGAAGATGTAATGGGCTTGGAATACAATGCTCTAAGTATCTATAAGAAGGTAGATAACTTCTGGAATGATTCTAATGAGAGTGGGATAAATAAGGTAAGACTGACAAAGCAGGATAATTACCTTAACCTGTCCAATCCGGAAGATTATATAAGATATAAAATACTCTTGGCTAACAAGGACTTTGTTGCACCATCATTGCAGGCTTTGCAAGATAGACCTAAGGCTTCATATCAGTTTGTCATCATCTCTGAGAATGATGAGACAAAGACTGCTCAGGATAATATGAGCACTACAATGAAGTGCTATAAGGAGTTTGGAAAGATTGAGAGTGATGTGGATACTTTGAGAGTTATCATAGAGACTGTTGATGGAAGACCTACATCTCAAAATGCTAAACTAGAGTTCTTGCAGACTAAGGCTAATGAGCTTATTCAATCCAATAACAAGCTCTTCCTGAAGGTTATCACTGACCCAATGTTACCTACTAAGGTATTCATCAAGAAGAGTATAGAAGCAGGATTAATTTCAAATAGAGGAGGTTTCCTATACTTGAGAAGTGACAATACTCCACTATGTGAGGCTAATGAGGAACCTACATTGAATACAGCAGCCAAGTACCTGAACTCTCCAAAGCATCAGGAAATCAAGTTTTCCTTGGAGGCCAAGTTAAAATAAAGAAGAATATAAGATTATGACACTACAGGAGTTTTCAGATGAATTTGATGTTCTCTACAATAATATATCCAGTAACCAAGCTCCAGGCCTTAATGAGTATGAAAAGTCTGTGTTTCTCACAAAAGCTCAGAATGAGATAGTAAAGAACTACTTTACTTCTACCCAAGGAGGTAACAAGTACCAGCAAGGGTTTGATGATTCTGCCAAAAGACAAATAGATTTCTCTACTCTTCTAGTGCAAGAAGCCTGTCCCTTGATAAAGGTGGATTCCAAGAGGGGAACTGATATTTTGGAGGGTGTCACAATCCCCGGAAATATCTATGGCAGTGCTCCTGAAGCTGTATTATTCAATGCCCCTAGCTTTATTGACAAAATACTGTTAGTGGTATCAGAAAGGATAATCATTAAGGATACAGATAATAATGTAGATAAGTATTATCAGGTAGTGCCTATAAAATTAGATAGTTTGCTTAATAACCTGAGCAAGCCCTATGGAAGACCTTTAAAGAGGCAAGTGTGGAGAGTTATAGAGACTTTTGGAGACCCTAAAGGGTCTGAAGACCAGACTGTAATTCCCACAAAGTACAATGGATTCAGGTTTATATTGCATGATGCAGATGAGAAATTCCTAGGAGAATCTGGAGGTGAAAGTCCAGGGAATACCAAGGCCATTTACTTTATCACATACCTAATCAAGCCTAAGCCAATAGTATTGGAGGACTTGGTTGGTGTATCAGTAGATGGAGAATCACAGCAATCTCCATGTGTCTTGAATAGTGAACTACATCCTGAAATTCTTCAAAGGGCAGTAGAGTTAGCTAAATCTGCTTATATGGGAGATTTGAAAAGTAGTGTTGAACTGGGACAAAGAAGTGAATAATGACAACTGAGGAATTTTCTAATGAATTTGATGTTCTATTGAACAGTTACTCTTCAGGTGGAATTGAGTTCAACGAGTATGAGAAATCAATCTTTCTTACAAAAGCCCAAGAAGACCTGTTAGTGGAATTATATAATGGTAAGAACCCATTCAGGGAATCATTTGAAGAGACTGAGGAAATAAGGAGATACCTGAGCAACTTGGTGAAGACTTATACCACTACTGAAAAAATAGCAGACATTACTGGAATATCTGATAAGTCTGTATTCTTCAAGTTACCTAGTGACTTGTGGTTTATAGTTTATGAATCAGTTGAACTGAGGGATGATAAGCTAGGCTGTAAGGATGGTAACCAAGTACTTGTGGTACCCACTACCTTGGATGATTACTACAATACATATAACAATCCATTCAGGGGTCCGGGATACAGGAGAGTCCTGAGACTTGATATTGATAATGGGATTGCAGAAATAGTATCAAAGTATAATATAAGCAGGTACTTAGTCAGGTACCTATCTAAACCCAACCCAATTATATTGGTAGCATTGCCTGCCCATCTAAACATAAATGGAGAAAGCAAGATAACAGAGTGTGATTTACATCCTGCATTGCATAGGGTAATACTTGATAGGGCAGTAGGACTTGCAATAGCAAGCAAGGGTTTGGATACAAACAGAACAAAATAAACTATTGTGTAATTTAATATTAAATTAAAATGGCAACATTTAGTACAAATCAGGTAAGGCAATTTTATGTAGCAACTGCATTTAAGACTTCCCATGTAATTGAGTCTGACACTGCTGGTGCTATTGCAGTATCAAATGATACTGAAAAGAAACACCTGTATTTTGAATATAAGGGAGCTGATAACAGAATGAGAAGTGACCTTATAGATATAGAAAACATTCTCTATGCAAAGGCAACTAGTGCTGATAGCATGGCTTACAAGATGAAGTCAGCTACCATAGCATTGGATTCAAGTGTTAATGGTGGTGCTCCAGTTGCAGGTCAGGATTATATCCTAAGAATTGCATTTAAACAGTATGTGGGCATGTCTGATGAGGACCAATACTTCAAATATGGCATGGTTCATGCTTATTCTGGCATGACTGCTGATGTGTTCTACAAGACTCTTGCTCAATCTATTGCTAAGAACTTTAGCAGGGAAATAGTTCCCTTGATTAAGATTGAGGTACATAGTGCTGCAACCAAGAGCGAGGGAGGATTTGATGCAAATGGTTATATGACAGTAACTCCTTCTACTAAGGATAATGGCAAGAGTGATAGTACTAACCCATACTATGATGGTACTTCAGCAATTGTAGCTGACATTGACAGCATCAGAATTACTGAGGTAGAACAGCCTTGGAGATTAGGTGTTATGTCTCAGACACCAGTATATTTCACTGTACAGCCAGTTGAAATAATTGTAGATGGAGATGAGAGAATTTGGGGCACTGTAGAGATGGGTACCAATGGTACAATAGGTAATGGTAAGGTTATTGCAGACTTAGAGTACTTCTGTATGGGTGAAAGAGGAGACATCTACAGAGGCATTGGCTGGCCTAACAACATTCCTACCACTTATCTGATAGACCCAAGCAAGACATATAATGTGCTTGATATACACTATGCCTATGTAGGCAGCAATGAGTCAGTACAAAAGTCTGAAAAGACAATAACTATTGCTTGCGCAGATAAAGCAGTTCTCAATCAGATAATCGGTGCAGTGGAAACTGCTACAGGACTTACTATTGCAGACATCTCCTAAAAGCGAGATACAAATAAGGAGACTTTTATAGTCTCCTTTTTTTTTATTTACCTAATTTGTGTAATATGATAAGATTTGCTACATTAAAAGTCTCAGGAGAATGCAGGCAGTTGGTAATTGATGCTTCTATAGAAGCATACTCCTTCTATGATGATGTCTATATTGACTCAGTAGTCATAGATACTCAGGATACCTTCATGACCTCTGGGCCATCATCAAGCAGTGTATATACAAAAAGCATTGATGGTAATTCCAAGCATGTGACATTAATCCTAGACAAGACAGATTTCAATGCAGCAGTAGATTTTGGTAAGGACTTATTCTTTGTCTATATTACTGTCAAAGGTACAATGGCACCTGATACTCCATGTGGATATGACAGATATTATGATTTAGGAATAGCTGTCAATATGCATAACCTTTATAAGTCACTGATGGGTGGCATCAGACAGGTAGAGGAGACTTGCAATATTCCCAAGCAGCTTATAGACAAATACCTTCAACTGAAGGCTTTTACTACTTCCTTAAAGACAGGGAACTATACTTTGGCAATAAAGTATTGGAACAAGTTCTTTAGGAACTGTGTGATAACAGATGATACAAGTACTAAATGTGAGTGCTCATTATGGATAACTTAAGTAATGTATTGGAAAGGGCATTAACTACATACTTCAATGTACTTTCAAGTACAGGATATGTATGTTATAATGATGTCAATAAGTTACTGCTTTTGTCCTTGATAGAAGAGCTTACTAGTGGCCCAATGTCTGCCTTTATAGATGATAAGGACTACAATAGCATGAATAATGCCCTATATTGTATATTTGGTACTTCATGCCTAATACCATATCCTCCTACTGAGGAAAGCTCTGCTGTGTATGGTGAAGAGGAATCTATCAGAATATCTGAGGATGACATGATAAGATTCACACAAGATAACAAACCTAGAACTCCTGCTATATAAGTTATATATTTGCTTACTGCAAAAGATTCAATTAAAACTATTGCAATATTGATTATAAATATCTATATTTGCAATAGTTTTTTATTTATTAATAAGCATGCATATATAGTTATGACATACAGAGAATTAGTTTATTTATGTCTGGATGAGGTAAAGAGTATATCAGATGACTCTACTTTCAATGAGAATCATATTATACTTTTGGCAGATAAGTATAGGGCATTCCTTATAAAGCAAAGATATTCTGATGTTAAGAAGCATATACCTGAAAGCAACTATCAGACTATATGTCTGGATTTGACCAAATCAGTATCTCCTTCTGATTCATGTGGCAGAGCCTATCTTATGAGTAAGGAAGAGGTACCTAATATATTAAGTGTCAGTAATACCAGAGTATATCCTATTGATTTCTATCAGGATAGTATAACCTTCATAAGCAGGGATAGGATGAGATATGTAGGATATGACAAATATCTACAGAACATAATATATTGCTCTCTTGCTCCGGATAACCACTTGTATTTAATCTCTATGAATCCCCAATTCCTTTATCTCTCCAAGATAAAGGTAACTGCTATATTTGAAGATGCCAGCATAGCCTCTGAATTGGAATGTGGAGACAATAAGGAGTGTGATGTGCTTGATAGGAAATTTCCTATTGAGGAGAGCCTTGTTACTCCTCTTGTAAGTCTTATAGTAGGAGAGGTGCTGGGTGCTAAATACAGACCTGATGATAATAAGAACAATGCTAAGGATGATTCATCTGATGTTTCAGTAAAGCAGTAACCTATGAGTGATTGTCAGGAAGAGTATAAGAAATGGAAGGAGTTTAGGACATCAGTGTGCCACTTGAATGAACATAGAACACATAAGGTATCAGGTTCCTTGGGTGTATATGATGCCTATAAGTATATAAGGAAAAACAAGTGGTTTGACATAGGCAGGCCATTGACTGAGCATGAGTTTTACAGCATTATAAGAAGAGTCAACAACTATCTGGCTGAAGAGCTGCTTAAAGGACATGATATTAGTCTTCCTCATAGGATGGGAAGACTGGAGCTGAGAAAATATGATGCCAAAATCTACCTTAAAGATAATAAGGTTGTCACCAATTTGCCAATAGATTGGGATAAGACATTAAGGTTATGGTATGAAGACAAAGAATCTTATGATAATAGGACTTTAGTTAGAATGGAGGAGAAAGAGGTATTTAAAATCCATTATAATAGAAGTAAGGCAGACTATAATAACCAAACCTTTTATGAGTTCAATCCCAATAGAGAATTAAGGAAAGAATTGAAGAAGAGGATAAAAGATGGCAAGATTGATGCCTTCAAGTGTTAAACTAAAGGATTGTAGAAATTTAATTGAGACGGATAAATGATTAATAATATTCAATATACTAACATCAGACAGATACTGGATAGACTGAAAAGGCATCCTCTATTGCAGAACCTTACACTTGAACAAGTGGTATCCCACCTAGTTACATTTATTGGGATATTTGGAATGCCAGAGTTATATTTAAATAAGGAGAGTGTACTGCATATAGAAGAGTTTAGGGCCATATTGCCCTGTGACCTTGTATCCATAAATCAGGTGAAGGAGTGTAAGACTGGGATATGTTTAAGGAGCATGACAGATAATTTCATGCCTAGAGAACATCGTGATAAGTATGAAGGACATAAAAGACCACAAGAGTTTGCCTTTAAGACACAAGGCAGAGTAATATATACTTCCTTCAAGTCAGGAGATATAATAGTCTCATATAAGTCTGTTCCAATAGATGAGGATGGGTTTCCATTGCTCATAGACAATCCTGTGTTTATGAGAACACTTGAGCTATATATTAAGATGGAAGAGTTCACTACTTTGTTTGATATGGGAAAGATTTCTCCTGCTGTATTACAGAACACCCAACAACAATATGCTTGGTCAGCAGGACAATTACAGAGTGAATTTACTATACCATCACAATCTGAAATGGAATCAATAAGCAGAATGTGGAATACTCTTATTCAAAGGACAAGTGAGTTTGATAATGGATTCTCTTCTCTTGGCAATAAAGAGTATATAAAATTGCAATAGTATGATAAAGAAATCTACATGGCAGATAAAAGGTATGCAGAGGGACTTGTCTGTAAGCAAATTCTCTTCTGAGTATGCTTATGAGAACAAGAATATAAGGATAATGTCTACCGATGATAATACCCTGCTCAGCATAGTAAATGAGAAGGGTACTAAAGAGGTATCAAACATAGAAGGTATAGACTCTATAAAGGGATTGCCTATAGGACAAGCTACAATTAATGGTTATCTAGTACTGTTCACTACAGACCAAGACAATGGAAAAGATTACATATATAAGATATGGTTTGACAAGGACAGCTTGCATGGAGTAATATTATATGATAGTAACAAAGGCAATCTTAACTTTAATCCTCTCTATCCTATAGAGACATTGTCATTCTATGAAGATGATAACATACAGAAAGTATATTGGACTGATGGATTAAACCAGCCCAGAGTTATCAATATTACTTCTATAGAAGATTACACACCCAATTCTTTTGACTTTGTTATGAGTTTGAATCCCGGTTCAACTGTTAACATAACCAATATAGAAAAAGGGTATAGTGGGATATTCCCGTCAGGGGTAATACAATATTGTGTTACAGTCTATACCAAGAATGCTCAGGAGTCCAATATACTGGCTATATCTCCTCTATATTACATAACAAAGTATGATAATGGAGGTAGTCCTGAGGATTCTTTATCTGTGAGTTTTAATGTGACAGTGTCTGTTAAAGATGTTGCATGTGAATATGTCAGATTATATTCAATACTGAGAACTACACAAGATTCAACTCCCATTGTCAAAAGAGTTCAAGATATAAAGTTATCTTCCTCTACTCAAACAATCAGTTTTACAGATACTGGTAATATTGGAGAGAGTATTGACCCTACTGAATTATTATACTTGGGAGGAGAAGACATATCTTGTGGTACAATGTGCCAAAAGGACAATACATTATTCTTAGGAAATATCAATGTTAATAGAATTGAGCCTGATAGCTCTATTAGAGAGTACTTCAGAGGATTAAATGTAAACCTCAATACAGTTACCACAATTAATTTGGGAACACCTTCTGGATATTATCAACATGAGTTTCAGTTGAATAACAACTCTAGCACTATTAAGATATTTAAATATTTGGAGTGGTACAGATTTGGCATACAGTTTAAGCATAAGTCAGGCAAGTGGTCTTCTCCAGTACTCATAAAAGACGCTCAGATTACCAAAACACCTGGTACTAATGACTTATATGGTAGTTTTGGTGTTTCAAATCTGGTATTCTATAAGTGCATACCTGAGGTATCATTCAATGATGATACCATAATTGGTAAACTAAAGGATTTAGGATATATTGGATTCAGACCTATAATAGTATATCCCTCTATAGGGGATAGAGAAGTAATATGCCAAGGAGTTTTATGTCCCACTGTTTATAATGTTGGTGACAGATTCAGTAATTCCCCATTTGTACAGTCTTCTTGGTTCTCAAGACCCAACATTCCCTTTGATGTGATGGAGTCAGAGTCTGGGGATGCAGGCTTGCCAGATGTGTCACCTATATTTGACGTTCCTGAAAAGGCATTATATAGTGACCAAACCTTGTCAAGATATGGTATAATAAATAATGATAAGCAGTTTTATTCTCCTAATGAGTCGGTTAATATAAATATTTCCTTGATTGATACAGGTACTTGGGCTGAGTGTAGGCATAGTAGTCCTATACCAGGAAACACTCATAGGAATGCGGAGATACAGAATATATCCTACCCTCCTGCCACTCCACGCCTTGCAGGAGGAAACCATTTGCTGACAGATTTTAGTGAATATGTGGAGAAGCATAAACATGAGTTTTTTGTAGACCAATCAATAGTTACTCTTCATTCCCCAGATATTGAATTTAACAGTGAAGTTGAGAATTATGATATTTCCAAGTGTAAGCTGAGGATAATAGGTGCAACTTTGGTAACCGCCAGTGTAGGGGATATTGACATTGTAACTTCTACCACAGGAACTACCATGGTTGGCGCAGGTGATGAGAAGTTCCCACCAACAGGGTTTTACAAAGAGTCTTGTGGTAGTGTCAACATATCCCCTTGGGCATTCAGAAGCCAATTGGCTAATATCAACTGGATAGATAATATTCAAAGAGACTTTGGTGATATTACGCCCCCACAATATAGAAGGATGCAGGTAGGCTTTGCCACATATCCTTGGCATAGGAGTGGAGGTCTTGATGGTACAGGCTGGGCAGATGAGAATGGATATAGACCTGCCAAGTTACAGCATAAGAGGCTATCCAATTTGAAATTCTCTGCCACTAACCTGTACCTTAGCAGTACTAGTACATGGGATTCAGGGGAACTTGCAGATGCACAGATTTTTAATTCAAACGAGGTTACTCCACTCAAATTGAAGGCTCAGGAGCATTCTGGAAAAGGCACTTTAGTGTACTATGGAAATGTAGATAAGATTACTTCAAATACTGAATATTCAGGTAGTGATTATTACCAGATTGTAACATCTTCCACCTATAATCAGAATGATACCTCATATACTAACCACGACATATATGTTGGTGACTTTACACCTACCATACCTTTCACTAATAACTCAATAAATAAGGCATATGACCCTGTACACATAAAGTACAAGTCTACCCCTCATGCTGTTATTGTACTTGAAGACAAGTACAACTTGGGTAAGTACTCATATAAGGTTTTGCCTACTATCATAGATGGTAATGATTATGGAGAGCCTACATCTAGTAGTTGGCCTGTAAACCATGTTGCAATAACTCATGATGATGCCCCTAACTTCTGGGATACTTTGGAAGTATACAACTCTGTGTCTCAGGATGTTATAGGAGACTTTGTAGGTACTGGTCCTAATAAGACAGTTAAAAGTATCCAATACGGCTGGTGGTGGTTAGCAGAATTATACAGAGATGATGTCACCAATAGGTTTGGAGGAGAGTCTGATGATGCTATACAGAGTAATCAATGGTTACCATGTGGAGAAACTACCTATTTCTATGATGATGACTCCAGCCATACTTATCTTGTAAAGTACTTGGAAGGAGACACATACTTCCAAAGATATGACCATTTAAAGACTTATCCATTTACTTTGGAAGATGAAAACTCGGTGACTGAGATAATGTCATTTATGTGTGAGACAAGGGTAAATCTAGATGGCAGGTATGACAATAATAGAGGCAATACTTCTAATCTATATATAACCCCTGAGAACTTTAACAAGCTAAATCAAGTATACAATCAAAAGGATAACTTCTTTACCTATAAGGTAAGTACTGATGATACTTCGGTATTGAACAAATTTCCTAATGTGGTTACTTGGACTAAGACTAAAACTGCTGGAGAACTTATTGATACTTGGACCAATATCACTCTTGCATCCACTCTTGATTTTGATGGTGATAAGGGTAGTATAACAGCTCTGAGAATGCATAATAATAATATCCTTGCTTTTCAAGATAAAGGCATTAGTCAGATATTGTATAATGAGAATGTGCAGATTTCTCCCACTAATGGAGTGCCTATTGAAATTGCCAACAGTGGAAAAGTTACTGGTAAGAGGTACTTATCTGATAGTATAGGATGTTCTAATAAGTGGTCTATATGCAGGACACCTAATGGTACCTATTTTATAGATGATATTACCAAAGGTATCTTCCTACTTAACAACCAGTTGGATAACATCTCTGATAGGCTTGGATTCCATTCATGGATTAACAGTAGGTCAACTGGAATAAATGTATGGAATCCTAAAGACTTTAGTGGATTTGTAACATACTATGATAAGGTAAATGGGGATGTATTCTTCATAAGCAAGGATGAGTGCTTGGCATTTTCAGAACCATTAGGTCAGTTCTCTTCATTTTACAGCTATGAGAATGTGCCATATTTCTCCAATATACTAGACAGGGGACTGTGGGTAAAGGATGGGAAGCTATGGCTGCACAATGAAGGCGATTATAATACCTTCTTTAACAGTTACCAACCTTTCTATACTACTGTCATATCCAATCCTGATATGACCCAAGATAAGATATTCAACACTCTTGAGTTCAGGGCAGACAGTTGGAACAGTGAAGGTAAGCTATTGGATACAACCTATGATACTCTTAGTGTTTGGAATGAATACCAAAGTGGTGAATCCAAGCTTACCCATGTACTTGGAAGACCTTCAAGTCTCAAGAAGAAGTTCAGGATATGGAGGGCTAATATACCAAGGGATAAATCAAACAATAAAGACAGGATGAGAAATCCTTGGTTATATCTTAAGCTATCTATGGAATCTGAAAATACAAATAAGACCATATTGCATGATATGGTGGTACACTACTTTGAATAACTTGATAGAGATAGCCTGAAGGGAAGGTAAGTAATAAACTTATCTTCCCTTTACTTTTTAAATAATATTCTTGTATAATTCTGATACTTTACTTATCTTTGCAAATAAATTATTATAACATGGTTAATAGAAAAGTTATAAGGAAACACAATAGTCCTGTTACTACTGGTATCATTAATAGATATGATGATGGTGGTAGTATATGGGACATTAGCAAGCTTTTTACCAAAGAAAACTTAGGTAAACTAGGTCTTGGATTATTAGGCCCTGCTGGTAATGCAGCAAATGGTTTAATAAGTAATGGACTAAGTTCAGGAGCAGGCAATGCAGTCAATAAAGTAGGAAGTACTGTGGGTTCTGCCATTAGCACAGTCAACCCTTTATTAGGAGGCATTGTATCTGCTGGTACTGGGTTGATAGGTGGTATAACCAATGCATTATTCGGTTCAAAGATTAATGAGGAAAATGTCAATAATGTCAGAAACTCCAATAATGCCCTGAGTACAGTTAAAGTTGATAGCAGTAGCAATGACTCTATACTTAATCAATGGTCTAATCAGGACTTTGGAGCAGACTTCTCCCAATCAGATATTGGGAAAGATGGATTGTTCAGTGACAAGGCAGAAGATTTATATAATGAGTTGAAGAAGGAACAGGAGATAGCCAGAGGCAGAGCACTGCTAAGTTATGATAATGCAATAGAAAGTGCTGATAAGATGAATGATTTAAGAGCTATGTCCAATTACATGGCAAAGGGAGGTAAGATTCATATCAAGCCTGAGAACAGGGGCAAGTTTACTGCCCTTAAAAAGAGGACTGGAAAGTCAGCATCTTGGTTCAAGGAGCATGGTACTCCTGCACAAAAGAAGATGGCTACCTTTGCCTTGAATGCTAGAAAGTGGAAACATGATGATGGAGGATGGATAGATGAAGAGTTTACTTTGCCTTACAGTGCCTATATAGCAGACAGGGTAAATAACATGGGACTTAATAACTCTCAAAAGGCTGCTGTATACAGTTCAATATATGGGGAATCAAGGTTCAATCCCTATGCCTATAATCCCAGAGGTGGTGGAAAGGGAGCACATGGAATCATGCAATGGAGAGGTGCCAGAATACCTGAAAGCTCTTATCTGCCTAGCCAAATGGACTACTTGGAAAATACACTTAATAGTGTAGATAGGATGAATTGGTTGAGTAAGAGAAGTCTGAACAATTTCAAGAAATCCAATACTCCTGAGGCTTCCTCTTCTGCATTTGAAAGAGGATATGTCAGGGGAGAGGAGTTCTCTAGAACCTCTAAAAGAAAGAAGGCAAGGTCTGTATATGACAAGATGCACACTCCCAGTCTGTCTGACTTATCAGATTATAATATGAGAACTATTACCAAACCTAATATACAAATACCTTTTAATCCATTTGGAGATGGTGGCCTCATGGGTACTCATGGAGCAGATTTTACCAATGGTGTCACTGTTATAAATAATGGAGGATACCATGAAGAGAATCCACATGAAGGAGTACAGATTGGGGTTGATTATAATGGAATACCTAATCTTGTGGAAGAAGGAGAGGTGATTTATAATGATTATGTATTTAGTAACAGGATTAAAGTACCTGATTCAGTGAAGCAGAGGTATAAATTGAAGGGTGGCAAAGGTCTGACATTTGCAGATGCTGCCAAAAAGATTCAAAAGGAATCTGAGGAAAGGCCCAATGACCCAATAAGCAAGAGGGGGCTGGAAGATGGTCTCATAAAGTTAATGCAGGAGCAAGAGGCTCTTAGAGGACAGGGACAATATGGACTTGAAGGAGTACAATATGCAGAGGGAGGTCTTATACCTGATGATTACACATATACTCCGGTGTTTGGTTCTTGGAAATCAGGAGAGATGCCAGAGGTTACAGCTACAGCAAAGAGACCCAGCATGATTAAATATGTGGATTATGACATACCTTCTACCATAGAGCCTATAGGTATTGATGGGCTTTATGCAGGATTTAGTGGACTGTCTCCTATGGAAATATCAGGTATTGGTGAAGTAGGATATGATATACCTTCTAATGTGGAAGGTACAACTCCTGCTAAAGTTAGGGTACCCAAAAGAAAGGGTAATACAGATAGAAGAGGATTTGATGCTACTTGGCTAAGATATGCACCTGTAGTAGGTTCTGCAATAGGATTGGGTCAAAGTATATTCAGCAGACCTGATTATACAGGACCTGATGCAATCATAGAGGCTGCAAACAAAGTAGGTAATTATGTCCCTGTAAACTATAAGCCAATAGGGAATTATCTGCAATATAAACCACTTGACAGGAGCTTTTATATAAATAAGCTTGGTGCACAGGCTGGTGCAACAAGAAGAGCTATTATGAACTCTTCAAGTCCTTCAAGGGATGCCGCACTACTTGCAGCAGACTATAATGCACAAGGCAAGTTGGGAGACTTGGCAAGACAGGCTGAGGAGTATAACTTGGCACAGAGACAGATGGTAGAGCAGTTTAATAGAGGAACCAATCAAGCAAACTCTGAGATGGGGCTTAAAGCTGCAATGGCTAATCAGGAGGCTGCACTAAAGGCAGGAAGTACAAGGCTAAGTGGTATTACACAAGCTATGGCAATGAGAGATGCAATAGATGCAAGAAGAGGTGCAAGTATGAGTGCTAACCTGACTAATCTGTTTGACTCATTGGGTAATATAGGAATAGATGCTTATAACAGGTCTGACAGGGATATGCTAATCAACTCAGGGGTATTTGGTACTCTAAGCCAGAAACCTAAGGAATGGAGTAAAGAAGAGTGGGAGGATTACAAGATGTCTGTAGCAGGAGGCAAGTATTCTAAAGGAGGAAAATTAAAGAAGAGAAGAGGAGGTCTCACTTACTAATATGGCAAATTATAGTTTGGTTGTAAATAGCAAGTTCCAGCCTTTCTCTTTTGACAGGTACTTGCAACCATATCAAATATATGGTCAGAATTATAAGGAAATTGAGGAACAATATACTGACTTGTCTACAAAGGCTGGTATATGGGATGGCTTAGCCAATGAGCAGACTGACCCATATACCTATAAGATGTACAAGACCTATGCAAATGATTTGGAGAATCAAGCCAGTCAGCTTGCAAGTGAAGGACTTAATGCTGTAAGTAGGAAGAATATGCTTAACATGAGAGCAAGGTACAGTAAGGAAATTATTCCTATTGAGCAAGCATATAAGGCAAGGACAGAAGAGGCAGCAGAACAATATAAGGGAAGAGCTGCTGGTATGGTATATGAAGGAGATGCTTCTACAGCATCATTAGACAGATACCTGAATAATCCCTCTATAAGATTCAATCAGGCTAATAGCCAAGAGGGATTCAAGAGGGTAGCTACTACTGCTTCTGCATTATCCAAAGGATTAAGAGACTACAGAAATGGCAAGAGGCTTGACCCTTATGTCAAGACTTGGCTACAAGAACACGGATATAAGGATACTGATGTAGCAAAGGCCATCAATGACATTCAAAGACTGATTAATGGAGACACTGATGTGGATACTAATGGAGTCCTTAATTCTATCCTTCAAGATGAGCTTAATGTTTCCGGAGTAGGCAAGTGGTCAGACAAAGCTGCTGTTATGGACTATTTCAGTAGAGTAGCTCCAGCATTATATCAGGCAGTTGGTCAGACCCAAGTATCTCCTTATGAGGATTATGGAGCCAAGTTATCAGCACAGGAGGCTATGCAGAAGAGATTGAAAGCTTTAGATGACCCTACCCCGACATTGAATTACAAGCCTAGGACATTATCACACTTAGAGGCTAATGGAATTATATATAATGCAAGGCAGACGATGAATAGATTGAATATTCCTGGGAAAGGACTGAAGGCTTCTTACTTTGGTAAGAAGGGTACATATAACCCATTAAAGGTGTACGAGGAATATAGGAAGATGACAGGACCTACAAGGCCAGGTATAGGAACTGAACTATACCAAGCTCAGTATGGAGTACATAGGTCTTGGTCTGATGTAGAGAAAGAAGCTATGGATACTCTCAAGAAGAAATATGGAGAGGACATAAAGATTTTGTCTGACGAAGACTATAAGACATTAAAGGATATTGGTTATACCAACAAGTCATCGCTTGATGACTTCAGAAATATGGATGAAACAATAAACTCTGCTGCAAAATCCTATACGGAATACTTTATAAATGGAGACCCTAAGTATCTATCAGAGGTATTGACTAAGAATATAAGTAACCAAAATAATTGGGAAAAATCGTTGGCTGGAAATGCAACTATCTTGGATAAAAACTTTAATAGAACTTCCAAGAAGTTTGACCCTGAAGATTATGGAACTGAGGACAATCCTATAGTGGATTTCAGTCACAGTACCAAACATAGGGACAAGGTAATAGTATCTTATAAGGATGGGTCAAAGGTTGCATTTAATCCTGACCTTATATCAGGGGAATTGGGTAACCTGTTCAGGCTATATGACAGAAGGATTAAAGAGTTGATGTCTGAGGGATTTACTGAGAAAGAGGCAGAGGATTATGAAGAAATGTTTCTTATGGAAGGTATAAGTTCTATAGGATTGGGTGGATATAACCAATCCTTGACAGAGACCAGTTCTAAAGTTGGAGGATAAGTAAATATGGAGTATCAAGATATAACAAAGACAGGCCCTGTAGGTCTTAAAGGACTTAAGGGACTTAACAGGGTCCCTGAAATGGGAGAGTTTGAATTGAGTGTATTGGGAGGTACAAGGGCATTACAACAGTCCTTGGCACCTTCCACCTCTGAGGAGGTAGGCATAGAGCTGGCTGACAAAGGATATGGACAAAGCATCTATGATGAAGACATAAACTTTGTCAGTCAGGCTGATGACCTGAATGAAGTCAGAGCCATAGAGCAGCCTTGGTATGCCCAGTTAGGGGCAGGTCTTGCCAAAGGAGCTGTGTTGACAGGTACTACCTTTCTTGATGGTACTGTAGGATTGGTGCTTGGTGCAGGCACTGCAATAAATGAGGGGAGATGGTCTGGTCTGTGGGATAATGATTTTTCCAAGGCTATGCAATTAGTCAATGAATGGTCTGAAGAGGCACTACCTAATTACTATACAAGAGATGAGCAGGAGGAGCCTTGGTATGAGAACATCTTTACTGCAAACTTCATAGGTGACAAGTTCATCAAGAATCTAGGATTCAGTGTAGGTGCCTTCTATAGCGGTAATATAACTGCTGCTGGATTGAAAGCCTCCAAACTGCCTCAATTAATAGGAGCCATTAAGAACTCATCAAAGGCTCCAGCAATAGTCAATTCTGCCGTAGGAGCCACTATCTCCTCAGTAAATGAGGGAAGAATAGAGGCCCTGAATAATAGTAAGGATTGGTTTGAGTTGCAAAAGGCACAGCTTGATGACAGGTATAATCAAAGGATGCAGGCTATAGGGGATGCTTATGGTGGTACTGAAATGTATAACCAGCTTGTATCTGCTGAAAGCCAAGCATATAATGAGGCATTGGAGAAGCTGAGTGAGGACAGGTTAAAGATGGGTAATGCGGATTTGCTCATGAATATACCTGTCCTGTTGGCTTCCAATATAACTCAGTTTGGCAAACTGTATGCCAATGGATTCAAGACTGCAAGAAAGACTACCAATATAATGGGAAAAGCAGGGGAATATACTGCTGGTACTACAAGGTTGGGAACTGTTGCTGCCATAACAAGAGGCGCCCTGTCAGAAGGTGCTGAGGAGATGGCACAGAGTATAGCAAGCAGGACAGCAGGTAATTACTATTCAACTGATGTAAACAACTTCTACAAGTCAAAGACTGACCCTGAAGCTTCACAAGAAACATTGGATTGGGTTAAGGCATTTGCCCAAGGAGTAAATGAGACTGTCAATGAGGGGTCTTCTTGGGAAGAGTTCTTTATTGGTGCCCTTACAGGTGCACTGGGTATGCCTAGATTCAGAAGCATGAGGAATAAGCAGGGAGGTATCCAATCTCCTATTACCATTGAGGGTGGGGCTATAAATGAGTGGAGAGATTACAATGAGAGGATGGCAAGGGAAGAGAGAATTGCCAACTACATGAATGACAGAGTAAATTCTCCTGAGTTTAAGAACTACTATCAAGGTCTTATCAGGCATAATAAGTATCAAAATGATATGAATAGAGCTGCTGAGCAGGGTGATGAGTTCAACTTCAAAAATGCAGAGCATGCCCAGTTGGTATCTGATATTGCCATGTTTGATAATGCAGGAAGGATGGAAGACCTTAACACACTTATTGATGCTGCATTTGATACATCAGATGAGAATCTTGCCTCTATTGTAGAGAATACCACAACTACCCTTGAAGATGGTTCTAAGGTTGGTCCATTTGTAGATAAGAATGGAAACCCCATGTATGCTACTCCAGAAGGCAAACAGGAGATGATAGAGAAACTACAGCAGAATCATGATGAAATGACCAAGACTATCAGTGATTATCTGAAGATAAGAGATGACGTTGATATTAGGACAGGTCAGCAATTATCAGATGACCAACTTGAGGAACTGACTTGGATGAAGTCCCAAATTGGTAATTGGGCTGAAAGGGCTACAGCTATGTCTGGAGAGGTAAAGTCAGCTATTGGTAATGTGATAGGCAATCTAAATTCATTCCTTAGATTCAATCAGCAAGTAAGGAGCAGTGAGGGTCAGTCTCATAAAGGATTATCTGAAGGGTATCAACAGGCAGACAATAATATAAGAGCCATTGAGAAAGCTATAAATACTCTTAGCTTTGTAAAAGGTCAGGAGGATAATGTCTTGCCTAGAACATTGATAGACTATCCTAAGTTTACCAAGGGATTAATCAATGAGATTAATGAGGTTGATGATACTGTGCTTAGTGGGGATGAGAAAGAAGACATTATAACCAAGATTAATGATATTGTCAAGTTAGGAAATGCCTCAGAGGTATATAACAACAAACTTAATGAGTACCTCAGAAATCCTCAGAAGCAGATAGAAGACCATATAAAGGCAGGTGAACAAGCTGCACAACAAGAAGCTGAGAAGAAATCAAATGACCTGAAAGCTTCTTTGAGTTCTGCACAGAATCTACAAGAGTTCAGAGCTATCTTGGATGACCAAGATGATATAGTAAACAGGAATAATACCCTGAAAGACTTGGAAGATGAAGGTAACGAGATGGCCAAGAACTATAGAGAAACCTCACAATATAATAATGAGGTCAGTAGGATTATACAATCCTCAGATGAAGAGCCACAAGTAAAGCAAGATGCTATTAAACTCCTTCAAGACCAATTCAATAACTCTGAGAATCTTGAACAGATGGCCAATCCCAACTCCATATTCATTAATAACGATAATGCTTTTGATGAAGATTCTGAAGGAGATATTGAGTTGTCTACAACAAGATTCCAAGAAGCTCAATATGCCCTGCAAAAGGCAATGTCCCAGGTAAATGATGATAATAGATTCAAGGATAGGTTCTCTCCTGAATATAGGAAACCTGTAGAAAAAAGAGAAGGTACCACAAGAGGAGATAATAGAAGAGACACTACTGGAGACAGTGGGACTCCTACTGTCCCTGTAGTGACAAGTAGTGAGGACTTGCCTGTAACAGAAGTACCTGTTGGCAATGTAACTCCTGAAATGGTTAATGAGGAGAATAAGAAAGCCAATGAAAGGGTGGAAGCTCCACAGAGGCCAAGTAGGGACAGAGTCAACCAGTTCTATAGACCTGCCATACCTGAGTTACATATAGAAGCAAGCAAGGAAGGTGACTTTAGGCCATTTGATGTTGTAGTAGGTGAAAGGGAAAAGGGAGTGGACTTCTCTGGTATCTATGGTTATCTTAGAGACCAGGATACATTCAGATATTTAAATGAAGGTAACTTGAAGGTAGGTGATGAACTTGGATTTATGATTGACCCAGACTTCAATGACAAAACCATCTTCATTATAGATAGGAAGAATAACCAAGTAGTTGGCAGCTTGGATGAGTCTGATTACAGTGTTTCAAGATATGAGGGACTGAAGGGACTTGAAGAGAGGATAAAAGATGAGTTTGCTAACAGAGAAAATAAGGCTGGTAAATTCATTGCCACACCTGTTACAAGAGTATCCAAGATGATGGTAGGCAGAATTCCTTATGGTAGTACAGAAAGAAGTCTTAAAGACATCCCTAATGTATCATCAGAAGACAGAAGACCTGTTTTTGGAATCATCAAGAATGGAGTTTTGACAACTAATGGCAAAGTTAATGACAGTCTTGTTATCAAGCCAGTAGATATGGGCCAAAAGGAAGGCAGACTATATCTACTTGTTCCTAATGGGGCTGGAAAGTATTCACCTGCTGCTGTAAGGGTTAAGCACTTCAATAATGAGGAGTTCAATTTAAATGACCCTTCAGTAAGCTCTACTCCAGTTGGAGAGGATATAAAAAATGCGATTAACAACCTGTCTATGGCTACATCACAAGGTGATGTGTCTGCTGCAATGCAGGACTTGGCACAAGACCTGTATATGCAGGATATAATGGTTACTTGGTTTAGTAGCAAGTCAGGTGATGGTATTGTAATTAGTAAGAAGGTCAAAAGGCCAGATGGTACTTATGAGAAAGTTATCATAGATGGTAAGGAGCAAATCAAGGAAGATAAGTATGATATATACTTCTCTACAGGGAGTAAGACTGCTATCATTTCAGGAGTAGAATGGGATATAACAGCAGCAGAGGAACAAGGTGATACAAGTGCTTTCAATGCTCCTAAAGACCCTGATGATATATACAATGAAATACTTGGGCACCTTATTAAATTCAACCTTCCTTTACAAGTCAGTACAAAGAGGATTAATGAGGGTGCATACAATAACAGGCTTATCAATTCTGACATTCTTACCTCAAATATTACTGAAGCTTCAGTAAGAAGCACTTGGTTTACAACTGATTACTTTGATGATGAAGGTAATCTCCATCAGGCTGTAAGTCCAGCCTCAGTAGCTCCTCAGCCTAAGAGGAAGATTGAGACTCCTGTAGGTGGTACTGAGGGTGCTATTTCAGGTACAAGAATAGTATCTGCATTTACAAACAAGCCTTACTTTGTAGATTTGAAGACAAATACTATCAGGGATGAGCAAGGTAGGAATGTAAAAGTTACTGATAGCAATAGGGTACTGTTTGATTTAGCTTGGGCACAAGATAACTTCGGGAGTTTCACAGACTCATCAATAATGGTAGACAATAAGGTTCTTACACCTAATGGTCAGGTTCTTGACAGGACTTCACAGAAGTATATCACAGGACAAGAGGCACAAGATGTGAAGGATACTATTGCAGGAAAGAAGAAGGAGAGAGAGGACAAGGTTGCCAAGTCCAAGAAGATTATCAGTGAGATATATGAGAATCAAAGAAGGATTGACAAGACAAGGACTGATGGCGAGTTCTATTATGTGCTTGAAGATGACGGCGAGTATCACCAATACAGTAGAGTACACAGTAGATTAGGTTCTAACTGGATAGAGTCCTCTAAGCAAATAGAGGCTTTAACTCAGGTGAGAGCCAAGTTATCACAGTTGGTTGATGTTCCAGCACAATATGACAATTACTTGAAATTCCTTGAGAATAAGTACAAGATTAGCCTTGATGGTTACCAAGGAAAGGCTGATGCCAAGAGTAGGGACACTATTGTGAACATAGTAAGGGACAAGATGTCTGGTACCAACTCACAAAGGGCATTGGATGCTGGCTCAGCAGTAGATAGTATTATCAGGCAATATTTCACTATAAGAGATGTGTCAAGGATAGTCAAGCCATCTAATATGTCAGAAAATGCCTTCATGGATTTGATTACTACTCTTAATAGGGTCAAATCAAATATGGAGCATATGGGAGAAAGGTTTCTTGCTGATAATATTATATTGTATCAGAAATATCCTGATGGTACAAGAGTTGCAGGAGAAGTTGATATTCTATCAGTTGACAAGGATGGTAACTTTAGAATCTATGATGTGAAGTCAAGCAGATACAGCTTCTATGACTTTACTGACAGATATGGACACAAGGTAAATTACTTTACCACCCCATCTGCCACTCAAAGAATGAGTGCAAAGGATTACTATACCTTACAGTTGTCTGCATACAAGAACCTGTTTGAATCCCAATACGGAACCCCGATTACCAAACTGGCTATAATGCCATTTGTGCTGAGCTATGATAGGGAGAATGTATCAGCAGTACAAAGTGAGAAAGGCATTCCTGTTGAGTATAATCCTGCCGTAAATGTACCTTTGGTTAGTTCTGTTGAAGTAAATAAGGTTGCTGAAACTCCTGCTACTCCAGCACAGAACCAGCAAGTACTGCCCATCTTTGAAACTTCATTGGAAACTCAGAATCCTGTAGATAGGATTCTGCCTGAAAACTCTTTGGGAAAAGATTCTATTGTGGGTTATTATGAGAAGGATGGGAAATTATATAAAGGATATATCAAGAAGGCTGGTGAGGTAGAAGGTATTCCTATATACATTACAAAGGAAAGAGACAGGGGATTTGGCAGAGAGGGTGAAATGAATGAGTCATCTTCTTACTTTGTGGTATTACCAAATGGCAAGCTTGTGGATACCAGAACACTTAGTAAATCAGATGAGGAAGCATTTAATGTTATAATGAAAGCTTTAAGTGCCAAGCCACAAAAGGTTAAGGATATGTCTAATGAAAAGACTATGCTATTCAATCCTGATGAGGTTCCTACTGTTAATACAGCTCCTATTACCAATATAGTAACTCCTGCTACTGTTAACCAAGGCAATACTCAAACAGGTGCTGCTTACACTGCACAAAAGGAGCAGGCAATCAATAACCATGATGAGGAGTTTGAGGATGAGTTTACTTTAAGAAGAGTAGACTCCACAGAAGCTACTGCATGGAATCAGGAAAAAGAGCTTGATTGGATTGCAAAGACATTGCCTCAATTAAGTGAAAGTGATAGGGTACATATAGTAAAGGGTCTTATTAAAGTAGGAAGGCAAGGAGCATTGGCTTGGGGTCAATTTGATAAAGGTGTTGTCACTTTATCTGATATAGCTGCTGAGGGTACTGCATACCATGAAGCATTCCATGCTGTGTTTAATCTCCTTCTAGACAATAATGAGAGAACAGTATTATTGAATGAGTATAGAGGAAAGCATCCTAATATGGGTAACCTTGAGCTGGAAGAAGAACTGGCTGAGGATTTCAGAACATTTGTGATGCAAGGAGGAAAGGATACCAGAAGCTTAGGAAGAAAGATAATAGACTTCTTTAAGTCATTATTCATCAAGACTAGATACTGGAAAGACTTCAGGCCATCTTCTATCTACTACTTCAGGGCTATTAATGAAGGGAAATATGCTAATAAAGAGGAAAAGATTAAATCTCTTGATGAATCCAGACTTAGACAAGAGGAGTATACTCCGGAAATGCTGGATATACTAAAAAATTCAAGGGATGAGCAGGGCAATTTATTGGCACCTAATAAGAAACCCTCAAACCTTACTGAAAGGCAATATGCCCATGTAAGAACCAAAGCATTTAAAGAATGGTTTGGGGACTGGGAAAATAATCCTGAGGAAGCTAGTAAGGTGGTTGATGAAAACGGTGAACCTCTGGTAGTATATCATGGTACCAACAGCCAATGGACTACATATGACCCAAATCTGTTTGGTTCTGCTACAGATGAAGGATATTATGGTAAGGGGTTATACTTGTCTTCTGTAAAGAACAAGGCTATGCAATATGGTAATATTATGGAGCTGTTTGTCAATATGAGGAACCCATTCATTGTAGGTATGGATAGTACTTTAGACATGAATGAGTCCACTAGAAGAGGTGAAATAGCAAACATGTTCAATAGAGAAAATGCTCCTGATGAACTGAAGCAATATGACGGTGTTCTATACAGTGGTGCAGAAGGTAAATTTGAGGAAATAGTAGTTCCTGCTGCCAACCAAGTAAAATCAGCTACCAATAATGTTGGCACTTACAGTAGAACCAATGATGATACTAGGTATAGGAAGCTTCCTAAAGGAACATTGACCACATTTGATATGATGGATGACACTATTAAAGAAAACTTATTGAAGAAGGGCTGGACTAAGGAGAAGTTTGATTCAATTTCCCAAGAAGAAAGAGACCAAGCCATCAAGTGTATAGCCTTCTAGTCAATAGGATGAAATTTTTTATTAGGGCAGGGTTAATCACCTTGCCCTATTTTATTAGGTAAAAAAATTAAAAAAAAAATAGGAGGAGGAGTAGAACTTAATCTACTCACTCCCCCTACTTCCATCATTAACAATTCACTTAGATTTACTGGCATTATTAGGATTAAATAACCACCAAAATATACCAGCACAAATTACTGTTGCAGCTAATTCACTCATAATTTATATCTCCATTTATAGCCATAGGATTTACCATTAGGGTATATCCTTAGCTGATTATTAATTGCTTTCTTTATCTTCTCCCAATCTTTATTTAAGGTCTGAGACAGTTCCTTGGCTGCTTGAGTAGTAGAATTATACTCTGCTATAAATTTCCCATCTAAGCTATATTGTAGAACAGGTTTATTAAGCCAGCTATTTGATTGTCCTCTTTTATTAATAGACTGTCTCTCTTTAACAGTTCCATATCCAACATTGTATTTTCTTGTACACCATTCATCTTAATTTCATCCTTATGATTAATCTCTTTATAATCATTAGGATTGGGAATGAAGTGTATTGCTACTAATCTGTGTACAGAATGCCATTTAGCAATATGATTGCTACTTTTTAAGTTTACTAACTCATAGCCATCATCATTAATCATAGGCTTTAGGACCCTATCTTCTAGACTACATCCCTTCCCATTTTAATTATTGCTTGAAATAAGGTATAGCCAATTCAGGGTCTATACCTCTTGTAATAGTACTTCTCATAGGAACTAATGGACTTTTCATTAAGAGCCTATAAGCCTTAGTCTTATCCTTAAACTGTCCTGACTGTATAAGAGCATCCTCACCTGCAAACACTTCATAATTCATTGGGTTAATCAACCCAACTAAATCTAAAGTAGATTGAATTGTCTGGACGGCTGCTGCTGGGGATTTCATAATTTTCAATCCTTCATCAACCATAGGCTTTCCTGGGATTAAAACACCAGTTTCTGTCTTTAGTCTTCTAAGTTGATATTCTACTATCTTAGTAAGCCAAGGTCTGTTATCCTTATCATCCCAATCAATCATTCCAAGTACTGCCACTATCGCTAAATAATGGGCAACCTCAGTAACTGCTCTTTTAATATTAGCCTTTTCAGTTTTTGATAATTTGTTCCAATCTGATACTATATCAAATTGGGACTTTCTAAGTTCCTGTGCCAACTGCCATAGAAACCTGCCTGTAGTTATGTAGTAACCTTCAGTCCAAGTTTGTAAGTCCATATTGTAAGAAGCTGATTTGAACCTTCTGTTAAGTGAGGGTTTCACCCACTTCCTAAACATTATTGCCATTCTACCTATAGCCAGCCTTTGTACTGCATTTCTATCAGCTTTATTATAGATACCATGCATTCTTTGGTTTATAGCAGCGGACTTTCTACTGAAAGCTATAATATCATCCTTTGTGAATGCAGAGCCATCTTCCTTAGTATAACCTTGCTTTAATTGAAGTTTAGCACCTAACTTCTTATTATTCTTATCAATAGGGACTACTTCCATAGCATCCCATAAAGATACTATTTTGCCATCAGGAGCCTTCATTTTATAAGCATCTGCAAGTGCCAATGAGGTTCTATTCTGCATCCAATGTTCTCCAGCATTATTCATAAGGAATAATGCAGATGTACCAAACATTCTGCTAAACCATGTCTTCCTGTCAAAGTTTACTTCCTTGACATCAGTTTCATATTCCTGCATAACATTGAATAGTTCATCCCACAAGGCAAGCTTGCTTGTTTTCACCCTATTGCCAATCTCTGCAAGGAATTCAGGCAATGCCTGACCATAGTTCCTGTCAGCCCTAAGGGTATTGGATTCATTGAAGAACTCTCCGGAGAAAGACTCAATCCTCATCATCACTCCACCAGTAGCCACATTGGAGATACCAGATAAGACGTTAATTGCTAATGTGTTAAGAGAAGTCACCCTATTAACGAAATTAGCTACCTTCCCTTTATCAATCTTGGTATTGCCAAATGTTCCCTCATCTGCCATATACCTGCCATATACTTGCATCTCAAAGAAATCATTTAATCTCTGCATGAACCTTGTCTCATCTCCTGACTTAGTCAATACTGATTCTACCTTTCTTCCTACAGATTTGAACTTCTCTGCAAGAGGTTTACCTCCTCTTACTTGTACTATTTCCCTTTCCCTTAGCATATCCCTGCCAAGTTCAAGAACATCAATTACCTTACCCATCTCATTGAAATCATTTGCCATGGCAGCATAGGCTGTAAGGGTAGATGTCACATCAGTAGACAGGTCATTGGGGCTTTCTCCCTTCTTCATCTTGGTATAATAGATGGGAAGTACCTGCACTTCTCTGCCTTCAAAGTCTTTCACAGTAGCCCTATCACCAAACTCGGTATCATCTGTTCTTCTGATGAACTCATCCTTTATACTTTCCCATATTTGTTTTGCTCCAGACTTTACACCATCAGAAGACTTTACCCTTTCAAGTAAATCTTTTCTAATCTTAACTGCATTGGTTAAGGTAGTATACTTGTCAGGAAGGTATGAATCTAGCTTGGCCTTTATATCCATAACCTTATTATAGTACTCTTTCTGAGCAGGATTCAGGTTTTGATAAGCCTTATTGCCATAAATGGATACCTTAGGTTGTTTCTTTCCATCAACAATCTCCATATTGGCATCAAACCAAGCCTGTCTTTCCCTCCTGTACTTTTCTGCATAATCACCAACAGGATTATGCCCATACTTCTCATTAAGAGCCTTGAACATTTCCCTAACTTTCTCTTTGAATAAGCCTTGGTTAATCTCAGATATATAGTTACCTGTCAGATTACCTTTGCTGTCCCTTTCAAACATCCAGTCAGTATTCTTTATACCAGCTTGTTCCAGCTTAATAGCAGCAGCCTGTAACTCCTTCATGACATTAATAGTCTCAAGCCTTGCATTTTCCTTACTCTTCTTGACAGCTTGGTCCATTACCTTCAACATGTAGTCTGATGAGTCTGCCATAGAATCAAGCCACCTGTCAAAGAATGATATATCATTGTCAGCCACCTTGACCAAGTCCTCGGCGGTCATGGTTTTACCCTTAAACTTACCAAAGGGGACAGTAATGCTTTCCCCTACAAAGGGCTTGATAAAATCAACAAAGAGAGGCATTGATACATTATTATATTTGACAAACAGGTCACCAAGCAATGTACTTGTATTGTCAAGTGCTACCCTTACTCTTTGACCATATCTGTTGTCTTCATATTTTTCCTCATCAACAAGGGATTTTCTTATGTCATCAGTAATGTGTTTGTAACTATATAAGTAGTTCCTCACATCCCTTAATACCCTAGCCCTCTCATTTACATCAGTGGCAGGAGTATTCTGTAACATAGTAAGCCTGTTATTCACTTTAGATAACTCTTCAAGTGCATTCTCCAAGAATGTATAAATGCCTTCTATCTCATTATTATCAGCCAATTCAATATCCAACCTATCAATAAGGAGCCTTTGGTTGGCACTAAACTGGCTATTGGGGTTTCTTTTTTCGTAAATCTTCAGTCTCTTTAGCTCATTGCCAATGATTTCCTGAAGTAGTTTCTTATCTCTAGTTATCCTCTCTGAGGTATTATAGAATACTCCACTTGATTTGATATTGTCAACATTGATAGTCTCATCCAAGCTTCCATCAAGTATCTGCCTTGCTAAAGAGCCGAAATTCTTGTCAGCCTCCTTCATGGCTCTCTGGATAGGACTTGCACTGAGTTTCTGAAAGAAACCCTTAACTGCTTGGATTACTCTTTGCAGGAGATTTTTATAGGGCTTTGATGGAATATCTTCACCTTGTAGCAAATGCTTTGCAAGCAATTTACCCGCAGCTTCTTTTGCCAGCTTAAACTCATCACCATGATATAGTGTATTATAAGTATCGTAGTCCTCACCCATGATTTCTCCTGTCAGCCCATTAGAGGATATATTATTGACTAGCCTTGTCACAAGAGGATTATCCCCCATGGCCTCAATGGCAAAGTGTGCAAACTCTTCAGGAAGAGCCTTCTCACCTTGGATACCATTAGCAAGCCTAATCATTTCAATAAGACCATCTGCCGCATTCCTTGCAACATCAAAGTCAGTTACACCATGAATACCCATTCTCTTTTCAAGGTCAGTCAAAGCACCTATCCCTATACCATGGGATTCAAGAATACTTCTCAACCTATTATTAAGGTTTTCATTGTATTCCATCTTATCTGCATCAATGGAATTGAATCTGTTCTTTCTTTCCACCTTTATCCCTATAAAGGTTCTTGGAGATTCATAGTCCTTAATCTTGATGACTCTGGCTACATAATCATCCCTAAACTCAGAGTTTTGATTAAAATATATGGCTCTCTGTTTTAAGTCTTTGTAGTTCTTATCATTGTCTATCCATAGAGCAGGTCTGTCCATTCCTCTCTTGTAATACCCAATCTCCTTGTTAAGTACTTCAAGTACTTTAGACTCAGGAATAACCTCACTAATATTAGTTTGCTTTAATAAACTTCTCAGTGTAGGCTCATTGTTTTCATCCAATGTTAATTTTGGCATAAAGTTCCTTACAAAATAGTCAGACTTTGTAATTTCATATATGTACCTAGCCTGTTCTCTATCATTGGAAGTGAAGGACAGCAAGTCCTTGAATAACTTGCTGCCCACTTTTTGACCATTTTTATTTTTTACTGTTGGAATAATTGCGCAATCTCTTGCCATACTTTTGTAAACTTTATATAATATGGATTATTAACAGATAGTATTCCCCTCTGCATCTCTATATTCTGTATTAGGTTCAATGGACATTATGTCATCCACTCTAGGAGCAGAGGTATCAAGAGGAGTGCCATATACTTGTTGGAAAGCATCCACATCTACTTGAGGAATATCTTGATAATCAGGCATGGAATCATAATCCACTTCCACATTCCCATCATCAAATCTTGATAATGTATCTGCATAAGGGTCATAATCCTTCCTGTTCTTGTCAATTACAGTTTCCATCTCTTCTGCATCCTTACCATACTCATATTCAATGAAACTGTTCCTGAAACCTAATGGCTCAATCCTTTCATAGGTTGCTACATTGGCCTGCTCAGTACCTAATGAGAGTAACTTGTAATAGACATACCCTCCTCTGATTCTCTTGCCTATATACTTGAAGAAGTCATAGACTGGGCCATCAGGGGTATCTATCCTTTTCTTGATGACTTTCTTATCACCAAAGGTAGCATCACCATCAATCACAAATGTAACCACATCCTTGATTTCATTATCCTCTCCTATGAACTGAACAGAGGCTGTGTCAGGAACTTCAGGAACCAACTTCCTATTATCCAAGTGGTTATAGACATATTGGTCTACAAATTGACTGTAATCATCATTGGATAATGTAAGACTTCTTAGTGTACTTATATACTCCGGTATGATGTTTCTCACTGCCACAGGAGCCAAGTGGATGAAGGTATTTGGGCCAAATGCAAAGCCATTCCTGTAATAACTGTACCTAAACAGGTTAAGAGCAAGTCTCTGGGCTTCAGGATTAGACATATATAGGAGAGATGTCCAATCCCTCATATATCTTTCCCTTAAAGTAGGACTTAATTGACCTACATTCTTGAACACTACAGTGTCCACAGGATTAGTGTCATTTGCCCTTATCACCCTGAGTCTCTTAATAAATTCGAGGTCAGCTATATCCTCATTGTCTGTTACTACCTTCTTAAAGTAAGCAGGGAAGTTATTGATGAAATCTTTTCTCTTTTCAGAAGAAGAAACAATAATATCACCTACTTCAGAGTCAGGATTTACAACCAGCTCAGAACCAAAGAATCCATTCTTTGACATTATATAGGCAAGCAAGTCATTGTAGACACTATTCATAGTCTTTACATTTAACCTGCCAGTCTTTGTCAAGTCTCTAAGGCTATCAATTACAGCCCTGAATGATTCAGTATATTGAGGGAAATAAGAACCTAACATTCTCTCTGATGTCTGCAAGCCAAGGGTGTAGAAAGCCTGTAAGAATGGAAGAGGAGCTGATAATAATCTTTCTCTAAGAGTGTCAGTATCTGGATTATCTGCAAGCAAATCATCATATATGACATTGGCATTCTTCAATGGGAACTTATCATTACTCTCTATTTGGTCTAACAGGTCTTTTACTTTCTGTATCTTCAACTCTGTATCTGCAATAGTAGGACCAGCAGCACCACCTTGGGTATCAGACCTTGTGGCTTGTACTAATTGACCCAAAGCATTGGCAGAGTTCATGACTCTCTTGAACAGATAACCAACTGCAACTTGTTTCTGATAGAACTCTATCTTCCTAAAGTCAGAAGTCTGAGACCTATCAGTAACAGCCTCCTTGGCAAGCATTATATTGTCTGCAAGCTCTTCAATGTAGAAGCTGTTGTTCTTGTAATTATCATAAGTCAAGTCACTATTGAGAGCAGCCCTTTCCTTGTACTTGTCAAGTACCTCATCAATAATAGTATCTTTGCCTTTACCCTCTCTGCTCTCTCTAAAGTAGGTTTGAGTAATTTCTTGGACAATAGGCTGCATCATAAGCAAACCTATTTCAATAGGATTGTAACCTAACCTCGAAAGAAGCATAGAAGCATCAGCAGTAAATGTATTCTGATTAAGTGCTGCAAGCACAGGGTCTTTCACATTATCCACAGAAGCAGCTAGGAAGCCAGCATTGTTCTTTGAGATAAATTCCTTATCCCTATTCATGACATCATGCAAAGATGTAAGTCTCTTTCCATTCAGTGTAAATGAACCATTTTCCTCATCTAGAGATAGCTGGGTGTGCTGCATCAGGGCATGGTTGGCATTATGGTTGGCATATATACCAATCAGCTTTGCACCAGTCATATTCTGTTGATGTAACATTACCTGAGTTCTTGGAGATAATGGGTCCATCTTGGTTTTAGTCTTTTCCGCCAGCTTATCAAGAGTGTCAAGGTCTAAGTCAAACAAGTATGAAGCAATGGACTTAGGATGAGATTTACCATTCTTTTGAACAGTCTTATCAAGTTTTACTCCTATTGCTTGCAAAGCGGTACTCAAATCACTCTCATAGGAATCATTTAGGATAGTCATTATCCTTGCAGACCTCTTTTGATAATCAAAACCACCGGGGTTAAGAATCTTAGAAGCTGTATCTGCATTAGTGAGAACCCCATACATCATATCTATCAACAAGTTATTTCTTGCTTCAAGATTATTCTCCTGTGGAGATTTGCTGAAATCATACTTGGCCTTTCTTATCTTAGTCTCTACCAAACTTCCCTTTATGCTATTGTAATAGTCAAACAGGTGCATCTCAGGAGTATCCTCAGAGAATGATATATTGCCATTCCTAATCTGGTCAATAGTCATTTTGACATTGTCTATGCCCCACTTCCTGAATCCCTGATTCTGCATAACCAAATCAGTAAACTTTTTCCAATTCACTTCCTTGGATATATTGAACTCAGGCAACATGATATACATCTTATCCACATCAAAGTCAGAACCTGACAGAGTAGTAATCTCAGCAGGAAGCATGATTGCAGAACCATTCTGTTGAGGCAGGAATCCCTTGATATACAGAGGAGCCATACTATACTTATCCTCTGTTGGGACTCTATAACCAATCAACTTTCTTAAGTCCTCAGGTAGCTTGGTCACATCAAGTTGGTGAGTATTTGGGTCCATGAGAGGCTCATAGAACTCTCTGCTATATGCAGGCATATAACATTCAAGGTACTTGATTCTCTTGTTGGCACCTTCACCTTCAAATACTACATGAAGCTCATCAGTCAGGCCATAATCAGATACCTGAATCAATGCTCCACCTCTAATCTTCTGTTTAGTGATTCTACTCTTGATTACACTATTAAGTAATGTCTGTACTTTTTGAGACTGCACAGGGTCAGAGAGAGGTATATTGAAGTTGTTGTTCTCATCAAGAGTACAGGCCCTCATCATATCCATGCCATATCTCTGATTACCTCTAATCTCTTCAAGTAGGATTTTCTCCACTTCCTTTGAGTCTTTGAATATCTCATCCACATCAGCAAATGCTTGTAGGATATTCTCAGTATTGATAGCATTATACAAGTCAAGCCACTCTTTTTTAGTCATGCTTCTGCCATCCACTGTAATGGTAGTATCATCACTAATGTCAGCAGTAATAAGCTTTCTAATCTGAGTACCTACCAATTGGACTGCATCAATAGCATGCTCAGGAGTTGCAGTCTGAATACCATAATCCTCATAAGATACCTTATGTACTACATTAGGATTCTCATTACCAAATCCGATACCTGTAGTATCCTTTAGTCTTTGGGTGACTTCGTCCTCTGTACTTACATCATTCAAATCTATGACACCTTGTTTCCCAACCTTAGTGGTGGATTCAAACTGTACCACATCAATCTGATTATCCTCCATAAACCTATTTATGGCTTTTAGCTTGCTTGACCTTCCTAATGGGCCAGCTACCAACTCATGCATTGCAAGTAACAGAAACTCTGAGTTCTTATGTTGCACAGGGGTTTTGATTCCAGTATGCCCTTCAACCCCACTGTTATTGTTGACTTGTGTATAGACATAAGGCTTCTTGGTCTGCCAAATGATATTGAAGTCCTTTATATTCCAATCTCCATTCTTGAAATTGTTATATGCCTGTTCCATATCATCTGTCCACTGTCCTGACATTCCTAGAATAGCTCTATAAGAACTCAGGCTTCTATAAGCTTGGGCATCTGCTACATTCACATTTCTGAACTTGCTAATGATATTATCCCTGTCTGTCTTGGTCATCTCATTCTTTCTGACCCTTTCATCAAGCACAGTTCTAATATCTTCAAGTACAGAAGACACTATTTCATCATCCTTCAAGTAAATAGTTCTTTCCCAATCTCTGCCAATTCTCTCACCTTTATAAGTAGCTTTAGTATTCAGTCTGAGGGCAGGAGCATGAACCTCCTTATATCTCTTCTGAAAGTCCTCAAGGTTCTTGTAGAAAGCAAGGTCAGTGGTAGTAAGTTGGATAATCTGTGAAGTAGCTAACTTACTATTCCAATAATACTCTCTGAGAGCATCTTTAGCATTGTTCTTTACAAATAGGCTCCTTGAGATTGATTGGGCATCTTTCAATTCCATCTCACCTCTTGTAGCCTTATCTATGAGTAAATTACTAATCTGCCCCATCAAGTTGTTTGCTTCTCTGGTACCAAAAGCACTATTATTGTTATAGGCTCTAAGTAAGAGTTCCATATTGGTGTTCCATAGAGAACCCAAAGCATCTTTAGCTTTGATAAGTGCTCTTGCAGTTATGCTGTTTTGCTTGGACTGTCCTTCAAAAGGCAAGTACTTGTATTTGCCATTAGGAAGCTCATCAAGTAGACCTACTGCCATCCAATCCCTGTAGGTTTGTTCAAAACCATCTTCCATCATGTCATTAAGTGTTTCTCTTAGAAACAGTCTAAGTTCAGCACCTGTGCCTTCATTTCTAAGCCTGTTAAGTCTGTCAATGAAGGTTTCCCCATTGTCATATTTGATATTATTAAGAGTAGGCAGGAACTTAAATTCTGCACCTCCAAGACTTTTTATAGAGCCATCTTTCTTCCTGACAATATCATAGTTTGCTATAGGCTCAACACTTCTATCACCTCTCTGATATGCCTCATCCCTCTCTCTGACCAGCATAATTCTGTCATATTCCTGATTAACCAAGTCTACTAACTTGTCAAGGATAACATCATCATAGAGCCTCTTCTTACCATTCTCATCCAATACATCTCCTGTGGTGTACTTTCTGAATTTGATAAACTCGGCAGAGGGACTATCTGAGAGTATAGGTACATGGTACCAAGCATACTTTATGCTAGATTTGGCAGAATCAGGGTCACCCCAATATTCCACTAGAAGTGCTAAAGTATAATCTAGGTCATCCCAGTTGGTATAATCTACCTTATCAGAGTTCAATACCACCTTATGACTGAGTCCTTTTCTTAGCTCCTCTGATTCTTCAATCTGCCTTAACCAGTCATTTCTCCAGTGCCCATCCTTGTAGAACCATTCATAGTCCTTGAACTCTGTCTGCATAAACTGTTCAAATCTCTTTTTGTCATTCATGACATTCTTGAGGTTCTTAATCAGCTTACCTAAATAATTGGGGGTAACATGGGAATAATAGGATTTGTCATTCTCCCTTACACTACTTTCTATGGCATCTTCAGTTACTTCTGCCATCATACTTGCAATTGTATTATAGGCAGAACCAAAGGTATTGATAAGGTCTCCTCTCTTAACTGCTCCATTCTCATCCACCTTATCCTGCACTTTACCTCCAGCAACTCCACTAAATATAATGTTTAACTGAGGTAATAGAAGCGTGATAGGGTCAGTAAATGTAATCCCCGTAGCAGTCTTTATATTAGTCAATGAAGTCTTTAATACAGAGGGGTTAGCATCAATACCTAACATGTGAAGCAACTTCATTATGGTATTCCACACATCCTCTCTTTCCAAGAGTTGAAGTCTGGACTCTGTATCAAGGTTCTGAAACATATTATTTAATGTCTCAGTCCATTGTAATCCTTTGGCTGCATTATCCCTATTTATTTCTCCATTCTTTTCGTATATGCTATCATCATCAAGCTGTACTCCATTCTCATAATTATCCCTCCAAGCATCAAGAAGGTAATACACACCTTCAGGCTTATTAATGGCAATAGTCTCCATCTTGAGTGTACCATCAGGCATTATCCTCTTCTTCTGAATCCAATAAGGCATATAATCCTTCCTGAAGTCCTGATAGAATTGAGAGAACAAAGTCTCATCACCTTGAATAAGCTTGGTAACCTGCTTTACCCAAGGCTTGATTTTTTGTAAATCCTCCATGAGAGGAATCATATCATCAGAGTTAATCATATCCTTTAACTTGTCAATGAAGGTAGCATGGACATAGTCTGCATCAAGGTATCTTGTGAAACCCAAATCATCCTTTTCATATTTACCTCTATAGTCAAGTTTAGGTACTTGTCTGATTACTTTTCTTACAGCCTGTGACAGTGACTCATGAGAACTTACTTGTCTGAAATTGGTCATCCAACCATCTTTATAAGCCTCTTCTTGTCTCCAATCTTCTGCCTCATTATCCACTTCGCTATTACCTTCTGGGTCATCATTATTGAGGTTTGCATCAGCAGGTGCAATATAATTGGGGTCTATTCTAATACCCTCTGTCATTACAAGCAATGTACTTGCTTCCTCAGCAAGAGCCTTATAGACATAAGGGTCATCAACTATCTTCTTATATTCCTGATTCTTGTAGGCAGCTTTCTTCTTAGCAGCTTCCAGCTTCTGCTCATCAGAGAACTTATCAGCACCTTTCATGGAGTTGATTGCATTAAGTTCCTGCTGGGTTCTGCCTTCTTCAGTATCTTGCACATAAGAATTGAAGATATTGGCTACTCTCTTAAATATACCAGCAGGTGTATATTTCCTTATGGCAGAGAGTCTGTCCAAGCTATTAAGCTCAGCCTGCAATCCCTCTTTCTCTACACCACTTACATTATCAATTCTTCTCTTCAAAGAATCAGTCATCTCCTGTAGGGCACTATCAACTTCATTACTGAAGAGTCTTGCAATAAGTGCTACTCTATCTCTTCTTGTTGTTGGGTCAAAGAGTAAGTCCACCTTTTGCTGCTCCTCAATAGAAGTAATCCTTGGAGTGTCAAAAGAACTACCAAGTGCTTCATCAAGCTGTTCAACAGCTTCTCCACTTCTAAGCTCTTTAATGAAATCATTAAGTTCACTTCCTGATGGAATATCCTCAATAGACTTACTATTCTTTTCCTGCCACATACCAACCAGATTGAGTACTGATTGTTCTGTCTCATTAGGAAACTTTTTAGCTAATTCTTTAATTCTTGGTGTTATAGTTAAACAACTCATATAATTAAAAGTATTATTTTGTGCAAAGGTAAGAAATTTAATTTTAATATGCAATGTGCTGCATAGAAAGTTAAGGAGGAATAAGTGATTAACTTACTCCTCCTTGCAAAGTTACTCAACTGTATATTTTACTCCATTGTAGATAAGTTGAGATATGTTTTCCATAAACTTCTCAGTTTCCTCCTTACAAGCATTGATGGTTTCAATGTCATGTTGTAGGGACTCTATCTGAGCACTTTTGCTTTTAACATCCTCTTCCATCTCTGCATGGAGGGTGCTTGCATTCTCATGTGCAGCTTTGAATACAGCCTTGATAGATGCCAGCCTGTCATTGAACAGAGTGGGATTAATCACTTTCTTCTTTCCTAGTAAACTCATTCTTTTTTTTTAGTTGTTAATATATCCTCTTTTAATGAACTCTTCATGCAATGGATGTGCTAATTCATATGCTTGAGGATGAGCACTACCTGCATCTCTTAACTTGAAGAAACCTTCCCACTGTTTGATAGTACCAGTCATAACAAGTTCAGTCTTAAGACTATTAGGTAATACATCTCTAGCCTGTTGAGCTTTCCAGTTTAATTCCAATAGGTCAAAGTACTCTCTCTCTGCATGACATAGTGCCCTTACAAAGGATGCTTCTTCAGCATTCTTGCACCTATCAATAATAAGACATTTATCATACTTCTCTTCAACATCTTCAAGAGAGTAAGAACCTTCTTCAAGACCTAACCAGCTAGGTATAATACAAGTAAGTTGATACCCAAACTTGCCCTTAGAGTAGTTACAATATCTTGTACTTTCTTGAGCAAATGAGAATACTCTATGTCTTACAAACTCATGACTTACACCTCTGTCACATACAAACTTGACAGTGATTCTTTTCTCGTGATATTCTGTAGGTTCACAAATATATTGTAAATCGTCAAGCCAATCATTCTCTACTAGTACTCTAAGATTAGTAGTAACATATAGGTATATACCATCATCATTTGTTACTGAGTAAGAATTATATTCATATTTTTCCAACTTATTAAAATCCTCTTCTTCACCATCTTCAGGATGTATATACCTATTTATGACCTCTGTTTCGCATTTAAGATACACAGTACCATGTTCAAGCATAGCGCCATGACCACTTGCAATCATCCTATCAACAAATGCTTTAGCAGTGCCTTCTGCTATCTTGTCTTCTGACTTATAGCATACTCTACCTGCTCCCTCTATCTGTTTATATACTCCTTCAAGTCCAGAAGGTTGTTCCCGTATCTCAAATGATGGTTTAATCAATTTCATTGTGCCTAAATATTTTACTTATTAATTCCATAATCCTATCTTCTTTCCTGCTAATTCATCAATAAAACAGAATCTAGTTCCGTCCTTCAAGGAACGTATATACTTACTGAGGTGTGCAATTAAAGGAGCACCATTTCTTACCCCAACAACTCGCCCTATCCTATATACTTCTTCACTAGGAGAGTTCTCTGAATCTATTCCAATAAAAAACACAACTTTGTCTTTATATTCAGAACACTTTTTGCAGGCATGGTCAGAAAATCCTACAGCCTTTCCATCTAACTCCTCTACTTCAGAAGCAGCTTTCTTTGTAAGGCGAGTGTTTGCCACAATTGCCTCTTCAGCTACTCCTCCGCAGATTGGGCACATGTACTTGACCAAGGAAACTTTAAAATTATCCATTTTCTTTCTTTTTTTTTTTTAACCAGCAGTCTTTTTCAAGGCCCTTATACCATACTCTCTGACTCCAATTAGTTTGCGTTTATGAAAATTCTCATCGAATAGTTTTTCAGCCTCAGAGATACTGTCGGCCTCTATAAACACTGTATCTTCAAACCCAAGCTTACCAATATAGCTTATGAGGTAGAGTTTAATTTCTACAAGTTTCATATTCCTTCTTTATATTTCTTACATAAATAGAGTAAGGCAAGGGCATATGCCTTATTGTAATTACCCTTGCTTGCCTCTTCCATTATTCTATCCTCAAGATTCATGTACTAAGCATTGCTACTATTCCATTCTGACATCTGTTAGCTTCCTCCCATGCTGACTCCAAGTCCTCAAATACCAATACATCACATGTATCAGGGTCTCTTACAAGTTCAATGCTTCCATTAAAATCCTCTATCACTACTGCTCTCATATTTGCTTAAGTTTAGTGCGGTCTTTACAATCTTCACACCAGCAATCATTACTCTCAAGAGTGTCCGTGACCTGCCCAGTATTAGGGTTTATCCATGCTTGCACTTGGATATTAGTGCCACCACATTCACTGCAACAATACTTTGGTCTGTCCAAGACCTTTGGATAGTAGAGCAATGTTCCCATAGAGTTCTTATGAACATCTACATCAGGAAAATCTGCCTCAAACTTTCCTGAGTTAAAAGGCTTTACTATCAGGTGTTCCCCTTGAACTGTGGGAATAGTGGCATATAAATAGTCATCATTAACATTGAAATAGTGCTCTAACCACTCAACTATAGGCTTTTTCAAAGTTAAATCATCAATATCTATAATCCACTTGGACAATCTGGATTTGATTGTACCAGCAGCACTATTAAGTACCTTTCTGGGATTCACAGCCGACATATTATTCAAACAAACATTATTAGCCAATGCAGCTAACATGTGTTTATTGACAGCCTCAAAGTCCTTCCCAGTCACGTTAATATATGCCCTTGCTCCATAATGTTCACAAAGGAGTATAATTTCTTCCCTCAAACTCTCAAGATGCTCCCTGCTTCTAATGAAGTAGGTTTTAATAGCACCTTCTTTGACCTTATCAGGCTTGTGGTCTTTAGCCCTTCGTACTATCTGACAATGAAAGAACATATTGTTTGCCTCATTGAAATAGAATAAAGGCTTGATTAATTCAAAATTGTCTATCATATTATTACTTTTACTAGGAATTAACTTCCAATTTTTAGTAATGCCTCATATAACTTTTGTATTTCTTCAAAAGTACAATTATTTTTAATTGTGTTTGCCCTATAACTAATAACCCAAATATTTCCTTTAGCATATCCTAGTGAGGGAATAATTTTATCTAAAGAAGGTGAATCATAGTTTCTTAAATTATCTCCTCTATCTCCCCTATTAGGTATTTTAAGATTAAGTTTAATACCTAAAACAGGGCACTCTGTAGGGATTACTATATCATCTTCACATATATTAAAAGGTAAATTAGATTTCTTAGCCCTTGCTTTAGCTGCTATAAACATTCTATGTTTATAAAAAGAAATAGGGTCTTCTAAAAATTTCTTCTTTACATAAGAATTTTGCATATTAGCAGCATATTCAGGGTCAAGCAGTCTTTTATTTATTTTCCATTGTTTATCATAACTTCTTCTATGAAGTTTTCTACAAACAGGACATCTCTTAGCATGTGTAGCTCTCCTACTTTCTACTATAAATTCTTTCCCACAATCAATACAAACATATTTTCTTTCCATACTATACTAAATATATAATAAGCAAAGATAAGTATAATAGGAAAGAGAATCAAGGAATATTGGTTAATAAAAGTTAATCAAGGACAATTTCAAAATCATCAACACACCAACCTTTAAGGTCATTGTATTGGTCATTATCAAATTCTCCCTTTACATATTTGTAGGCATCTTGTGGAAGTGTAATTTGCTCTTCTACTGCCCTTTTAAGGTCACATTTAGAGTAGTCTATATCCTCAAAATACTCACCATCCTCGTCCTTTCCAGAGTCAGTTATGCTATAATCGGATACTTTAATCTTAACAGTCTTACTAAGTGTGACACTTACTGTAACCTCAATTTCCCTTTCAGGATTGTCAACCTGATTCCAGGGTGCATCCTTAGTATCTGCACCCGGAGGATAATATCCACTCTCAGTCATTTTTTTTCTTTTTCTTTTTGAAGTCTGTTACCAAGTTGTTCTCTTTAATTAGTCTTCGAGCAATTACACATTCAAGATTCCTAGGTATGCTAATATGCCTTCCCTTGTCATTTACATAGATAGCATGGTCTCCACTATGTCTGCTATAGCGGAAACCATTAAATTTTACTATCCTTATAAACTCCCTTGATGTATATTGTCTCATCTGTCTATTTTGTTCCTATATTCCTGACGAAGTCTTTGGTAATGTAAAATATGCCAACAACTATCGTAATTATATTAAGGATAGGAAACATAGAAAATATCACATACCCCTCTACTTGGTCATTACTTGTTTTATCAAGAAACTCTACATTATTATAGTACCTTCCTAATAGTGTGCAGACAATGAAAGGTAGAATATAGAAGAAAATTATTATAAATGCTACCATGCCCCAATAAATTTGTATGTCTTCTTATAAGTAGCTGTAGTTGCATCCTCATCAGTGGACTCTTGAAGTGGTACAATAGAGTCTTTATATTCAATACTATACCTAGTATCATCCTGAGGTGACAACTTACCAAGACTCCGTAGTTCATCTACAGTACTATTATGAGCCTTTACACATCTCCTAACAAAATCATTCTCATGAGGCTTGAGGGTACCATCTATAACTACATCATAGCACTTCTTGAGGGCAGCGACAATGAACTGCCTTCTCATAGCATTAACCAGCACTTCTCTTTCAGGAGCCTGATGCTTGCCAAGCATATTCCTAATGTTGTCATCACTGAACCTTACCCTATGCTCAGGGTCTTTAAGTACCCATTGCTTAGTCCAATCAGTCTTGCCACTACTTCGTGTTCCTTGGCATATAATTATCTTTGGCATTGTCTTTCCTCCATATATTCTTTATGTTCTCTACAATACTCACTTCCCTCAATAGCAGGCTTTCTACAAATACCAAAGGTGCACCTCCTCTTAGCATTAAAGCCTAATTCTATACTTGATTCTACTGAATCTTGGACTACTCCCCTGATGATACTAAATGCAACATTGAGCCTTTCATGTTCAAGGGGTGTAAGTACTCCTTCCTCAAAAGGGAATCCTATCATACCATTCAATCTCCAAAGGATTCTACTCCTCTTTTGCCACTTTAATTGTTTCTCTGTCATATCACATTCTTTGTTATCAATATGTCTCTAACCCTGTTCCAATCTACATAGTCTCTATCATCTTCAGGCTCAATTAATGGAATACCCAAAGCTGCATCATCTATGTACAGGTTAGCAAATACTTTGGGAGATGAGGACCATCCATATTGTTCAGGATTCCTGTTAATTCCCCATAGTTCAATGTCATTGTCTATGAACCAACTTATAGCATCATCCAATGTGTCCCCACCCCTCATGGTATATAGGATAATCTTATGCCCCTTTCTTACTAACTCCTTCAAGACAGAAACAGCACCATCCACATCCTCTCCTACCATTGGATACCTATGTTTAACACAAGTTCCATCAAAATCTACTGCTATTATCATAATTGCTCAGCTATTTTCTTGAGTAAATCAGACTTGGAAGTGAACCAAGACTTTCCTATTTCAGAATCCCTTATATCTGTAGCATAACAATTACTCATTGTATTGGATACTTTGTAAGTAGTATGAATTTCTGGAGAATGACTTACATTCTGCTCAAAAACACTTCGTATATTCACTACAACTTTCCTCTTAATCTTGAAGTTTTCATCGAGACTGTACAATTCAGTACCAATGTCCAAGATATTTTCTAGTTCTACCTTCATAAACTTTCCTTTCTAAATAAAAGAAAAGGAAGGATGCTATTCAGCACCCTTCCTAGTTTTATCTAACCACATAACAGTCATTATAGCATAATTTGCGAGGTCAAGAAGAGTATCTTTAACAGATTCATCATTAACCTTTGCTTCCTTATTTGTAAGAGACTCGATTCTATTCATCTTATCTCCCATCCTTACTATTGATGCTACAATGCCAAATTTATCAAGAGACTTGTCAAAGCTATTACCATAGTCATGATTCTTGGCTGCATAAGTCTTAGCCATGTTATTGGTAATCTCAGTGAACCTCTCCACACTTTCAGCCAGTTTAGGTCTGCTGCCTAACATTCTGATTCCTTCCTTTACCCCTTTTAAGAGAGAAAGGCCAATTTCTGTCCTACCAGAATCTTTATATGCAGTAATAGCTGCATCCAACCTATCAATGAGGTTCTGATATTCCTTGTTTATTGTTACTTCCATTTCTTCACTTTATTAATTACTTAAATCTCAATGAACCCAACATGATGCAATCTCAGGCACAGCTTTGATAGTTACCTTCTTGCAAAAGATAGATGCTGCATACTCCATACATTCACTTAACTTCTTGGCTTCCTGTTCAGCTATCTCTTCAGGAGGCTCAATTAGGTACTCATCATGAACATCATTGGGAATCAGAACTTTAAATATAAGCCCATCATCCACAAGATGATTGAAGTATTTAATGCCAGCTATCTTGGTCATGGCAGCAGCAGTACCCTGTGAAGGGTAATTGCATGATTGACTGTCAGATGAACTTTTTCTTTTCCACAAGTGCTTCATCACTGACACATATACAGTCTCCCTGTTAATGTCAATAAACTTCTCCTCTACCTTACCTGCCTTCTTGACTTTATATGAGTATCTGATAGCTATCTCCTCAATAGGGACTCCTTGAGCAAACTTCTTTGCAATCTCTTGCATGATAGATGGAGGAATCTCGGATATTACTCTGCCACTATCTCTTGCAGCTTTGTATATATCCCAAAAAGAATCTCCCATACTATTCTTTCTTCTCTCTATACCTTTTAGTATAGGGTAGTCATAGATGTATGCCCTTAATCCGGTTATCTTTGAGATTAGGATATAGCCCCTATCCCACATATCCCTCTTTTGTACCTTGAAATAGCTTGCTATACCATTAAATCTCTTGAAGTAGTTATTTTGAATCTCAGTAGCAAAATCCACAGGAATATTACAATTAGCTGCCATTGTAGGAGCCTGGCCATTATAATTGAAACAGAACCTTGCCTTCTT
>ULPP01028007.1_pt1 | contig 39356 bp, 38 predicted proteins | sample 1953531 | NCBI WGS metagenome assembly ULPP01 (sample SAMEA4835630, study PRJEB28245) | human gut metagenome | biome: gut microbiome; material: fecal sample | place: Denmark | collected 2008
ATCTGGATGTGTACCAATCTTGAGCCTAAAGTGCCTAAATTCCTACCTTTCAACAAAGGCTGTGACGGTCACGCAGGTAATCCTGTAAGCGAGGATGAAAACGAATATCCGACTGGTTATTTCTGGAACGAACTGCTCCAGCGTGATAACTGGCTGCGTATCTTCCATAACTTCATCTTTGTAAAAGAAGAACGCAAAGAAGATATTACTGGTCGTATTCGTACTGTAACCACTCAGATCTTCCCCCGTTATCATCAATGGGACTGTGTTGTTAAGTGCATTGATGATGTTAAGGCTAATGGTGTTGGTCAAAGATACTTGGTTGAACATTCTGCTGGTTCTGGCAAGAGCGAAACACTCTCTTGGATTGCTCATGAGCTTATCCGTTTGAGAGATGAACAGGGCAATGCTAAGTTCAACAGCGTAATCGTAGTTACCGACCGCATTGGCTTGGATACCAATATCAAGAATACCATTACCCAACTCAAGAAAACTGTCGGGCTTATCGCCACTATCGGTGGCGACGGCAAGCGTAAGAAGACCAGTGCTTCTAAGTCTAAGGAACTGGCAGAAGCATTTCACGAGAAGCGTGAGATTATCGTAGTTACCTTGCAGACTTTCCCGTTTGCACTTGAAGCTATTGCTCAGGATAAAGACCTTGAAGGTGCTAATTTTGCCGTGCTTATCGACGAAGCCCACAATGCTCAGGAAGGTACATATTCCCGTAAGATGAAAGCTGCTCTGAAACTTGCTGCCAAAGCTAAGAAGAAGGAAGAAGTATTCGGGGTTGATGCTTCTGATGTTACTGATGAAGAACTCCTGAACGAATATTTCAAGATGGAACAAGCTGCAGGTACTATGCCTGAGAATGTATCTTTCTTCGCTTTCACTGCTACTCCTAAGGCTGAGACCAAGACTATTTTCGGTCGTCCTGGCAACCGTACTGATGCTAAGACTGGCGAGGCTATTCCCGAGTCTTTCCATGTCTATCCGATGCGTCAGGCTATCGAAGAAGGCTATATCATTGATGTACTGAGAGGCTATATGCCTTATAATACTGCCTACAGACTGAAGGAAGATGTATGTAAGGAAACTCTGGTTGATAAGAACAGAGCAATCCGTACCATTGCACAATGGGCTAATCTTCACCCGACTAATGTAATGAGCAAGGCTCAGTTCATTATTGAGCATTTTGTAAAGAATGTATCTTCTCTGCTTGATGGTCAGGCTAAAGCTATGATTGTTACTGCTTCTCGTCCTGCTGTTATCCGTTATAAATACGCAATCGAGGCTTATCTTCGTGCTCACCCTGAATATGACCGCTCCAAGATTGAAGCTCATCTTCAGTTCAAGGTACCTGGTGAACCGCTTGTTGCGTTCTCTGGTTCTATCTCTGGCGAAAAATGTATTATGCCTGAAGATGTGGAGATTACCGAGGCTGAATACCTGAAGGATAATCCGTTTGCTCATATCAGACGTGACTATGACTATACTGAAGACAATATGAATAATATCGGCTCCGAGACCATTGAACACGCCTTTGACAGGACTGAAAGCCGTCTGCTTATCGTTGCCAACAAGTTCCAGGTAGGCTTCAACCAGCCTAAGCTCTGTGCCTTGTACATCGATAAGAAAATTTCCAATGATATTGAGATTGTACAGACTTATTCCCGCCTTAACCGTATCTTCCCTGGCAAGGATACTGTCTACATCATGGACTTTGTAAATGATGAAAAGATTGTAGTAAATGCCTTCCAGAAGTACGATAAAGGAGCAGTTATGGAAAAGGCTCAAAACCTTGACATCATTTACGATATCAAGAAAGACCTTGATAATGCTTATGTCTATACTGCGGAAGAGTTTGAGGCATTCAAGAAAACTCTGTATAAGTGCATGACTATCATTGACGAAGGCAAGAAGGATAATTACCGTATCCAGCTTTATAATGTACTGAACAAGCCTGCTTCCCGTTGGATTGATAAGATGAAAGCATTGCAGACCTCTTTCAAGGTATGGGCAGAAGTACGTGAACAGTATCTCCACGATGAATCCGATGCTGGAAAGGAAATGCTGAAACGTGCAGAGGAAGAACTGAACACCATATCAGAGAATATGAACGAGCTGAATGATTTTAACAGGAAGCTCCGCAAATACATCTCTGCTTACAGCTACATCTCCCAGATTATTGATTTCGGTGAACCTGATCTTGAAGTATTCTTCAGCTTTGCTAAGCTTCTGTCCAAGCGTCTTAAAGGCTTATCCCCTGAAGACATTGATATGAAGAACCTTGTGCTTGCTGATTATAAGCTTCATGCAGTAGAACGCAAGATGCCTGAAGAAGCTGGCAGTAATGCTGTTCTGCGTCCTATGAGTGCAGGGGGCAAGACCGAAGGTATGAAACAGAAGTCTATCCGTGAGATTGTCAAGAAATTCAACGAAAATTGTCTTGCCAAAATGACTGAAGTATGGGGCTCCGACATCTCTCCTGAGACTGGAGCTAAGGCAGTAAACCTGTTCACCGAATACGTCAACGAGGATGATGTAAGTCGTATTCAGATTCAGAACACTTCCAACTCCAAGACTGCTATCATCGAAAGCGGTCGTATGGAAAACATCATCAAGGAAGCAGCTATCAGACTGAAAACAGATGATTTTGCTAAACTTGCCGATAAGATTCTTTCAGATCCTCAGTCCTGGAAACCTTTGGCAGAAATTATTTATGACCTTATTAAAGACAAGGAGCGTCTTGATATACTGGCTATAAAGGATATTGCCAAAAAGAAATAATTTCGTGATTTTTGAGGAGACAATGTTATGGAAGATGTCTTTGGCACATTATTCGGTATTGAGGGCTGTGAACTTCTGAACTGTAATGAAAAAGAAGAAAACGGCAAGAAATATTTCGAGCTTAATGTCCGTTACATCGGTTCCGAAGAAGAAATATGTTCTCAATGCGGAGAAAAAACCTACAAACACGGCTCAAGGACTATCAATGTTGTGGATACCCCGTTTGGCGGTAAGCCTGCCAGAATGGTTATACAGATACCACGAAGGCGTTGCAAGCACTGCAAATCTATATGGCAACCGACCATAAAAGGAATTGATGAAGACCACAAGATGACTGACAGAGCCTTTGCTACCATAACCCAGAAATCATTGGAGCAGCCTTTTGACAGGCTTACAACCGATTATATGCTTACAGGTAATACCATAAAGAATATCTTTATCGAATTCCTTGAAGCCAATAAAGCTAAGCTGAGATTTAAGACTCCTGCTTTTCTGGGTATTGACGAAATCAAGATTAAACATATCGGTGAGGTTACTGTTATCACTGACCTTGAGCATAGAACTTTATTTGATATGCTTCTTGGTCGTAACCAGCAGACGCTTACCGAGTATTTCATGAATATGCCTAACAGAGATAAGGTTCTGTGGGTATGTTCCGATATGTACCGCCCCTTTGAAAAGTCAATTGCGACTGCATTACCTAACGCACGTTGGACGATTGACCATTTCCATATAGTAATGAAAGCTAATGAGGCTGTAGACGCTGTAAGACGCAATGTACGGGATGATATGACCAGAAGGGAGAGGATTAACACCAAAAGAGGGTTAGCCTACACCTTGAAAAAGCGTCTTAGAGATTTAGATACGGAAGAAGCACAGAAAATTAAACTGTTGCGTAAGCACCCTAAATACGAGGTTCTTGCTACGGCATTTGACCTTAAGGAAGACTTCTTTGAAATCTTTGACAGAGGTAAGTATTCTAAAGATGCTGCTGAAGAAGCCTTTGAAACCTGGGCAAAATCTATTCCTGATGATGAGAGAATTGATAAGTTCAGAGAGCTTGTAAATACTGTTAAGCATTTCAAGGTTCAGATTTTCCAGAACTGGGATTGTCCAATATCTATTTCAAACGGGTATACGGAATGCTCTAACAGGCTTATCCGTGAAGAAAACATGAAAGGCAGAGGTTATTCCTTTGCAGTCCTGCGTGGTAGGTCGCTTTATCGTAAGACCAATCTTGACAATATAGCTAAAGCAGGAGATCTTTTGGGACCTAGCTTTGAGACCGAAGAACCGCTTATTGTTGAAGGAAATACGGAAGAACCAACCTACGACGAATTTGAGGACGGAGAAGATTACGAGCCTTTTCCACCTGAAGATTAAAATCAAAAGACACCTGAGGATTAAATTCCTTGGGTGTCTTTTTTATGCCTGTACAGTTTTCAACCAAAATTTGCGAATAAAGGGTTGACCAATACAATCTTTCTTCATTATATGCAGTTGTTTTTCAACCATATGTTGAGGTTGAAGCCTATACCGAGGATTCAGAGGTGCGGTTTTCAACCAGTAATTTCGGATACCCGTTTTTTATTGGCATTAGTGTTGTTAGGTATATCTATGGATAACACGGAGGCACGTTCTAGTGCTAGTATAACTGCTAACGAAGGCGTTTCTGGTTATGATGGCTGGGTTGTAGCGGATATGACTATTGAAAATGGTACAGTAACTCCCGATGCTTCATATTCTATGAATTTGTATAAAACTATGGGATTAGTGCCTGTCGCTTATTGTGCGTCTGGAGGTAATCATATAGGCTCGTATTATGTGTTTTTTGTTAATCCACATACCGGGTATCTAATGATTGACCGTACTGGACCTGCTTCTCATGGTATGGTATTTAGTAGTCCTAATCTGAAATCCTTTGGTAAAACCGGACATATTGTGAACGTAACGGATATGTCGCCGCAACAAGAACTTTATAGAAAAGCTATTCAGGTTGCAAAAGCTGAATTTGCTAGATATGAAGCAATGACGAAAAAGTAAATATAACATAAAAAAAGTTGGGGATACTTGAAATAAAGATTTATACCAGGACCGCTATGCGGTCCTGATTTTTTTCATACACAGTGGATTTGACGCTTACCGCATAGGTATGGATGCGGTAGCTATAGCAGAGTCGTAAATCTCGCTATGAGCACAACTGCTGCTTTTTATTTTGACACTGATTAGTGCTTGTGTTAAACTTTAGATAGCAAACAAGGTTCATAATGTAAAGGGAGGCGAGCTTATGTTAAATGAAATGATTTTTTTTGAAACTCGCGTTTTTAGATTGTTTTGCGAAAAAGAAAAAGTTTCACCCGTTGAAGCTAATAAATTATTTGATAAATACGGAATATGGAAATATATTGAAGAAACGTATGATATGTTGCATTTAAGCAGTGATGAATGCACTTATGAAGACATTGTGGAAATTTTAAAGGTTGAAGGTGTGCATTATGAAACTTGTTGATGGCATGATGTTGTATCATGGAAGTTATACTCCTGTACAAACTATAGATTTGACTAAGTGCGCAGCAGGTAAAGATTTTGGACGTGGTTTTTATCTTACAGCGGATAAATTACAGGTGAAAAATGTTATAAAAACATCTTTGCTAAAAGCTAAGGGATTAAAGCAGATTTCAGAGAATCAAAATTATGGATATGTAACATGCTATAAATATCATGCTTCTGCTGAGTATATACCCATATATGAATTTGAAGAAGCTAACAAGGAATGGTTGCGTTTTATTTCTATAAATAGAAGGCAGAGACTTGCTAAGCATTTAGCAGCTATGTTGCCTAAAGAAATTTTTAAGAGTGAAATAATAATTGGGAAAATAGCCAATGATACAACTAACCCAGTAATTACAGCGTATTTGAATGAATTATATGGTGCATATGAAGATGAAAGTGCAGCAAAGATGGCGATATCGCTACTTTTACCACATAGGTTAAAAGAACAATACTGCTTTTTGAGTCAAAGGGCAGTTGATTGTTTGGAAGTCATAGAGGTGAAAAAGTATGAGTATTGAGCTGAAAAAGTTTTGTGCTGATTTGATTTTGACTGATGCTATTATGGATATGGCAGCAGAAAAAGGCATAACTTGGCAAGAGGCTAGAAGCAGAATTATAAACTCCAGAGCCTATACGGATTTGTATGATTTTGAAACGGGGCTTTGGGCAAATGGACCGGATTATTTTAGAGATTATTATAGTAAAATAGCATGAATTTGCAGTATGAGTCGCTATGGCGGTTAAGTTACTGCTCCCGTCGTGATGCTATTTTGATACTATACGGTGTGCAAACTGTAAAAATCGGCATTAGTCCAAATTTGTGGGTTGGGCTGTTACATGAGTGTGGGTCGACCTAGTCCGTAGTTGTGGGTGGACCTATTACAATTACTGTTCACCAGTGTAGAGTGTGTAAGAGTTCTTGGGTAGTAACCATGAATTTTTACAGGTCCAGAACAGAACGGACAAATCTTAGAGGTAACCTTTAGTTTAAGATTAATAATGATTGAGCCGTCGGACTGCGCAATGGTTTGTAGTTCCTCAATCTTATCCTCTTGAATGTTAAGCATGTTTGTGATAAACTGACGCATAGATAAAAAATCCTCCTTCGTCTTAGTAATATGGGCAATTACTATTTTAACGAAGGAGGATTTATTTGTTTAGATGTGGCTTGAGCAGAAGTTTTAGTCTGTTCAAGCCATTATTGTTTTTAAATAGGGAAGGTTTGGATATGACCACAAAAGGTGTACTAGGTTGACCCACAGATTTGGACTAGGTCGGGCACAAGAAAGTACTAGCGAAACCACAAGATGTACCAGGCCTTAATAGAGCACAAAAATTGGATTAGGTCGACCCAACCACAAGTAATGGACTAATGCAAAGAAAATCTGACATCAGATGCCTGTTTTCGTTAACGCTTTGGAAACGCAAATAGTATATCATTGGGAAACAGATAATGAAAATGAAGCAGCCAAACGATAAGCGGTTTCGATATTTAATTGTCAGGTACACCACTTGGCTGCTTCATAGCTTTATTATAAAAGTTGTAAAATCGTTTTTCAATAGAATATCGCAGATTACACTTTTTGTTCGGTTTTCAAACAGGTGATTTGAATGATAAAATACAGGGACACTGAAAGAAGCAGGGTTGCCGAATATTGAAGGAAAATTGTATGCTCAATCTCAAGGTAGAAATGATAATTTTGGTGCATTTTATGAAAGCGGTTCTGGTGTGGTTGCTCAAGGTGCGCGTTGGGCAGGAGGCCTACCTTTTTTTATATTTGATGCTTCACGTAGTAATTCTATTTATGGTTCAAGTGATACTGTTCAACCGCCTGCTGTCACTGTACGATATCTTATCAAGGCGGCATAACAGCATGAAAAAATCCCGCAGAGCTTGTGGAGTTCTGCGGGTAATTTGCTTTTAACAAAGGTTAATCTTTGAAATGTAGCGTAGAGATGAAAGTATTCAATCTTTCTGCTTCTCCTTTTGTCATATCTGCTGGGATTTCAAAAGAAATATTAAAATCAGGTCTGAGCGGATAGCTGATTTTGATAGGTTCGGTGGTTACAGCTTCAGGCATAGGCATATTGAAGCAGAGGGCTTTAATTTCATCATAGTGATGGCTTAAGTCTGCGGCAGTTCTATGTACTTTCAATGAAGATCTCAGAGCTTTAGAAAGGTCATCTCTTGTTATTTTAGTATGCCATTCTACAGTCCTTTGGTGAGAATAGCCGGTATCAATGTCGTCTACTTTAGGGTTAAATTCATAGTTGCTTGTGATTACTCCAAGATAGATATTATCGCCGTCAGGAGTAAGTACAAGGTCGCCTTTATTTATTTGGTTTACGAAGATATCTACAGTTGCGTATGCGTTGCCGAGTGCTAAGGCAGTATAGGAATATGGAGGCTTGGACAAGATTTCTTTGAGGTCTTGTCTGGTTTTTCCTGTAAGGTCACCGATTCCTGGCCAGCCGATTGCGACAATATTTTCAGTTTGGAATTCGTTGATTCTGTTGATATTTGTTGGATATGGACGTACGAGCCAAGCTTTATTTGCCATGATGATTTCCTCCTTAAAGTTGACAATTTAATAATACAATTAGCATTGTTGATAACAAGTAGTTATCAACTTGTTGGGTATAGTATATCATTACACTCTCGATATGTCAAGTGGTAAACAAGTAGATTTCTAGTAGAAAATATAAAGGCCCGCAGAAGAATGTATTGACTTCTGCGGGTAATTTGCTAAAACTTTTTAGGGAATACGGACTGTTAGAATTTATAAGAGAAGGTTATAGCTGGCTGAGTGAAACAGGTTATGATTATGTTGTAATTGAACTGGAAGAATATTTAAAACGGCAAGGAGTCGCTTTGAATATAGAAAAAACATAAATGTAATTTTACCAAAGCAGCATGGAAATAGCCTCTGCAAGCCATAATTTTTAAGCTTGTAGAGGCTGTTTTGTTTAGTCCCACATATTCAGTAGATATTTACCAAAAAGTTTCATTGCTTCTTCGATTTCCTGGTTATATGCTTTTTCTTTTTCACGTACTTCGTCCGTAATGTATTTATCATGAAGGTCTTCATGTTTATTCTTCATAAGATAATTACCATCTTTTTGCTTGATGAATTTGAATTCAAGGCATTCAGGATGTTTTTTGTAGAGCTTATCATAAGCCTTGTTCATTGGGGAATCTGCGTAATCATTGAGGTTTCGCTTGAAGGCTTTGAGAATCCTATCAAGAACTTTTTCCCATTCTTCGGGATTTTTGAATTCTGCCGGATATCCATGGCGTTTGCTCTTCTTGTACTTCTTGAGGATCTGGTAAGAGAAGTTGACTATTGCATGATCAGCATTCCAGATTTCAGTCGTGGAGAAATTGTACTGTTTGTGTAAAGTTTTATTAGCTTTTTTAGTAAATTTCTTGCTTCCCTTTTTGCTCATAAGATACCTCCGTAATACTGACAAATAAACCACAGAAATTATAATGAGAGTATGTGTATATTATAACATACGCAGCTTTTATAATGATGGCGAAAAGAGAAACTTTGGTGCTGCTACAAGGAAAAATTTTTAGCTATTTCGCTTTTGATTTGGTTGTTAATTCCTTTGATAAAGGTATCTTTATCTTTTATTCCTAACTGTTGAAGTTTAACATCATTCTCGTTATTGATCAATAAGTTTAACTGCGTTGTCGTATAATAGTAAAGCATACCTGGATGACTGAGTATCTGGATAGACTTTTCGTGGCTAGAAGATTGAGGGATAGATAATACTAGGCCTATGTTTTCAAGTGCTTTTTGAATTATTTCTACATCATCTTTGCGGATTTCAGTACAAATTCTATTTTGTTTGAATATATTTAGTATACCGTTAGCTTTTAGGATGTCTGAGAGAAAGTTTTGGCTTACATTATTAAGACATTGTTGAATTATAAGTGCAATATCTTCTTCTGGATACCATAAGGTAAGTGCGTATTTATCAAAATTCTCTGTTTCATTGATTGAACGGAGAATATTTTTGATTACGGCTTCATTAATGTATTCGTTAGTTGTTGAGCTATCGAGATAAGGTGAATTTTCTAGAAGTGTACCACCAAACCTTATATAATCATCTGACTCTTTACCGAGCAGGTATGTGTATTCTGTAAAGGGTATATGTGATGTAGGTATCAATTCTGCTATATCAGTTAATCTTGTGTCATCGATTTCTAATAAATTATTTGCTAATAATGTAAAACTATAAGAATAACTCCCGGTAATAATGAATTTTAGCTTCCATTTTTTAGTGCAGTAATAAACTATAGCATTAAAAGTGCTTTCAAGGAAATATTTTGTTAATGTTATTTCATCAATGCAGATATAATCATAGTTTTCTTTGTCAGCGTAGTCAAGTATAGTAAATAATTCATCTGATTCCAATATATATTTGCTATTATTTTTTCGGTAAGTTTTAATATTTTCGTATTCGTCGGAGCAAACAAGGTATAAGCATTTAAAACCTTTAGCAGTAATTTCTTGCGCTGCTTGCTGCAGTAGTATTGTTTTTCCGCTACCGAGCAGACCATATATAATGCAAATTTTTTTATTGGTAGAATTTGAAGCGTTTATAAAGTCTGCTATTTTAGAATAGCAGTTACGTTTTTTGCTATATACAGCAAATTCATTGATATTTAAAATTTTTATTTGCTTGTAGTTGTTTAGCATGATGCAGCTCCTTGAGTGTACTATTCGTGCTTTTGTTTTGCTAAAAGAAGTTTTATGAATTGTTTTTGAAGTGTATATTTCACACTCCTAGATAACATTATACTATTGTAATGTAATATTACAAGCATAAAGAAAGCACTAAACTTAATTAGTAGGATTAGTGCTTTCTTTGTGCTTCTATGTATTTTTTATTTCTTTCTTTCTGGACAATTCCATCAATTTCTTCATCTGTTAACCCATTTGGATAATATTGATGAAAGATTTCTCGGAGCTGTTTGAACACCTGCATGGCTTTTTTTGAGTCAATTTTTTGTTCAGCTGAAATATGTTGTTTCATGTTTAGTTACCTTTTCAACTCACATGGTTGTTTTCATAGTAGATTTTGTTCAACCATAAAGCTTATTATAAAAAAATTCGTTATTTTCAATTCAGATTTATGTTGTGCTGTATGCGGCCTGTTCAGGTCGCCTGATGACTTGTTTAGTCATTGTAAATATAGTCTTTATATTTGATTCTGTCCCGCAACAGCCAGTACAAACTCTCTTCTGCTTTAGAATAAATCCCGTCAAAGGAATTTCCTTTTTGGATAACTAATAGGTTAAGGTCAGGAGCTCTGGCAATATAAATGGTCCTGCTGTCCCTACGCCTCCCGTCAGGTTTAATGATTTTTACGAAGAACGGATAAGTGAATACATACATGCTCTTCCTCCTTTCCTATTTATCGTTAACAAATCGTTAACGTATACTTATTATAATACAGTTTCGGTATAAAAAAACAGCCTTTTTGCAGATGTTACTTTTTGTTCGCTTTATCTCAGATTCTCTAGAATATACAATTAATGTAGTACATAGATTTACTATTGATATTAAGCAGAAAGAGGAAAAGAAAATGGCAGTACAGATTGTAACCGAACGTGTAGTACAAATGATAAAGGGAGAGCTGAACGGTAAAAGTTTTACCTGGATGGAAATTCTTCAAGGCCTTTGTGCAGAATATAAAGAGTGTTATTGTAAAGCAGCTAAAGAGAACCGTAAGCTGCTACAGATAGGTTTTACTATTACCTGGGCTGAGCGGACGATCATTTGCAAGGATTTTACCTTTGAACTATATCCTGATATGGATGTAATTTATGACAAGATGCTGGATTATTTTAAGGGTTCCGTAAAGGATTTTGGTGAAGCAAAAAATGTCAGCTATTATGTTGTTACTGAGAAAAATACTACTATTTCGGGTTAGGGTATATTATAGCGATTGTAGAAAATCATGGAGGAAATTATGCAGAACTGGTATCTTAGGTCAAAAAGCAGGTATGCTGAATATGTTAGATTCAATAAAGTTATATATAACAGGATAGCTCCTAATTTTACCTATTCGCAACGTGGTTCTCTGCAAAACCCACTAATGAAGCTCCATAAATCCTCTGTGCGACCATTGATTTACTTCAGTGCTTAACCCAAGTATCTAATGTACTTAGGTTTTCTCTACTTATTATAACCTACAACATATAAAAACAAGGAAACAAGCGTATCAGCTTAAAGTTGCTGATACGCTTGCTCAATTTTATTGGTTGTTTTATTATGACTGCAAAAAATTCTTCAACATATTAATCGTTTCTTTTGTTACGCTACAATTTTCGAATTTTTTACTTATAAGTTTATATAGTTTTTCTAGTTTCTCAGCATAAAGTTTGTCAATGCTGGAGCATACAGGACTAACAGACGCACTTCCCATGGTTATTAATTCATAGTAAGTTTCTTCTCCTATGTCAAATGAGATAAGCGTCAATGTTCTATTTTCTGGCAAAAAAAGGCTGTATGCAGGTTTATCAGTAGAGCAAATAACCTTAGGGAAAGTCACGGAATTATAACTTTCGTAAGCACTTCCGTCCTCTAAGGTTCTTGTTTGATATAACAAATTAATAAAATCTTTGTCGTTTTGTAACGGTATATCATCCCCAAAATCTCGATACCAATCATCTGATTCCACTTGCTCTATTAATTTATTTAGCGATTCGTTAATTATGTAAATGCTATCGTGGTATTCTGAGAAATCTTCTTCTATCATAAGGTTCATGTTAAAACCACATTCGTAACATATAACAATGAATTTTTCTGCACTTGGCTTAAGTTTGCCTTTTTTTATGCGGGACAGATACCCGTTTCCCAGTTTTAATTTTTTTTGAAAATCTACTATCGAGATTTTCTTTTTCTTTAAGATAACATATACGTTATTCACCCAAAGCTCACTATCAAATTCCATTCTCTTCTTCTCCATACTATGCCTCCATATATGATATTTGCGTTATGCAATGATATAGAAAATGTGCAAATTCGTTATCTAATTATACCGCTAATATCCCTATATGTCGATTACTGTTTTTTGATATAACATACGCGTAATTTCAAAAGCAGAATAGTGTGGTTTGATATAAATGAAATATTAAGATAGAATAAATTCAAGCAAAAAAAAAGTGCCAGATACCTGCCCGGATTCGCGGTCCGTATGCAGTAGCGCATCATCGTTACCGACTTAACAATGACACTATATCTAGCACTTATGTGGTTATTGTAACATATAAGCAATGTTTCCGCAATACCTTTCCTTATATAGCGTATACGTTATATAATTTAGTGATTAAATCAATTGAGTCGGCACTTGACTTAACAAAGTGCCGACTTTTTATTTTACTGCAAGGAGGTTAAGTTATTGAGTGATTTTCATTTTGCTGTTTATGAGCATATTTTGGTTTATGACGGCGATAAAAAAATTAAGCGTCAGCTGATTGTTCTTAAAGATCCTTATAACAATATCATTGGCTGGACTGATTTTCATAAGTTTGCCCAATCGCCGTCTACTCGTATTAAAAGCATTTATTCTGACAGCGGCAAACGTTGTTATGCTATCGCGATGTTTTTAAATTATGTCTATTTTGATTGTTATCATATTAGTAAGCTGTCTGAGCTTACCCCGCAAATGGTTTGTGATTTTCTTAATGATTATGGTCTTTGCCGCCTTCCCGGAGACAATGAGAATACAATCAGGAATAAGACTACTGTAACTATCTGTATTGCAGCCATCATGGATTTTCTGTCGTTGGTAATTAAGAAAAATTCTTGCTTTAAAATGAAGGTTGATGATCTGTACCATTATGAGAAGTTTTTCGACAAAAGAACCAAACGCGAAAAATCCAGACGCATCCCTAATTTTAATATTTATTTTTCTGATGGCAATCGTCAAAAGATGCTTCGTGATTTGCCGGAAGGTGCTTTTAGGATTATTTTTAGCGAAATCGCAGAAAATCAAAGAAACATCTTAATGCTCGCGGCGCTTAGTGCTTTCGGCGGATTGCGTCCTTCTGAAGCATGTAACGTCCGTCGCGAGGATTCACCTTTTGGCCCTGGCATGAGATTTCAATACACTAATGGTAAAGTATCTGATGTAATCGTTGATTTGAGAGAAGAAAAGATGTTGCGTTCTGATCTGCTTGACGTAGGCGGCATAAAAAAACCTCGTGAACAACGTATATATCCTAAATTCCTTAACCAGTTTATGGATTGTTATACTTTGTATTCTAACTATATTGTTGGTCATCCTTACGAAGCTGATTATGGTGCTTTGACTAATACCCGTAGCGGTAAGGCTATGACTTACAAGAGCTATCTTAATGCTTTCCAGAAAGCTGTTCAGGGTGCTATTCCTAAGATGCTTGCTTGCGACGATCCTAAAGTACAGCATTATGGTTTTTTACTGCAGGAGCATAGTATTTCTCCTCATATTTTTCGCCACTGGTTCTCAGTACATCTCACGATCGACGGCGCAACCATTGCTGATCTTATGTATTGGAGAGGTGATAAATCACCAGAATCATCTTTGACCTATTTGCAAAATAAGAGCGAACTGGTTAAGCAATACTATAACGTTAGTAATAAGATTATGGACTATAATCTTTGGCGTGCTGATAAGAAATTTGGTGATAATCATGATTAAGTTTGATAATTTCATTGACGAACTCATTACTGCTCATAATATCGCTGATGATGCAGATGCATTTAGGAAGGATTTCGCTATATATTGTCTTAAAAACAATTGGTTTAATATGCGTCCGGTAATCGATAATGGTGTTATTTTTATTGATGATTCTAAACTCGATAAGGCAAAAGCTTTGTTTGAGAGTTTTTCTTGTAATTATAATAAGCCGGTATCTGATAAGTTTGATCTTCTTTCCTGTAAGTTTTCTAAGCTTTTTCCTGATACCGCAAAATATTTCAAAAAGTATTCAACCGTTCGTCATCTTGAGCTTAATGATTCCTATCGTCTTATGGATTTTATGATTTCTAATCTTGTTGGTGAATTATATGATTCGCCAGACCGCGAAATCGTGGATTTTCTTAATGTTGCACATGCTGCTGTTTCAAAATCTTATTGCAACCTGATAACTGATTTTGTAAATTGGCTCAAAATGACTCGCAAAACTGTTGCTTATCAGAATCTTTATTTCGTCGACAAATATAGCGATAAAAGTGATTCTTCTGAGGCTTACGAGCCGGATGAGTACCTCAAAATTTTGTATCATCTTTTTAACGACGATTATATTAAACAAAATTCCATGTATCGCCAGGCCGCCGAATCGAAGAACTATATTGATACGTGGCTGTTTTTGTCTTTAAATTTTTTGTGCGCTTTGCGTACTACTGATCTTGTAAGGTTTCCGCATCCGAGATTGGTAACCTCTCCGGCAGAAACTCTTGAACAGATTGCTTCCGATACTTTTTCTGATGCTGACGCTAAAATTGTTTTGGCTTCTGTCGTTTGGCATCTTGATGCTATTATGCTTAAGCCTAACAAAACTAGTCGTATTTCTGGTGTTTCAGCAATTAAATTTCATGTCCCCGCGAGCTTGGAAGTTCATATGGGTACGCTTTTTGCTGCTGCTGAAGCTCATTTCCAGCTCAAAAAAATTTCTCAAGATGAACCGTTAATCCGTGTGATTACGTCGTATGAGACTATTAATCGTTATATGGGCGATGATATCGGCGATCTTTTTCTTGAGTCTAATTTCCGTTGCCGCTCTGCCAATAAATCGTTTTTACAGATGGTTGAGATGCTTACTGACGATGTTTTAGGTACCAGCGACGATTATCACTGCAGAGGCTACATGCTGGCAGCTCTTGCCAGGTCACATAAAGGCTCCTACGGCAATTTTTCGGCAACCACGAGTGTTTATCTTAGGGATGCTAAAATGAGCGGTTATACGGCAAGCTACGTTGCGAGAGAGCTGTTCGAGAGAGGTGTGCTTTCAGCAATTCCTTCTATGCTGCTCAAGATGATTACTAACGATGCCTATGATAAACTCTCTGTCCCGTCACAGACGGAATTGATTAATATTTTGAATATGAGTCCGATGGACGTTGAAAAAACGGTTACTTTAATGCAGACTAATATGACTGCATCGGTTGATATCGTTAAAACGATTTATCAGTCCTGCAACGAAGAGCGTATTTTACAGATACTGCATCGAATTGGAAGTAATCAGGCTCCGTCAAAATGTGATGGCTGTCTTTGCGTTATGTCAGCAATGATGAAGTTTTGTCCGTATCCTGATAATGCTAATTGTATATCTTGTGAATATGAAATCAGCACCAAGACCACTATGTATCTGATGGTCAAAGAGTATAAGAGGCTGATTGATGTGTACAGTAAAAGTCATTCAGAATTGGAAAAATCGCGTTGTAAATCTATGGCGCAGAGTGTTATTTTGCCGGCGATTAATGAAATGCTGTCCGAAACGGAGGCTCAATATGGTCCAGAAGCACTTAAAGTTTTGGAGCAAGTAGTTTCGAAAGGAGTCTTTTAATGGGTAATAATAAGTTTAGAGTAATTACTCCTCTTATGGATATTACTGATTTAACTGTCAGGCAAGCAGAACGTACCTTTTTTGCTTATAAAGACAAGAAAATTATAATTGATTGTGTATTTGCGGATGACCAATGGTTTTTGACGGATGAATATGCTAATTATACTTTTGATTTTAGAATTGCGCCTGACGATTACAAACAGTTTGGTGAATCCATCAGTTTGACTCTTGAAGATTTTAAGCTTTACTTAAAAACTTTTGTAATCGGACTTATGGGTTCTTATGTTATTTGTTCAATCAGAAATTTGATTCATTATATAAAAAAGTTTGTTACTTGTCCGACAGATGATTTAAATAATTTTAAAGATGCTTCTTTTATTGTTTTTCTTCAGCGCATGTCTGATTTTGTTTCTGTTATTCCTTCCGATGGGCGCGAAAAACAACTTGATAAGCTTCTTTTGCAAATCGACGATGTTCAGGATAATATTTTTTTAATGTCGCCGGCACTTAAAAAGCAGCGTATGCTCGCTACTTTTGATAGCTATTTTTTGTTTAATGATATTCTGCAAAAGTTTTGGGACGATTGCCAAAATCTTCAGGAAAAGATTTTTTTCTACCCGCTTAGATTTTGGTGGACTATCTCTGGTGTTGTGCCGATGAGACCGCGTGAGGTTTTGCTTACGCAGCGTAATTGCCTGTCCGTTATTGATGGCAAAAACTATCTGACAATCAGGAAGAATAAGATTAAAGGCAACGGCAGAACGAAAGAATACAAAATCAATAGTGATTATACTACTTTTAAGTGTGAGATTCCGGAGAACATTGCAAATGAAATACAGTGGTATGTCAATGCTACTGACAGCTATATGGACAATGAGCTTTTGACGTTATTTTTGACTGATACCCACTACACAAAATGGGATCGCAGCCGCCCGTCTAATAGCCGTTATTACACTTACGTCAATCTACGGACTTGTCTCAGGTATTTTTATACTGATATTATCTGTGGCAGATATTGTTATAATATCGTTGATCGCATCAACGGACAACATCTTGGTGAAAATGAAATCAACTATCTGCATCTTGGCGATACTCGTCATATTGCATTGATCAATTCGATTCTAGAGGGTGCCAATCCTGCTATAGCTGCAGTTCTGGCCGGTCAAGAGACGCCCGAGGTAACGGCACATTATTATTCCAATATAACCGAGCTTATCGAGTGTAAGACGTACCGCCAGCTGAAAAGCCTTACGAAAGGTAATAAAAATTATGTTATCAATAGGCCTTCTCATCTTTTAAATATCGGCGAATTTATTACGCTGGAAGATGATAGCAGGTGTTATTCTGAGCGCGTAAGGCGTGGGGATTTTTCTGATTGCTGTAAAGTTTGTGGACCTGGCGGTGAAATTGGTTATTGCCCTGATTGTACTTATCATCGTTCTAATGGCAGTGTTTTTCGAGATGAATCTGATGCATACAAAAATAGGATTATGTTAGACTGTGAAAATTTGACAAGTATTACGGAAAAAGTCCGTAAAAGTCAAGGCAGTCAAGAGGAAATTCTGCAGGCTCTTCTGAAATTGAGCAGTTCAAGCTATTCGTACCAACAATTTTTATATGAAACTACGATTACTGGAGGTTGTAAAGAAAATGGCTAGACCGAAAGCGATTACCACTGACGAACTTGTAAATCATTTAAATGAATATCGTATTGCTAATCCTCATACTAAGGTCACGATTCCTAATCTGGGAGCGTTTATCCGTTCTTTAGGTGTTGATGTCCAGGATTATACAATTCGTCGCAATACGGAATTTAGAGCGGTTCTGGATGAGGTCAACAAGAAATTGGATGATGATATTTATTCTGATACTTTCACTTACAATACGCTTGATGCTAAAGCATTCATTCGAAGGAACAATACTCCCGAAAAGCTGATTTCTGCATTGACTAACAGGGACACTTATTATTGTCATATAGCGGACAAAGCGTCGAAACTTGTTAAACTTAATCAATCGCTTCAACGCGAAATCTCCGATAAAGATATTGCCATCAAAGATTTGGCTGCTAAGCTTGATGAGGCTAAATATAATGCTACACTAATCAAGGAAAAGGACAAGGCTATCAAAGCATTAAAAGATATTATTGATATTTACGTTTATCCTTCTGCTGCTAATGCTTTGTTGGCAAAAGAAGGTATTCTGAAAATTGTCGCTGGTGTTGTTGATGATACTATTGATCAGCTGACGATTTCTGCTAATACTGATATCGAGACATTCACCTCCGGCCAGACTAAGCCCTGCATTGAATCTGCAGATGCTCCTGCTGATTTTTCTTTAGATTTTCCTGGCAAATTACCTTCACAATTTCCTGCTGACGATAACGACGATGATAAGCCTTTCAAATATGACTCTGTTAATAATCTTTTAGGGGGCTTTGATTAATATATTAAAGATGCGGATTAACTTTTTGTTAACGTCTTGCTTATTATGATAAATCTTGAAGCAATTAATATATAGCGAAAGGAACAAAGAAACATCTTTGGTTCGGCAGTTAAATGAGTAAAAAAGTTTTTTTAAAAGATACTGTTCCTGATATTGAAAAATATTGGGACTATGAAAAGAATCAAGGTGTAGACCTTGATTCTCTGGGAGCTTCCCAAAGTACTAAAGTTTGGACTTTTTGTCCTGTCTGCGGTACATCTGTTCAACGTAATGTAAGATTTACATGGACTAAAGACGAGTCCGGTGTAGGTCATGTTATCTGCTGCAGAACTTGTGGTAAACATAACGGTAATAATTCTCTGGTTTATTTATGTCCGGACATCAAGAAATATTGGTCTTATGATAAAAACGAGCATAACCCGGAATATTACACTGTCGGTTCGGGCAAGAAGGTATATATTAAATGTCCTTCCTGTGGGAAAGATACGCTTAAAGCTATTACCGATATAACTCAGAAAATGCCTGACGGCAGTTATCGTATTACATCTTGTCTGGAATGCAGCCGTACTGTTGACCGTTACGCCAAAAGCTCCCAGGAAAGCAATATTGCAAAATGGTGTCCTGATATCCATAAGTATTGGGATTACGCTGCTAATGATTGCGCTCCCGAAGATGTTCTCAGAAGTTCTAAGAAGAAAGTTTACATCCATTGTCCTTCGTGCAATAAACTGCTCTACAGGGCTGTTCATAACAGCTTCGTTCGTACTGGAGGAAACACTCTGAGTGTGATGCTTTGTCAGAAGTGTGCTGCTGGCAAGTCTAATTACGAGAAAGGACTGCAGCAGAACGGCAATGTACTTGAGTCTTGCCCGGAAATCAAGGAGTGGTGGGACTACTCAAGAAATCATCTCAATCCTGACGAAGTTAGTCGCGGCAGTCACTACAAAGCTGTTCTGGTATGTCCTGCATGTCAAGAGACTTCTGTTCGTGATATGCATGAAGTTATATCGCTTCGTCGCGACGGCAAATATCATGTTGTCGCTTGTCCTAAGTGCGGTTATTCGTCTTCGAAGGGTGATCCCGAAGATAATCTCGTCAAGCTGGTTCCCGAAATCGTCGATTGGTGGGATTATCATGCCAATAGACCGTTCAGGCCGGAACAGTTTAGCAAAGGCTCTCAATTCTCTGCTTTTCTAATCTGCCCGGATTGCGGGCTGCGTCTTTACACCGGAATTCATTCTCTGCTGAAAACTTTAGAAGACGGTACTGTTGTAATCAGGCATAAAGGAAAATGCAGTAAATTATTAGCTCAGAGTAAAGACAATAACTTAGTAAAGCTTTATCCTGAAATCACTAAATGGTGGAATTACGAAAAGAATGCGCCTCATAAACCGGAAGATTTCACTACCGGTTCTAGGTTTTCCGCATATTTTATTTGTCCTGAGTGTGGCGTCGAATCTTATCGCCGTATAAGTGATGCTTTTGATTTAAAGGATAATGGCATTCCGTGTTTGTTTGACTGTCCTTATTGTGCTGGTGCTAAGGCAATTCCTGGAGTTAATTCGCTTAAGGCTCTTTATCCTGAACTTGCATCTGAGTGCGTTTCTGATGTTGATACTGATAAAATCAATCCTAAGGCTTATAACAGTCTTAAGTGGAAATGCCAGACTTGTCATGGAACATATTCGGCTGTTATTTCGCTGAGAGTTAATGGCAATGGTTGCCCTTACTGCGGTGATGTTCATGTTTTGACTGGATTGAATGATTTAAAAACTCTTGAGCCTGAATTAGCTAAGGAATGGTCTTTAAAAAATGATTTTGGTCCTGAATCAGTTAGAAGAACAAGACATTTATCTGTAATTTGGGAATGTCCTACTTGTCATGGTGAGTATAACTATCCTATTGATGAGCGTCATGTAGGTGATGATTCTTGTCCTTACTGCAATGATAGACGAGCTTTGCCCGGCTATAATGATTTAGCTACTGTTGATTCTGAACTTGCTAAAGAATGGGCTTCTTCTAATCTTAGAGGGCCTGATACTGTTCTTAGAACCAGTAAAATTTCAGCTGTTTGGCAATGTCCTACTTGTCATAGTGAGTATAACTATCTTATTAGTGAACGCTACGTAGGTGATGACTCTTGCCCTTATTGCAACGATAGAAAGGTTTTGCCTGGCTATAACTCTTTCAAAGTTAAACACCCTGAAATTGTAGAAAAAGAGTGGTATTGGCTTGGAAATCTTGTTATGCATATGGATCCTGACCAACATCTTGATACTAGCTTGAAAGAAGCTTTCTTTGAGTGCCCTTATTGTCATAAACAATATTTGATGAGCCTGAGGCAGAGAGCAATGAAAGAGAAAAGACATCAGAATCCTTGTCCGTTTTGTAATGGCCGTAGGCAGATGTTCCCTTACGGCGTTCCTCTTAAATGAAAAAAGCCAGAGAGTCGAAAAACTCTCTGGCTTTTTAGTTTAATTTTTGTAATGAAAACGGACTGATTTCAGCGAATAAAGTTCATTTCACACTTTCGCTACAATTTCCATTTTTCCTGTTATTAGTGGCCAATGTGTGAAATTCGAGTGACAGAAGTGTGATAAAGTTCATTTCACAATTTTGTTACAAAAAATTTTTTTTCCGTTATATTTTTCGTAATTCATACGCCCTCACCTCGCAAATTACAGATGCATTACTCTGGCTTTGATTTCCTTAGTCTTGCCTACATTCCAGAAGTTCTCTCCCAGATAACCGCAGGTACGGCGAATAACTGTCATCTTGGAATGATCCTTGTTATGGCATGCAGGGCATTCCCATTCGTTATCATCGTTGATGGTAATCTCACCGTCAAAGCCGCAAACATGGCAATAATCGGATTTTGTATTAAACTCCGCATATTGAATGTTGTCATAGATGAATTTAACAACCTCTTCCAAAGCTTCGGTGTTGTGACGCATATTAGGAATTTCTACATAAGAAATCGCACCGCCGGAGGAAATATTTTGGAACTGGCTTTCAAATTTAAATTTGCTGAAAGCATCAATCTTCTCGCGTACGTCAACATGATAGGAGTTAGTATAGTAACCCTTATCGGTAACATCCTCAATCGTGCCGAAACGTTCCTTGTCGATACGTGCGAAGCGGTAGCAAAGGCTTTCTGCCGGTGTACCGTACAGACCGAAGCCAAGACCTGTCTGTACCTTCCATTTATCGCAGGCACCGCGCAGACGGTTCATAACGCGCAGGGCAAAATCCTCGCCTGCAGGATCGGTATGGCTTACGCCCTTCATCAGCTTGGTCAGCTCATAGAGGCCGATATAGCCAAGAGAAATGGTAGAATAACCGTTTTCCAAATATTTATCAATGGTCTCACCCTTACCCAGACGGGCAATAGCACCATACTGCCAATGTACAGGGCTGACATCACTCTTAATGCCCTTCAGTGCATTGTGGCGGCACATGAGAGCTTCAAAGCACAGCTCCAGACGCTCATCCAGCAGTTTCCAGAACTTCTGCTCATCGCCTTTGGCAACAATGCCAATCTGCGGCAGGTTCAGAGAAACTACGCCCTGATTGAAGCGACCTTCGAATTTATAGTTACCGTTTTCATCCTTCCAGGGAGACAGGAAGCTGCGGCAGCCCATCGGGGAGAATACATTGCCTTCGTAGTTTTCACGCATCTTCTTGGCGCTGATGTAATCGGGATACATACGCTTAGCGCTGCATTTTACTGCCAGACGTGTAATGTAATCGTACTTGCCGCCCTTCAGGCAGTTATGCTCATCCAGAACATAAACCAGCTTCGGGAAGGCCGGGGTTACATAAACGCCCTTGTCATTTTTAATGCCCTGCAGACGCTGACGCAGAATTTCTTCCACAATCATAGCGTTTTCCTTCAGATACGGATCATCCTTCTGCAGGTTCAAAAACAGGGTAACAAACGGAGATTGACCATTGGTGGTCATCAAGGTATTGATCTGATACTGAATGGTCTGTACGCCACCCTTGAGCTCGTAGCGCAGGCGCTCGTTTGTCAGACGCTCCAGAGTTTCGTCATCAATGTTGCCTCCGGAGGTTTCCTTGATGCTCTTTTTAAACTTTTCGTAGCTCTTACGCAGATATTTGCCAAGATGACGGATATCAACAGACTGACCGCCGTACTGGCTGGAAGCAACAGAGGCAATAATCTGTGTCATAACGGTGCAGGCAACCTGGAAGCTCTTGGGGCTTTCAATCATTTTGCCGTTCATAACCGTACCGTTATCCAGCATATCGCCGATATTAATCAGGCAGCAGTTGAAAATAGGCTGAATAAAATAGTCTGCATCATGAAAATGCAATACACCCTCTTCATGAGCCTTAGAAATCTTTGCCGGCAGCATAATGCGCTTCGTCAGGTCCTTGGAAACCTCACCGGCAATCAGGTCGCGCTGAGTAGCAGCCATAGTTGCATTTTTATTACTGTTTTCTTCCATAACGTCCTTATTGCTGTTGCGGATTAAGGACAGAATAGAATCGTCGGTAGTGTTGGCCTTACGCACCAGAGCACGTTTATAACGGTAAATAATATATTGCTTTGCCAGCTCAAATTTACCTGCATCCATCAGGCTATGCTCTACCATATCCTGAATGTCTTCTACAAGCAGGCGCATACGGTTACGAGATTGTACGCTATCCGCAATTTCCTGGATTTTATCCTCCTCAATACGAAATTCCGGTTCTACGGCAGCATTGGCTTTTTGAATAGCAACGACAATCTTTGCGGCATCAAAATCTACTGTTGTGCCATCGCGCTTAATTACTTTCATAACCTTTCAGCATCCTTTCCTGTAAAATTAAAGTTATAAATCAATATCTTCGTATAATAACTAAGAGCAAAAATCCATAAGTTATTCTTAAAATACACCTATACGTTATTCAAGGCTCTGACCGTAACGGTCAAAGCCTTGTCCTCTTCATAAAAAACAGCTACGGTTAAGCGTAGCATTTTCGGTAGCTTTATTCTACCACAATATGTCGTAGGTGTCAAAGATAAATTCATCAATATGTTGATAAATTTGATTGTAGACGATTTTTTTGCCAATTTAGCACTTAGCTTTATTTTTTACATTTTCAGCTAATCGCTTTACAAAAAAGTCCTGCGAGAGGAAATGTTCTGCAGAAAAGCAACCAAAAATTATCCCTCTGACGGCGTTTTTTCAAGCTGTTACCTTTGTACACGCACTGCAAAATATGGTATAATAATTTTCATCTTATTGTTTTGTTATAGGGGTGTTGTTTATGCATAATTCATCAGCAAATAATCATAGTACACGTGGCGTTCTCATGCTCACCTTGTGTGCCTTCATCTGGGGTACTGCCTTTATCGCGCAAAGCGTCGGCGGCGATTACGCCGAACCGTTAACCTTCAACTGCACGCGCAGTGTTTTGGCTACTATATTTTTGTTCGGCTGTTGCCTATTGTTCGACAAAGCGGCAGGTAAGCGCTTTACTGTTTTAGGCAGTGATGACCCTGTCTATAAAGACCGTTTGCTTAAGGGCGGCATCACCTGTGGTCTTTTCCTCTCACTCGCCTGCTTTTTCCAGCAGCTTGGCATAATGTACACCACCGTCGGCAAAAGCGGCTTTATTACAGCACTCTATATCATTCTGGTACCTGTTTTGAGCTATATCTTCTATCGTCGCTCTGTTTCCCTGCTGCAGGGCATCAGTGTTGTCGTAGCAGCCGTAGGCATGTACTTCATCTGCATCAACGAAGGCTTCTCTATCAACAAAGGTGATTTATATACCCTCATCTGTGCCTTCTGCTTCGCTGCACAGATTATCGCCATAGAAAATATCATTAAAAATCTTGACGGCGTGCGCCTGTCACTCATACAATTTATGACCTGCACCGTTGTCAACGGTGTGCTGATGTTTATTTTCGAAACACCATCCATGAGCAATATTATTGCAGGCTGGGCACCTATCGCCTACGCCGGTATCATGTCCAGCGGTGTAGCCTATACACTGCAGATTGTCGGCCAAAAACATGTCAGCTCCCTTGTTGCCTGCATGCTGATGAGTCTGGAATCAGCCTTTGCGCTTGTAAGCGGCTGGCTGATTTTGGGACAGGCTATGAGCAGCCGTGAAATCTTTGGCTGTGCTCTGGTATTTGCGGCAATTACTTTGGCGCAGCTGCCGGAAGAAATATTAGGATTAAAGAAGCGCTAAGCCTTACACTTAAAATAAATTGACAAAGAAAAAATAATTTCCTATAATAAGCAAAGTAAGAGAGATTCCTGATAGCCGTATGTCAGTCCTCTCCGGATTTTGTTTTTGAGAGAGACTGCCTGCGACCTCAGGCAGTCTTTTTGTTATTCTTTTATTACCTTTTAAACAATGATAAATTATTACTGGCAAGGAGCTGATATTATGGATCATTTTCAGATTCACGCACCTACACAAATAATCTTCGGTAAAAATACCGAAAATGAAGCAGGTAAATGGTGTAAATATTACGGTGCCCACAAGGTACTCGTACACTTCGGCGGTCACAGCGCCAAGAAAAGCGGTCTGCTGGACCGCGTCTGCGCCAGCCTGAAGGACGCAGGCCTGGAATACGTACTGCTTGGAGGCGTTGTGCCTAATCCGCAGCTTTCCATGGTTAAGAAGGGCGTAGAGCTTTGCCGTGAGGAGAACGTTGATTTTATTCTCGCAGTCGGCGGCGGCAGTGTTATCGACAGCGCCAAGGGCATTGGCTACGGCTTGGCTAACCCCGGAGATGTTTGGGATTATTATGCTAAGAAAAAAGAGATTACCGCCTGCGCTCCGCTCGGCGCTGTGCTGACCATTGCGGCAGCGGGCAGCGAAATGAGCAACTGCAGCGTTATCACCAACGAGGACGGTATGCTCAAGCGTGGCCTTTCTACCGACTACGGCTACTGCAAATTCGCTATTATGAACCCTGAACTTACCTATACGCTGCCTGCCTACCAGACAGCCAGCGGCTGCACTGATATCATGGTACACACCTTAGAGCGTTATTTTACCGCTCCCACAACACATCAGCTGGCACTAATCGACGGCATTGCCGAAACCTTGCTGCGCAATGTTATGCGCTATGCCAAAATTGCACTCAAAGAGCCGGATAATTACGATGCCCGCGCTGAAATTATGTGGAGCGGCACCCTGTCTCACAACGAAACCACCGGTGACCGCACCTTCGGTGACTGGTCCTGTCACCAGCTGGAGCACGAGCTGAGCAGCATGTTCGGCGTTGCTCATGGTGCAGGCCTTGCAGCAGTCTGGGGCAGCTGGGCACGCTATGTCTATAAAGAAAATGTCGGCCGCTTTGCACAGCTGGCAGCCAATGTTTTTAGTATTCCCTACAACTTCCGCAATCCCGAAGCTACAGCTTTAGAAGGCATTGTTGCAATGGAAAGCTTCTTCCACCATATCGGTATGCCTACAAGCATTCACGAGCTTATCGGCAAGGACCTTACAGAAGAGGAAATCAAAGAGCTGGCATATAAATGCAGCTTTATGAATACGCGCACCATCGGCCAGTTTAAAGTTCTGACTATTGAAGATATGGAAAATGTCTACCGCGCAGCAAAATAACCGGCTTATAACACCAAAAGCTTCCCTTGATTGGGAAGCTTTTTTAATGCCAAGAATGCAAAAACTCCGTAACCCTTGGGTTACGGAGTAATTTTTATGAAGATTACATTGCTGCTTCTTCAACAGGATATACACTGATTTGGCGTTTGTCGCGGCCTTTGCGTTCAAATTTAACGCGACCTTCAACCTTAGCATAAATAGTGTAGTCCTTGCCCATGCCAACATTGTTGCCCGGATGGAATTTAGTACCACGTTGACGAACGATGATGCTGCCAGCGGTTACCAGCTGGGTGTCATGAGCTTTGGTACCCAGACGTTGTGCGTTAGAGTCACGACCGTTGTGGGAGCTACCAGTACCTTTTTTATGTGCATGTAATTGCAGAATAATTTCAAACATTACTTTCACCTCCTATGTTCTTGAATGCGAACATATTGCGGACACTGACGCGCTATTGATTCCACTCCATAAATCATGGTTTGCAATATAGCCTCTGTCAGGTCGGTAGGAGCACTGTTCAATGCTACCTCGAAGATTCCGTCCTCCTGATTAACGACATAGGACGGATTGAGTTTCAAATGTTTTTCCAAGCCAAGCAAGGGAGCCTGCGTCAGAGCGGAAACCGCGCTGCAGACAATGTCTGAGCCTTCTTCGCTATAACCTGCATGACCACTGACCTTATAGCCGGTAATCATACCCTGCCTGTTCCTGAATAAATCAACACTTACCATAAAAATTATGCGTTAATAGCGGTGATTTCAACAGTAGTGAACGGTTGACGATGACCTTGACGTTTACGGTAGTTGGATTTAGCTTTGTATTTGAAAACGAAAATCTTGTCTGCTTTGCCGTGTTCAACAACTTTAGCAACAACTTTTGCACCTTCAACTACGGGCTTGCCAATCTTAACATCAGCATCATTTACAACGGTCAGAACTTCTTCAAAAACTACTTCAGCGCCAACTTCTGCGTTCAGTTTTTCAACTTGCAGAGTTTCGCCTTCGCTTACGCGGTATTGTTTGCCACCGGTTTTGATAATTGCGTACATCTATTGCACCTCCCTTAATGATAGACTCGCCAAATACGGTACCCTGACGCCAGGGATTTTCAGAACCTCTCTGCGCGGTTGGGGACGGACCAAATCAGTCCATACTGGAATATTTTACCTTAATGTCTGCTATTTGTCAACACCGCTGTTATCTAAAATCATAAAACTTTCTACATGCAAAGAAGAATCTTCCTCAACCTTCAGTGTGCAGACCAATTCCCGTTCCCAGGCACGTAAATCCTTGCTTACAAGCCATTCTGCCAGCCAGGGATTAGCGGTAATCAAAAGATTCTTTGAGCTGCTGCGGCGCTTCAGCAAGGTACGCAAGCGACGCTTAATTTCCAAAGAAAGATTCTCTCTGCTCTGTACACGTCCGCTGCCGTTGCATACCGGGCAGGGAGTGTATAATACACTTGATAAATTCTGACGCGATTTTTTTCTGGTAATCTCCACCAAATTCAGTACCGTAATATCCTGCACCTTGGGATGCATTTTATCACCCTTCAGCGCCTGCTGCAGAGAGTTCATAATCTCTCTTTTGTGATTATCGGTATGCATATCAATAAAATCTACTACGATAATGCCGCCAATATCACGCAAACGCAGCTGACGTGCAATCTCCAGCGCCGCCTCGCGGTTAATCTGCATAATCGTTTCTTCCAGATTTTCGCGCCCGCTGAACTTGCCGCTGTTAACATCAATAACAGTCATCGCCTCAGTATGGTCAATAACCAGGTAACCGCCGCTCGGCAATGTCACCTGTCTGTCACTGATGCCGGCAACTGCTTCTCCCTGCTTGTGATATTCAAAGATATCCTCCAGGCCCTGATACAGCGTTACCCTGATATCCTGTGCCTGCGGCATCTCGGCCAGCAGCTCTTCTACACGCTTATAAATCGGCAGATTATCAATCACGATTTCCGTCAGCTCCGGACGCAGATAGTCGCGTACAATACGAATCGGCAAATCAAGCTCACGCCTCAGCAGACAAGGAGCCTTCGCTACACGCTCACGCGCCGCCAACACCTTCCAGTCAGCAGCCAGCTCCTGCACATCGCGCTCCAAAAGCTCACGCGCAACACCTGTCGCCGCCGTGCGCACCACAATTCCCATATCGGCAGGACGCACACCCTCGCAAATCATGTTCAGGCGCTCGCGCTCCTCCTTATCGGTAATCTTACGCGAAATACCCACATAATCCGCCTGCGGCAGCAGTACAACATAGCGTCCCGGCAAGGTGATTTCGCGGTTAGCGGTAGGACCTTTAGTACCGCGTGCATCTTTTGATATCTGCACTATCAGACTTTGGCCTTCTGTAACATTCTTTTTATTGCCCAGATACAGAAATGCATTTTGCTCCAGGCCGATATCAACAAAGGCAGCCTGAATGCCACGGACTACATTGCAGACCTTACCTTTAAATATGCTGCCTACAAGATGCTGCTCTTCCTTGCGCTCTACCAGATATTCCATCAATATTCCGTTTTCCAGCAACCCCATACGGGTTTCGTCTTCGTTGGCGCTTATAATTATTTTAGCTATCATCGCTACTCTCCGCTCTTAAATAATCATGATATTATATTGTAGCATAAATTGCGCCTGCTGGCAAAAGCAACGGCATTTCTGTATGTTAAAAAGCCGTTAAAGCGCATATAAGCAAAAGCTCTTAGAAAAACACCTCATTCTTGTTTCTGACATCCTTGAATGCAGCAAGCATATTATCTGTTTTTTGCTGCAATGGTAGCGGAAGAATTCTTGCCTGCTTCGGACACGCATGAATACAGGCCATGCAAAGAATACATTTTGCTGCATCCGTAGCCATCTTGCCATCCTCATTTGCTATAGCATCCATCGGACATATTTTAGCGCACGCTCCGCACGCTGTGCAGGATGGCAGAGAAAGCGGCGCTGCCGGCACCTTCATCTCCGGCTTATAGGGACGATTACCGGGAACCTGAACATTTTCTGCGGAAGCACTGTTCTTCACTGCTTCGGCAAATATACGTATTTCTTTTATATCCTCCGCATCCGGTCTGCCAGCGCCTACCTCGGGTACAATAGAATGCTGCGCCACAAAGGCAGCGGAAGCTATTACCGTAAAGCTGCCTTGAATCAGAATATCATTCATCTCCAGCAAAGCATCTTCATAGGCTCTGTTTCCATAAACGGCGATAGTTACGGCCTTCTTTCCTTCACCGGCAAGCATTTTTATTTTTTCACGCACGACGGAAGGAATACGTCCGGCAAATACAGGTGCTGCAACAACAATCAGCTCACCCTGCGGCTGCTTCATCGGCGTTTGCTTATCTCCCAAATCATGCCATATTACTTCTTTGCCTATGGCAGCGGCAAAAATATCGCTTACCTTTTTCGTTCCTCCCGTGGGACTGAAATAGTAAACCTCCATTGTATCTGACATTTTTCATCCTCCTTTGCACATGCTTATAATAATTTATCTGCAGCCTCTACAAAAAGTTTCTCCTCTTAAGCAATAATTATGCATCACTTGATATTATTGTAAAACAAAAAGCAGGATATGGCCAGCGCATAAATATGTACAAACGCAAAAATCCCTTAGCTATGAGTTTTATACCCACAGCTAAGGGATTAGTTTTTACTATTGTAATGTATCAGAAATTATTCGAACTCAATAGTAGCAGGCGGTTTAGTGGTGTAGTCAAAGAGTACGCGGTTGATGTGCTTAACCTCATTGACGATACGATTAGCAGCAGTAGTAATAGTTGCCGGCGGCAGCATGGTTACTTCTGCAGTCATGAAGTCGGTAGTGGTTACCGCACGCAGAGCGATAGCATAATCATAGGTACGCTCGTCGCCCATAACGCCTACACTGCGCATATTGGTCAGAGCTGCAAAGTACTGGCTCGGACGCTCGCTCATCGGCAGCTTATCTACCTCTTCACGATAAATTGCATCTGCATCTTGTACGATAGCAACCTTTTCCGGAGTTACATCGCCAATGATGCGGATTGCCAGACCAGGACCCGGGAACGGCTGACGTGCTACCAAGTTTTCAGGAAGGCCCAGCTCACGACCGGATTGACGAACCTCATCCTTGAACAGGTCACGCAGAGGCTCAACGATTTCCTTGAAATCAACAAAGTCAGGCAGACCGCCGACATTATGATGGCTCTTAATGGTTGCAGATTCGCCGCCGAGGCCGCTTTCTACAACGTCAGGATAAATGGTACCCTGTGCCAGATAGTCAACAGCACCGATTTTCTTAGCTTCTTCTTCAAATACGCGAATGAATTCTTCGCCGATAATTTTACGTTTGCCTTCCGGAGCAGTTACGCCTGCCAGCTTGCTGTAGAAGCGCTCGCGTGCATCAACACAGATGAAGTTAATATCGAACTGACCGCCTTCACCGAAAACAGCGCAAACCTCTTCACGCTCGTTTTTGCGCAACAGACCGTGGTCTACAAATACGCATGTCAGCTGCTTGCCGATAGCCTTAGCCAGCATAGCGGCACAAACGCTGGAGTCAACACCGCCGGAAAGCGCACACAGCACCTTGCCGTCGCCAATTCTTTCTTTCAGCTCAGCAACAGTCTGCTCTACGAAGGAATCCATTTTCCAGGTTCCTGCACAGCCGCAAACATTGTAAACAAAGTTGCTCAGCATCTTGGTGCCGTTTTCGGTATGCAGAACCTCGGGATGGAATTGTACGCAATACAATTTACGTGCTTCATCCTCAGCAGCAGCAACCGGGCAGTTCGGGGTGCTGGCAACAATCTTGAAGCCGGGAGCTGCGGTTTCGATATAATCGTTATGGCTCATCCAGCAAACATTCTTCTTGGAAAGGCCGGCGAACATCGGGCTGGTAGTGTCGAGATCAACAACGGTTTTGCCGTATTCGCGCTCGGGAGCTACGCATACATGACCGCCGAGCATATGCATCATCAGCTGGCTGCCGTAGCAAATGCCCAGAACAGGTACGCCCCAGGTATAGATTTCCGGATCAATAGTAGGAGAATCCTCCAGATAAGCGCTGTTAGGACCGCCGGTAAAAATAATTCCCTTAGGATTTTTAGCCTTAATTGCTTCCAGGCTATGCTTATAGGATACGATTTCGCAGTACACACCGCTTTCACGTACGCGTCTTGCGATTAACTGGTTATACTGCCCGCCGAAGTCAATTACGAGCACCATTTCTTGTGCATTGTTTTGCATCAATCCTTCACTCTCCTTCAAAAATAAACATGCTGCTTATATAGCAGTTATGTAAAAAATTATACGTTTTTAATATATTATAGATTACCATAAACGGCATGAAAATGCAATGAAAATGCTATTTCAGCGTCATAACGTCTTGTTCTGACCTAAGTATACATCCTACTGCTCTTAAAACGTGCTTTGCTGCAATAAATAACAGTAAGCCTAAACACAAACATCCCATATTCAAATATCATTAATGACTGCTAAATTGAAATTTACAAATCTTTCAGAAAATGCTATAATATTTTTTAGGTATGTCGCAAGGCTACCTAGGGAGTATTAGCTGACAGAAATTCTAAAAAATCTGACAGCACCTATTTTAGGAGGGATATAATGCAGCAAAATGCAGATGTGAAGGATTTAGCACAAAAAGTGATAAATCAAAACAAATCACAAAACAACAAAAGTCAATTTATTCTATGGATGGGCGCATTGGTAGTCGGTGCCATTCTCGGTTATATGGGAATCAAACCCCTGAATGAATTATTCAATTTCATCGCTACCGTTTATACACGCCTCTTCCAATTTATCGCCGTACCGACCATCGCTTTAGCCGTAATTACTACATTGGCTGCTTTGGGAAGCAAAAAAGAAACCGGCCAAATTTTTGCTCACGCCGTAGTTTACACCTTTTTGACTACGGTTTGTGCAGCAGGCATCGGTCTTGCTATTTACCTTTGGGTAGCTCCCGGCAACCTGCCGGCAGAAATTGTTGGCAGCGGCATGTCCAATGTACCGCAAAATCTTGGCAAGTTAAGCTACTATGACCACATTTTAAATGTTATTCCTAACAACATGCTGCAGCCGTTCCTCGCAGGCAACGTGCTTTCCGTAATGCTGATTGCTGCTGCTATGGGTTTAGGTCTGGCATTTATGCCTAAAACCGAAAACAGAGAAGCTCTGCTGAAAGCAGTATTAGGCTTCCAGGAGCTGTTGTTCACTCTTATTAAAGCGTTGCTGTTCGTACTGCCTCTCGGTATCCTGGCATTCGCAGGTCAGCTTTCCGCACAGATTGAAGCCGGCGTAATCGTTGGCGCTCTGGGCAAATACACTCTGGTTATCATGGCCAGCAACTGTGTTCAGTTCTTCATCGTTCTGCCTATCTTCCTGCTTGCAAGAGGCCTGAACCCGATTGATGTATTCAAGAAAATGTCTCCAGCAGTCGCTGTTGCACTGTTCACCAAGAGCTCCGCAGGCACCCTGCCTGTAACCATGGCGTCCGCTGAACAAAACATGAAGGTTAACAAAGCTGTTTCCCGCTTTGTACTGCCTATCTGCACCACCATCAACATGAACGGCTGCGCTGCCTTCATCTTGATTACTTCCATTTTTGTAATGCAGAATGCAGGCTTTGAGCTGTCCATGACCACCATGCTTACCTGGCTGCTGGTATCCGTACTGGCTGCTGTAGGTAACGCAGGCGTACCGATGGGCTGCTACTTCCTCACCCTGTCCCTGATGAGCGGCATTGGCGCTCCTATCGGTATCATGGGTATCATCCTGCCGATTTATACCATTATCGATATGGTTGAAACCGCAGAAAACGTTTGGTCCGACTCCTGCGTTTGCGCAATGACCGACCATGACCTCAAAGGCAAAATTGCTGAAGAAGAATAAGCCATAAAGCAAATAACTGCTAATTCGCTGTGAATTAGCAGTTATTTTTTTGCAGGAAACAGTGTTATAAGCCAACCATATTTCTTGCGCAAATTGACAAACATTTATTGATATATTATACTATCCTCAAAGCCCGCTTGCGGGTAAGGCCTACTAAGGTGTCGGTTCTGGCACCATTAGTCGTCTTATCCCAAGCGAGGCTTTTTTATTGTGTAATAATAGCCATCTCGCCGCAAGATTGCAACCACATTGCAAGCAAAGTCACTAAAAGCGCCTTACGCAGAAAAATAAAAAAGCCCGGAAACAAAGTTTCCAGGCGGCTTTTCATTGGAGCTGGCAATAGGAATCGAACCCACAACCTGCTGATTACAAATCAGCTGCTCTGCCAATTGAGCTATGCCAGCACATTTATTATTATAAAGGATAAAGCCTGTTTTGTCAATACTTTCGCATGCAAAGATTTTATAGCATGCTTACATGTAGAAATACCAGTAGGTTACACCGGCCAACAGTATTCTGTAAACAGCAAAGCTGGTCAGCTTGGAATTCTGCAAAAATTTCAGGAACCATAATACCGAAATATAAGCAACGATAAAGGATACCACAAAGCCTATTACCAATACCTGCAAATCACCTGCAGAAAGATACTGAAGGTTTTTAAGCAGATCATAAATGCAGGCCACAAACATCAGCGGTACAGCAATCACAAAGGTATAATTTGCTGCAGCACTGCGAGTAAGGCCCACCAAGAGGCCACCGGCAATAGTACTGCCGCTGCGGGAAAAACCAGGCCACAGGGAAAGAAATTGATAAATGCCAACCCATACTGCCTGACGGATAGAAATTTTATCAACATCATCAACCAGTTCAGCCTCACGGCCTTTAGTTCTATATTCCGCAAACATCAGCAACAAACCGCCCAAGAAAAGGCCTATTGCTACCGTAAAAGGAGAAAACAGATACTCCTTGATATAGTGATACAGGAAGAAGGCTACCAGCATAACCGGTACGATACCGGCAGCAACATGCCAGACAGAAAGTCCCTTGTTGATATCCCAGCCATCCTTAGTAAAAAATCTGGCAAAGCGCTCTTTGTAAATAAAAACAACAGATAGAATAGCACCCAGCTGTACAAAGACATCAAAAACATCTGCCAGCTGGCCTTCAAAGCCCAACACGTGACCGACAATAATCATATGACCGGTAGAAGAAACCGGCAAAAATTCCGTCAGACCTTCGACAATACCCACAATAACAGCAATTAAATTTAAGTCCATGATTTACTCCCTTTCGCAAACACTAAGCCTTTTTATTATACTCTGAATCGTGCTTAACTGCAATTAAATCTCACTATTTTTTAAAATTTTTCACACTTCTTAAAGCTTCCTGATAAAAAACAGAGGACGGTGTTGCCACCATCCTCTGTAATATATAATTCTTATCTTAATCTGGGGTTAAATCTATTAATCAAGTTTAAATTAATCGCCAAAGCACAATCCAAGCTGGCGTCCTGTGCGAATGATTTCGCTGTCTACAGGAACCTGACGCGGTTTGGATGCTGCCTTTTGAATAAAGACGGTAACAATCTGATCATGATATAAGGATACCATAACATTATATTCACGTCTCAGGCAAGCCTCTGCTGCTGCCACGCCATAACGCGTCGACAGCACACGGTCAAACGCTGTAGGCGAACCACCACGCTGCAAATAACCTAATACAGTGCAACGTGATTCGATGCCTGTCTGCTCTTCAATGGCCTGCGCCACCTTTTCGCCTGCACCGCCAAGGCGGATAGGTTCAAAGCTGCCCTCGACCATACGGGCAATCGACATCTCGCCACCCTCGGGACGTGCGCCTTCGGCAACAACTACAATACTAAAATTCTTTCCGGCAGCCTTGCGTGCCTGAATCTTAGCAATCACCGGCTCCAGCTTGTAAGGAATTTCCGGTAGCAAAATAACGTCCGCACCGCCGGCAATACCACTGTGCAAAGCAATCCAGCCGGCATAACGGCCCATAACCTCCAACACCATAACACGGTGATGTGATTCGGCTGTAGTATGCAGTCTGTCAAGCGCTTCGGTAGCCATAGCCATAGCAGTATCAAAGCCGAATGTCCGCTCTGTGCAGGGCAAATCATTATCAATGGTCTTGGGTACGCCAACAACCTTAATATCACATTCACGCGCCAGCTCGGCACCAATATTCAGGCTACCGTCACCGCCGATAACAACCAAGGCTTCTATATCGTATTTACGCAGGTTTTCAATAACCTTTTCGCGCATATCCTTATATACAAGCTCACCATTTTCTTCAACAGCAAAATGGAAGGGATTATCACGGTTCGTGGTTCCTAAAATTGTTCCGCCGCGCGGTAAAATACCCGATACTGCAGCATAATCCATCAATTTCAGATTATCGTTTATCAGGCCGTTAAAGCCATTGAGTACGCCATAAACCTCACAATCGTTCTGCAGGAAGGTTTTTACAACCGCACGGATTACAGCGTTTAATCCCGGGCAGTCACCTCCGCCGGTCAAAACAGCAAAGCGACGTTTTTTCTGCTCCATATCAAGCCTCCGCTTATTAACTATTAACCTTCTACGTTCCAGATCTTAAAGCCATCGGGGCTGATACGGATAGCTTCGGTACCGTCAAATTTGTCATAGCACAGGTTACCGTTATCAATGTATCCGGGCCATGCGGTTACGATGGTAAACTTTTTACTCAGCTTACGCATCAGGCTATCGGTATTGATGTGGAATACAGGTACAAACAAGGTCTGCAGTCTGTCAAGAATGATAACATCTGCATTGTAGCTTGCCAGAATATCAGCAAACATATCAGGAGCATACAAGCCTCTGTCAGCAGCCGGAATTGCCAGGAATTCCTCACTGATCAGCATGCGGCAGTCAACGTAGGTCCATTTTTGAGATTCTGCAGCTTCACGTAAAACTTTGCTCTTGCCACTGCCCGGTTTACCGGTAACAATAACAACATTTCCTTTGTCGGCCTGAGCCTCTGCTACAACCTTCACTAATTCTTCAACTTGATTCATTTGAAAAACCTCCTCTAACACCGAAGTGTCAATTTTTCTTTACTGACTTGTTAATATATCTATTCGCTATACTTGTCAAAAATCCTCTTAATAAAAAAACACCATTCTGAAAATTTCAAAATGATGTAGATTTTTGTTACAGTTTTATCAATTATCCGCTTTTTCAGGAATTTTTATTCTTGAAACGCTCATACGGATCAATAGCCAGCAGTCCGCTGTAAACTGTACGCAGATCAGTAATATCTCCTTTGCTGATGATATATTTTTCAAGTTTACGCTTTACACGCTGCAGCGCATTATCTATAGATTTGATATGACGCCCCAGCTCAGCAGCAATTTCCTGATAGGATTTGCCATCAAGATAGCTCATCAGAACCTTCCATTCCAGGTCACTGAGAATATCATTCATCTTGCTTTCAATATCGCTGAATTCCTCACGGCTGATAATCATATCCTCCGGATTAGCAACCTTCACACCGCTGATGACATCAAGCAGCGTGCGGTCACTGTCCTCCTCATAAATTGGCTTATTAAGCGATACATAGGAGTTGAGAGGGATATGCTTCTGTCTGGTAGCAGTCTTTATCGCCGTAATAATCTGCCTTGTTACGCACAGCTCGGCAAACGCACGGAACGATGCCTGCTTATCGGCACGGAAATCACGGATAGCCTTATAAAGACCGATCATGCCTTCCTGAATAATATCTTCACGCTCGGCACCTATTAAAAAATAGCTGCGAGCCTTGGCTCTGACGAAGTTTCTGTATTTATGCAGCAGATATTCCTGTGCTAAAACATTATCATGCTGTTGTGATTCTAAAACGATTTCCTCATCAGTCATTTTTGCAAAAGCGTCATTGGGATCGTTTTGCATTACAGTATCTGTAGCCATCAATAGCATATCCTCCGTCTGTTTATCTATCTGCCACTGTCTTGCAAAACAGTTATTGCAAATATCTTCATAATAAAAGCATCAGTGTTTTTATTATATCCTGCCTGGTGTTTTCCGTCAACTTTTCTCCCGACGCAATTTTTCCAAATGCGCCAGCACATGTCCGCTCACTCTGCCACCAAGCTCATTGCGGTTTAAAGCACGTCTGGGGACATGCAGACGCTCGGCAATTTCCTTTTTAGTCTTATAATACTGCTCGCGGAATTCCCTAGAAGAAATGCGGTACGCACCTGCTCCCAAAATGTTAATCTGCTCCGCGTAGTCACTGGTTACAACGAAAACCTTTGCCTGTACACGTCTAAGCTCGTAGGCTCTGCGTTCAATCCAGGAATCTGCTGTTTCACCTTCATTAGTAAACACAACATCAATGCCATGAATCTTTTCTGAAGCAGCAGCGCCTGCCACCTCCTGAGCATCAAAAACTACGACAGCACGATACCCCTTAAAGGCAGCATATTCTGCCACACCCGCTACCAGCAGCTCGCGTGCATGCTCCAGGTTTTCCTGGCGGAGCTGGGCAAAATCCTTCCAGGCGTTAATTACATTATACCCATCAATTATCAGATATTCGCCCATGCCTTCACCTCTTTAGAATTGATGTCGTTGACGTACTACCTCGTACATCAGGACAGCTCCCGCAGCCGATGCGTTCAAAGAATTAACTCCGCCATTCATCGGAATGCTGACAACATCATCACATTTTTGTTTAACCAGTCGGCCTAAGCCTCTGCCTTCAGCGCCAATTACCAGCACAATCGGACCGGTCATATTGGCAGCATAAAAATCAACGCCATCCATATCAGCGCCTACAACCCAGCAGCCGCGCTGCTTAAGCTCTTCGATAGTCTGAGCGATATTGCCGATTTGCACAACAGGTACATATTCAACCGCACCTGCGGAAATCTTGGCAACAACGGCGTTCAGCGGACAGCTGCGGCGACGCGGCATCAGCACACCATGTACACCTGCAGCGTCAGCACTGCGGATAAGCGCGCCCACGTTCTGCGGATCCTGCAGCTCATCCAAAAGCAAAATAAACGGCTCTTCATTTTTTTCTGCCGCACGGGCAAAAACATCATCCAAAGTACGGAATGCAATCGGTGCCGCCAAAGCAGCTACACCCTGATGACGCAGGCCTTTAGCAAGCTTATCCAGCTTTTCGGCCTTTACGGTTTCTACCGGCACACCCTTTTGCTTTGCCAAAGCAATGATTTCGCCCAGGCTGCCGCCATGAGCGCCTTCCTGCAAAAGTATTTTGTTTATTGAACGCTGACTGCGCAAGGCTTCACTAACCGCATTACGTCCAGCTATTAAATCATTATTCTGCTCAGCCATAGTTTCTCCTTACTGCTTTTGCTCTGCCTTGGCTTTTGCCGCCAAAATTGCCTGCAGACGTCCGCAGGACATAGCGCCCTCGTGACAAACGCCCTCAGATACACAGGTCGGACCTGCATTTTCAAAAATAACCGGTGCTACAGCCTGACATTGGCGCAGCATCTCATTAGCCAGCGCACGTATTTCCCATTGTGCACGGGTGCAGCAGCGCAGGCTGAAGAAATTCAGCAAGGAGCGTGCATTAAACGTGCAGACAATCTTCGTTTCTGTTGCGTTAGGCAGAATATAACGGGCATCCTCAGCCGGAATATCCAGTGCGATAAACTCGTCATACATTGCCTGAATCTCAGTCATCAGCTTATCAAATTTAGCCTTAGCCTCAGGCTTAGAAGCAATGGAAGCAGGCACGATAGTTTCGAAATCATGCTCCTTAACATAGCGCTGAGATTGCTGGGAATAAGAAGCAATGCGGTGGCGCACCAGCTGATGTGTCAAAACGCGGGATACACCTTCAATAGCAAAGGTAAAGGTAACATGCTCCAAGGTGGACAAGTGCCCCATACTTAGCAGCTTGCGTACCAGATTTGCTGCCTGCTCATCACTGATTTTTTCTTCCAGCTGAGCGGCACCGATTGGTGAATAGCACAGACGCGCGCTCATAGCCACAGTACGCTCCGGCTCCGGCGTATGACGTACTAATTTTACCATCATATTTATCATCTCCTCTCTTTTCAACGGACAAATAGAGGGGTATTATTTTTTGTGATTTTCCTGCATATATTTGCTGATAATATCAAATGAAAGATCCATAACCTCTTGCAGGCGCTCCTCGCGTTCTTCAAGGAACAACCAGCCCAAAAGTGCTTCAAAAGCTGTTGCCATACGGTATTCATGCACTGAGGCACTTTTCGGCACCATCGACTTGGCATTACGGCCGCGGCGGAAAATAACGCTTTCCTCCTCGCTCAGGCCAGCCTCCAGCTGCTGCATTGCCTGACATTGGCACACTGCAGAAACCATCTTGGAACCGATGTCATGTACAATGCGTACATGCTTGGAAGTCGGCAAAAGGCGCAGACGGACATACATAGAAAAAACTACGTCGCCGATATACGCCAACAGAATCGGATTTATTTCCTTAGTTGCAGGAAAAGGAGCACCGGC
>ULPP01060160.1_pt1 | contig 39244 bp, 36 predicted proteins | sample 1953531 | NCBI WGS metagenome assembly ULPP01 (sample SAMEA4835630, study PRJEB28245) | human gut metagenome | biome: gut microbiome; material: fecal sample | place: Denmark | collected 2008
ATTTAAGCCATTTTATTTTTCATGCGTAACTACTACATCATGGACATGAATTTAGCTTTGTGCTTCTCCAATATTTGTCATTTTAAAACCCTCTCCATGCACTTCATGCGATTCGACAACCACAAAGAAAGATTCTGGATCCTCTTCTTGTACCGCCTTTCGAACTTGATACATTTCTTTACTATTACATGCACACATTACCACTTGCATATCATCTTGTTTATATCCACCTTGTGCATTTAAAATCGTACTTCCCCTTTGACTTGTTTCATCAATCACCTGACAAATTCTTTTTCCATGTTTTGTGACAATAAAAGCAACTTTACCTGAATTTAAGCCATAAATCATTTTATCGACTACAACCGCAAATAATAAATTTACAATCATACCATAAATCATTCCATCTACATCTTTAAATAGAATACCACCCACTAGAATAATTCCAACATCTGATAAAAAGGCAATATTTCCTAAAGACAAATGCGGTCTCAATGCCTTTACAGCCATGATGATAAAATCAGATCCTCCTGTAGATGAATTTCTTGTATAAATCATCGCGTAGCCAATTCCACCAAAAACTCCCGTACATAGGGCAGCTAATAATCGATCTCCTTGGTAAACTGGAAATAATGGTGCCACATAGTCGATAATCAATGAAGATACAATCATACAGCGAATGGAACTGATAAAAAACTTCTTTCCTAATAATTTGTAACAAAGTATCGCAACAGGTATATTCAATAGAATGGTTGAAAAACCAATGGGAATATGAAAGAGTCGATAAAAGATAATTGAAATTCCCGAAAATCCTGTCATAGGAAACTTAGCTTGTACGGCAAAATTATAAATTCCAATCGCAACAAAGATACTGCCAACTAATTCCCACATCATTTGTACCAATAATTCTTTTGTCTTATTCATAAATACCCCCAAAAAAGAAGCGCCTAAGACCAAATCTTACAGTGAAATCACTGCACCTACGATTTGATCCTAGACGCTTTAACCACTCATCCGGTGAAGAGTGAACGTTATTTTTAATATACCAATCTATTGTATGGAACATGATCATTTAAGTCAAGAAGAATCAGCTAATTCGCCATTTGTGGTATGTTCAATCTATACTAGAAATAGTAAGATTTTAGATGAAAGGAGGCTAATTATGGACACTAAAAAGATAGGAGCCTTTATCGCAATGAATCGCAAGAAAAAAGGATATACACAAGAGCAGTTAGCTGAAAAATTAGGTGTGACAAATAAAACCATTTCGCGATGGGAAAATGGGCATTACATGCCAGACTTATCTTTACTTGAACCTTTGAGTAAAGAATTAGATATCACATTAAATGAACTTTTAGCTGGAGAAGAAATCGTTAAAGAAGAGGCTATGGAGTATTCTGAACAAAACCTAATCCAAACCATTGATTATACAGACAAGAAAATCAAGAATGAGCATAAGAAAATATCATTATTCATTATTGGTATAGGTATTTTCACATCCCTTTGTGCATTTACTGTTTTCCCTTCTGAAAGCAGCTGGGGCAGCATCTATTCTATGATTGGATTGTTTTTATTTGTAGTTGGAATATTTAGAGAAGTAAAGATCACTTCCCTACTTAAGAAAGGATTGATTTCAACAATTTTATTCATTTTACTTTTAGGCATTTTCTTTATTTTCGACTATGCCAGTGTAAGCCAATTTAAACAACCACCCATCTATCGACTGACTACAACTACTGTATTTAGTGATGATGACAATAAAATGATTGAATACCAAAATCCATTCTACAATGTATTTCGCATCAATGCCGATACACCCAATGAATATTACTTAATTGACAACAAGAAACAATATACCATTGATACCGTTCCAACAAGTCCTTTTAATGTGGATAAAAGTTCATTTGAACAACTAAAAAAATATAAAAGTAAATATATTGGAGACAACAGTAATACTTCCCATTTACTAAATGCTTTACCCCTATCGGAATATGGCTATGTATTTGAAATTGATTCTGAAAACTATGGACTTACAATAAACTATAATTGTACAGATTGGTACAACAATGAAAACTTATATATACATAAAGCTCTAGTGTACAATTCTGTATCTCTATTCAAATTGATTGATAATCTTGAATACCTCACATTTAATTTTAGTAGAAATAGCTATACGATTACACGAGAACATTGTCCACTCAACAAGAATATTGAACAAAAAATCAATGATAATGAATTTGTATCCGATAGGATGAAATTATTTGAAACAAATTAAAAAAAACGCAAACGCGTTTTTTATTTACTATGAATAATTTCTTCAGCACGATCTAGTGCAGCACTAATACTAGGCTGGAAGTTAACTTTACCAACAAGCTCAATAAAACCTGCCTTTTCCATGACTTTCATTGGTTGATCATTCACATGTGAGAACACAATCGTGATTCCTTTGGACTTGCAAACCTGAACTAAATCCTTTAATGCGTTTAGTGCCGTACTATCTAATGCAGGAACACTGCGCATACGAAGAACTAGACATGTTGTAAAATCTTTGACGGCAATTTTTTCAATTACACTAGCTGCCCCAAAGAATAAAGGTCCTGAAATCTCATAGACACGAATTTGAAGGGGAAGCTTTTGAAGATGTTCATCAACATCGGGTGTATCCTCATCTACATATGTCCAGCCATTGACTTTTGTTTCTTCACTCATACGTTTAATGAATAATAAACAAGCAAGTACCATTCCTACTTCAATGGCTACAACCAAATCAAAGATGACAGTTAGCACAAATGAAGTGACTAAAACAATAACATCACTCTTAGGTGCTGTTTTAACTAAGTTCACAAAGGTACGCCATTGGCACATATTGTATGCGACAATAAATAAAATAGCTGCAATGGTAGGCATCGGAATCATTCCGGCATATGGCATCAAAACAACTAATACAATGACCAATGTGATAGAGTGCACCATACCAGCAATTGGTGTTCTTCCACCATTTTTAATATTGGCAGCCGTTCTTGCGATAGCACCTGTTGCAGGAATTCCTCCAAATAAAGCGGATGCGATATTTCCAGCACCCTGCGCAACAAGTTCCATATCCGAGCGATGTTTACCGTTAATCATGCCATCGGCAACAACACAAGAAAGTAATGATTCAATGGCAGCCAACACGGCTATGGTTAGTGCATTAGGCAGTGCATTTTGAATGATATTTAATGATAAACTTGGAAAACGCAAAGATGGTAATGCATTACTGATTGTATAAAGATTTCCAATTGTATTTACCTTTAAAGGCAAGAATTGAACCATCAAAATTCCTGCAATAACGGCTAAAAGTGAGCCTGGAATTCTTTTAAAGATATATGGAGCAATAATCAAGATAGCTAAAGATACTCCACCTACTATGACGGCATCCATATTGATTGTAGAAAAATTGTTAATCACAGCTTCAAATTTTTCAACCGTCTCAATAGGCTTTACTCCATTTGGATAGGTTAATCCAAAGAAATCTTTTAATTGTCCAATCACAATCGTAACGGCAATACCCGAAGTAAAACCTGTCGTAATGGTAAATGGAATAAACTTGATTAGACTTCCAAAATGACAAAGTCCCATCAAAATCAAAAAGATACCCGCAAGAATCGTGGCAACAATAAGTCCATCCATTCCATCATGGGCTACAATTCCAGCAACAATCGTCGCAAATGCAGCGGTCGGTCCTGCAATTTGTACACTGCTTCCGCCTAGTGCTGAAATGACAAAGCCTGCCACAATTGCAGTAAATATACCGGCTTCCGGTCCCACACCTGAAGCAAGTGCCAAGGCGATTGATAATGGTAATGCGATAATAGCGACAATAATTCCAGCTGTCACATCTTTGACAAACTGAGACTTATCATAGCTTTTCAGCGATGAAAGTAACATCGGTTTTAGTGAATTCATTTGTTAATATCCCTCTCTTTTTAACAACCTTTAAAGTATACCATAATTTAAGGATTTTTAAGGATATTTCTATAATACTATTTGATATACTGAATATATAACGATAATAAATCAGGAGAACACTATGAACAAAAAGACTAAAATTATAATTTTAATCTCATTATGTATTTTAATTGCCATTATAGGCATCTATTTCTTATTTCCAAAAGGAAGCAACACCCAAAACATCTATGTTCAAAAAGTATCTACAATCATTGGTTCTTCTAATACGGAAAACCGATATTCAGGTGTAGTAGAATCCTCAGAAACTGTAGATATCAATTCTGATGGAAATAAATCCATTACTGAAATGTATGTTGAAGCTGGTCAAAAAGTAAGAAAAGGCGATAAATTATTTTCTTATGATACGACTGAAGCATCCAATTCCATCGCCCAAAAGAAATTGGATATTGAAGCACAGAACAATGAAATCGCTGCTCAAAATAATACAATTGAAGATTATAAGGCTGAACTTAATAAAGGTGCAGATAAAGTTGAGATTCAAGCTCGAATCAACGATGCTAGTTTCGCGATTCGCCAGGCTCAAAATACAATCAAGGCCACACAGACTGAAATTGATCAGTTGAACAAACAAATCGAAAATTCGACCGTTCTTTCGACAATTGATGGAATTATTAAAGAAGTCAATAGAGATGGTGGAACGGGTGAAAATGGAAACCAAAAGCCATTGGTGTCAATTACACAAACTTCTGATTTTAGAGTAAAAGGCTCTATTAGTGAAATGGGATCTATTTCTGAAGGAACAAATGTTATTGTAAGAAGTCGTATAAATGAAGATCAAATTTATAAAGGTACAGTTACCAAAGTGGAAACAGACCCTCAATCCAATTCTAACAATAACGTTTATGGAAATGATTCAAATGAATCTGCATCCAAATATCCTTTCTATGTCACTTTAGACAATAATAAAGGCTTAAAACTTGGACAACACGTCTATATTGAAGTGGATAATGGACAATCCACAAAGAAAAAAGGAATTTGGTTAGATGCGAGTTTTATTGTTTCGGATGACAATGGAAATTCATATGTATGGGTTTCTGAAAAAGGTAAATTAAAGAAAAGAAAAGTGGAACTTGATAAAACCGATGAAGAAACATCTACCACAAAAATCAAGTCAGGACTAAGCGAGGATGACTATATCGCATGGGCTGATGATACATATAAGGAAGGTATGAAGACAACGACGGAATATCAAACGGAAACGGATGGTGATGCGAATGCTTCTTAACCTTAAAAACATTTATAAAAATTATGGAAAAGAACCATTGATCGTTCCAGTTTTAAAAGATGTGAGTCTTGAAGTTGTACAAGGTGACTATGTTGCGATTATGGGACCAAGTGGTTCTGGTAAAACAACACTTATGAATATCATTGGATGTTTAGATCGAGCAAGTACGGGTACATACCTATTTGAAGATGAAGATATTTCTGAAATGAATGATGATGCATTAAGTGATTTAAGATTAAATAAAATCGGTTTTGTCTTTCAAAACTTCAATCTTCTAAGTTCGGAAACCGCTCAAGAAAATGTAGCTTTACCCTTAATTTATGCAGGAATCCATAAAGAAGAAAGAAATCATAGGGCTGATGTTGCCTTAAGTAAAGTTGGTTTACAAGATCGTACAACTTTTAAACCAAGCCAATTGTCCGGTGGACAAAAACAACGTGTTGCGATTGCCCGCGCCCTTATCAATCATCCTAGAATTCTACTTGCGGATGAGCCTACAGGAGCACTTGATCAGGCGAGTGGTAAACAAGTTATGGAATTGTTTAAAGCTTTAAATGATGAAGGTGTGACAATCATTATGATTACGCATGATGCAAGTGTGGCAAGTCATGCCAAAAAAATTCTTCATATCATTGATGGAGAAATCATTGAAAATAAACAAGGAGGTGCAGCATGAAGCCTTCTATAAAAAAAGGAATTATTATTACTTCTGTATGTGCATTTACTTTAGTTGGAATTAAGTTTTACTTAAACTCATCTAATACGGTTGAGGTTCATTCTGTATCTAGCTTAAATACCGGCTATTGGGATAATCCAGCTACTTCAACAGGTCTTGTATCTAATAGTGATACGCAATCCGTACTATATGATTCTTCTAAAACAATCACACAAGTCTTTGTCAAAGAAGGGCAACAAGTAAGTGTAGGCGATCCATTGTTATCTTATGACTTAACTACACTTCAAAGTGCAGTGGATACAAGTCAATTGGAAGTGGAAAAAGCACAAAATGCGATTACACTTGCCAATCACGAATTAAAAAAATTATTAAATACAACACCGGTTCCAGATGTTGTTGAAAAACCAGAAATTCAAGATCCTACTCCAGCACCATTGCCTAGTGTTCCTACAAAAAATGAAAATGGCTTATATCCATATATTCTTTCTTTATCCCAAGCCGAAAAGAATTTTACAGACTATAAGATTTATTATACAAATACAGAAAGTGAAGCCCCTGAAAAAGGACCTAAAGAAGATGTAAATGCATGGAAAGAAGAAAGAATTAAAAAAACATCGGATCATACATGTTGGTATTGGATTGAATATACATATACAGACGGTTCAAACAATGCGTATGATTCAAAGGATGTTGTAGAGTATTATAGTGACAAACAAAAGGTTCCTTATGAAGACATTTCTACAGTTGGAACCAAAAAGAATCCTTATGTGTTTAAGTTAAGTGAAGACCAGGGATTTGTGTATGGAAAACTATTTTTAGACAACAAGAATCTAAATGCATATTTTTGCTTTGATGCATATACAAATGATGGTGACCTTAGTTCTTCATGGCTTGTTCGCTGTGACAAGTTTGCCACTAAACAATCTATGAATGAAGGTGATATGTATTCAGTGATTGCACATACGAAAGAAGAACAAAAGTATATAGAGACCGAACAAAATCAAAGTCCAGATAATACATCAGGTTATACAGAAATAGAACTTGCGAAAGCCATTCGTGATAAGAAGCAGGAATTGAAGACGTTAGATTTAGATTTAAGAAAGGCAAAGCTTTCCTTAAGTGAAAATAAAGCTTTATTAAATGACGGCATTGTTCGTGCAAAGCGCAGTGGTATTGTGCGTAATATAAAAGATCTATCAAATCCTATTCAAGATGGCAGTGCCTTTTTAGAAGTGGCAACCGGCCAAGGAACTTATATTAAAGGAAACATTAGTGAATTGATGTTAAACCAAGTTAAGGTTGGCGATACCATTTCAGCTTATTGCTGGACAAGTGGAGAAACATTTGATGCCAAAATCCAAAGTATTGATACAGTTCCTTCTTCAAATAGTAACTATAATGGTTCAGGTAATCCAAATGTGAGTTATTATGGTTTTGAAGCAATCGCCAAAGATGCCTCAAATGTTGCGGTCGGTGAATATTTAGAATTAACCTTCCATTCAAATACAGATAAAACGAGTTCGATTTGGCTTTCAAAAGCTTATGTCAAACAAGAAGGAAATAAATATTATGTTCTTAAAGAAAATCATGGAAGATTGAAGAAGCAATATGTAACGGTTGGAAAGATTGTCTGGGGGGATACAGTCGAAATTAAAGAAGGTCTTACAGACACGGATTCTATTGCGTTTGCGTATAGTAAAAATGCCAAAGAAGGCGTTAAGACAAAGAATATGTCGGAGGATGCATCATGATTGAAAATATAAGATTATCCTTTCGAGGCATTTTTGCCCATAAAATGCGATTCTTCTTAACAATGCTTGGAATCATCATTGGCATTGCCTCCATTATTGCGATTGTTTCTACAATTAAGGGAACAAATGATCAAATTGAAAAGAATCTAATTGGTTCCGGAAATAACACGGTAAAAGTAGCTTTATATCAAGAAGATTTGGAATATTCTTTCGATGCAGGCATTCCAAATGGTGTACCTACCGTTTCAAAAGATACACTTGAATCTTTAAAAAATATCGAGCATGTCCAAGGTGCTACGCTTTATCGTTCAAGACAAAGTTATCAAGCTATATTTCGTAATAACACTTCTTTAGATGGTGGATACATCATGGGTGTGAATCAAGACTACTTCTCAATTGCTGGACTCACCATCAAACAAGGAAGAGGCATTACAGAAGATGACAACAAGAAATTTAGGCAAGTTGCCGTATTAGATGAAACAAGCGCAAAACTTTTATTTGGTGAAGAAAATCCGATTGGTAAAACGATTGAGATTTCTTCAACACCATTCACAATCGTTGGTGTTTGTGCAGATAAAGAAACTTTTGAGCCTACAATGGAAAGCATTGATGATTATCATACATATAATCAGTCTACAGGTTCTAAAGTCTATGTTCCAAGTGAATCTTGGCCAATCTTTTATCAGTTTGATGAACCGCAAAATGCATTACTAAAGGTGGATGCCACTTCGAATATGACTCGTGTTGGAAAAGAAGCAGCTACTATCTTAAATACAAATGTTTCTTCTTCCAGTGTTCAATATAAAGCACAAGATTTATTAAAGCAGGCTAAAGATATTCAAAATCTTTCTAAATCTACAAATGCGATGTTGATCTGGATCGCCGGTATTTCCTTACTTGTAGGTGGTATTGGTGTTATGAACATCATGTTAGTAACAGTAACTGAAAGAACGAAAGAAATTGGTCTTAAAAAAGCTATTGGTGCTAGAAAAAAAGCCATTCTATTCCAATTCTTGACTGAAGCTGTCGTACTTACTTCGATTGGAGGTATTGTAGGTGTATTAACGGGAATTGGCTTAGCTAAATTAATATCAATATTCAATGGTACTCCTGTATCCATTAGTATTCCAGCCATGTTGTTATCCGTATTATTCTCTATGGCAATCGGTATAATTTTTGGATTGTTACCTAGCTATAAGGCTGCAAATCTAGATCCAATTGAAGCTTTAAGGCATGAATAAAAGCTGTAACCTATGTTGCAGTTTTTTTATTTGAATTCCATCACTGCATATGTATAATAAATGGTTCCACATTCTGTTTGAAATGTATATACATCATATTTTCCACTAAACCATCCTTCCGTAAACATTCTTTCATTAAGTTCAGCTTGTGCAGCCGCATTCACTTCACCCCAAGATGTATATCCACCATATGGAATGGTATCATCACATGCCGGAACTTGTGGTTGTGGTTGTTCAACAACTGGTTCACTGCTTGGTGTATTATCAACGGGTTGAGTATCATAAACAATATTTTCACTTTCCGTTTGTGGTTGTGGTTGTTCTATATATTCTGTCACTTCATTATTTTCAGTTCTTGTTGATAAGTTGTTATCTTCAACTTTTTCATCCTGAACTTTTGGATTCTCATTGATGTCATTTACTTCATTTTCTGCAACATTATTACTAGCACATCCTACTAAAATCATTGTGAACATTAATAATTTAATCATCAAGCTTTTATTTAACATATAGTAACACCTACTTTCCTTCTTGTAGCAACCCTTCAATTTGTTCATTAAAAGATTCAACAAATTCTCTAAAATATTCAGGATCATTCATGGCATCCTTTTTAATGTCTGCCAATTCCTTGTCTGAAATCTCTAAATAATGGTCTATCATTAACATTTCATCTTCTACCCAATCGGCATATGTCGCATAATTTTCTTCTTTTATAGAGGATGGTTTTTCATAATTAATTTCTTTATTGGCACATCCTGTAAAACAAAGTAACACAAACATCAAACCTAATACTTTTTTCATTTTCTATTCCTTCTTTCTAATACATTTGATAAATATGATTCATAAAATTATAAATGTCCATATTGATCCACATCAATTCTTTTGGATTATTCACATACATAGCGCCTGCCTCCGCAAAAAATTCATCCGAACCAGAAGCACCGTACTCTCCTAAACAAGACGCGTAATTTTGATACAAATATTGCCATTCTGAACTATCTGAAATACCATGTACGACATATCCATTTCCAGAAGCATAATCGAATAGATGTGTTAGTTCATGAGTGACTGCACTTTTTTGATCTTTATATATATTTGGATCCACCTGCAAAGTAATAGAATCATCGCAATAAGATGCATACGCATATACTGTGCCTAGTTCATCCGAGTATGTCATTCCTTCAGATGTAACAATACTTTCAAAATTTGTCGGATTACAAATATGAATGATTTGACAATTATTTAATAAAAACTGTGGTTGCGTTCTAATATATTGATCCACATACTTTTGTACATCGCCCACCTTTAGACTATTCCCTGGAATAATATGAATGGTTGGTAATCCTTCATAATATAAATATTCTTCTTCAACAATTTGGTTATAAGCCTCTTCTTGTTGTCTTAACACCTCATTATATTGTTTTTTAGCCAAAACATAATCCGAATAGGTTGGATTTAATACAATCGTTAAAGCTAATACAATAGCACTTAAGAAACCAAGCTTCGCAAATTTATTGGTCTTCACCTTCTTTTGATTCACATAATTTCTACATTCTAATAATTGTTGGTACGTAAAATCATTAAAATGAATTTCATACGCAACTCTTCTTTCCTCCTCACTCAATCCATCAATTCTTGCTGCTTCTTCATCACTTAATTGATTACGAATATATTCAAATCTATATGAATCTAAATCATCCTCTTTGCGATAGAGCAAAACATAGACAAATAGTGCAATTAGAATGGCGACTGTAAAACACAACTCAAAACTAAACGCATTGATCAACACTTGATCTAGTACACTTGGATTTGGCTTAACCAACATATCTTGATATCCATACATCAATGAAAATACAACCACAAATACAATCATCGAAAACATCATTTTATTTTTACTCATAATCAATTTATCCTTCTACTTAACAATAATTTAAAAGTTCTTTCTTATAATCGAACTTACGCTTTCCCTTTCGCGTATACTTCTTCTTATTCTTGTAAATATTTCCACCCTGAATACACGCATCCAAATGCATAAAATTAGGAATTCTTAATCCTCGTACTTCATATCTATAAACATGTTTTTTCATTTTCTTTTCCTCCTGTTTGTTTACACTCTTACTATACTATCCATATTGTTCTTTCATAATGGTTTTAGTTCATAATTACATGTACACTTTTTAAGCTTTATTAACCAATTAATCAAATTTATACAAATTATTTTTAAACACTATTTATAGACTGTATACAAAAAAAGATGATAACTCAATTTGAATTATCATCTAACCTTTAAGCAGTAGATTAACTATTTGTATTTAACAATTCCTTCGCATCTCTCATTAATTTATCTAACACTTCAATATATAATTCAATCCATCTTCTTAAATCGTCTTTTGACAACCTGATTGATTCTTCAGCATTAGCATGAGATACTTTATTTCTATACATCTTTAATCCTCTATGTATAAATAACAACTTATAAAATTCATCTACATAATCACTATTATTTCGTAATCTCTCAACAAGAGGTATATCAAATCTTTCATAACGCATATTTCCTGCTCTGATTCCATTTTGACAATCTCTATAATCAGAATATTCACACTTTAAATAATATTTTTTAGGATCAATAGATCTATTTCTATGATTATATATCCTTCGTAAAATTTCATTTTCTATCTCATTTTTGCTTTTTCCTTGTTCTGCTAAATCATTATCCATTCTACAAAAAAATTCTGTATATTCTTTAAAATATGACATTGGTTGTCCTGGGTGCATTTCACATTCTTCGCCATTACATTTCATTATTCTTGCTCGATTACTACCATACTCGAATAATGATAAATTAACCCAATCATCAAAAGCATCTTTATAATCTTCTATACATTCCGGATAAGAAACAATCCCCTCACTAATAAGAAATTCTATCATTACACTTTCAATTAACGTTAGTGTCTGTTGCAACAAATCCTTATCCAAGCACCATTTTAATTGTGCTGGAAGATAGTTCTTTTCTATCCCTAAAAGATCATATTGACTCTGTTCCCCATTTTTATTCTCAATTTTATCAATATAAGCAACATAATTGTTACTAATTAATTGTTTTACTATTCCAAAATTCTTTTTATATGAAACACCATTAACTTTACCTGCTAGTTCTGAAAGTCTGTCAGAAAATAGTCCAGCTTGATTCAATGAAATACCATCTGAAAACATGTTGATTGCATCCACTAAAGCTTGATTCTTTTCATGCAATTCACTATCATCGGATTCTTTTTCCATTTCTTCTTCAACATATTTTATTAATCCATTTGAACGACCAAAAGACAGGAATTCATGCATACCTCCGACAAAATCATAAATAGTATATTCATTTTTAACGGATACGACTTCATATCCAGTTTTAACATCCTTTTGTTTCACTGAATACATGTCCACTAAATTAACATTATACATATTCTTCATTAACATTAAAACAGAATCCACTACGGTAAAAGAATCTCGTAATCCACCATGAATATCCACATAAAGATTAATTGTTGAATCTTTAGTTAGTTCAATCAATTGATTGGTGAAATCATATAAAGCTTGACTTACTTCTACTTTATCTTTCACCTTTTCCAAGGATATATTGATTATATTTTCGGTATCAACAAGTGATGCACATCTTTCTTTAAAATATTCAAAAGCCGTATATTCTTTATATTCATTAGAATAATAGATATTCTTACTTTCATCATTGCTCACAAATACCTTTTTATTTTCAGTTTGCCACGAATTCAAAACATAAATATAATCTATTTTTTTATCCTCTTTACTTAATACTTCAGCCAACATTTTCGGAACAGGTTCCAATTGACTTAAATAATTTCCATCAACTGATGAATTTTTTTCAAAGTACCTTGTAACTCCCTTTTTACCAGGTAATGTACTCATCGCCAACAATAAAACATTCTTTTCATTTGGATTACTCTTAATATCTTTTACCAATTCCTGTAATTTATTCTCTTTTTCTTGTACCTTTAAAAAGTCTGGGTGCATTATAGGATCTAATTTTTCTTCAACTTGTTTTTCAACTTCTTTGACATTAATGCTACCTGTTTTTGTCGTAACACGATTTCTTGAATCTACAATTTCTACTTTGTAGTTTAACTCACCACCATGCTCAAGTGGATCTGTAATAAATTCTTCCCCAAAATAAGTCTTGCCTTCTAGAGATGTTTGAATGGATTTAATGGTTGCACCACAAGATCCATTCACATGAATTTTGAATTTTAATCGATCTTCATTTGGCTTAAATTCATCTAATTTTGAACCGTCTTCCTTTGCGACTTCAACCAATTCAATCACTGATTTATAAGTTTCTGGAATAACAATACGAATATTTGAAATAGTATCCGAGCCAATAAATTCTCCATTATAATATGTATCTAATCTAAAGGATACCAATCCTTCTGTTTGAGTTGATAAGTCATTCGCAAAACTTAATGGAATTGTATATGCATATTCAAAAGAAGTTTTTCCACTATCAAAAGAAGCAATCTTTTCCTCTTTTCCATTCCAATCCACATAGATTTCATGCGAAAACTCATTTGATTGACTTTTACCTAAAATTGTAATGATTTCATTTATATCACATTCTTGTTTATCTACATTGATTTTTGAAGGTGTTTTTTCAATGAATTTAAATGATTCCAACTTATCCTTAATACAATCCAATTTTGTATTCACAATCCACACAAGATCATTTTTTGAATTTGAAATGTTTTCCAACAAACAATCCAAAGCAGCCTTTGAAGTAGAATCTTCTAAATCCAAATCATCCAATCCTTTGACAACAATCAATCCATGTTGATTTTGAAGATTCTCCAATTCAATTAATTTTCTAACATCGACTTCTTCAACAAACGTTGAATAAATGACATCATAATTTTGAGAATTTAAAAGTCTTGCGTAATCTCTCGCAAAATCTTTAACTAAAGAATCATTATTCGTTTCAATACATAAGTTATACGTATTTCTTGAAGCGTCATGCTCTTTATTGGTCTGGACAAGATTCAAAATTGTTTTAATACTTGTATACTTCGAATATTTATCTTCAATATCCTTTTGAACATCTTCACTCAATTCTCTTTTCCAATATACTGGAATCGATTCAGGCGTCACATTTCCATCTTGATTCAATTTCATTGATTGACGAATCAAACGTTTTATTATACCTTCTACAAAAGCTTCTCCTTGTAAGTCTGCTCTATGATAAACAGTACGAATCCATTCTTCATAGGTTGGTAAAAAAGTATTTTTATCATATGTTAATCCACTATTTTCTAAAGCATATTCAGCTCCTGAAATAATTTCAGAAATTGAATATGGCTTCAATCGAATCACAAAATCAAACGTATTAAAGAAATCATTTGAATATTGTTTGCGTAATACATCCCCGTGTTCTTTCGTTGTTAAAAAAATTGTAAAGATATGCGAATCCTTTAAATTTTGTTTTAACAATTCCCACTTGTCCTTATTGATTTCATCCTCTTCAATCGCATCAATCACAACACAATTTATAGTTTTCGTCATCAAATATTGTTTTAAAAATAAAGACAATGGTCTTCTTGCAGGATAAGAAATTAGATTCATCCCCTTTAAAAGTTCAATGACATTTTTAGAAAACTCCTCCAATTTCAACACATCATCCGATTCAATATATAGACTCATCTGATTTGTTCCACTATTTCTTAATAAATTTTCAAGTTCGACAACTTGTTCATGAACTTCCGGATTCAACATGCCCTTAAATACTGAATCCACCATATTATTTTCCATACATATAAACTCCTTTGATACTTAAGTTTATTATAATCTTTCTATTCCAACAGAAACAAGATTATATTGAAAAATCTAACCATTTTAATATAATCCCATCCAATTATTCATATAGTAAAATAACGATTCATTTTTAGCTTTTAACTTCTCTGGAAAATTCACATAGTAATCCCCGGCATCCGCAAAGAATTCAGCTGGATCATGCGAACTATATTCTCTAAACAACATTGGATTTTCATTAAAATAATTGATGAAATCCTGACGAACAGAAACTCCCATATACGATGTATATCCATTGGCCATAGAATAATCAAAAATATGTGTCAATTCATGTGTAACTGTTTCTTGATCATAATCCGTTAAATTTAATGGAACAAATATATTCATATCATCACTGCTCGCAAAGGCATACGCATCATCATCCAAAGACATATCATGTGTTTGTTTAAAATAATTCATATTATTTTCATCACAAAGATTGATCCTAGCACATCGATTTAATAAAACAGCCGGCTGACTACGAACATACGTATCAATATATGTATTGACATCTCCTGTTTTAAATGTATTACCAGAAACTACATTAATAGGTGGTAATCCCTCTAAATATAGAACCTGGTCTTGAAAAGGTGCATTATAAGCAGCCTCTGCCTCTTTTGCACGCTGTTCTTCTAATGCAAGTTGTTCATTATATAAAGTTAAACCTTCATCATACGCCAATTTTACTGGTTGACTTACAAATATTGCACTTAAAACAATTCCAATAACCAAACAAAGCTTCAAAGGCTTCTTCATCCCCTTATGACTATCCACATAATCGAGCATCGATCTATATTCAATATTCGAAAGATCTGCCTCATTTTCAAATCCATTCTGATCTAAATATTCCTTTCTCAACTTTTGAATACACTTTTCAGACTTACCATATGAAAGTACTAAATATAACCCAACTGCCAATAAAGCCATAATAACACCATACTTAGGATCCATTTTTGTAATGATGGCACGATCCATTAAACTCAAGTTATTTTCACCAACTAACTCTCCATAGTTTGTGATAAAACCATAAACTAATCCAAATAATGCACTTGAAACAATAATCTTTTTAAACATATTTCTATCCACCTATCCCTTCTAACAATTCTGGACAATTCTTTTTATAAAACGCAAACAAATCATAAATTACCATATTCAAATCAACCCCATACGCCTTGATCACTCGACACAATTCCACAGGCTTCACTCGAACCTGATTCTTCTCCATCACAAATGAATTCAAACTATCCAATCCATATAAAACATCGTCTGCACCTACACTCACATCACTAGCCGACGGAAACACAACTAACCCATTAATAGGTACAGAAAGCTTTCTTTTCTTATTCATTCCAAACAAGATACGCTTCTGGTTTCGCATCTGCAAAATAGGATTACGCATAGTTCTTTCAAATCCATTATTTTTATATTGTTTCCAAACACGATCACTACAATCCCCTTCAATTAAACCCTTATGATTTTTCACTTCCACAACATACATTCCATAAGGACTCATCACTAAAGCATCCACCTCCGAATGATTCTCACCATAAGAAACAGGAACATTTGTCGCCACAACATATTCATTTGGCAATTGACGCAACGTATTAAACACCCGATTCTCACCACTTACTCCACTAGCCAAAATTCCAGCCTCATTCATCACATTTCCATGTTTATACATTAAATACACCAAGCTCAATACACCAAATCCAATCACACACCAAGACACTACAGAAAATGGAACCACCATCACACAAACAATCAAACCCAAAGTCAACAAGATCCCCATATTACGAATCCAACAAGCCTCTTTTACTAAACCATCATATTTATCTTTATTTTCATTTCGATTATGAAATACATAAGCCATTACTTATCACTCCTTTACTACTATTACATGTAGAAAAAAAGCAATAAATTAACCAGTAAAACAAAAATAAAGCATAAAAAAAAGAATACTATTTCTAGTATTCAGTAAAGCAATCCTTTACAAGTATCATATTTCCCAGGTTAAAACATGACTATTCTTAATTATCATGGATTGTGTCGATCCTTTATAAGTATCATATTTCCCATATTATGGAAAATATTATTTATATGGGCGCATTTTTGTGTCGATCCTTTATAAGTATCATATTTCCCAAAATACCTAAAAAAAGAGTGGAATAATTTTTACTCTGTGTCGATCCTTTATAAGTATCATATTTCCCAGATTACACAGGAAGAAAACTATCTTATGAAGACCCAGTGTCGATCCTTTATAAGTATCATATTTCCCGCTGAACAAATGTTTAAAAAGTATGAAGAGGAAGCTACTTGTGTCGATCCTTTATAAGTATCATATTTCCCAGAATAGAAAAAAATGTAGAGAAAAAGATGTTATCTGGTGTCGATCCTTTATAAGTATCATATTTCCCCGGGAGGTATAAAAATGATGAACAGAAGATTGAATGACAGTGTCGATCCTTTATAAGTATCATATTTCCCTTACTAAATATAGCACATTTTGGACTTTAGTTGATAAAAATATTGAAAAATGGCTGAATTTAGCCTGTTTTTTTCGACCACCTCGGTATTTTGTGGTGTTTTTTGTGCTCAAAATCCTTCAAAATAGGTCGATGGTCGAAAAATGTAGGTTTTAGTTCACTGGTTTTAAAATCATAAAGCCTAGTCTTTGTATTTCTATATTTGTATAGATTGTATCGTTATTGATAATGTTTATAAATTCATTTTGCATTGGCAACATTGTATTAAGAGTATACTCTTTTGTGTTGACTACGATATAGAGTGTTTTATTTTCATTAGCTCGTTTCATAATTAATAATTCATTATGATGGATCCATTCAATGTTTCCTTCATTAGCTAATACTGGATGTTCTTTTCTGAGTTTTATTAATAATTGAGTCATATAATAAATGTCTTCATAAGACTCCTTTGGTTCTTGCCAATTTGTTGGTCTACGATTATCTGGGTCTGAACCACCTTCCATATATCTTTCCGTACCATAATAAATGGATGGTGTACCATAGAATGTTAGTAACAACAACAAGCATAGTTTCACTTTATCTTTATCATTTTGACAAATGTTACGAATACGTGGTGTATCATGAGAATCTAATAACGGCATAGAGGATTTTAGTTGTTTTAAAGTATAGGCATGCATCAACTCATCTATACTACTTCTATATTTCCAAATATCATGATTTGAATCACATACAAATGCAAGTATTGCTCTAGAAACTGCATAATTTGTAACTCCATCTAATGCATTGTTACTGATCCATTCTGTCGCATTATGCCATATTTCTCCAACGATATATGTTTCTTCTTTATAATTATGAATATAATTATTCAACCTTAATAACATACCATCACTAATTTCATTGGCAACATCAAGTCTCCATGCATCCACACCTAGTTCCATCCATTTTTTAACAACTTTATTAATAAAATAATCAGCTGTTTTAAAATTCTCTGTTTCAAACTTAGGCATAGAACGAATCATCCCAAACATCTCATATCTTAAATGACCCTGTTTATCTTCTTCAATTTTAAACATAGGCCAATATTCAGATTGCTTTCTCTTTTCTATGGCATCTTTAAACATTTCATTCTCATCACTACAATGCGTAAATGAAATATCCAACATAACCTTCATACCCAAATCATGGGCTTTGTCACACAACTCTTTAAAATCTTTTTCTGTACCTAGTTCTGGATCCACCTTCATATAGTCAATCACATCATACTTATGATAGGAGTGTGCATAATAAATAGGATTTAAATACAAACCGTTAATACCAAGTTCATGTAAATAATCCAACTTATCAATTACACCCCTCAAGTTTTTATTGAATCGAGTTGGCATAATTTGATACCAAACTACATTTCCAACCCATTTAGGCTCCTTAAAAATATTAGACTCCGTAATATACGGAATGAAGAACATAGAAAGATCATCATCCCGATAATTCTTTGTGAATCCACTTTCACTAAACTGCAAACATTCATAGTCATCATAGATTTTAAAATAATACTTTAACCTATGAGATTCACAAGGAAGTACAACACTAAAATAATACGAATCAAATGTTTCTCCTGTACGCTTCATATCCACTACATAGTTTGGCCAAACTAAACCATTTGAACCTTCATATCGAATATAAGGATCATTATATACAACTTCAACCCTACGAATATCCTTCCCTGTTTTTAAACGAATACAAACATGACATTGATCAATCAAATCACAATCAATCTTTTTATAACGCCCATTAATATGAACAATTTCATTCGTTCTCATATCTAATACTCCATAAATTTAATAAACTCAAATTCACTTTCACGACGCGTATTCTTGTTTTCATCCACAAACTCAATAGTTCTTCTATCACTTTGAGCTGCAACAACACGAATACCATGCTTCTTCAATAATACAATCATTCTATATGTGAAAATAAATTCCCCTTGTACCATCACAACCACATCTGAATATTGTTGAATCTTATTAAAATATTCTTCAACCAATTCATCCAATTCTTCACTAGAGATATGTGGAGAAACAGCCGGAAAAGGCATATCCACTATTTCTCCATATTGTCTAGCCGCTTCTTTTTGTGCTTCAGACCATCTTGTAGATGTATGATTCGATAAGTTAATAAACATCATAAACCTCCCCTTTATTCAATTATATGTTCTAAATTAAACAAATTCTTTAAAAGTATCATAATCTATCTATAGATAAAATATGCATCAACTATTTAGGCTTCTTTTCATAACATGTTTCCATCATTCCAAAGCCACAAGATCCTTTTGAAGATAATCCTGAGTTATAAATAAGATTGAATATATCTTGAGACACATTAACCTTCATCTTAAGATTAAATGATTTATAGTAACAATCCTTATATTTAACCATTCTTTCTTTTACATCTTTCACTTCTAAAATTTCAAATGTTGGATCATTTATAATTAGTCCATAAGCCTCAATTTTATTAATTAAATTCTGTTGAATCAACTCACTAAATTTATCATCATATGGCGAATAATATGTCGTAAAGTCATCTTGCTTTGAATATACACTAATAGGAGAAAGTGTTTTCAACCAAATTTCCTTATTCCTTATAAACGGTGTTTCCATGATTCGGACACGTTCAATTTTTACTTTTTGATTATTCATAAACAAATATTCGTTCATTAATAAAAAATTGTAGACTTCTTGAAGAAACTCTTCATCCATTGAACTTATATAGAAACAAAAATGATCTTTAAAAATAATTTGTTTCTTCTGAATAGTGAAAGGACCAAATAGATTACTAAACACAAAAAGTTTAAATGTCTTTTCATCTTTTTTATAACCTACATTATGATAGAATTCTCCTTCAGATTTTTTATTAAGCATGTTGTAAATTGTACCTTGCAGAATATGATTATATCCTATTGGCAACACAAAATTTTCTTTATTCAAATTAATCTTCAATCTCAAGCTGTCCACCCCCCATATAATTATATTTACCAATACCACTCACAATAAAATCTTTTGGCAAACCATTTATAGATCCATGAATCCCCATATACCCATATACATTATGATTATGCATATCTCTCATAGTAATTTCTCGGCTTTGTTTGGTATCTAAAACTTCTATATTTTTATAATCCGTTTCGTAATGTTCGTTGTAATAAATAATCATATCATTTATTACTTCTTGAAGATTTTTACTTTCAACAATAGACACTACATTAAAAGATGCATCTTGAATTACATTAATCACATTTGTAGTGATACTTTTTAAATAGAAGGGTATCCCACATATAGATTGTTTACAATATTGCTTGAAAAACAATTCAATATAAGCTGCATTATTCCTTTGGTTACCTAAAATTATAAAATCCAATTGAAGTTCTTCTCCCTGGCGAAAAAAACTTTTTTCAAATATATTCGAATGAATAAAGATGCCAGGATACATCCTTAAGTTTTCTCCTGACACCTTATAATATGTGCAACTTTTCTGCATCGGACAAGTATAACACTTACCCTCAATATTTACACAACTAAGTTTACGAACCATATTTAAAAATTGTCTGTATACAACTAATTTTGGATTCTTGTTAAATTTAGCTCCTAAAGGAAACGATATTAAAACACTTTGCCTAATCATCAAATGATAATTTAATAACACCAGGGAAATGTGCATCGTCATTTGCGGTCACATAAATAGTTCTAGTACATGGAAACAAATCTATTTTTTCATCTTTTAAATTTTCATTGGTTGGACTAAACAAGTTCTGGAAATTACGCTTAAAAAACGAATCATCTAAGTTTTTAAACAACAAGCCCAATCCCTTAAAGTTCCAGTTTGTATTTTTACCTAATCGAATATAACAAGATGTCTCTGATTCATAATCACGAAAGTCATCTATTTCTTGATTATATTTACTAAAATTATATGGTTTTCCTTTCCATATTCTATTGAGTTCTTCTTCATAATCACTATCTAGACATTCTTGGAAACAATCATTACATGCTCGCATCATATTCTCTTTTTCGAACATCAAAATGAAGTCTTCCATATATGACATTCCTTCATATTTGATTAATCGTTTATTCTTTTTATCAAACGTTACAAAATTACCCTTTGCGGACTGATTGGCAGAAATACATTCAAATGCACCAACCGGCTGCCCCTTTTTATTTTTCGCACTGATTCTTAATCCTTCATAAATAGACATATTACTTAAAGTAATATCACTACACAATAAACACGAGAATACATCATGCAAAAATTCTTCACATTCTGTTTTACTTACACCAAAAATCATAGCTAAATATGTTTTTTCATCACTATATTTTTTGATGTCTGCTGCCGAACTAACAATTAGCCCTGCCAATTCATCTTTGATGCACTCATCATAATAATCTTCTATAAAACAATAAATTATTGCATTTTCAATTGCACCTTTGATTGTACTTCCTGGGATGATTGGCTTATCCAATGCCTTTACCTGTTCAAAAACATAGTTATTTCCAATATTCCCCTCTTTTTTTAATGCATATGCGCTTTTAAGTTCTTTATAGTGTACATTCTTTCGAAATAAATCAATCATTTTTTTCTTAGTGTCTTTTGATTGATCAAATGATTTCAAATCATCATAAAGAGAATAAGTGTTTAATCCATCTGGCATTTTCAGCAATAAATCTGTAATTAAATAACGATAATAATTCCCTTTCCATTCATCATATAGAAACGGCATATTTTTTTCTCCCGTTCCCACATGAACAGGAGACACAACATCAATTCTCATATTGTTTTCCTCCTATAACACAAATCCAATACCGTAATGATATAATGGATTTTCATCATTCGATACATTTAACAATTGACCGTAATACTCTTTCTTTTCAATTGGAGCCATCAAACTTCCTTCTACCAATTTAGAAATCTTTCCAATAACATAATTTTTATATTCATTTGAAGAATGATATTGGTTACTAAAGACACCATAGAAAGAATTGTCATAATCAAATTCATTTTCCGTTGGTATACACTTTGACAATAAAACAACATTCGGATTTACATTGTCATAATTGTATTTTTTATACTCTACATATTTAAATACGTTATTACCTGTTGAGCCTTTGCTGCCAATTGGAAAATACTCAATATATTTCAATACATCTTCAACTTTATGCATATCCAAATCCGTTTTCACAAACATAAAGAACTTTTGTCCTTGTTTATGAAAAATAGACTGATCATAGTACAACGAACGATTCTCACCTTCAATATTTAATTTATCAATTCTTGCATGCGTTACTAGAATATTTTTTGTTTCATACACATTTTTTTGGCTATTATTACGCTTTAAAATACCACCATCAATTTGAAATGCATCTGGATTTTTCAATTGTTCACTCTTCAATTCATCAATCTTATTCGCAAAAATATAGTCTTTCATTATACCTTCTGCGATATAGGAGATTTTTTTATACTTTTTCAATTGAGATAACACACCAATCTGTTCACTTGGAGAACTCTTTAATGTCTGTTCATTTACTAAACTAACATCAAATAAACTCTCTTTGATCATTGGAAACAATCCTTCTGGAAATAGTGAAGAGTGTACAAACAATGGATGACCTTCCTTCAAAGAAGAAATGTATTCATTAAATTTTTCATCTCCATATACATTTTTATAAATGGAACAAATTACGCCAAAAATAGTTTGTGCATCGGGAAGTTTATTGATTCTAGACTTACATTCAAATTCAACCCTATACGTTTTCATTCATCAATGCTTCCTTCCATTGTAACTTCCCTGATTCAGAATCTAGATTCAACACTTTTACACGACCATATCCTCTTGAACCACTACCACCAATATAATTCAATTCTAATAAATTCAACGCTTTTTCAATATCTGATTTCATTTTTTCTTCATCATCACCATCAAATACAGTTAATACGATTTGACCTTCAAACTCAGCTCCTGCAGGAACACGCTCAATAAAACGAGGACTCTTAGCTGTACCTTTTAATTTATCAATTGAGTTTTCTGCTTTGATTTCTGTATAAACACCATCTCCTAAGATGTCCGTAATTTTTCTTGCAGAATCTTCTGTTAAAGTCATATCCCTAAATAATGCACGTGTAATAGAAGGTGTATTCGGATCCATTTCAACACTTTCAAATAGATTTCTTGTCACATCATTACGAATTGTAATATCATCCCCATCAATCATTTCATCATCATAAGTTAATAATGATCTTAATTTTCCTTTTAATGAACTTCCAGGAATAACGGGACGTTTTGTCAACGGATCTTTAAATACCGAAGAATCTGCACCTCCAATATCAAAAGAAGAATCTGATCCACCAATATGCATTCCACTCAATAATCTTATTTGTAAATCCACTGTTAAAATTTTCTTAATCATCTTTTTATCCTCCTATTCCTCTGAATCATCTTTCTTATTTAATTGAACATGATATGCAATGATACTTGTAAATAAAGTGTCAAATACTTGAATATCTTCTTCTGTACGAATTGTACGATCTGAAATATGCATCTTCATAAATTCATAGTAATAATCATATTTAGCCGATTCACTTTTGCCCAAACGCCCGCAGTTATATGCTGTCATTGGTAATAATACAAATAATCTTTTCTGTGAAGTTTTAAAATCATTATTTCTTAAATTTACCAAAATACCCTTCACATAATCCAACACCTTTCTTAATTGGTGTGGCGGAATATCCTTAAATTTTTCAGCATATTGATACGCATATCCTGTTTTTGGTAAAAACAAATCCGATCCATCTTCATAAAAATCAGACAACGCATAATTAATTTCTTTAGGAAGTTCTACTTTGTTTCTTTCAGGTAATAATGTGTGACTTGCCTTTTTATTATTATCAGACTGCTGTGGCTTATTATTCACAGTTGCTTTTTTTATACTCATTCCAGCTAATTTTTTATTTTTTGCCATAATATTTTTCCTCCCATCAACTATTTCTTGTAAACATAATCGCAAGTTTAAGAATCAAAACCATCTGATTCAACAATTCGTCGTGATTTGAATAAGAACTAATTTTATTAAAATCCCTTAGAATATCTTCACGTTTTTCTGAATGATTCTTATCAATATTTCTAAATAAAGAATATTGAATCAAAGGAATCGTTCTTAAATAATCTGCATAATCTTTATCACGAATCAAACTCATTATGCTATATAAATTAGTTCTTGAAATCACTCCATCATTAATATAGCCTTTATATTTTTGTGCACATTGAAGTAATTCATCAAATTTATTAAACGCAATCGTTGTATGAATCATTGTAATTCCATTTTTACTAGATAATCCCTTTGATTCTTCCAACAAATCCTCAGCACTTTGAACGCCAAAACGAATTGGACTCTTATCATCCTGAATAAATATTCCACCTGAAATTGACATATTCTCATTTTTCACAAATTGATTAAATTTTTCATTGATTTCTTTAGCTAAGTATACAATTCCATAAGCAGGACCAATAATAACTAAGTCATCTCCACCTGCGTAATCAATGTAGAACATATTCTCATTTTTCATACTTTGATTTTCCATTGCATAAATATCTCTTGTGACATCTTTACAAATTTGAACTAAGAACTTGCCAAAGAATAATTCCATAGATCTAGAAAGCGTTAGATATTTACTCAATGAACGCTGCAACACCATTTGTTTTGAACCTTCTTTTTTCTCTTTTAATCCAAACGCAAAAACAGCTCCAAGATTATCTACATCCATTTTTAAAATAGCCATTTTCTTGTCACCACAAGTATCCGGTGTCAATTCATCAACTATTGAACCAAATGACATAATATTACCATTCTTATTTTTTGGTACTAAATTAGCCAAGAAACGAACATTTCCTAATTCTGGATTATTTATCGAATCAATATAAACATGACTAGGAATAGACATCATTTTATATTTAGGAATCAAATAAATCTGACAATATTTAAAATCAATCTTCTCCAAATCCTCATCTTTATATTCTTTTAATGCATCATTCACATCATAACAAATGACAAATCCTTTATCATATTTTGTATAAAAATCAGAAATATGTTCAATCGCATTACATGTTGAACAACGCTCTATATCATCATCTATTTCATTACCACACAAATTACATTTGTTTTGAGATGCTGATATCTGGAAAAAGAAATTGTCTCTTTTAAACAATTCATTATACTTTTTAGATTTATTCTCATCCAATTTCATTTTTAAAGTTAATGCTTTTTCCTGTTTGAATACCTTTAACTCCTCTGCATTCATTTCTACATATGCAGACACAAATGTAATCGTATCTCCAAACATTTCAAACAACGCTTCTTTTACCGGTCTTTCAACATCTTTCAATATTGAATCAATATTTTCTTCGAAAGGAAGTAAAATCGTTCCTCCTCCACCGGTATTAAAGATAATGTTACTTTCCGTTAAATCAAACTTATCCAAAATTGAATACGTAATCGCATTCGTTAAAAGATTGATGTACGAAGAACGACCACGCAAAGCCTTTGCAATACCCTTCTTTGTACTGCTACCTTCTACAACTTTAAAAATAAATTTCTGTATTCCAGATACATCAAATTCATACATATAGAAACTATCCGTTTGATGTTCAAGAAGACAACCTGCGATAGCTGAAGTTAATTTAGAATGGTCGAATAAACTAACAAAAGAACCGTCTTTATAAAGATTTGAATCTGGAATCAACGTCGTATATTCGAACAACATCGCATACATACGATCAAAAGCATACTTGTTAATGCCATTAGTACAAATTCCCTTTACTGAATCTTCAAAAGCATCCCATAATTCTTTATAATGATTCTCAGTCTCCACAGTTTCTTGTGGATATGTTGAATAACCAATTTTATTTAGATTAAAGTAAGCTTTTTTTCTTTCTTTCCCAAAATCAATCTCTGAAAAAATCGATTTCAAACGAACACTATTATCTTCTAAATAGCTAGAATCTTCTTCATTATCAATTTCGTTAGAAATACAATTGGCTCTTTCAATCAGTTTTGCATACTTACACTCACCATCAGTAAATACAGCACTCAACTCTTCATCTAAGCCCAACACACCTTTACAAAATCGATACGTATAATTTTCTTTATCCTTTGATCCATAAGCCCTTTGATAAAATTTATCAATATCATGAATCAAAGCAAGAAATTGAATACTTAATATCTCTTGATTCATTACCCTCTCTCCTTCTATAAAATATAACCATTTATACTCATATTGTAAGCTTTTTCAAATAAAACAACAACAAACAAATCAATATTCCACAAAGTCAATAAACTCAAAAAGACTATGTTTATGGATTACATTATTCTCATCCTTGAATTCCTGACATACACGCTCACTACGAGCTGAAACAACTCGAATACCACTAGCCTTCAGCTTACCTACTAACCTATATGTAAAGACAAACTCACCTTGAACCATCACAACATCCGGATAAAGGCCCATAATTCTTTCATAATACAATTCAACCAATTCATCATACTTACTACTATCATAATCCTTATGAATTGCAGGAAAAGTAACATCTACAATATCTCCATAACAAGAAGCACACTCTTTTTGTTTATCTAACCACAATTCACTAGGATGATTTGAAACATTCACAAACATCTTATCCCCTCCTTCACTTCTTATATGTCAAACAATTCAAATTAATTAACCTAAAACTAAATAAATTAAAAAGAACATCATCAGATGTCCTCTTTAATCAATCAAATAACAGCAATTCAAATCAAAAGCATATTACACCAAACACATAATCCTTAATAAGTATCATAATTTCCTTGTTAGGAGTTGATATTATGGTAGGTCATATTTGTGTCGATCCTTTATAAGTATCATAGTTCCCAGACCGACTACTTATGACACCAGACCTTACGAGGTGTGTCGATCCTTTATAAGTATCATAGTTCCCCATGGACTGCTCAAATTACCAGCTTCAGAACTCCGTGTCGATCCTTTATAAGTATCATAGTTCCCTCCGCTCGATGATTTGATGGAAGTTCAAATTAACCATGGTGTCGATCCTTTATAAGTATCATATTTCCCTATATCTGATTTGCATTTAAATCCTTGGGTATCCAAGTGTCGATCCTTTATAAGTATCATATTTCCCTGACGAGTTGGGAAGAGTTATAGGATGCTTGTCTTGTGTCGATCCTTTATAAGTATCATATTTCCCATTACCAAAACTTTAAAACTTCTGAGAACTTCGTTGGTGTCGATCCTTTATAAGTATCATATTTCCCTTACTAAATATAGCACATTTTGGACTTTGATTGCGAAAAATGTTGAAAATTGGGTGGTTTTAGCTTATTTTTTCGACCACCTCGCTTTTTTTGAGTATTTTTTGTGCTGTTTTACCTTCAAAATAGGTCGATGGTCGAAAATTTTATTGGATTGATTAAAGATTTAGATAAACTAAGGCAGGGTTTGCTGCTTTAGTTGTTGATTTCATTTATCGTGTTTATTTCTCCTCCTTTCTCTTTTTGTGTAGGATACCTACAAGTCCAAGGCCTGCTGCTATACTTGTTAACATGGATCCCATCACATTTGCATCAACGCCTGTATGTACACTACCTTTGTTGGTAGTAACTTCTTCTTTGGTCGATTGTGAGTTCAAGTAGTCATTGAGTGCTTGCATAGCCTTATTGTAGTTGGCATCGGCATCCGCTTTTTCTTTCTTAGCATTTTGGTACAACTCGTATTTTGTTTGATAATTTGCCTTGGCAATTTCTAATAAACCATTGACTTCATTCAAGGAATCTACATTTTGTGCAAGACTATTTATCTTTTCTTTCATAGTTGCATCTTCTACTTTCGATAGGTCTACTTTACTTTTTCCTTTATTTCATTTAATAGGTTCATTAAAGTCTGTTCTGGTAAAGCCTTATCTTTTGATTTAGTTAAACTATCATTCAATGTTAAAATTTCATCCTTCAATGTTTGAATATCCGCCTTTAGAGTTTTCTGCTTTTCTTGTAGCGATTGAATTTTCTTTGTAGTTTCACTCACTTCTTGTTGAATCACATTTAACTCTTCCACTGTGTTCTTATAATCATCACTAGCTTGTTTTGCAGCATTGTACTGATCTACTTTTTCATTGAATGCATCTTGTTTTTGTTTCAGAATAGATTGATACTTATCTGCACTTTCTTTTGCCTTAGATTTCACATCCAATGCCTTTTCATATTCATCTTTTAATGCATTCGCATTTTCTTTTTGCGTTTTGGATAAAGCTTTCGTATCCTCAAGACTATCTTTTGCAGACTGTAATTCTTGATTTGCCTGTGTTTTATTCGCATCCCAATTATTTAAACGATCACTTAGTGTATCAACCTTATTTTGAATGGTTGATTGTTCATTCTGGATATTTGTGAGTGCATTTTCCTTATCCTTCTTTTCATTTGCCTTTGACTCCACATTCTTTTTTGCTTCCTTCAATTGAGATTCTTTTTCAGACTTTGTTTTCTCTTTTTGTTTTACTTCAGAAGACAATTCTTTTACAGAATTCTTTAATTTAGAAACTTCATTTTGTTTCGCATCTACATTATCTGAAATTGCCTTTTTATATGTTTTAGCCTGTGTTAATTGAGCCTGTAAATCCGATAATACAGATTTTTTTGAATTCAATTCAGACTCTGCTTGTTTTAATGCTGTATCATCTTTTGTATTTGAAGAAGCCGCATTCTTTACTGCATCCTGTAATTCTTTATGTTTGGCATCTACAGATTGTAGGTTGTTGCAGTAGTCATTGAATGATTGCTCAAATTCAGAAATAGTCATTTGAACATCATCATCTACACCCATTACATCATCCAAGAATTCTTGACAATGAGCCATAGAGAATTGACCATTTGTTCCAATCGCATAACCCGTTACAGTATATCGACCTTCTACAATATTCTTATAGTGCCCAATATCCGAGAAGTTATGGTTACCAGCTAAATATTCAGCCTTTTCTTCATCATACCACCCTCTATATGGACTTGCTGCAGTATTGGCATCCCCATATCCCCACACAAGGTTTTCACCCGTTACATAGACACCCGCATGTTCTATATTATATTTGGCATGGTTGGCATTGACTTGAGCCACTGCCATAAGCCATGCACTGACTTTTAATTCTGGTAAACCTTCTTGTTTACGAATTTCATTACATTCTTTCAAATATGCGATAGATGCCTGCATGTTTTCTAAACTTGTCGCATCATCAACTTGACCCAAATTTGTATAAGAAGATAATTTACCTTCTGCAGAATTATCAACTTTAAACACATAATTCGCAAGATCTGAACATCCAATTGAATCAAAATATCCTTTACTTCCCTGATTTAAACGAGCTAATTCTGCAGTATACTTTGTTTCAAAATCACTCAGATTCTTTTTAGCCTGATCCAATGGACTTGAAATACTATTATAATCATTCAAAGCCTTATCATACTTTGATTGCGCCTTATTCACATCCGATTTAGCCGCATCAATCTTTGTGTTTAAGCCCTTGATTTCTTCATTTTTCACTTCCATTTGCGACTCAAGATTATTCACATCCTCTTGTGCTTTCGCTAATGCATCTTGAGCTTGTGCTAAAGAAGCCTTTGCGTTTTCTAAATCTTGACAAGAAGCATCATAAGCTTGTTGCGCCTTTTCTTGAGCTGATACGGCATCATTATAGACACTTGTAGCTACATCCACGCTTTCTTGTGCCTTACTCAATCTATCTTTGGCAAGACTTAAATCCGTTTTTGCCTGCTCTAACTCGGCTTTGGTCGTATCCTCATCAAAAGAATCAACTAAAGCTTGTTTTTCATCCACAATCTTTTGTTTCTCTGACACATCCGCTAAAGCAGCATCCAAACCTTGATTTGCCTGATCTAAAGCTACCTTTTTATTTGCTGCATCAGAAGTTGCTTGCGACAATACAGTATTTGCATCATCCACATTTTTCTGTGCATCATTCACTGCTTTTTCAGCCACATCTTTTTCTTGTGTTGCCTTCTCTAATTCTTTTGTCAAATCCCCCTCACCTTTAAAAGAATCGAGCTTTTTTTGAAGCTGTTCTAAAGCATCCTTTTTTGATGCTAATGTATTTTGTGCTTCTTCTAAATCTGTAGCTGCCTTTTGACTCGCACTGATTTTATCATCCAAATCCTTTTTGGCACCTTTGATCTGCCCTTCTAAATTTGTGATTTCATCTAATAAAGGCTGCAACTTACTATTAATCGCATCATACATTGCTTGATAATCTTGTTGTACCAATTGACTCTTTTCATCTTGTTTAGACTCTAATATTTCTACTTGCTTACTCGCAACACTTAATGCCCCTTTTGCACTATCTAAAGCCAATGTCTTTTCATCCACATCCTTTTTAGAATCATTCAATTTAGATTCCAATTCATCCTTTTGAGACATCTTCACATTCATGACACTCACATGTGTCGTTTCATTATTTTCTTGTGCACATACACTCATAAGTGTTGTACTCATACCTTGTAAAGCTGTCATCCCTGCTAATGCACTTACTAAAATTTTTTCGTTTGTTTTTTTCATTTTCAAATTTCCTCCTATTTCTTTCCTATAAATTCATATTCCCATCGTATAACCGATTTAGTCTCTCTTCACTTTTCTCATCAACTAAAATCGAATCAATAAACATAATGGAAATCATACACCCAACTATCAACAAAAATACTTCAAACATTCTCTATCCTCCTCATTCTTCATCTTCTTTTCTTTTTTGATGTAAAACACCCACAACGCCTAAACCAGCCAACATTGCACTCATCATAGAACTCCATGTATTTACACCTACTCCCGTATTAATATTTTCATTTGTACTTGTCACTGCTTCTGGTTTAGTTTGACGATTTAAATATTCATTTAAAGCCTTCATCGCATCACCATTTTCATCCTTGGCATTCAACAAGTCGTTTTTCGCATCCAAATATAAATTGTATTTTTCTACATATACATTCTTAGCTTCATCTAAATCTTTTCGAATACCTTTTAAATCATCCACATCCATGGAAAGTTGACTCAATAAAGCTTTGACTTGATCATTTTCAACCATACTTAAATCAACCTGAGTACCCCTATCCATAACATCTTCCAACAAAGATTTCATTTGTTCATAAGGCAACGCATTAGATTTTTGATTTGCCAAAGGTACATTCAAATCTTCAATCTCCGATTGTAAACCAGAAATCTTTTGATCAAGCTCTGCCTGCGCTTTCTTTAACACATCTACATGACCTTCAATTTCATTCAATTCTGTTTTCACAGATTCAAGTCTAGAACTACTTTGATCATAATCTAAAACTGCATTTTGTACTTTTTCATAAACACTATTCTTTTCATTAAATGAACTTTCAGCATTTAATAAAGCAGCACTTGTAACATCCGCTTTAGCTTGTGCATCTTCACAAGCTTTCATAGCCCCATTGTATGCATCTGTTGCCTTCAACAAGTTTTCTTTGGCATTGGATTCCATCTCTTTTGCGGCACGCAAATCACTTTCAGCAATACTCAACGCTTTCTTTGCCTTTTCCTTATTGATATCCCAATTATCAATATTGTCTTGTAAACCATCTATTGTTGCCTGTAATGCACCCACCTGCTGTTTTGCTGTAGCCAATTTACTTTCTGCATCTTTCTTTGCATTTTCTTTTGCCAAAACATCTGCCTTTGCATTATCTAAAACTTCACTCGCACTAGCCGCATCCAATTTCTTTCGTTCAACATTTGCCTTGGCATAATCCACATTCTCTTTGGCCTGATCCATTTCATTCTTTTTGACTGTTGACAAAGCTACAAGACTATCTTTTTCGCCATTCGCTTGATTCAATTGATTTTGAAGATTCAATAAAGCATTCTTTTTAGTTGCCAACAAATTTTCTGCATTTTTCAATACTGTGTCATCTTTTGTAGTAGCTCCACTTGCATTGTTTACAGCGTCTTTTAATGCTTTATGCTGAGCATCAACAGATTTTAAATTGTTGTAGTAGTTGTTGAATGATGTTTCAAATTCATCTAAAGACAAGATAACATCTTTTGTGAATGAATTATGTTCTCCGAATTCCTGAGCATAGACACCATTCACCTTTTGCAATGCAAAGCCAATGATTGTATTCGCCGGATGTACGATATTCAAATAGTGTCCCACTTCAGAGAATTTGTGATTTCCAGCTTCATACTGTTTCTTTTCGTAGTCGTACCAGCCTCTAAACGGACTTGCTCCTGTTCCTGCTTCTCCATATCCCCATGCAAGGTTTTCACAGGTTCCATACGCTGAGGAATGATTTCCTTCCACCTGTGCATAGTTTGCGTTGACCTGAGCAATTGCCATCATAAGCATACTTACACTCAACTCCGGCAATCCTTCTTTTTTACGAATTTCATTAAACTCTCGTAAATAAGGAATAGAAGCTTTCACATTTTCCAGACTTGTTGCATCTCCAGCCTGTCCCATATGCGTATATCCTGCAACTTCACCTTGATAGCTGTCGTCGACCTTGAACACGCTTAGTACATCTTCCGAACAGCCAAGAGATTCAAAGTATCCCTTGCTTCCAGTTGTTAAACGACTCAACTCTGTAGCGTACTTAGATTCAAAGTCCACAAGGTTTTTTTTAGCCTGCTCTAAAGGACTGGAAGTGCTGTTGTACTCATTCAAAGCTTTGTCATAATCAGTCTGAGCTTTATCAACTTCACTTTGAGCACCTGCAATCTGTGTATTTAAAGCTAAGATTTCGTTATTCTTAGCTTCCATTTCTTTTTGATTCGCATCATATTCAGCTTTAATACTTTCTAACTTTTGATTCGCATTATTCAAATTAATTTGAGCTCCATTTACTTCTTCTTTAGCATTTTCATAATCCTTTTCGAATCTATTACATGTACCTAAAGCATTATCATAATCAGCCTGTGTATTCATCATTTCTGAGAATTTGTAGTCAACAAACGTTTTTGCATTATCCAAATTACCCTTTGCGATATCCAATTCTGTTTTTGCGTCTTCTATACCATTCTCATCTTTAAATTGATCTACAATTGCCTGTTTTTCTTTGACGATTGCCTCTTTTTCAGCCATTGTATTCACAGCCTCATTATAGACAAATGTTGCTTCTACAAGTGCATCGTCCGCAATTCCAATTTCACTATATGCATCCTGTAATTTTGCATTGGCTGCATCCGCATCTTGTTGAGCACTATTTAAATGAGTTAATGCTGCATCTCTTTCTTCTTTAGCCCCCTCTAATTTCGATTTAAGATCCACAACATTTCCTAGTCCTGCCAATTTATTCTGTAATTTAATCAACTCTGTCTTTTTCAAGCCCAAATCTTTTTGAGCCTGATCCAACTCTTCACTAGCCTTTTGACTTACACTGATTTTTTCATCTAGATCCTTTTTAGCATCATTGATTTGTGATTCCAAGTCTGAAATCGTATCTAACATTGGCTGCAACTCATTCATAATCACATCGTAAGATACTTGATAGTCTTGTTGCACCAATCGATTCTTTTCATCTTGTTTAGACTCTAATATTTCCACCTGTTTCTTTGCGACACTAGCAGCACCTTTTGCACTATCTAAAGCGAGTGTCTTTTCATCCACATTCTTTTTAGAATCATTCAATTTAGATTCCAATTCATCCTTTTGCGACATCTTCACATTCATTACACTCGCATGTGTAGTTTCATTATTTTCTTGTGCACATACACTCATAAGTGTTGCATTTGCCCCTTGTAAAACTGTCATTCCAGCTAATGCACTTACTAAAATTTTTTCGTTTGTTTTCTTCATTTTCAAATTTCCTCCTAATTTTCACTTTTCCTTAAAACATTCCACCAAAATCATTGTTATTCCATGAATTACCCTGTGTCATATCATATCCACCCATCTCAAAAGGCGTGACACTTTTTAAAGACTCTTCCGTAAAATGCCGATTCATTTCATCAAACTGCTGTTGCTGTACATCACGCTGGAATCGATGAAATTGATTAAAATGATCATCACCATCAGAGTGATCTGAATACATTCCAGTAATACCACTAATCACATTTACAACTACACAAATCACCATAAATACTAAAAATAAACTAAACATATTTTCTTCCTCCTATTTCTTTGTTCATTACTAATTGTCTTAACTTCTAAAAAAATTAACTTCTTTTTTAAAACATTTAACCAAACCCGTTGTTCCAAAAATCATCCTGCTTCACCATCTCAAAAGACGTAATACTCTTTATAGTTTCTTCCATCCTTTCAACAAAACAATCACATCCAATAGATTGATATGAAATTTCACCAACTCCATAAATCACCATAAATACTAAAAATAAACTAAACATATTTCTTCCTCCTGTTTCCTCGTTCATTACTAATTGTCTTAACTTTTAGAAAAATTAACTTATACCACATTAAATAAAACGACTATTTGTTTTCATCATGGTCATCACATATATCCATCAACAAACTAAGCACTGACTTTTCTGTCCTTTCTTTGTACATTGTTAGTCTATCAGTAAATTATTCCGTATAATATTCCTTGTTATATTATTTTTATGAACACTTTTCTTGCTTGTTTTTAAGTTTTAAATAATATAATTATTTATTTTTAAACACTTTATATTCCATTTAAAAAAATTAAAATAAAAAAACTCCCATTTTATAAATGAGAGTCATTAAATCTATTAAGATTTTGAGATATAATCCACATCCTGTCTAACACTTGTTGCAGTAACCTCATATTGAGGATATACAACATCATATTCAGACATTTCTTCACAATATTTACACTTACAAGGAATCGTATATTTTATCATACGATCATAAATCGAGCCTTTCACAATCACACGATTGGATTGTTTCACTGTTTTACTAACATGTGTGGCAAGACCATTAAATGTATTCACATTTACCAAATTGAAACGTTCCGACCCCGCTAGCAACTCCTCAGTTACAATTTCCATAAGATGTTGTTGCGCTTGAATTGGACGATTATTTACAATCTGAAAACGATTATGCCCTTCCCTTTGTTGAATCGGATTCTTTACAACACCAGTCAAAACCACCCTATTAACACCATCTGAATCCGATAGGTCAATTCCCTTCGTCACTTCAAAATCACGTAGAATAATATCTGTATGCTGGGCTTTTCGCATACGATAACCTTCCTTGCCACAATGTGGACATTTCACCAATTGTTTACGTTTATATTCCAAAGACACAAAATGTCCGAAACAAAATAGATAATCCCCTGGTATATTCCAATTGTATTCATTGCTCTTTCAATTAATTCTTTATCAACAATTAAACATGTAACATGTTCAATCTTATCTATATCTTTGCGATTTATATCCAATCGGATTTCTAAAACATCACCATAAAACAAGCTATTCATACGCTTTGGCACTTCTGCAACAATTCCACCACTTTTACATTTATTTATACTCATTGCCCTAACTCCTCATCACATTCATGTGTTTATTTACTCTTTTTTCTTATCTTACCAATAATTCTACGAATCAATAAAATTAAAAGTACAATTAGTAAAATAATGACTAAAACGATTGCCACAATCATTGCACTAAATTTATTTGGCTTTTTAATCAAGTCAATTATATTCTTACTATCATCCACAACCTTATGTTCATGTGTTGAAGCATAATACTTTGAAACATTGCTAATCCCATCACCATCCGTATCATCAAATGAGCGCATATATCTTGCGATTGCATCCCAAGCTTTTAGTTCTTTGCCATTTTCTTTAATGATATGATCCTCAAGATTTTCAATTGGATTTCCATCCTTATCTTTAGGTTCAAGCGACAAAAGTCCATATGACATTTTATTTACCGAACCAAGCATTTGACCTGTATATAAATCTGTCACAACATGATACAATTGATCATCTTGAATTTCAATTCTCTGATCATCTTTTGTAAGATAACAATCTGTAACTTTATTTAGAATCATTCGATGTGGATTGTACGTGAAATTCAGTCCGCTACAATACAATCTAGCCGTTGTCATAAAATCAGAAACTGAAGCATCCACTTCGGCTGCAAGTTTTAATTCTTTACCCGTAAGATAAGTAGAAATCAAAGGATAACCAGCTATACCATCTTTTCCAATACCCAAAGAAAATGAATTATATACATCTTCTACTGTAATATCTCCTTTTGTATATGTATCTCGTATAGTTCCACTTGGAACAACAGCTACATCGACTGAATCTGCTGCATACGCAAATGAATCCGCAATAATTTGTCCAAGATTTGATTCTTCATGTTTTGAATACAATTCATCTAAACTATTAAATTCAATATCATTTTGTGCAAGAACGCAATCTCTTGTATAGCCAAAATCAGCAAGATAATTTGTATCCACTGTATCCATCAATTCATCAATTCGATTTTGTGTTTTCATATCCGGCTGTATATTTTCAGATACAGGAATCAATTCATAAGAACTTAAATCCCAACGACCCTCCGAATTCTGTTTCATAGAAAGAGAACCTATATTTCTTCCATATTCCCCACAAGATACGATATATGTATTTTCATGTTGAACCGGTTCTTTTAATTCTGAATGCGTATGCCCACTGATGATTAAATCAATATCCTTAACATTCTTGGCAAGAAGTTCATCCTCGGATTTATTTTCATCCTCCCAAGTACCACAATGAGAAACGCAAACAATCATATCGACTTCTTCATTCTTCTTGATTTTCTCAACTGTATCTTTCACTGCCTCTACAGGATCTTTAAACAACAATTCACATGTTGGTGCACATTTCAAAGAATCTTTTCCAAAAGCACCTGTAACAGCTATCTTTGTATCCCCTTTTTGAATGACAACATAATCTTTTACTCCATACGTTTCAAAGCCTGACTGAATCTGTTTTTGACCTTTACTCAATCCAGCCTTTTTCATGCCATCCCAATCCACATTGCATACGACAAGATCTGGTATTGTTTCACCTGAAGCCTTGGCCACCTTCAACATATTGGCCAATCCTTTTGAACGATAATCAAACTCATGATTTCCTAATGTTGTGACATCATATCCAAGATAGCCTAGCATTCTAAGTTCAGCTGCCTGCGTATCATATACCGTTTGTATCAACGTTCCCATTGAGAAATCCCCACCATCCAATATTAGTGTGTTTGGATTCTCCTTCTTTTGTTCATTAATTAATGTTTTAATTCTCGCAAAACCACCAACTTCTTGAAGTTCTCCATCTACCTTTGTTGTGAAACTATCTAAATGAGAATGCGTATCATGCGTAAACATGACATCCACCTCTTTTGAATCTGATTCAGCTTTTAATGGAGTAATTTGTGCAAGTGGCACTAGTAATGTCGTCGCTAAAAAAAGCGACACGATTCGCTTCCTTATTATCATATTATTCACTCCTCAATATGTATTCACCTACTTTTTAGTATACGTGATTACATATAAATAGTACATATAAATTAGTAAATGTAAGCGGTTAAAGTAATTTTTGATAGTTACCGACTCTATGAAGTGCAAGTTGAATTTAATCTATTTTATTTAATGATTCACTTTCAAAAGTTACATATTTTTCACTTTTCGAAAGTGACAGCAAGAAAGTTGCACCAGTCCTAAAACATTTTGGATTTCAAGATTTAACATGGTATTCATCGAAAATAATGGTATCGAGTTTATAGTATTTTTCGGTTAAATTTTGTCTATACTGTCGTATTGTTCACAATAGTTGTTGAATCATCTGATTGTCTTGTTCATTGCTATGCCAATCTTTTAAATAATATCCACCATTTCAGTTAGAACCAAGATGTTCAACATAATTAGTTTAATATCGTTTTAGCTCATTTTTCACTTTATCTCTTGTGATCAATGAATCTTCATGACTGATTCTCTCAACAATTTGTAAAGTATTTAATCCTGGGAATATTTTTAAGCATCTTAATATTTCTAATCCTAAATTAGATATTGGGTCAGCTATTGGGTCAGTTTTAGAATTATTTTCAGGTTCCTGTTTTGCTTTGTCTTGACCTGATTCTAGAATCAACTTAATATTCTTATAGGTAGGATTAGATAAGCGAGAAAGCGCCAACTTACATGCATTTTCTAATCTTACCTGCGAATATTGATCAGACAGTTTCAGAATGAACTACCACACCTGATACGTAGTTGGGATGTGGTATCTCTGTGATGTACTCTTCTCAATTGAAATTTGTATTACCACAGTGATTTTGATTTATGCACTACTACATGTACACACCTTGTGGTTGTCTTTGCTTTTGTGCAATGGCCGGTTCACTCGACCCCTACTGTTGGTAATTCTGTCTTCTACAGTTTCAAAAATTAACAATTGTGCCTGAACAATTTGTTTGTCTTCAGCTTTTAAATTTGAATAATTATCCATTTCCATCTCATCTAATTCAACAGAATAAACACGATCATTTTGTTGCTCTTTAAATATCAGAGCTATCAATTCGCTATCATTCTTTGTTACTTCGTATGAATCCAAATATGCATTATCCACTAAAAGGAATTTTTTCTTTTGCGTTTTCTCACTTTCCACCAATTTTCTTGGGCGTTATCTTTAATGCTGCTTCTTCATTTAGTTCCAAGCTATCTGGAGTCTTATTCCAATCCATCAACAATAATGTTTCATTAAACAAAATGGGTTCTTCTTCTTTTAATGTTTTCATTTGTTTAAACATAATATTTAAAAATTGCTTTTTCACTTGATCATTAACTAATACTTCAACCGCCTGATCTAAAATATCTTTATAATGCTTTGACGGTACTACGGTTGGTTGTTTTGTATCTGGGTTAATATATGCATAAGTCATACGACTAATATTTTCACAGACTTCTTTGTTTTCATCTTTTGAAATAAATCAAA
>ULPP01010566.1_pt1 | contig 35374 bp, 42 predicted proteins | sample 1953531 | NCBI WGS metagenome assembly ULPP01 (sample SAMEA4835630, study PRJEB28245) | human gut metagenome | biome: gut microbiome; material: fecal sample | place: Denmark | collected 2008
CGACAGTGCGCAAAGTGCCGGCGTCGTTCCCATCAACATGCAGGAAATGCACATCGACGCCCTCGCCTTTACGGGGCACAAGGGCCTCCTGGCACCGCAGGGCATCGGCGGTTTTGTGCTGCGCGAAAGCATGATTGACGAAATAACACCGCTCATTGTCGGCGGCACCGGCAGCCTCAGCCACACGGAGCACACACCCCGCTTCATGCCGGATAAATTTGAGGCAGGCACGCTCAACCTGCCGGGCATCGCCGGCCTGCATGCTTCCCTCAGCTGGCTGCAGCAGCAGGGCATTGATAAAATCCGCACGCACGAGCTTACGCTTACGCAGCAGTTTTTAGACGGATTACAGCAATTAGAAGCGCAAAACTTATTGCGCATCGTCGGCAAAAGGAACTGCAGCGAGCGCGTAGGTGTTGTTTCTATCAGTACAGATATAACAGATATAGCAGAGCTGGCCTTCATCTTAGCGGACAAATACGCCATCGCTACGCGCGTAGGCCTGCACTGCGCCCCCAACGCCCACAAAACGCTCGGGACCTATCCCACGGGTACGCTGCGCTTTTCCTTCGGCTGGCACAATACTGCAGAGGAAGTCAATGTTGCCCTGCAAGCATTGAAAGAGGTGCTCGCCCATGGACTTTAAACAGCTGCAAAGCTTTGTCACCGTAGTGCAGGAGGAAAGCTTCACGCAGGCTGCAGGTAAGCTTTTCGTATCGCAGTCCACCGTCAGCACGCACATTCACCAGTTGGAAAGCGAGCTTAACACCAAGCTGATTCTGCGTACCACCAAAAGTCTGCAGATAACACCCAAGGGACGCGAGCTTTACGAATACGCACTGAATATTCTGGAGCTGAAGGAGCGCATGATTCAGGCCTGCTCCATCGAAAGCCGGCGCATCATCCACCTCGGCGCCTCCACCATCCCCTCAGCTTATATCCTGCCGCAGCTTTTGGCGGACTTCGGCAAATTGCATCAGGATATTTACTTCATCATTCACCAGAGCGACAGTCAGGGCATCATCAACGGCCTGAAGGACGGCCTGTTCAACCTTGGCTTTATCGGCATGAGCTGCGAGGACAGCGACTTCTGCTGCCAGCCCTTCTGCCGCGACCGCATGGTAGTCATAACTCCGGTCAACGAGCATTTTCTGCAGTATAAGCAGCAAAAGGAAAATGTGCTGCCGGAGCTTTTACGCGAGCCGCTGATTCTGCGCGAAAAGGGCAGCGGCAGCAAAAAAATGGCCGACAACTTTCTGGCGCACAGCGGTATTTCCGAGGACGAGCTGCAGATTATTGCCCGCGTCAACGATCAGGAAACCATCAAAAACCTTGTCGCCGGCGGTATGGGAATTTCCATTATCTCGGAAAAGGCGGCGCACAACTTTCTGCAGGAAAAACGTTTGCTGGCCTTCGAGCTGCCGCAGGCTTTTTCCGAACGCAGCCTCTATCTCATCTACCGCAAAAATTATCTGCTGCCAAGCTACGTCAAGGAGTTTCTCGGCTTCATCAGACAAAGCAAATTATAAGCATAACAAAACGAGTACGCACAGGACGAACCCCGGCGTACTCGTTAATTTTTTGCATATTTACTTAACAATTGTCACAGGCACATCAGCGTTTTCCACGATGACGCTGCTGACACTATTGCGGAACAAGCCTTCCAAAACTCCCATGCCTCTGCTGCCCAGCACGATACCGTCACAATCCTGCTCACCTACCGCGCGCAGGATGCTTTCGGCAATATCGTTGTCGTTTTCCAGCAAATAGGTGCAGTCAATGTTCTTGCCGCTGAGAATCGCATGTGCGGCATCAAGCACCTCGTCACCCATCTGAGCATACAGGCAATCGCTTCCAAATTCCACAATATGCTGTTTCATTCTGCCGGAAACCACCGTCATAATTACCAGCGAGCCGCGCGTATAGCTTACAAGCTCACAGGCATATTCCAATGCTCTCCAGGAATGCTCCGTACCGTCAATAGGTACAAGAATGCGTTTCAGCATTTTATTTTACAATCAGCACAGGTACATTTGCATATTGAGCAACCTTAGAGCTTACGCTGCCAAGGAAGAATTCAGCAATACCGGAAAGGCCACGGCTGCCGATGATGATTGCATCTGCGCCGGTCTTTTTAGCCATAGCGATGATGCGTTCGGACGGATGGCCAACCTCCAGACTGAATTTGGTTTCGCCTTCGTAGGTGCTCAGACGCTCCTGCGCCATTTCGAGAACCTTGTCACCGATTTTCTCCAGCTCACTGTTGCCTTGGCTTACAGTTGCATGATCCAGAGGCACTGCCAGCAAAGCAGCATTATTATATGGTTGGATTACATTGATTACATGCAGTTCGCCGCCAAACTTTTTGCCAAGCTCTACAGCAGTATCCAGTGCTCTCCAGGAGCCTTCACTGCCATCTACAGGAACAAGAATCTTTTTAAACATAACAACGCACCTCCATAATAATGCACATGTTGTAATTTATTTATTATATTTTCTACAAGAAGAGGCTTTTTTCTTCTTACGTTATATATTCTGCCTTAGCGCAAAAATTCCTGCTTAAATTACTCGCGACCGCGATTTTTTCTTTTTTCGTGGATGCGGGCAGACTTCTTGCTGAACTTTTTCGGTTCATCAGCCAGCTTTGCCAGCTCGGAAGGAGATTGCTCCTTAACCTCGGCAAAGTTTTCGCCCTTCACAAAGCGGAAATAAATCGCAATGCCGGCAATCAGCACCAGAGGAATACTGCCGATAATATAACGGTAGCTCTGCGGTGCAGCCATCGTGATAAAGTCATAGATAACGATACATGCAGGCACCAGGATAATCTGTCCCATGCGGGCGAGGAAGCCGTCCTTGCCCATAAAGCGCACTACCATGCCATAAGCCAAAAAGGCTACCGCAAAGGAAACGAAAGACATAAATACCAGAAACGCAAAAAACTCAAAATTCATCTACAAAAGCACCTTCCTTAATTCTTCTGTCCGCAGGCACGGGCACCAATGACGCGCGCCGCCCAGACCCCGCTGGCACTCGCCTGCGATAATCCGCGTGTAATACCGGCACCGTCGCCTACCGCAAACATATTCGCAACCTTGGTTTCCAGATTGCTGTCCAGCTCGAGGCGTGCGCTGTAGAATTTTACCTCTACGCCGTAAAGCAGCGTATCCGCATTCGCCATACCGGGAGCAATCTTATCCAAAGCATAAATCATTTCAATAATATCATCAAGATGGCGTTTAGGCAAGACCAAACTTAAATCACCGGGCGTTGCACTGAGCGTCGGTTTGGTAAAGCTCTTGAGCATACGCTTCTCATTCGTGCGTCTGCCCTTCACCAGATCGCCGAAGCGCTGCACCAGCACGCCGCCTCCCAGCATGTTGGAGAACGAAGCGATACGCTTGCCGTACTGTAGCGGCTCATGGAAGGGCTCGGTGAACTTGCTGCTTACCAAAAGCGCAAAATTGGTGTTCTTGCTGTGCATCTTAGGGTCGCGGTAGCTGTGGCCGTTAACCGTAATAATACCGTCCGTATTTTCCGCCACCACATAGCCGTAGGGATTCATGCAGAAGGTGCGCACCACGTCATTATAAAGCGAGGTGCGGTACAAAATTTTCGCCTCATACACCTCGTCGGTGATATGCTTGAACACCTCTGCCGGCACCTCCACACGCACGCCGATATCCACCTGATTATTGATAAAATCAAGGCCCATCTTGGCGCACTGCTCTGTGTACCATTCCGCACCGGCGCGGCCGGGAGCGGCAATCAGATACTTGCACGGCACTGCCTCGCCCTTGTTGAGCTCCAGCACGAAGGTTCCGTCCTCCTGGCGGCAGATTTCTTCAACCGCGGTATTGCAACGGATTTCAATCTTATCCTCCAAAAACTTATGGATGTTTTCCATAATCACCAGATTATTTTCCGTACCCAGATGGCGTACCTTGGCGTTCAGCAGATGCAGGTCGTATTTCAGCGCCTGCACGCCTATTTTGCTGTTCTTGGTAGAAAAATATTCACCGGGAGCACCATGACGGCAGTTCAGCTCATCAACATAATCAATCAGCTCGATAACCTTGTCCTCCGGCAGATATTCGTTCAGCCAGCCGCCGAATTCCGTCGTAAAATTATATTTGCCGTCCGAAAAAGCACCGGCACCGCCAAAGCCGCGCATAATGCTGCAGGGGTTGCAGTTAATGCAGTGGTCAACCTTCTTGGCTGCCAGCGGGCAGAAGCGCTTTTCAATCGTATTGCCGGCCTCCAGCATAATAACCTTCAGCTGCGGATACTTCAGCACAAACTCATAGGCGGCAAAAATTGCGGCAGGACCGCCACCGATAATAGCTACATCATACATAAATTCTCCTCCTTATTATATCCCATAAAAAAACCGCAGCCTCATTTTTTTACTGCGGTTTATCAGCTTATTGCTGTTGTTCCTTTTGCTTACGCAGGTAGCTTGGCTCCGGTGAGCCGTTGTTGATATCCTTGTAGCTCTCTGCCTTGCGCATAAAATCGGTTACCAGGTAATCGGCCTCGCCCATAACCACCAGAGCATGGGTAGCGTTCTTTTCCAGAAACGGCAGAATCTTTTCGAGGTTTTCCTTTTTATCTACCAGCTCCACAATAACCGGAAAATTGGCATTACCGCTAATAAATGTGCTGACAGCACGGCCGACACCGCGCACCTTGCTGGCATAGCCTTCAATACCCTTGATAACAGTACCGCCGGCAAGGCCCAAAGAGCGCGCTTCACGCAGGATTGCTTTATAAAGCGGAATATCCTCAAAAAGAACATCCTCGCCTGTATAAATCTTTAAATACGAGGTTTTGTTAAATTCTAAAGCCATGGTTCTACACCTCCAGCCATCATTTCAATTTGTTACATTATTATAATTCGGCGCTTGGCAAACAATTCCTGCAATATACAGGCAAAAAATTCTTATCCTTGCATTTAGGACTTGTCAGCAGAACGATAATACTTTATGATATAAGCGTATGATTTGATTATTGAAAGAGGGTTTTAAGCATGACAAATTTACATACCGGACTTACCGGCACCGCTAACGTAACCGTAACCGAGGCTAATATTGCCGCTACTATGAAAAGCGGCTCTTTGGCTGTTTTTGCCACTCCCGCTATGTGCGCACTGATGGAGGAGGCTGCCTGCGCCGCAGTCAATGCTCATCTGGATGAGGGCAGCGGCACTGTAGGCATCAGCCTGAATATTACACATGACCGCGCTACCGCTATGGGCGACAGTGTTACCGCTACCGCTAAGCTGACTGCGGTTGACGGACGCAAGCTGACCTTTGAGGTGAGTGCTGCGGACAGCAAGGGCGTTATCGGTAAGGGTACGCACGAGCGTTTTATTATTGATAATGAAAAATTTATGGCGAAGGTGAATAGGTAAGTTCAGCAAGACCCAAAAATAGCATACTGAAAGCTAAAAAGCTGTTTCCACTCAAACATGGAAACAGCTTTTTCTTCTTGGTGATCCCGGCCACGCGTACCCGCAATGGTGGAATCGAACTGGCTACTTTCCTCTCGGGTAAGCATGTACGGCAATCTTATTCTCTTGGTGATCCCGGCCAGAAACGAACTGGCGACCTACCGCTTAGGAGTTCGATAATATAGCACTTTACCGTATATAATGGCATTACCATTAAACAGCTGAAACCCTTGATATAACTGCGTTTTCAAAGTTTAAGGGCATCAATAAATCGTCAGACAAATTACTGCTTATAGCCATTAATCTCAGGTAATTTTTCAAAATAAGGTGCGAATAAGGTGTCAACCACCTTATTCACAGCAATCTTTCTATCAACTTATACACACTCAGTAACGTGATTAATTAAGTGAGCAACTTCATTATACAATCTATCACCAAATAATTTTTCTATACTTTTATCCTGTTGCTATTGCTTTCTACAAACGCAAACGCTTCCGGCACCTTAGTTGTCCAAAGTCGTTCCGTTTTCAATCCATGCCTTTCCAGCATTGCCCTACAATCCTTTACTTTCAATTTGCAGAAGTCGGTTTTAAAATTACGAACTCCATTACTTCGCGTTAAATCAACAACATTTTGTACATCTGTACAGCGCACTAATTCATCTTCTAAATTAAGTACCTGCGGCAGATACACTATATACAGCCTACCGCAATATTTACGCAAACGCTCAAGGTTCTTTTTCAAATTAGTGGTTTGCTCTACATCCGTGTCAAATACTAGGACTATAGTTGTTCCACATTGAATAGATAGCAGCTGAGATTTAGGAATTAAGTTTTGGACAACATTATACACCTTAATCTTACCCGGAATTAATTTAGCTGGATTCTCTTTTAATGCAGCTACTAGTTGTTGCTCACAAGGGCCTTCCACATAATAGATACACTTATTGTTCATTTGCCCACCCCATTTCCAGCTCATCTAAGAGTGAATCCTGCGGCAGCGAAGCAAATATATCATTTTCTACAGCATTTCGTATAGAATCAGTATTACGCTTTAATACCTCCGAAGCAGAAATAGCTGACACATTATAAATACCATCTTCCTGTTGTTTTCTCAAAAATATATAGCTATGCTTAGGAAGATTCAAATCCAGCATATCTGTATTATGCGTGGTAAAAATCAACTGCTCATTATTACCAAGCCTATCCAGCATAATACCAAAAATTCTTTTTTCAATATCGCTCTGAATATAAGAAAAATGTTCGTCGCAATAATAGAAAGTACTCTCCCTTGCAATAATAGCTGCAAGAAACATTGCTACATCAATCCCATCTGCTGTTCCGCTAGAAAGAACCTCTCGATTCAGAAGCCTTCCCTCCTGAATAATGATTTCCGTGCCTCCACGACGAATAATAAATGTATCCTTCAAATCCTTCGATATTCTTACATCTTGAAGCGTTGGGTCAAGCGTTCCAATTACCGCACGAAGTGTTTTGAGCAAAATAGCCTTATTAGCTCCCGTAAGCTTCAAGGTTTTCTCAATCTCTGGATAGGCAAATCTATAACGAATATCCCCAACCAGTTTTTTCAGTGAAGCAGGCGTTTTCGTTGCTTCTGCTGTACGATCTTTCAATTTGCTGGCGCACTTTTCATAAGAATCAAACGTACCAATTTCAGCATCCTTATATTGAATATTCACCTCATTTGTGCTTGGAATAATTTCAGCAGCCAGTCGCTGCAAACGATAATCTCCATTTACAAAATCAATGGAAAACGAACCTTTTTCACCAGCTACCATCTCACAAAGCAGAAGCGGATTGCTAGTTGTCATATAAGTAAAAATTCTGACCAACGCCTTACCAAGACTAGTTTTGCCTGTAGCATTCGCTCCCATTAAAATAACAGCCTTTTTATAGCGAAAGCGTTCGCGTCCATCCAAAAATTCATCTTCAATAATTGAATTAATAATCTTTTTGGGATAAGTAAAATTGATATTAAAATTATTAAATCCATAGACACCATTTAACTGAATGTTTAAAACGATCATTTTCTCACCCACTTTTCATTTGTTCGTGTTTTACGAAATAATAATAGCATATTTTGCAATACATTTCAAGGAGTTTCATGCGTACTTGTACCAAGCCACATCTACCCGCGTTTTTTCTATAAAACCCAAAACCGGAGTAGGTTACACGCACAGAACAACACAAAACCAACAGAAAGAAAACCACCTTATTCATAGCAATCTTTCAATCAGCTTATACACATCAGTAAAAGGATTAACATCTACACCAAAGGCAACATACAACTAGCTTGCAAATGATGCTGTTCGGCACGCTTCGCATTCTCTACTGCTGTTTTCGTTCTATCATTTATCAGCTCATAAACATCCGCTGTCTTCATATTTTTGCAGCAAGCTCCTCATATCAGCATAATCTTTGATGAAGCAAAATGCTCAAAATACTTCGGCTCTGTTTGAGAGCCTTCAGTTACAATCAAAACAATCGGTTTTACATTTCTGCGTTTAGCTCCTCTTTTCTCAATCTTTCCCTTAGCCATTTAGAAGACCTCTATGAATAAACGGTATCGCCCCATATCGGCCTAAAAGATAACCTTTTTCAACCTTAGCATCTTTGCGTATTGAAGAATCATACAGAGAAAATAAATCCGTAGCTGCTGTCAAATTATCTTTTTCTGTAAACCATATCTGATCTCTACGAAGAATATCTAAATCAAGCAGATTAGTATTATGAGAAGTAAAAATAAGCTGTGCCCCATTAGGATTAGTATCGCTATTATTAAACAGCATTACCAGATGTTTGATTAGCAGCGGATGCAGATGAGCATCTATTTCATCAGCCACTAGCAATGTCCCCTGCTCCAAAGCTTTCTTGATAACCCCTATAAGCTTAAAATAGCTGTTTGTCCCATCAGACTCCTCAGCCATATTAAGCACATACGTATTCTTTTCGCCAGCATCATCTTGAACTGTATGCACCGTTTCTACATTCAGATAACTCATTGCTCCTTTAGACAGCTTCAACAACGGATCTACATCTCTGACCTGCAATGACTGAATACCAAAATCAGCTACCTTCAGCATAGAAGCTATCGCACTGCGATAATCACTATCCTTGAGCTGCTCTGCATTAACACCATACGCATCTGCTACTGAATTTTTAGTAATAATCTGGCACGAAGCAAACCACTCCAAAACAGGTATTACCTTGCTATAGCTCCAATTTGAAGCAACAGAAAGATATAACTTATTAGCTGATGTACGCTCTTTCAGCACCGTCTGCTCCTCTATATCGCTCGTAAAACGGTACTCAGTACAGTTATTACGCTCAAATATAAGTGCTTGCCTGCCGTTAGGATAATAATATAAGTATTCTTCTACTACTTCCTTATCCGTAACAGCAAAACCATAGGTATACCTTATACCTTGAGCAATAAAGATAACCTCAAATCTTGTCGGCTGGCTTGGGGTAATCTTGTCAAATTTAAAAGGAATACGCTCAATGCTCTTATGCAGCTGTTTTTCGTGCGAAGTCAGAACGTAATTAACCATAAACCAAAATGCATTAAGGACATTTGACTTACCAGACGCATTAGCTCCATAAATAACAGATGATTTTAGATACCGTTTGCCTTTATCCTCAATCAAAGCTTCTTCATGCTCATTATCCTTGCTTGCTAGCATAGACAAGACGATTTCTTTTTTTATGGACAGATAATTCTCCACGCTAAACTGAATAAGCACAATTCTCACCTCCAAAACACTCTATACTATAATTATAGAGTTATTTTTGTGATATTTTAACGAAAACCGAAATTTAACTTCTATTTTGTTTCATTAAGCAGGCCACTACAAAAAAAAGACTTATAAATGCTATTAGTTATCGATTCGATAACATATCAACGCAGCATTTATAAGTCTAAATATTTTTCACGAAAGTAAACTCATTTTAATTTAATTTTTCAATATTATATCGCCATTTCTATTAACGCATTTCACAGTGTACTTACTGTCATCATAAGATTGTACCCCATTTTTAATGATATCTCCATTACTATTTTGAAGCACTAATCTACTTTTATTAACAAGCGTTAACAACACATCTCCATTACAAGAAGTAATGTCAGCATTCTTTAAAATGACTGAATCAACAATGGTATCTCCATTGCTATTTTTAACGATAAAATCATCTATCTTAATATTTGATATAATGATATCCCCGTTGTCATTTCGGATATCAACTTCATCTAACTCGGCTGATTCTATCATAAAAATTCCATTAGCATTATTACCATTATATGCAACGTAAAATTTCAATCCATCATTATCATTGTTAACATGAATGACAAGGTTGGATTTATCACATTTAGTTGATAAGCAGATAGAGGTTTTGAAATTTTTACCATAGCTTATTTTTAAGTCTAAATTATGCACTTCAACCGAAAAATGCTTCACCTGTTTTAATGATAACAGTTCAGGAAAAGATGAAGTTATATCTTCTAGATTATGCTTATTTTTAGTTGTATTTTGTTTAAACATTTTTATTATTTCATTTAATAAATAAGTCATAGCTTAAGAATGCAAGAATTGGAAGCAGTCCATTCTACAAAATCTCATACAACTTAAATTTTGATAACCACTAGACGGCTTTTTAATGAAAAACATAATTTACCCCTTTTTACTAGAACAAAAACCAAATCTTTGGCAATTAAAGTCACAATCACCAATCCCATAAACTCTTCTACGCCTAAAAGCATTAACAACAAAAATCATTTTAAAACCTCCATTACCAAGTAAAGCAAGCTCCCAATTTACCACATTTACCGCCACATTGGCTACTGCAACTGCTATATCCTCTGCAATCGTTAGCATTAACAAAACATTTAGGTTTTACAATAAATTTCATAGTTTCACCTCCATATGAAATATTATAGAGTCATTTCAATTATCTTATGAAATTAACAGTATCGCTTGCACTTATAACGGTGCAAAATTTGACAGTACATCTAAATCAGAACACAGAAAAACAGGAGCCTAAACTGCCACATTTGCCGCCACATTGGCTACTGCAACTGCTATATCCTCTGCAATCATTAGCATTAATAAAACATTTAGGTTTTACAATAAATTTCATAGTTTCACCCCTTTTCACATTTATTTATAATAAATACTTTGGTTAGCATTAACTGTTTTGATACTTATCATAGTATTTAATAACTATATCTTGAAGATTATACTTAAACCAATCGCAAGAATTGTCTTCTTGCTTTATACAAGTATTATATGGACATCCTCCCATGCAAATCGGTAAAATTTTACACTCTTTACATTTAGGAACCATAAGCGGATTTCTCAACAACCAAACTGCTTCCTTGTAATTTAATAAATCTAGATTCTCATCATTTAAATTTCCAATTGAACTTTTAATATTTCCTACTTCATTCCAACACTTATAAAAGTATCCCTCAAAATCAACAACGAATGAATTAGCTACTTCTGCGCAACAATAATTCAATTTTGCATCTGGATAAGGAAATTCATTATATTCATCAAATCCATATTTCTCAATGATATCGAAATAACGAAGTATATTTGACGAGAACTCTATATTATTATAACAAGTATTTTCAACTGACTTACAAGCATCAGTATAAGCTGTTACCTGTCCAAAAGTAATCTTTACATTTTTTTCTATTAACTTTTCATTTAAAATTGCTATTAATTTCTCTACATCAGCAGTATTATTTTTATCTACATTTATTCTAATAACTACATCTATTTCCTTTGTTTGTAATAGTTTGTTTATATTTTCTATAATCTTATTAAATTGGAATACGCCATTTTTACTTACACGTCTACTATCATGTACTTCGGGAGGTCCATCTAAAGTAATCTGTATTCCTTTTACATGGTACTTTATTAAATCATTTATTATTGTATCGTTTAGCAAAGAACCATTAGAAATCATAAATGCATTATATGTAAGATTATGCTTTTGGGATATTTCAATAAATCTATCACTTAAACTTCTAATAACATCTATAGCCAGCAAAGGCTCTCCTCCATACCAATTGATTTGAAGACTATTTAAGTGCTTAGCTTGTTTCTCTATAAAATCCACTAATTTTTCTTGGATAGATTTCGACATATTACCAATTTTAGGCGATTCATAGCAATAAACACATTTAAAATTACAAGCTAATGTTGGAGCTATAGTTAACGCCAAATCTCCCAAATAATATTTTTGAATATTTCTTTTCACTGCTAATTCAGCTAACTCATTTTTATCACTTGAAACAATAAAGTTTCCTTCTCTAGCAGCTAAATATACGTCTTTTAGTTCTTCTCCAATATTATCATCATTGATTTCGTCAATTTTTGATAACATAGTCTCATACTTATCATCTACTATTGCTAATCCGCAACTTAAACTATTGAACGCTAATTTTGCTCCGTCCGGAGCTTTATAATAAATATTAAACATAGACTCTTTCATGAAATTTACCTCTTTTTATAATAGTATTTTGCCATTTATAAGTGTGCCTTTATCAATTTCTAATATATAAGCAATCTAATATATTATTTTAATATTAATTTAACTCAAATCATTTGTTGTCAACTATTATTATTGTATTTAAATGCAATCTTTCTAAAAATACGGTTTATATTTTACATTCATAAGAATGACAAGTTGCCTGACTAGCTTTTACAAATCCTGTTTTTAAACATTTACATTTTACATCTCTTTCAAACTTCCAATAACCAGCTTGTGGACGTGTAGGTTCTATCGCTGAATTAGTAGGATCATACCAATATTTACAAAAAGCGCACCTACCAGAAGTTTTGTAGTTTATATTAAAAGTTTCTTTCATACAAAATCACCTTCTATTAATATTTTGCTTTTGAATCAAACTATTGATAAAACCTTTATTTAAAGATTCGCAGACAGTAATTCTTTTGGTTCCACCTCTAGCGCCTGTGATATGGTAAAAAGTGTACCCACTGAAAAGCTCTTACCATTATTTCCTCGCTCTAAGAGACCAATATAATTGGTACTTTTACCAACTTTTTCAGCAAGCTGTGCCTGGGTTAATCCTTTTTTCTTTCGGTAATATGCAATTTTGAGTCCGATTTCCTTGTATCTCATTGCAAACACAGTATTCCACCTCTACTATAAATTATCCCACAATTCGCCAATAATACAACAAAGCTATATTTTGTATTTCCGCACTTATAGTATGGAAATTATAATTTGCTGATTGTATTGTTTTATTTTTCAGATTTCAGCATGCTGATAATCATTGCAAAACGATAGGTAGTTAAAAAGCGACGGCTTCTACACCGTCGCTTTTCTCTATTTCTTTTCACCTAAAACAATCAGTATGATTTCTGCTATAAGTACTGCTAATTCTTTAATTACTACTCTTTTCCAGTCTAAGCTGCTCTCGCTAATCTTTTCTGGCACTCCATGCACAATGCTCTGCCGAAATTTTTCATTGAATACTGCATAACTTTCTCAGAAATATTCACTCCGCAGCAATCACAGATAAGTTTACTTTCTTGGTTTCCTTGACCACCCTTTTGCTTCAAAACCTGTTTTTGCACTGTTGCTTTACCTATAGCGACTTCATCAGTCTTGCTGTCTGCTTCCGGATCATCACCTGTCGCAATACAAAGACTCATCATATAGGCATACTTGATAGCTGCTGTTTGCGCCTTCATAATCGCTTTATCTCCAGCGTCCTGCCCAGAACCAAAACCCTGCAATACTATTGATTCTCCGCTGTCTGAATCAATAAGCTCTATCTTGACGCTGATTGTCGCCAAATGCTCCTTATTGCCTTTAAGGTTTACTACGTCAACCACAGAATCCAAAGCAGGCGTAACTACACTAGCAAGCTTATTCTTTGTCAGTGCTTCATTCACCTTGCACAGAACATCTTCTGCTGTCGCATACTTGTACTGGTGATAGCTGTTCAAGCCATTCTTACAAACATGGCTGCACTCGCTCATAACAGCAACTAATTTCTTCGCAATCTTTGCATTTTCCATGATTCAATACCCCTTTCTGATAATCATATGGCGCAGAATTTCATCCGTAAGTTTCGCTACGCGCTCAAGCTCTTTGATGACTGTCTGTGATCCTTTAAACACAAGCAGCACATAAATACCTCTGCTAAAACCATGAATCTCATACGCAAGCTTTCTTTCGCCCCAGTAATCAACGTCTTTAATACGTCCACCATTATCAACAATCACCTTTTCAAGTTTAAAATTAACCTGCTTGCTGATTTCTTGCTCTGCAGGTTTTACAATATACATCATTTCATAGTTTAAATCCATAGTTGTTCTCCTATAATTGCAATAAAAAATAGCAGGACGATATTTCACGCCCTGCTAAAAGTGAAATTCAAGCAGCCTTACCCTGTATCTTTTCCTTGAGCATTCTGCCATAAGGACAGTTTTCTGCAACAGCACAGTAGCCAAGACATTTCCTGTCATGCCAACGCTCCTTTGCTGTACATACTGGTGGTAAAGCATTATTATCTAACGCAGCTTGTAAACGCTTTGCCTTTTCGCTTACGTAAAGCTTCACCCAGCGGTCAGAAATTTTATTGATAGGAATGATATAGGCAGGCTTACTAATATTGCGTTCCGAAGCAATACGCAGGTTATAGTCCCTGCAAAGTGCTTGTATCTTCATACTATCTACTTTAAAACCTCTTGCTTCAAGCAGCATACGATAATAGTTAAGCTGAATGGCCCAATCCAACAGATGCTTCACACCATCCACACGCCATTCTTTACGTGTTTTTGGCTGACCTTTTCTCGCCCCTGTCTTATACACTTCCCCTGTCAGCACATCTACCTTGTAATAACCTAATGCACGCATAAGTTTATAAGAAGATGTAACCTTAAAATCACCTAAAGTCGCATCATCGTAATCGGCAATCTGTCCATATAAATCAAACTGCCCCGAAGTTATCTCATCAGCAAGACGTTCTTCGCTAAGCATATTGCCTTCCGTATGCGCTTCATTGATAGTATGTACAGCGGTGCCATGAAGGGCGTAGAGCTGCTGCTGTGGGTTAACTGCATACTCCGTAGTTTGCTTGAGATAAGTTTCTCTCGTGCCACAAAGCAATTCTGTCACCGTAGCTTTTGGCAGCTTTCTATCCAAAGATGCTGCAACGGCTCTCAACGTAGGCAAAAACATACATCTTTCAATACGAGGGCACTTATTAAGGCACTTTAAGACAGTCACACTACTCCCGTCAGGACAGATAAATTTGGTAGCAGGCATCACGCAGCACTCCTTTCTTTCAGTTCGTAATCATATTTCACATGAGTAATATAGCAATACGCATCTGCTTTTAAGTTCCTCATAATTTTTCTTTCCATTGTCGGGAAATCATCTAAATTGCTTACTGTTTTACTAAGAAAGTACCTGATATACTCCATTAAGTCATCATAAGTTTTGAAGTATTCCACTGTCGATTCACCATCTTCAGCATAATCCAGCTTGTACTGCTCATTTACAAAAACGCCATTGTAATCATTAGTAATGTAAATTCCATCTTCAGATGCATCGGCAAAATAGATCAGCTTGATTTTATCTGCATATCTTTCACACAGAAGCTTTTGCAGGCTTTCTACATTCGGAGTCCATGCAGTTTCCGTTTCTGCCTGAAAAAAGTAAAAGCTGTCCTGTTTGCTGATAATCCCATCACAATCTACAATCATGTCGCCTCTATCAAGCTCCTGCAGCTCTGCTTCTTTATATCCATGTGCTAAAAACAGCTGATAGATATATGAAGCATACAAATCATCATGACACGCACGAAATTTGTTAAAGAAGCTCCGGAGCAGCTTTTTATCCCGGCTATAAAACCACACCATATTATTGCACTCATTAGCCATAATCGAATCCTCCTTAAAATTTTGCAGACAGCCCTAAGCGAGCTGTCTGCCTTTCTATTTTTATGCAGCAGCAGGTAAAAGCAGTAATCCCTGTTTCGCTGCTCTGTCCACACCCTCATCAAGCAGTGTTCCGCCTATACGTTCAAGCTCAGTAGCACGGTTATAATCAGCTACATCTTGCGAGCTGCGGGTAACAGCGTTTACCAAGCCGAAATGTGAAAAATCGTTACCCATAATAAAATGGCGCAGGATAGACGCACGTTCAAGCTTATTTAAGACATACCTATCGCCCAATACTTCTACTGTCTGCACAGGATTTTCGCCTGTTTCAATTCTCATCGCACTACGCAGCTTATCTACAGTGAGATTAAACTTAGCTTCATCTACCGCCGCACTGACAATATCCTGCACTTTCATAAAATATGCCTTGTCGTCAGCAGCCAATGTTTCATCAGAATACAGTTCATATGCATTATCCGTGTCTTCAACCTGTCTTCCGGTATGATACTTCTTATGCGCATAATCTTTGCTAATCATACCGTTTTTGCAAATCAGGCGATATACCAAAGGTTCAACCTTCAATGCACCCAAGCCAATCTCACTGTTAGAAACCACAAAGCCTGCCTGCACGATATCGCCAGGTACGATTTCGGTTTTCATGGTTTTGTTAATAACCTTCAGATACAAGTGGGTTTCCGTAATATCTGCGCTCACAACTTCGCAGCCTTTCATCTGTGAAATTACAGGCAATACATGGTCTACAAGCTCCAGATTGTCCAACCTGCGATAGCGGTCACTCAAAAACGCTCTGAGTCTGCCATCCAAAGTACGCAGCATACGTTTTTCAGGATTCTTCGTCAGCCAGCCATTAACATTTTCATCGAGCAGCACAGGATATTCTGCACGCATACGCTCATAATACTTATAGGGAATGCCAAGGCGTTCTGCAAGCTGGCGGTGCGCAATCTCTCCCAAGCGATAAGAAAGTACGTCGTCACCAGTAGCAACACTCATCATCGTCAAACCATTAGTACTGTTTACTTTAAGACTGCGTGTATCTGCAATCAGGTCTTGACGTGCTTCACGCTGACGCTCCAGCTCCTCATAAAGATTTTGAATAGTTTTGATTCCTTGTTTCATTTTGTGTTCCTCCTAATTTTTTGATATAGATTTGGTGTATATGATAAATAGGCTCACGCCAGTTCAAGCGTGCTCCTAGGATTTTCGGCACATAAAAATAACCGCTAGTATTGCTACCAGCGGTCAATCTTATGTTCCTATGTTCCTTTGCAAGGGCACTGTGATATATTCACAGGCTCATACACCATAATAATATATCATTGAAAAGAAAGACTATGACAAAACTACTTACTGAACCCTGACTTTACTGTAATATATTCAACCACAGCTCGTTTGGTTATCTTCCATTTACCTTTGATGCGAAAGCCTTTCAGCTCTCCGCTGTTTAAAAGCTCATATACGCTGTTACGCCCTATGCCCAACATCTCCATAACATCATCTATGCTTAACATATCACTATATTCCTCAAACATTATTACCCACTCCTTTCGCAGATTATTATCTAACAAGTGACTTGTTTACATCATATGTTAGTATTCCTATATAACTATACAGCGCATAGTTTTTAAAACTACACTAATACAATATGTTAAGCAATAAACAGTTATAATTTCTTATGAGATGCCATACGCTCAGCATAAGCTACTAAGCTTGTATACGTAATAAAATAATCTCTTCCTCTTTTATAATACTCCACTTTACCAGTCCTAATCAGTTTATAAATTACACCAGAGCTACAGCTCAAAGCATATGCAGCATCTGTAACACGTAAAGCTATTTTATTCATTATAGCCACCTCCAAAATTTGATTACATATATGTTAGTTAAGAAGAAAGCAAACAAGCTGATTTAATTTTATATGATTTTATTTTATATCTTTTAATAACATATATAGTAATCCAGCTCAAAGATACGGTGACATAGGTAGTTATAGGATATATCCATATGTAAGCTATAGTGAAGTAAGAAATAAGGAGTATCAAGATATGAGTGTTGTCTTCTATACCATAATCCGAAACTATAATTAACAGGATAGTTCTTTTACTAGTTACGCATCTGTACAGCAAAAAATAATCGGAGGTGCTTCAAATGCCAAAATCTGCTATTGAAAAACAAGTTCACAATAAGTATGACAACAAACAGCGTAAATCTCAAGAGAAGAAAACTGAACGATTAAGCTTTCGAGTATCACCAGAAACAAAAGCAAGCTTTACAAAGCTGCAAAATGAAACCGGACTTCCCCAAGGAACTTTGTTTGAATCATTAATCAGTAATAATCATTTACCTATAATTCAAAACGGTTCTCTCATTGCCAAAGAACTCGCAGTAGCAAGTCAACAGCTTAATATCACAAATATGTGTATCCGCCACGGCAATAATGGTTTAGCAATCGAGCAACTGCAGCAAGCGAATAATACATTCAATAATATTCAAAACTTATTGTTGCAAGCTTTAGGAGGAATCAGAAATGGCAATCTTTAAAATTGAACCTCATGAACAATACACGCTTAAAGGTATGCTTGATTATATCAGTGATGCCACTGTCCACGATAACCAAATATTATTTACAGATGCGCTTTATGCTATTAATACAAATCCATTATACGATATGATGATAATCAAACTCCTGAATTGCAAAACTGCCGGCGTACAGTACAAGCAAATCACGTTATCCCTCAACGAAGAAGAATCAGAACGGCAAACAGATTTCATTTGCTTATGTCAAGAAGCTGCATGGCTGCTTTACAATTATACACACTGCCAGATTGCCTACGCTGTACATGGTAACACTGATAATCTCCATACACATTTTATTTTAAACTCTGTAAGCTATCTTGACGGACACAAGTTGCATCTAGGCTGGCAGGACACAGCTTACCTGAAGAGCAAGATAAATGCATTGCTGCAAAGATATAACTTCAGTTTAATTGTAAGCAAGGAATATATAAGCAGATAACTCTCCAGTTAATAACGCCAATTTCCGATTTTATATGCCGTTTTCCATAAAATATTTTCTGAAATAGGCTTATAAAATTGATTTTTGGCGTTTTTAAGGAGATAACCACAGTAGTGAGCTGTACTCGCTCTATGAGATCCGCAAAGAAAACAACGAGCGTATCAACAATACCGCAGCTTACGACAAGCAGTATCTTGAAGGACGTTACGGTGCAGACCCATACTTGCAGAATATGCTGAAGGATGGTGAATGGTAATGAGCTTAAAACAAAATAACGTCTGATAGAAAAGCTGCTTCCGTATCTAAAATAATACATTGGTTGCTACTACACCCCTTGGCATTAGACTGCCAAGGGGTAAGTTATTTTAAAGCAATATTACCACATCCATTCATAGCTCTGGTTTAATTGTATCATAAAATCAACGAATTCTTCTTCACGCCATTTTTGCATATTATGTTGTAAGCTTTCTTTATATTCTAATGCTATATTTTTTATTTCTTCCTTTGGTTTTACAATAATCCCTAAGCAATGATTGGATTTACTATTTGGTTTTAGTACCTCATCTTCGCCATAGCCGTTTTTTAAATCTCGTTCACGAACATCATTACCTCTATCCTTAATAATTTTACCTACAAAGCCCTCTTTTGTTCCTATATTTTTATCAAATTTCCGATTGCCATAAATATCATTAGCTATTTTATAAAAAAGATTGTACGCTGCTGTAAAAGTCGGCATACCAGTAGCATTGGAAGCATTAGGCTTTGTGCCTTCCTCTATATTATCAATAACGGTACAGCATTTTTCTATAAAAAATCCTACTGGTGCTTTTATCACTTCGCGACAAGATTTGCTATTTGTATTTTCTTGTTGTTCTTTTAAAATCAATTCTAAACCATAGTTTGCTACATGTACTAACATAAATTTTATTTCATAGACATTAAGAGTTCTGTTTGGTTTTTCTTTCTCACCAGTACATTTAGCTAAGAACTCAATATTTTTATGCAAACTATTTCCTAATTCAATTATATTGCAGTGATTTGAAGTAAATTTAGAAATATCATCCTCACCTGATGCCAAAAAAACATAGTACATCGAAGAACTGATTTTCTGCTCACCTAAATATTCATTTTTCCCCTTAACGACTTTACCATTAATCAAATCAAAAAGATATTTTTCACACTCAGCAGAGTTATTGAAATTCAACTTATTAGTGATATTTAAATATCTGGAATAAAGCTTATCTTCTATAAACTTTCCAGTCATATTTTTATTAGATAATTCTGCTGCAGAATATTGTGTTACACCACACGCTCTGCTATTTGGCACCAAAGCTCCAAATATATTCAACAAAAAATTTTTTATAAATGTTGTATTATTCGTTTTGATTAACGAAGCTTGCGGAATATTTATACCAACTTCTTGGCTTAACCTAGGTCCTATAACGATTTCTGCTATCATTTTAGCTAAATCATCAAATTTCTCTTTACATCCATCAGTAAGTTTAAACAGCGTCTTTAGTAAAAACGCACATTCAGCACTTCCACCAAAAATACTAAAATTATTAATATCGCCCATTCTCATTTTTCTATTTTCATTACATAAAACCTCATTATTAACTATTTGTAAATTTTCAGCAGTATTTTTTTCGCAATATAATTGCTCTAATATTTTTATGATGTTCTTCTTTGCAAAGCATATTACCTCTCCGTAGTTAGCTTCAAATAATTTATTAAAGGAAGAACTTCTGCTACCTTCTAAGCTTTTTAATATATCGCTAATAACATCACTTTCATCTATACTATCTCTAACGTTTAATCCCATAGAGTCCAAATAATGGGTAAATATAGAACGTAAGCTTCTACTATCACTAGCAATATAAGTATTACTATTGTTATTGTAAACGACAAAATTATCTTCAAACATAAAAACGATATGATTTATACCAGAAGTTGCTATCATACTTAGCTTGCACTCTAAATTACATTTTACACAAAGTCGTTTCCATTCATCGGATAACTTCAAATATATATTTTTTATAGATTCATCATTTATTAGTTCTTTACTATTATTAATGGACTTATGTTTTGTTACAATTTCATCAATCTCTCTAAATATCTCTGGTTGTTTACAAGCAAAAAAATGTCCTATATTACAGTATTTCTGAACAGCACACGGAGAAACATTCATACTGCTAGAACATTTATAAGATATATAATGAGATACTAATTCATAAAATCCATCCCGAAACTTCTTTTCACAGTAACAATTTCTTATTTTTAGCATCTTTCTCGGCTGCCGATTTTTAACCTGATACATACTCCTATTATGTTGCATTATCTCATAACTCGTTACATAAGCAACATTTTTCATTTGAGAAAGAAGCCTTTCCTTATCATCGTTAGTTAAATGGTTCATAGCAATAATACCTCCCACAAGTATACGTATCTCTTTTAATTATACTACACTTGCGGGAGATATACCTTTAATCTTATTCTTTTCTTAAATCAGCAAAATGCTTTGATAATAGATTGGTCACCTTCTTACGTTCATCCTGCACATCACGTAAATATATTGATGTCGTCGAAATATTGGTATGCCCAAGCATTGCCTGTACCATATTTAATGACATTCCGCTAATTAAAGCATTTGTCGCAGCCATTGCTCGAAGCGAATGTACTGCTATTCTCGGCAAATTATGCTTTTTGCAAAGCCTTTTCAGCCATAAATAAAAGCTGTCCCCATTAACTGGCACAGCTTCATTCTGTTCATTAGCATTTCTTGATATAAAAACCAAATTCTGCGGATTTGTTATTCTATTCTTGTTAAGCCATTCGTCAAGCAATGCCTTATACTCCAAAAACAATTGCTTGAGAAAATCGTCAAAATATAGCGTCCGTACAGAAGCATCCGTTTTCGGAGTCCCTAAAAATGGTTTTCGACCATTAACATACTTCATTGCTTCTGTTATTTTCAGCTCTCGACGCTCTAAATCTACACGATCCCACGACAAGCCTAAAAATTCTCCTTTCCTTGCTCCAGTCGTCAGCGCAATATAAAACATCAGCCTATTTTTTTGATTGCTTAAATTATGCGGCATATCCTCTATGATTCTCATTGCTTTACGTAGCGTTTCACTATCCCATATTGGATAATGCGTTGATTCTGCCTTTATCAGCAAATCACGAGATACAGCATCACAGGGATTCTTTGTCAAATATTTCCATGCGCAAGCCTTATTAAAGATAAGATTCAGCAGCTTAAAGTGCTTCATGATTGTAACACTAGATAATTTTTTCTCGTTCTTACTATCCAAACGCATATTAGTACTACTAAGGCTCTGCATAAAGCGCAAAATATCCGCATCGGTAATTTTATCCATTTTCTTAAATCCAAACGCAGGTAACAACCTGTCATTCAGCATCTGCTCGTAGTTAACCATAGTTATAGTTCCTACCCTGCAACTATGCTTTTGCTTCCAATAATCAACAAACTCCTTAAACGTGACAGGCTTGTCGACATTCAGCTTGCCGGTAACCTCCAAAACAAAAGCAGCTAACTCTATTGACGCTTTCTTTTTCGTCGTTGCATAGATAGTTTTTGTGAATCTACGCTGCTTATGTTGTTCATCGTAGCCATTAGATACTCTTAATTCCCACTTATTATTCCCTTTGCTTACCATTGACCCTGCCATAATTTATACCTCCTGTAAATTTGATTTTTCATTTTGTTACATATATAAAACAGGAGAAGAACTACACATTTTGCAATCCTTCTCCATTTAAATATTTTTACTTGATGCCATTCCAAGCTGGTGTTCCCATATTCTTTTCTGCCCACTCAACCAAAGCTTCCTGCGTATAGTAATAGCACTTGCCAATTCTAGTAGCTGGCAGCTTTCCATCCTTGGTAAGTGCAAGTACTCTTGCATAACTTATTTTTCCATCAAAAAAGTATGTAGCAACATCCTTAGCACGTAAAAAATTCGGTTTGCTGGTTTTCGCTAAATCATTCATTTCAACCAAGCTCCTTTCCGTAAATTAGTTACGTGTTTGTATCATTTTATTTTGTTACAAACGCTCACGTCTAATGCCATATCGTAGCATATGACACCATAACTCCCTGTATATCCTCTCTGATATACATGCAGAACTGTATTTTTCTTCATAGTAATGAGCCTTTTTACAATACCACTCATATATATTTTTCCATTCTATATGTTATTGTTTTACCCACCTTTCATTAACAGCTCCATTACTAAACGCATATATTTTATTTTATCTGCACCACTTATTACACCACAGAACACTGCACCATCAGTAAAGCCAGTATTCATCGCATTCTGCAAATCTCTATAATAATACTAAATTAGTCTGCACCACGCTGCACCAATTAATTTACCACCATATATTTATCTTTTGCAGATATAGATATGCTGTCATCTTCTTCCTTCTGCTCGATGAAAAGCTATCTTCAAATTCACCAAAACATTCATCTGCTGCATTCAGTTACAACACTGAAATCCTATGAAAATAAGTATTTCAAAAAGATGCTTCAAATAAAAAAGCACCTTATTTTCATCAGAATTTGAAAATAAGGTGTCAATAAGGTGCGGAAATGAAAAAAGCGGCTTTCCAGAATCTGGAAAACCGCATGGTTACTGGTGATCCCGGCCAGAATCGAACTGGCGACCTACCGCTTAGGAGGCGGTTGCTCTATCCTACTGAGCTACGGAACCATAACAACAGCTCAGGCAGAACTCAAGCCTTTCCGCCCAAGCTGTATTAAATATTATACCGCAAAAACAGTCTACTGGCAATGCGGAAACAGCAAGTTATGCGTCAGCAAGCTTCTCCTCTTTTTCCTTTGCCAAAAACTCCGCCACAGCAGGCAGATTATCAAAAATAAACTGCTGCGCTGCCTGCGGATAAAAGTTAATATAATAAATTTCTCCGGTAGCTTGTCTTACACGCTTTTCGGTAACAATACCCAACTCAGAACCCTTTTCTGTCGGAATTTTATTGCGCCCATCTTCCGGCAACTGCAGATAACCGGTATGTTCTAACCATCTTCCAAGCTCCACCGTGGTAAGATTATGCATTTCCTTATCTGCAAAGGTATCATTAATATATTTTACAAGCTTTGTGATATTGGTAGCTTCAGTCATAGGCTGCAGCCTGCTCAGGTCATCCTGCTCCACAGCAAAGCTGCTTTTAACTGCCTTAGGAGTTTTGGGTGCAACCTTAAAGCTCGTGCTCTGCGACACCAGATTCATAATCTTGCCGTAAACAGCAATAACCTCTGCGGCATCGGCAAGCGCCTCCTGTACCTGCGCGCTCTGTACAACCTCCAGTGAAAGCTCCTCCTCGGCAAAAGGATGTCTGTTTTGGCTCATACGGTGAATAACATTGTAAGCATTGCGTAATTTGTTGATATCCAGCATCTGCATTTCTCCTATTCTTCACACAAATTTTATAAACAAAAGGGCAGACTCTGCTACATAAAGAGTCTGCCCTAAAACAATCAGCAGTTAATGTGCTTCTGCCAACACCTCAGCGGCGATATCGTCCGCCATTCCCGGAGGCATGCTCCATTCAACACGCACGCCGGTTTTACCCCAAAGACGGGTGAGCGCTACCTGAAACGCCTCCTTACTGGAAAGCGGCTCCAGCGTTATAGTAGCAAAATCACGGATAGTATCACCCTGCGGTACATCCAGGCTTAACGGAGTTACCAGATACTTTTCGACAGCAGCCTTAGCTTCGGCAACAGCCTCCGGCAAGGTTACTACGGCAGTCTTATCTGCTTCGTTATATTCTACATAGCCATAATGGCAATTATAATTCAAGGTTACAGCATAATTACTCATTTTAATCCCCCTCTGCTCTTGTTACTAATTATAACAACTTAAGCACATAATATCAATATAAGGATTTAAGTAAGCAATTAAAATATAAGTCTTTCTTAGCCTGTAATCCTTGATAAATATAATGCGGCACTATTATCTGCGGCTGAATACAGGCTGCAGACGCTTTTCCATCGGCAGCTTATCGGCAGTCACCGCCAGCTGCGCCATCTCGTACAGCGTGCTTTGTGCGCTCACAGGCTCCAGCTTATTGCGCACACGGCGATAGCTGCCGTTGGACTGCATCATATGCGCGCCCACGTTATCGCGCAGATACAAATCCAGCAGCACCTTGATGCGATGGATATGCTCCTCTGTTTCTACCGGGAAGAACAGCTCTACGCGGTCGTTAAGGTTACGCGGCATCCAGTCGGCACTGGAAAGATACAGCTGCTCCTCGCCGCCGTTGGCAAACCAGAAGATACGGCTGTGCTCCAGCTGACGGCCTACAATGCTGCGGACCGTAATATTGTCGCTGATGCCCTCGATGCCCGTGCGCAGACCGCAAATACCGCGCACAATCAGATCAATATGCACACCTGCGGCAGAAGCCTCGTACAGCTTCTGGATTACAGGCTGGTCAATCAGCGAGTTCATCTTGGCAATGATATGTCCCTCACGACCGGAACGCACCATAGCAATTTCATTATCAATCAGCGCATAGATTTTCTCGCGCAGTCCCAGCGGTGCCATAACCAGCTTATTCCAAACCGGCGGCTCGCTGTAGCCGCTGAGCAGATTGAAGAACGCCGAAGCATCACTGCCGAACTCATCGTTCGCCGTCATCAAGCCAAGGTCAGTGTATAATTTTGCGGTGCTGTCGTTGTAGTTGCCTGTGCCCAGATGCAGATAACGCTTAATGCCGTTATCCTCTTTGCGCACGATAAGAATAATTTTGGCATGCGTCTTTAAGCCGACCAAGCCGTAGATAACGTGGCAGCCAGCTTTTTCCAGACGACGCGCCCAGAGGATATTGTTTTCCTCGTCGAAACGTGCCTTCAGCTCTACCAGTACCGTTACCTGCTTGCCATTTTCCGCAGCACGCGCCAGCGCAGCAACAATCGGGCTGTTGCCGCTCACACGATACAGCGTCTGTTTAATCGCCAGCACCTGCGGATCATCGGCAGCATCGCTCACCAGCTTAACTACCGGGTCAAAGCTTTCATAGGGGTGATGCAGCAAAATATCATTTTCACGGATAGCGGCAAACAAATCGCTGTCATTCGGCAGCTCCAGCGGACGCTGTGGCACAAAGGGCTCATACAGCCACGGCCACATGCCCTTCATACCGATAAATTTAAAGAAGCAGGTCGGGTCCAGAGGTCCGTTGATTTCATAAACCTCCATCTCCGTAACATCCAGATTTTCCTCGAGGAATTTTTTGATACGATTATTATTCGTTTTGAAGATTTCCAAGCGAACCGCAGCGCCGCGCTTACGCTTACGCAGCGATTCCTCAACCTCCTTCATAAGGTCAACGCTGTCATCCTCTTCCAAATCAAGGTCACTGTCACGCGTTACTCTGAAGGACACCATATCCAGAATGTGGCAGCCCTTGAACAGATCGTGGCAATGGCTGGCGATAATATCCTCCAAAAATACGAAGGTACGCTTGCCCTCCGGCTCAACCTCCACAATGCGGTCCAGCACACTCGGCACCTGAATCAGCCCCATGCTGTGCTCGCCGTCGGCCTTAATCAGCTCAACAGCAAGATTCAGTGTTTTATTGGCCAAAAACGGGAAGGGGCGCGAAGCATCTACCGCCATCGGTGTTAATACCGGGAAAACAACCTCGCGGTAATATTCCTCCAGCCAGTCCTTGCCCAGCTCGCTCAAATCCTTAACGCGGCGGAAATGCAGCTTCACCGCATCCATTTCTGCCATCAGCGCAATCAGCGATTTTGTCTGAGTGCGCACCTGCTCATGCGCTGCCTGCGAAATAGCCACCAGTTGCTCACGCACAGACATTCCGGAGGCATCGCGCTTTTCTACGCCGCTGTCAAAATTGCTCCACAAACTGGCTACGCGCACCATAAAGAATTCATCTAAGTTAGAGGCCGAAATGGCAATAAACTTCAAACGCTCCAGAAGCGGTGTTTCCTTAACCATCGCTTCCTTCAGCACGCGCAGATTAAATTTCAGCCAGCTCAACTCGCGGTTATAAAAATACTCAGGCTTTGTCAAATCTAATTTTCCCATCACTTATTCACCCGTTCCAAAATAGGTTCAATACCAAAAACTTCCTCAAAGAAAGTTGATTTATCATCAAACGTCCAGATTTCCAACGTCAAATCCTCTTTACTTGCTGCCAGAACCTTCAGCTTATTATCCTTCAGCGTTACAGTGCATCTGTGGATTTTTTGCATATAACTGCGGTCTAAGGCATCGGCCAGACGCACAATGGCAGCCAGCTTGGCTACAACCGGCACCAGCTCCTTTTCCACCTGCGGAGCACGCGTATTGGTCTTGTCAAACAACCTGTTGGCATGATAATACGACGCCAGCGCTACGATTTTCTTATCCTTCTCGCTCAGGCCGATAATATCCGTAGACATAATCAGCTGATATGTATAGATAGAGTGACTGCGCATGCAGATGTATTTGCCTATATCATGCAAAATGCAGGTTGCACGCAAAAGCAGGCGCTCATGCTCTCCCATGCCATAAGCCTTGGCAATTTTATCGAAAATAATCAGCGACAGGCGCTCCACCTGCTGGGCATGCTTCTTGTCATACAGATAACGGGCACCAATGGTATGGAAAAGGCTGATAAGCTCCTGCTCCAGCTCCTTACGCATTACAGGATTTGTTTTATTGCCGATATGCAGCAGCTGGATGCCGTCGATAAAGCGGTCTGCCGTAATAATAATTTCCTTGGCGGGAATCAGATGCAGCAGCTGTTCATAAAGCAGCACCGTAGGCAGTACAAGCTCCGCAACATTCTCCGGCAGCTTATATACCTGAATCAGCTGCGGCAGGCTCATCTGACGCATGCTGTCGAAAAAGGCATGGAAATCCGCCGCCTTGATGCGATGCACCAGCTGCTTTTCATCCAGTCCCAGCATGCGCAGCAAAAGCTCAGTTTCCGTACCGGACAGCACCAGATAACGCACCTTGCTGTCACCCAGCTCGTTTCTTACCGGTCCGATTGTACTGCTGAGAAATTCCGTCAGCGCCTTATTGAAATGCATGCTTTCGCGACGGTTGCGCTCAAAGCTTTCCTTAATACGGATAATACCGATGTGGAAATTTCCCTGATAGCAGATTTTTTCATCACGCACCAGCGTTACACCCAAACCGCCGGAGGAAATATCCATCATCAGCATGCCTTCACGCTCGGTAGAAATTTTTTCTGCCTTCAGCGTATTGCGGATAGCCACAAACTTGGTGTAAATTTCCTTCGGCATATCAACAACATCGACAACAAGGCCCGTCTTGTTATAAATCTGATCCAGCAGAAAAACCTGATTGCTGGCCTCACGCACAGCAGTGGTTGCCTGCATAACATATTCCTCTACACCGTATTCCTTCATCAGACGCTTGAAGCCGATAAGAATTTCGCAGATTTCGGAAACCAGTGGGAAAGGAATTATTTTATTTTTAAAAGTTGCCTCACCCAGACGGATACGTCGGTTGCAGCACTCGATAACTTTGTACCTGTCGGTATTGTGATATTCGGTAATCTGCATACTGAGCATCTCCGAGCCCAGATGAATCGCAGCAAAGGTTGTGTAATTTTTACGCTTCATTAACTAAGCCTCCAAAACAGTATGTTATTGTTATAATTCGGGTTTCTTAACAAAAATCCTGCGAAGAAATCGAGATTATACATTAATTTAACAAATTAACACGAATTTTACTTTTTTACGCAGGATTTTTTCCGCTTATGGGTAATATAATAAATATATCGTTAAAATAGAATAATCGGAGTTTAGAGGAACACCCCACAAGGAGAAAAGGAAAATGCAACGAATCGCAATTATTGACATCGGCTCTAACTCGGCCCGGCTTGTTATCAGCCATATTTATAAGAATGGTGCTTATAATATGGTCTATAACCAAAAAGAAGCCCTGCGCCTCAGTCAGAAGGTCGACGAAAAAAACATGCTTACAGAAGTAGCCTTCAGCAGCACCATCGAAACCATGAAAAGCTTTGCCTATATGTGCAAAATTTATCAGGCTGACAAGACCATTGCCGTTGCTACCGCAGCCATCCGCAACGCTGCCAACGGCGCGGAGCTTGTCGCGCGCGTTGCCGAAGAAACAGGCATCCAGCTGCACATCATCTCCGGCAATACCGAAGCCTACATCAGCTACCTTGGCGTTATCAACACCCTCAACGTCAAGGACGGCATCATTTTCGACTTAGGCGGCGGCAGTACCGAGCTGATTCTGTTCAAGAACCGTAAAATTTTGGAAAGCGTGTCCCTGCCCATCGGCGCGGTCAATACCACCTCCATGTTCAACACCCGTAACGTCATGCCCGCCAATGTTTTCAGTGATGTCAGCTTCTTTATCATGAGCCGTCTGGAAAAGTACCCCTGGCTTAAGCAAAACGGACTGCCGCTTATCGGCGTTGGCGGTACAGCGCGTACCGTAGCCAAAATCATCCAGCGCGAAAAGAAGTACCCGGCGACTAAAATCCATAATTATTCCTATACAGCGCAAACCTATCGCAGCTTTTTCAACAGACTGCGCAACACAAATCTGGATCAGCGCAAAAAGATTTCCGGTCTCAGCAGCGAGCGCAGTGATATCATTCTGGCCGGCAGCAGCATTATCAGCTGCCTTTTGGAGGCCACCGGTGCCAAAAAGCTCATCACCTCCGGCTGCGGCCTGCGCGAAGGACTGTTCTTCGATTATTATTCCAAGGAAAACCACGTGCCCATTATAGCGAAGGATATCCTTAGAATGAGCAGGGAAAATGTGTTAAACCTATATGAACCCGACCAGCAGCATTCCAGACACATCACCCATTTGGTGTTATCAATGTTTGATGGCTGGAGCGAGCTGCACGGCTTACGCAAAAATTACCGCCGTCTGCTGGAAACCGCTGCGCTGCTGCATGACATCGGCATCACCATCAACTTCTACAGTCACGCACGTCACAGTGCCTATATGATTTTAAATGCTAAGCTCTTTGGTCTGACGCACAAAGAGCAGGTCATCACGGCAGCTATCGCCGGCTGGCATAACGGCGTTTCCAAAAACTATTTCAAGGACCGTTTCTACAAGGAACTGCTTAGCGACGCCAACTGGAAAACAATCAACAAACTGGCACTGCTGCTGGCCTTAGCTGAAAGCCTCGATTATACGGAAACATCCCAGATTCACGTTATTGAACCTGGCATCAACAAAAAGACTGCTACCTTAAAGCTCTATGCTCAAGGTATTCCAAGTATCGAAATGCATCAGATTCAGGAGCATCTGTCATGGTTCAAAAAGACCTTCGGCGTAGAGCTGAAGGTGCAGCTGGCGACAGCAGCAGAAGAATAATGCAAAGCAGCCTCAGTATACGCTTGCGTATGCCAAGGCTGCTGTTCTTATTTTGCTCCGTATTTTTCAGTTTCTTCCTGAATGTAATGTGTTGTAAAAACAGGCATAAATCCGCCGCCTTCTTTTTTGACATACTCGCGCAAAATATTTTGCCAAGCACGCTTAGCATACAGAAAACGAATGACATAAACAGCACTTTCATCTTCGCGCACGACATAAAACAGCAGATAATTTTTCACGGGCACGAAGCGGATTCCCCACGCACGCAAAAATGCGTCGTTACATAAGGGATAAAGAGTCGGAAAAGAAGCAAGGCTATCTCCTTCGCCGAAAAAATTCTCTATTATACGATCTGACGCAGAGATATTACACAACTTGAGCTTTATATAACTAGCGACAGCATCTAAATCCGCCAATGCTTTTTGCGTATAAATTATCTTGTACGTCATCATATATTTGCTCCAGGATATTTCTTTCTGAACATCTCTTTAGAATCTTCTGCAGAAACTACTCTCCCCGCCTCAATATCATCTAAACCTTGTTTCAACGCACCATACAACTCAAACCTTGCTGTCAGCTCCTCGTAGGCATCAATGCTCATGACAGCCAAATCTCCCTTGCCGTTTTTGGTAATAAAAACCGGCTCCTTATACTGATGGCAGAAATTAGAAATCTCGTTATAGTTGTTGCGCAAATCTGCGCTGGAAGTAATTTTCGGCATAATCGCACCTCCTTCGTATAAATAAATTATACCTTAATTCGGCTATCTGGTCAAATTCCATAAGAAAAGGCCTGCATGCGTTTTGCACATGCAGGTCTTTCACTATTTATACCTTTTTATTTTACCGCAGCCTTCAAAATACCATGTACCATCAGCGCGGAATTGTACAAATCCTCTTCCTTGATGAATTCGTCAACAGTATGGACATTGCTCATGCCCGTGCCCAAGATTACGCTCGGCAGACCATAAGCATTCAGGAAGTTGGCATCACTGCCGCCGCCAGTAACCGTAATATCCGGAGTAAAGCCATGCATTGCGCAGGCAGCCTTTGCCAGCGTTACAACATCGCTGTCCTCCGCAACAGCAAAGGAATCATACTTATTATCCACAAAGACTTCTGCCTTAGCGCCGTATTTTTCAGCACTGGTTGCAATGGTTTCTACGATTTCCTTGCAGATGGCCTCCAGCTTTTCCTTGTTGCGGCTGCGCGCATCACCCTCAATAGTTACCAGGTCGGGCACAATATTGGTTGCCTTACCACCGCCGATAATGCCGATATTGCAGGTAGTTTCCTCATCAATACGGCCGTAGCGTTTAACATCGGCAAGAGCCTTAGCAGCAATCATAATAGAGTTGATGCCCTTTTCCGGCTCCAGTCCGCCATGCGCGGTTCTGCCGATAATATCGATTTTATATTTTTTCTGGCCGGGAGCACCGACAACAATCTCGCCCGGAGCGCCTTCACCATCAAGTGCATAGCCAACGTCGGCACGCAGCTTGGAGCGGTCGAGGCACCGGGAGCCGTTAACGCCGCCCTCCTCGCAAACTGTAAAGAGTATCTGGATATCACCATGTGGAGCGCCTTCCTCCAGCAGCAGACGAATACCCTCTAAAATACCCTCAACGCCGGATTTGTCATCACCGCCGAGAATAGTGGTGCCGTCGCTGTATAAAACGCCGTCCTTTTGGATAACGGTAGTGCCGCCACAAGGCTCAACACCATCCATATGTGCAGAAAGCAACACGCGTACCGCACCTTCAACTCCTGCGCTGGCAGGCAAAAATGCCCACAGATTACCGCAGTTGCCGCCCAGCTTTTCACCGGCGTCATCCTCTTCCACCGTAAAGCCGAGAGCCTCCAATTTGCCTTTGAGCAGTTCGAATACAGGACGCTCCTGCAGGCTGTGACAAGGCAGAGCAACAATTTCCTTAAATTCTGCGAGCATACGCTCCTTATTTACTTGCGTCATATTTATCTTCCTTTCTATGATATAAATTAAGCTCAGCGTGCCTAAAGGGGTAGCAAATCCGCTAAACTTTTATTCCTTAAATTATTCCTGTATGTTCTAGCAAAATTTTGACACCGATAAAAATCAGCACCAAGCCGCCGGCAACATCAGCTCTCTTGCCGGCCATAGCTCCCAGTTTAAAGCCAGCCAGACCGCCAAAGGCTGCAATAGCAAAGGTCACCACGCCAATCAGTATGGAAGCGAACCAGATATCGGTATTCAAAAAGGCCAGGCTGATACCAACTGCCAGAGCATCAATACTGGTGGCAATCGCCAGCACTGCCATCTCCTTCACGCTATAATCTTTTTTGACATGACAGGCCTCGTTTGCTTCACGAATCATGTTGATTCCCAGATAAAGCAATAAGAAAAAGGCCAGCCAATGGTCATATTCCGTAATATAATCACGAAACGATACAGCGCCGAAATAGCCTATCACCGGCATCAAAAACTGAAATGCTCCGAACCAGCTGCCGAAGCGCAAAGCTCCGCGCAACCTGTTATCCGGTGTCAGCACCATACTGCCGCAAACGGAAACGGCAAAGGCATCCATCGCCAAGCCAACCGCCAACAGCAACAGTTCTGCTAAACCCATATTTTCATTCCCTCACTCACTATAAATAACTTTATTGCTTATTTTCCTTATGCAACAGCTGCAGCAAGCGTTTATGATCCTTGCTTATCTTAATTACACGGAATACGCTTGTCATAAGCATCATCCCCAAGGCAATAGCACTTGCATCCATGCCGGTGGTTATAAGGATGTTCATACCCGTTTCGTAATTATTTTCTATAATTGCCGCCATACCGCGATACATGCCGAGTCCCGGCACAATCGGGATAATACCCGGAATAACAAAAATCGTTACCGGCTGTTTGAAGACACGCGCCGCCAGCTCGCTCAAAAGCGAAAGCGCAACCGTGGCAAAAAACATGGCATAAAAAGAATCATACGCTAAATCCTTGCGGATATAGCAATAAACTACCCAGCCTACCGCACCGATAACACCGCTGACAGGCAGGCTTTTGCGCGGTGCCTGAAACAGAATACCGAAGGCAGCAGTAGCAATGAATGCAAAGCCAAAGGCTATAAAATAATTTATGCCCATAGCTTCCACCCCCAGTGATACCATACAAGCAGGCTAAATGCCAGTCCAATCGCAATGGATGTAGCAAAAAGCATCGCCTCGGCAATACGCGAATTACCGGAAATCAAATCGCCGGCCATATAATCGCGCAGACCGTTGGTAAAGGCTACACCCGGCAAGAACGGCATCAGCGCACCTACGATGATATTGGTACGCGTGCATTCGCCGTCCATCTCACAGCAAAAAATAGCCAAAGCGCCGATTGCCGCACCGGAAAGCGCATTCTCCCAAAAGGCGCTGGGGCGATAACCACCCAACTGCTTTAACAGCACCATGGATAATCCGCCGGTAATAAAGGCCGCGATAAAGTCATGGCTGTTACCTCCCAGCATCGCCGAAAAGGCTGCCGAGCTGATTGCCGAAGCCATGCAGACACGCCATTCACCATAGGGTGGAGCCTTGTGACGCAGCTCTTCCAGATACGCCAGCGTTTCTTCGTAATTCATAGGCCAGCGTTTCAGATTATAGGAAAAATCGTTCACAGCGCTGATAACGCTTAAATTGGTGCTGCGATAACGGATACGGCTGATAATCGTCGCACCCTCGCTTTCCTCATCGCCTAAAATAATAACCGTCGGCGTAACAAAAACATGAATATCATGATAGCCGTGCGTATGACAGAAGCGGGAAATAGTGTCCTCTACTCGGGAGGTTTCCGCACCGTTTTTCAAAAGTGCCTTGCCCATACCAAGAGCAATATGCAAGGTCTGCTCACGGCTTAAAGGAGCAGCTTCCAGTCCCATTATGCCTCACCGCCTAACAGCTGAGCCACTGCCGCACGGAAGCGGTTGGCACCGCCCATAGACGGATGCGGCACAGCCATACATTCAACGCCGTAACGCGACAGCGTTGTCGCCGCCTTCTGACCGATGGCAACAATTTTCATCCCCGGACGCAGCTCCAGTAGCATCCGCGCGTACTCAATGCCTACATAAAGCTCGCTCGGTGAGGGCGTACGGTTAGTCAGCAGATTACCTGTTTTATACGGATGAAACGGAAAAATATTCCAAAGAATAACATCAAAGGACGCAAGGCCATGACTGTTCAGTGCGTTCCAGACAACAGTATCCGTGGGCTCGTTAAAGCCCTTCAGGCGCTGTGTATTATTCAGCATTGCGCTGCCTGCATCACTCGTGCGGCGGTAATCCCATTCGCCCAAAACGCTTTTCGGCTCTACATCAGGATGATAGCCCAGCAGAATACGCTCCGAAGTAATAGCAATGCCGCTGAAATGACCGCCCTGATAGCCCAAGGCCTCGGCAATAAACAAATAATGTGCATCCAGACGCAGCTCCAGATAACGGCGCAGATTGGCGCTGCGGATAACGGGAGCCTGCGGACCTATATCACAGCTTGTATCAAAATCACGCCAGGGATTAAAAACCTGCTCGCTGTGATAGCTTTGTAATTTATCAAGAAAAGTATTAATCTCCATAATTCCCTCCATGCATTATTATACCGCATAGAGGCAAGTCGTCGCAATAAAAATGGATGCGAAGCAATAGTTCCGCATCCATTTTATACTTTAAAAAATATCTGATTTTAGAACAGCAACAGTATCATGCCCACAACCAGCGCCAAGGTAATACCCAACGCATTACGCTTGCAAACCTCCATCGGATCTACACCGGCAATGCCTGCGCAGATAATAGTAGCGCCGGCAATCGGGGAAATAGTACGGCCGAGAGTACCGCCCAAAGCTGCAATAGAGCCCATGTTCATGGTTTCCAGGCCAAACTGAGCGGCATGCGGAGTAACAGCTTCGTTAAACGCAACGGTTGCAGCGTCACCGGAGCCGGAAATAAGTGCCAGCACAAACGGACCGAAGGTGGCAGCAATTTTAACAATACCGGTAGAATTCAGCATCCAGTTAATCAGCGCCTTAATCAGTCCCAAAGCATTCAGGCCTGCTACGAAAACGCCTACGGAAATAATAATACCGATGATATTAGCATAAGCATCGCCCATGCCGTCAAAGAAGCTCTTAGTCAGCTCAACAGGATTTTTACGGGTTACTGCCAAGGACAGGATTGCGCCGATAACCATAGCGTGGGGTACGCCCATTTTCAGCGCAGGCACCAGCTTAGTGCTGCCCAGCAGCAGAATGATAACCGGAACCAGCGGCATGATAGCGAAAAGCGGATTGATACCGAAGTTCTCGTCAACACCGGCTTCACCTTCCGGAGCAAAGCCTCTGTTTTCCTTCAGCACAATTGCCAGAACAGTCAATACAGCTGCAGCAACAATTACACCGGCTACGGTTGCCAACATATGATTGGCAATTACATCGGTAATCTGCACGCCTGCCAGCTTAGCGATAACGGCGTTATGTACCAGGCCGGGGTTCAGCATACTGCCATAGGTACCGGATTTAACGGCAGCAGCAGC
>ULPP01048002.1_pt1 | contig 32863 bp, 29 predicted proteins | sample 1953531 | NCBI WGS metagenome assembly ULPP01 (sample SAMEA4835630, study PRJEB28245) | human gut metagenome | biome: gut microbiome; material: fecal sample | place: Denmark | collected 2008
TGCGACAGGTGGAGTCGGTCCGGGCAACCTCGTACAGAGCGACCTCGACCAAGAACTCTACAAGTTCAAGAGTGACGACACACCGCTTATGCAGCTCATGTTGAAAGCGCGTAAGGTAAAGGTGAACTCGCCCGAAGTGGAACACTACATGATTGACGAGCCGCGCTCCAGCGTGACCACGACAACCAAGGTGACCGCAGGAACAGCCAAGCAGTTTGTACTGCCGTTGCTCGCCAACGATGCTGAAATCCCCAGACCCTACGGCACACTGATTGTCAAGGGAGTGGACGGTTACGCAGAGGACGGCAAGACCAAGACACCGGGCAAAGACCTCATGCTCTTTGTTACAGGCCAAGACCCCACAACGAACAACCCGATTGTTAGAGCGGTGAACGGCCCGAAAACCAATGCGTCAGACGAGAGCTGCACAACGCCCGAAATCCCTGCCGGGTCAGTGCTCATCATTCTTTCCAACGCCCTCTATGAGACGCAGAAGAAAGTTGACCCCGACCTCATCGTGCCACAGGCGCAGATGGTGTATCTTCAGAAGCGCGGCATGAACCAGATCGTATCTGACTACTACGAGGCGCAGAAGAAAAAAATCCCATTCGGCAAGGCTGTGATTGCAGAGGCAGCCATCACCAACTTCAAGGTGCGCGGCAACCGTACCCTCTACGCAGGTCGCAAGGGAAAGATGACGGTGCAGACACCCGAAGTCGGTCCACAGACCATCTACTTCACCGAGGGCGTGCGCTACCAAGTGAAGAAGGAACTCAACCACACGGGCAAGTGGACTATTGAGGAAATCATCGCCTTGGCGAAGATGACCTTTACAGGCGAGGACGTACCCAAGAGCGTGATTGCCCTTGCTGGCAAGAACTTCTTGGAGAATATCCAGTGCATCGACTATTCCAAGCACCCGGAAATTCAGATTACCACCAAGACCAACCCTGTGGGCTGGGTAGTAACCAACTTCCACACCGTGTTCGGAGACATCGAATTCAAGCATGACCCGACACTCGACCGTTTGAAGTGGAGCAACTCCGCATTCATCGTTGCGCCCGACCGCCTTGTACACTACCAGTACTCGGCAGAGCACTCGTCAAAAGACCGTGTGGAGGGCGAAGAGGCAACACGCGAGTCAATTCTTGTGTGGGATGCACTCGCACTCAAAGGCTCATGTCATATCTGGATTAACGGTGAGGGTGACAGCGAGAACAGCACAGCTGTGCAGATCCATCTGTGGGACAGCGCGGAGGCACCTTCATCACCAGTTGAGGGAGGCGTGTACTACCTGTTGCAGGATTGTCCGGGCATCAATGCCGAGGCCGTTAGCGGTCAGATGTGGCAGTATAAGAGCGAGGCATGGATTGAGTATGCAGGTGAGGTTATGGCAACCGAGTAATCAGAAGTTTTAATTAAACCAATCATCAACCAAATAGAGGCGGATAGGTAGCAATGCCGTCCGCCTTTATTTATAATAATCAGACAACGAAATGAAAAAGAAGAGAATAACCTACGGAGTGTACGGCATGATGGAATACCAGACTATCATCAAGATAGGCAGAGCCATACTCAAAGTATTGTTCACTGACGGCTCAATGACCGCCATCGGACAGAACCCTGCGAAGTACACCACAAGCGACTTCCTTTTGCAGCGTGCCATCGAGAACAGTAGCGAGTTCAAGAAAGGCCGCATACAGGTGGTGGACACCATCGAACTTGATGAGGATGTGCGCATTGAGCGTAACCCTGCCAAGCCGAGTACGCAGACGGCAAATGTGGCGGCAAAGGCTGTGATTGAAGATAAGCCTGCCAAAGCCTCTTTAAGCCAGACTACGCCTGTGACGGAGGACGCTGACACCAAGGAAACGGCAGACGAGCCGACAGAGGAGGTAAACGCAGGTGTTGTAACACCAACGGACGAGGCAGATGCGGAAACTATCGAGGACGAGGTGGCTGACATCACAGAAGAGGAGGCCGAAGAGGACACCACAAGCGAAGAAACCGCAGCCGAGGACAATACGGCAGAGGGCAAGACCGAGGTGGAGTTCACCGACAACCAAGAGGCCAAGGACTACATCTTCAAGAACTTTGGCGTGAAACCCGGCACGATGCGCAACCGTGAGGACATCAAGGCCGTTGGCGAGACCTACGGAGTGAAAATCACGTTTGTCAACGAGAAGTAAGGAATGACGATATGGTGTACAAAATCGAAGTCGTGGAGCAAGATGTGCGCATCGCCATAGACGAGAACAAGACCAGCGAGCAGCTCATCAGCGATGAGGATATTGACACCTTGTCGTTGAACGAAGTGATACGCTCGAAGATAGAAGAGGCCGTGCGCAGGGTGGAGACCACCGCCCCCATGTATCTTTTGGAAGAGGGACACGAGTTTGGCGAGGCCGTGTATTGGGAGGACAACGGCAGCGGTTGGGTGTTGCTCCCCGACGACTTCATGCGGTTGATAGCATTCCGCATGAGCGACTGGGAGCGCACCTGCTACAATGCCATTTCTGTGGACGACCCACTCTATGACCTGCAATCGTCAAGATACAAGGGTGTGAGAGGCAGCGTGCAGAAACCAGTGTGCGCGGTGGTGAACCGAGCCGAGGGAAAGGCGTTGGAGTTCTTCAGCTGCAACAGCGAGGACGCCTACGTCAAGCGAGCCACCTACATACCCTATCCCAAGATAGACGATGAGGACGGCATAGACATCAGCGAGCGTTGTTACACAGCCGTGGTCTATACTACGGCTGCATTAGTATTAACCGCCTATGGTGCGAGCGAGCAAGCAGCCGCAATGAACACCTTGGCAAAAAGCATTTTTGAATAATGAGTTCAATACCAACAAAACAGATAGATGGTGATGTTGCGGTTGGTCGTGACGTTAACATCGGCGGCAAGGCCACCATACGCGGTTCGGCAAAGGTCGGCCACAATCTGACCGTTGACGGCTGGCTTGAAGCCAAGAACATAAAAGGCCCGAACAAAGGCCTGTTCAAAACGGCGGCACAGCTACGCGAGGCTTACCCTAATCCTCATGAAGGATGGTGGGCGTTGGTGACCGTAGAAGGCAGTGCAGCGTCAGATCATCTTGGCCAGCTCTATGTAGCTGACGGTGGTACATGGGTAGCGCAAGTTGACAGCAACGGTAATCCGCTGCTGAAGGGTAATCCTACGGTTGATAGCACCGAGTACATGGAAGCCGTGGAGGGAATGACAGCCGACCTCGAAGCCGTGAAGGTGGATGTTAACCAGAACAAGGAAGACGTGCGCAGCCTACGTTCTACACAGACTACGCAAGGCGAGAGCATCAACACCCTCAACACAAAGATGGGCACAGCTCAGAGCGACATCAACACACTGAAGAAGACTGTAAGCGACAACAAGACCGAACTTGCGAGCAGCATCAGCGGTGTGCAGAAAGACCTCACGTCATTCAAGAAAACCAAAGGACAGCCCAACGGACTTGCACCATTGGACGAACAGAACCAGATACCTTCGCAGTATCTTCCCGACTATGTGGACGATGTGCTTGAGTTCAACGGCAGCTTCAATGACATTACTTCGCAGATGGTGTCGTTAAACAAGTACTCAACGGACGAGAACTGTAGCGTTGTTTTCAGCAAAGACGCTGGTGCTTTTGTGCTGAAATACACGCAGCCATCGGAAACGGAAGGTGACTTGCGCCCGACCATCACTTACTACAACAACTGGATAGACGGTGACCTTTACGGTGAGGGCACTATGAAAGGCCGTGTGCCACACAGCGGCAAGATTTACATAGACGTTACAGCCAACAAGACTTATCGTTGGGGAGGCAGCACGCTTGTTGCAATAGGTTCAGACTTGGCATTGGGCCATACCAGAGGCACTGCATATCCCGGTGACGAGGGAGCCGAGCTAAATAGCACACTCCAGACAGCGAACATACGCATTGAGGGTATAAACATTCTTCGCTTTGATGGAGTGTGGGACGGTACCGGCAAGGCACCGAGTCGTGGTTTGTGGTATGCTCCAAGTTTGGACTACGAAGGAGAGTGGTGCTTCCGTAAGTTCGGAGGTGTTAGTACAGAGACATACGGTTATCCGGAAGAAATGTATAACACCGACAGCGTAGGACGTGCGGACCATATCTATTGTTGTGCAGACGAGTTGTTCCGTATTGTTGACAAGAAAATGCAGAGGATTGGCGGCAGCGGCAACTCTGCCAGCATTTACAACCCGACGGTGGAGCAGGGAGGACACTACTATGTGTTGTGTGATACCGACGACACCGCCAATTCAGCAGTACATGCGGCGAAGGAAAATGGCAAGGCTGCAGTAGGCCTGATGATAACCTTTGCATTGAAGAAAGGCACTTGGAAGACTTACCAGTATACCGGAGCCAATACGGAAGATAATAACTGGTACGACACAGAGAACTGGAAAGACTTCGGTTCGATGGTGCAAGGTTCAGAGTCGATGATAGACATTGACATCATAGCCCCTCTACCTACAGGCTTCTACACCCTTGGCACCGCACTTGCTGCTTTGAAGACCTATCAAGAGACAACAAGTGTGAACTATCAGAAGCGTGGTTTGGTGATAAGCTATACGACAGAAGCCAATAAGGTAGAGGCCAAACAGTATCAGGGCGACTCCATTGCAGACTTCTACGAGGCCGGGCTTTGGCAGGACTTCGGCGGCGGCAGTAAACTTGTGGCGAGCGACACGATGGAAGCTGGCGGTACAGACGCTTTCTCTACAGGAGGAGCGTATAAGGTTGTTCCAACGGAGATAGAGGCTACAGAGGAAGAAGGCAGCGTATCACTGAAGCTAAAAAACAAGGCTGGCGACACCCTGTCTGAAGCCCAGTTCAGTGTGGGCACCGGTACTGGAGGTGGCGGTGGAACTACACTGGCCATCAACTTTGAAAACGACCCCTTCTATGTCCGTGCAGGAGGCACAGCCATACTGAAAGCCGCCATCCGCAGTGTGACCCAGCTATCCGATGGATCATTGCAGGACAACAAGATACAGAGTGTGGTGTTTATCAATCGCACGACCAAGACCACCGTAGCCTCATTCAAGCCCAATCAGGCAAGCAGTTCCTCGTTGAAGTCGTACACCTTCGAGTTTGACCTAAGCACCATTGCAGCCAGTGCCGGCAGCGTGGAGCTGCAAGCCGTAGCCACCGATGCCACCGGCAAGACAGCCACGAGAAACGTGGAAATGATAGCCGTTGATGTGACCGTAGAGAGCAGCCAGACACTGAGCTATACGAAGAGCACCACATTGCAGGTTGGCGGTCAGAAGGTAAGCATCCCAATGTATCGTTTCCCAAACAATGCCTCAGACAAGGGTATCCAGACGAAGATAGAGATATACCGCAACGGCGTGTGGGAAACATTAGAGAATGTATTGGTGAAGGATACTTACACCCATAACGTGACCATCGACCCACAAGGCATGGGCCACGGTGCATATCCTCTGCGCATACAAGGGCATGACGTAGCATCAGGACTGAAAGGTAACACGCTTCATACCGCAGTTATGGTGATAGAGCAGCGCGAGAGCGTGAGCGACTACACGAAGCCTATCATTGTGGCACGATGGTACGACGACAGCGATGGCAAGACAAAGCTTTTCAAGACCGTCAGTTTTGACATAGCCTGTTATCAGCGAGACAACGCCAACCCGAATGTAGAGGTGAAGGTGAAGAACGAGACCACTGACGAGACAGAAACGATTGCCAACAAGGTTATGAACCGCAGCAGTTACTACACGATAGAGAAACGCATTGTTGGTTATAACGACGGTGACACATTGATCTTCGACGCAACGTGTGGTGAGGTACGTCTGGCGGAGCAACTAAAAGTTGTTATTGACGGCAGTATGCTTGCTATCAGCGAGACCGAAGGCGCATACTACAAATTGAACTTTGCCGGCAGAAGTAACGACGACATCGACAAGAGTATCAAAGCCACATGCTCAGATGGCAGCATGGTGGAAGTGAAGGTAAACGGCAGCAACTGGTCGAGCAACGGTTTTGTCGCAGACAACTTCGGTACAGAAAAAGCAGACGGCAGAATGGCACTACGTGTAGCCGAGAACGTGACGGCAACATGCAGCGACACACCATTGGCAAGCAAGGACATATCCACCAACGGTATGGCACTAAGCTTTACATTCAAGGTTAAGAACATTGCTAAACGAAATTCAAAGATTATGTGGTGTATGGGCGAGCGATTGGGTTTTGTGCTTACCGGAGAGAAATTCATCGTGACCACCGCCGGAGACAGCGACGAAGCCCTGAAAGACGTTCAGACAACCGCCGCCACATCCTATCTTGACGACACCGTATATCGTATAGACATCGTAATAGAGCCACAAGCCAGAGCCCCCTATAGCGGTGTGATGCTGTGTAAGGTGTTTCAGAACGGTGATGCAGCAGCGTGTGTTCCCATCAGTACTGTAAGTGGCTTCCCCAACATTGCGGACATGATACACTTCGACGGTACAGATGCCGACCTCTACTTGTATGAGGTGGTACGCTGGAACACCTACTATGACTTCATCCAAGCATTCAACAACTACATCGTGAACCTAACAGATACGACTGCCATGCTGACCGAGTATGAGCAGAACCAAGTGATGAGCGATGTTACAGCCGAGGGAACGACGAAACCACGCCCCGATATGAAAAAGTTGTTAGACCGCGGTATCATGGTCGTGGCAATGACGCGCACTTCGGACAAGAACCTTAGCAAAGACGGTGGCACGGTAACGGACAGCGAGATATATTATCCTGACTACATCGAAGGTTTGAAGGATAAGAAGACATCTGTTCTGATGGACTGGTATATTTACTTCCCCGACCGTCCATGGGCAAACTGCATTATTGAAGCAGTTCCGACTACCAACCAAGGAACCTCTACGCTTGCCTACCCTGTCAAGAACAAGAAGGGCAAGTTCAAGAAGGCGAAGAGGATTAGAATGCTCTACACAAGAGAGCAGATCAGCGAGATGTACAATGGTGATGAGACTATTCTTGCCAAGTATGACGATGCTGCAGCTCTTGCAAAGAAGAAGATGATCCGCGTGAAGGAAGGCGGTACGCCTATTCAGACAGGCACAATCAAGGTGGACTACAGTGACTCTGCCGGTGCCAACAACTGTGCCCTGATGGAGCTTATGAACGACACGCAGATAGCCCTTGGCAGTGACTATATGACCCCTGCCCAGCGACACAACACCGACAAGAGCGAAGAACTGCATACAAGCATTGACGGTGTGACGTGTGCCCTCTTCCGTACCGACTACCGCATAGGTCAAGACAAGGGAACAGAGGCCGCTACACTTCCTGAGAACGCCTACTTCCACTCGAAGGCAAACTTCAATGCCGACAAGGGTAATCCCCACTTCTTCGGTTTTGAGGACGTGAAGGGCTATAATTACGGTTGCGTGAACTATGGCGACTTCAAGGAAATGGTAGCTCCGAGGGACACCGCTATTGACACCTTCAAGGCCAGTGTGCTTGCAGATACCAGCTCATTGATACCCGGCACACTGTATATGCTGAGTGAGTTCTGCGGTCCGGAAACACGTTTCATTGAGAACGACGGCACGGGAAAGATGACAGAGATAGGCGAGGTGGCCGTGGAAGATAGTCATGTGCTCGACAAAACACTCTCCGAGGTACAGGCAGACGATGTCAAGAACTACGACTGGGGAACAGCCTACAAGACATCAGACGGCAAGTATGTGCAGTATAAGGGAGGAAAATGGAAAGACACCACAGGCACCATGACTTATGACAATGCCACTAAGAAATGGAGCGTGCAAGGCCGCGTGCTGAACCCTGTTGAGTGCTACGAGTACAGACAATATCAAGAGTTCTGTTGGCAGCAGGGCGTGAACAGTGTGGACGATATGCTGAAGACGTTGCACACCGACGATGGCGACGTTCCAGTGTGGAGCACATATTACGAAATGCGCTACCCTGACGACGACGACTTGAACGCCCTGTATGCGTCGGGCAAGAAAGTTCCGTACCAGCTGTATAGAGAGTTGGCCTTCTGTCAGCAGTGTAACCAGAATTTGACCGACAATGCCGAAGAGAACGCCGCCAAGAACCCTGATGGCAGCGAAAAGGTATTCAACGGAGCCGGTGCAAGCACAACCATTACCCTTGGTGGCAAGACCGTAGCCGGTACCAAGGAGAACCGCAGGAAGAAATGGCAGCAGGAAATGCACAAGTATTTCTCTCCCCATTCAACTCACTGCTATGTTGTGGCGAGCGACTACAAAGCCACCGTGGACCAGCGAGCCAAGAACATGATGATAGCTGTTTACTTGGAGACCGACGGCAGCATGCGCTATTACTTCAACCACTGGTATGACGGTGACTCATGTGACGAGGCAGACAACGACTGCTACCTGACCATCCCTTGGGATATGGACGGAGCAGCGAGCCATCTGTATCAAGGATGGGACGGTGTAATGTTCCAACAGAGCTATGCCTTGTTTGACAGAGGCGAAGGCGTATGGCTTGATGATACAGGCACGGAGACGCTGACTCTTCATGACACGGCGGCAAAGATGCGTGCTACGAAGACAAAGGCCGGTCTTGAAATCTTCTCTACCGATGGCTGCTACCGCTATTGGATGATAGACCGCATCTTGAAATGGCCAAAGGTGGTAAGTTCGTTTGACGGAGAGCGCAAGTATATAGAAACAGCTACCGCTGCCGACAACCACTATCCTGCCTTGCACGGTCTGCGACTGGAGAGTCTGCCAGCCTTCCAACGCAAGCGTTTCGCATACAGAGACGGCTACTTCCAGACTGGTGATCTGTTCCGCCATTTCTTCCAAGACCGTGTTATGGGCCCCATCACGGTGAAGATAACGGCAGCACAGGACGGTTACTTCGCCATGGGTGTGGACTCCACCTCATCAGCCAAGTATAGTTGCTATCTAAAGGAAGGCGAGAGCCACACCTTTACAGAGGTTGCAGCAGGAGAAGGCGGCAAGCTCATATACATCTTCGGTGCAGACAAGATAAGCGAGCTTGACATCAGCGGCTGTTCTCCTAAGAATTCAAACTGGATGCTTAGCGAGTGCACCTTACTGCGCAAGCTCGTCATTGGCGGTGAAGGATATACTCCAGCCTATACCACCGACATACTGAGCACGCTGAACTTAGGACAGATGCCTTTCTTGGAAGAGATAGACATCAGGAACACGATGATCACTGACGTGAATGCTTCGCTGTGTCCTCGCCTAAGAAAGGTGTTGGCAGAAGGCAGTCTGTTGAAGACAATCACTCTTGCAGAGAGTTCGCCTATTGACACGCTGCACCTTCCCGGTACTATGACGACTCTGTACTTCAAGAACCTTCCTAATCTGACCTACCCCGGTGGTCTGACCATTGACGGAATGGCTAAGGTGACGAAGCTGTTTTTGGACGGAAGCCCGAAGATAGATGCCATGACGCTGCTGCGAGAGGTAACCACGGCCAGTGCGCTGAAGAGTGTACGCATAGCCGGCCTTGCTGCTACGGAAAGCGTTGAGCTGCTGCGAGCCATCAAGAACAATGGAGCCGTAGGCATAGGCGCAAACGGAGCAGACTATGACGAGAGCGGCCAGTGTAGCGGACTGATAGGCAGATGGATCCTGACCCTACTTTCAGAGGAGAGTGAGATTGCGGAGCTGAAGCGTTACTTCCCGAACCTTGAAGTTATAAACTCGCAATTCTCTGTCATAAAGATAGACGATGTGGTGAGCGGTGACTTCTGCGAGAAATACAGCAACCCCGAGAACCAGACAGGAGCCGATTACGATAAGAGCTTTGTGGCAAGCGGCCATACATTGAAGATATTGCAGGACACCCATGCTTACAAGTGTACGTACAACTCCAAGCTGAAACAGATGGAGGGTGTGCAATTGAGCGATGCGGACTTCAATAAACTTGCTAATGGTGAGAGCTTCGATGTGGGCGACAGTGCAGGTGAAGGCTTTGACATCTTCCACCATCTGCCCCACCACTGGTACAAGGGCGTGAACGACTACAAGAACCAACAGAAGTACATCGTCTATTCGACCACGGAGAACGAGCCGCTATCCACCGTGAACAACAAGCGCGAGGCCATGCTATCGGCACTGCTCTATGCGGAGAACACAGGCGTGTATGCTGACGAGGCAGAGGTAGGCACGGTGATAGACGAGAACATCATCACCACCGCTGCCAACGTGAACGCCTACCGCATGGACGTGGAGGGCATGAAGCAGGTGAGATGGCCGGGACTGAACCACGCAAGGCTCGGAGCCGTGTTCACGGACGAGAACGGACAGATAGTAGGCAAGTTCAACATGATGGTGAGCCACACCTACTTCGACTTCTCGATAGGCAACTACGTGTTCTGCGATGTGCCTAGCGGAGCGAAGTGGATGTACTTCACCTCGTACCGCGACATAGAGGACAGCCTGTGTCTTGCCGTTGATAGCGAGCATATAGAGGCCATAGAACCCGAATGGACGGAGCACACCGTTGGCGAGAACGACAGCCTCTTGGGAACATACCCCATCACAATAGACGGACTGAAACGACCAAGGAGCATATCGGGCGCGGTGCGCTCACGCAAAGGAGACGACACTTCGCAGACCTCGGCAGAATGGGCATACGACACTGACGGCAACCCGACAGAGACACCGACCGGGACGATACACTACACGGCAAAGGACTTCCAAAACAGTGCGCACATGCGCGGAGAGGGCTACCAGCTCCAAGACTACGAGCAGCACAAGGAAATCAGCAACCTGTGGTGGGCGACCCACGGCACGACCAACGAGCAGTCTGTTGTTGGCAATGGCGCACACGATGCCACGCTGAACAGCCTCGACAACATAGGTATGGCCGACACCTCGTATGTGGGCAACGCAATGAACTCCATCATGGGACTCAAACACTATGTGGGCTGCGACTCGGAATGGATGGACTACATAGCAGGAAACGTGCAGAGCTACGAGACGTTCTACAAGAACCGCTGTGTGGAGACCAACGATGACCCCATAGACTACAAATTCCACATCTACGACCCGGTGAAGAAAACCGAGCGTGTGGTGCAGAGTGTGAACTCTAACGGCAACTGCGTTGTGAGAGTGGTGCATGGAGCGAAGTGCGACATCTTGCCAAGCAAGGTGCATCAGACCGACACAAGCAAGTACACCACACACTATGCGGCAGGTTTGTGGTTTCCGGGCAGCAGAGGCCGCTGTGTTCTGCGGTCTGGCAACAACTCGAATGCGAGCAGCGGTCTCGCCTTTGCGAGCGCGGCCACGCTTCTTCGTACTCGTGCACGTACTACGGTGGGCGGCTGGCCTTCCGCGGCAAATTCGTAATAGTCGGATAAAGCGGCAAGCGCAGCCACGAAAAAAGCGTCAGAGGGAGAGCCGACGATAGGAGGCTGCTCCCTCTCCCTGCTTTCTCGCGTAAGCGAGTTTTTTATGAGCGATGCAAAATAATTGCAAAAGTTGTAGGATATATCAACTTTAAGTATTACCTTTGCAGCATGAATTCGGAGAGGAAGATATTACTTTACAAAGACTACTTCCTCACGTTCTACCGCTCTTTGGAAATGGGCGCACAGAAGAAGATAGACTATGTGCTTGATGTGCTGAAGATGCAGGAGAGAGTGAGTGAGAAATTTGTGAAGTTCATCAAGGACGGACTCTATGAGATTAGATCCAGTTACAATGGGAATATATACCGTGCATTCTTCATCTTTGATGAGGGCAACATCGTGATGCTGTTCAACGGCTTTCAGAAGAAGACCCAAAAGACACCCTCAAAGGAGATAGAGAAAGCACTTGAACTTAAAAAGGAATATTATGCAGCAAAGAAATGACATTAGCAGTTTCGATGCCATTCTTGATGCCAAGTATGGCGCAGTAGGAACTGCGGAAAGAGAAGCGTTCAGAAAGGAGGCAACCAACTATTGTGTAGGTCAGATAATCCTTGACGCAAGAAAGCAAGAGCACATGACGCAATCAGACCTTGCCAAGAAAGTGGGAACAGACAAGACCTATATCTCACGCATAGAGAAAGGCGTGATAGAGCCGGGTGTCGGCATGTTCTTCCGCATCATTGATGCGCTTGGTCTGAAAGTGGACATAGTGCGTCCGATTATGTAAGCAAAAGAACAAAAGGCAGAAAATCCCACGCGCCGCTGTGTTCTGCGGTCTGGCAACAACTCGGGTGCGAGCAGCGGTCTCGCCTATGCGAGCGCGGCCACGCTTCTTCGTACTCGTACACGAACTACGGTGGGCGGCTGAAATTCTTTGGTTAAAATATAATCGGAGGTCTCTGACGTGGCACGAGGATTGCCACAAACAAACTCCGAGGGATTAGAGCCTCGGCAACAGCATATAAATATGGAAAGCCGGAACACGACATTAACCACATGTGGGGAGTGCGCAAGTATCTCCCCACAGGACAGGAAGGCTGTCAATACATTGGAAGAACTATTGAGGCAGGTAGAAGAAAAGACTTCTATCTGTTTTCCGTTATTAGACCTTATCCCCGAAATCATAGCGGACGAGAACATGGAACGCTCGTTCAAGCGTGTCATGTCGAACCTGCACAACACATATACTCGCAACGGCCTACGGTGGAGGGAGAATATTGTTATAGACGGAGTGGAATGCACGCCACGCATGGTGCGCTACATGAAACGCAAGGCGGACATCATCGCCATGCTAAAGGCACAGATAGCCAACGGCACATTCCGCATCAAGCACCTTAAATCGTTTGAGACGGCAGACGGCCCTAAGATAAGAACCGTGCAAGCACCGTCCGTCATAGAGCGTGTGGGCAGCAACGCCATCATGGAGATAGTGGAAAAACACCTTGCGCCCATACTGATAGAGAACACCGCAGCCTCGATAGAGGGAAGAGGGCCACACGGATTGTATCACAAGATGCAGGAGGCAAGGCGGAACAATCCGAAACTCATATACTACTATCAAAGCGACTACAAAGGTTACTACGACCACATACTGCATGACCGACTGATAGAGATAATAAAACGCTACATTGCCGACCCAGTGCTGCTGCCCATACTCATAGACTTTGTAAAGGCTCTGCACCCGAATGACAACGTAGGCATCAGCAAGGGACTACGCTCCTCGCAGTTTTTCGGCAACCTGTACCACAACGACATAGACCATGCCATGATAGAGGAATGTGGAAAAGACAACTACAACCGCTTTTGTGACGACATATACATACTTGGAGACAACAAGAAAGAGTTGTGGAAACACAGGGACACCCTGCATAGACTATGCAAACCCTACAATCTGATAATAAAGCCGAGTGAGAAAGTTGCACCCATCAGTGCAGGAATGGACGCACTCGGCTTTGTTGATTATGGGGACTACTCCCTGCTGAGAAAGCGTACCAAGGTGAACGCTGCACGGAAACTCGCCAAGATAAAGTCGCGCAAGAGGCGGCAACAGATAATAGGGTCATTCAAGGGAATGGCTTGCCACGCAGATTGTAAACATCTATATTATACATTAACAGGTAAACACATGAAGAAGTTTTCAGAAATGGGCGTAACCTATACACCTGCTGACGGCAAGAAACGCTTTCCCGGCAAGGTGACACGCCTCGGTGACATCGTGAACATACCGATAGAAATTCACGACTTTGAGACAGGCATAGACACAAAAGAGGGCGAAGACCGCTATTTGGTGTCATTCCGCAATCCAGCCAACTCGGAATGGGGCAAGTTCTTCACCGCCTCGTTGGAGATGAAAGGCATACTTGACCAGATAAGCGACATAGAGGACGGCTTTCCATTCGAGACCATCATCAAGTGTGAGGTGTTTGACGGCAGCAAGCGCAAGTATAACTTCACTTAATGGCAGCTCACTAAAGATAAAAGGCGATGTGCGGTGTGTCGGTGTATCTTTGCAGCGTAACAAATTCATAACGACATGGAGAAGATATACGGCACAACCCAACGGCAAGATGGACTGCAACGCATAGGCAAGAACAAATGGCTGCTCTACTTCGGCTATTACGAGACCGAGGACGGCAACTATGAATACCGCCACACGTTCAGCCGCAAGCCCACGATGGACGAGATAAAGCAGCTTGTCAGAGACACGATAGACGCAGAGACCAAGGACAAGATTGTGAACCGCTTTGAGTATGACGGCATCAAGGTATGGCTGTCGGACGAGAAGCAGCGCAACTACGCATCTTTGGAAAACAACGAGAGCATAGCCTATCCGCTCACGCTGAAACTCAACGAGGAGGCGGACGCAACGCCAGTGTACTACACCTTTGAGACAAGAGAGGACTTCATCAAGTTCAGCAAGGAGGCATCAGCCTACATTCTCAACGCCATCATGGACGGTTGGAAAGAAAAAGACAACATAGACTGGAGCGTGTTTGACCTCCAGTAAGGGAAACGAGAACCTATCAGAGGGACGCAGGAGCAATCTTGTGTCCCTTTTTTAGTGTGCCACAACAGATAAAAGGGAAAGAACCATGCCTGTAAGTAAATTTGCCATGAACTAAATTCTTATTGACATGAAGAAGATTATCAAATGGCTCGGAGCGAGCAACCGATACAAGCACTTTGTTGGCGGTGTGGTGATAGGACTTGGAGCGAACAGCACCTATTGCGCAGCGTATGCAGGAGTGGGCGTAGCCGCAGCCTTGGAACTTAAAGACAAGTTGTATGGCGGCAAGTGGGACTGGATAGACTTCGGCTGCACAGTGGCAGGAGTAGTTGTAGGACGCTTAATAAGATGGGCAGTATGGCAGTAGTATTCAAACTTTGGAAGTTCGCGGCCATGGCCGTGGGCGGCATGGTAGGCTGGCTTGTGGCAGAGTTCAGACCGACATTCCCATTGATAGCGGTGGCCATCATCTTTATACTGTATGACGCATACACCGCTTTCAAGCTCGACAAGCGCGTACACGCAGCCTATCCCGAAAAGACCGACAGGAAGAAAGCCAAGTTTACCTCGTTCGCCTTTGGCAAGGTGGTGAAGCAGACCATACCCAAGCGGCTGTGGCTGATAGTGCTGGCATACTTGGCAGAGCATTGGGTGTTCATACACATGCAAGTGCCGTTGTCGTATATCCTTACAGGCGTGATATGCTTTGAACAGGCGTGGTCGATACTGGAGAACGAGAGCAGCTGCCGACCAGAGGCAGAGCACCGCTTTTGGAAAGCATTGCAGCAAGTGATGGTGGACAAGACGGCAAGACACTTTGACGTGAACCTTAACAAACTAAAAGAAGAGAAAGATGATAGTGTTGATTGACAACGGCCACGGTGAGAACACACCGGGCAAGTGCAGCCCCGACAAGCGGTTGCGCGAATACAAGAAAGCGAGAGAGATAGCACGCAGGTTGGTGAACACCCTACTGAGCAACGGAGTGGAGGCACACCTGCTCGTACCCGAAGAGACCGATGTGTCGCTTGCCGAGCGATGCAAGCGAGCCAACAAGTACTGCGACAAGTACGGAGCGAAGAACGTGCTCCTCGTGTCGATACACCACAATGCCGCAGGAGCTGACGGCCAGTGGAAGAGCGCAGGAGGCTGGTGCGTATATACCTCGCCCGGCCAGACGAGTGCCGACCTGCTTGCCACCGACCTGTGGAACGCAGCCGAGGAAAGCCTGAAAGACTACATCGGCAGCTTTGACGCGCACAAGGCCAAGGGCGACTACGACAGCAAGCAGAAACCCATACGTGCCGACTGGAGCGACAAAGACCCCGACTATGAGGCACGCTTCTACATACTGCTGCATACCAAGTGCGCAGCCGTGCTGACGGAGAACCTCTTCCAAGACAACAAGGCAGACGTGGAATATCTGTTGAGCGAGGAGGGCGTGCGGAGCATCGTGCAGTTGCACTACAAAGGCATTACGGACTACATCAAACACACGAAAGCATGAAACACGCATTGAGTTTTGTAGGAGGCGTGTTGCTCACGCTCCTGCTTGTGGCACTGCTCTACCCCGAACCCAAGGCAGGGAACGGCCACAACATCGTGATCCAAACCGACACCATCATAAAGCGCGACACGGTAAGAGACGTGCCGGGAGAACCTAAGTACACCAGCGAGCAGCCAGTCGGAACTGCCGAGGTGAGAGTGCCAACGGACTGCATCAAGATGGGCGATGCAGTACAGCCACCCATCAGAGCCGACACTGACACGGCAAAGGGATATGCAAAAAATCTCGTAGCCAACGGTTCGGACAGCGCGACAATAGAGTTGCCCATCATGCAGAGCGTGTATGAGAACGCGGACTACAAGGCATACGTCAGTGGCGTACACGCACGGCTCGACAGCATCTTTGTGTATCCACTGCATGAGGTGGTAACCATCAAGGAGAAGCAGCCCCCTAAGCGGTGGCACATAGGCGTAACGGCTGGGTACGGCATAGGCACGAAAGGAATGCAGCCGTATGTGGGCATAGGATTAACTTATTCAATCATTTCATTCTGATGGAGACGATAACCATACAAGTATTCAAGGACGATGTGTATGAGGAAGTGGCAAAAGCCACGGACTACACAGGTGCGAAACTCATAGACGGAGACGAGAAAGCGCGAGACCGCATACTCGCCACCGACAACGAGCTGAGCGACCTTGGAAGATTTTGGGAAGAGTCGGTGCTTGCCACCAACGAGCGGCTGAAAGAAATGCTTGTGTCGGGAACGACCAAAGATGTACAGGTGTCCACCGATATATGGGGTACAAAGGATTTGGCACAACCTAACATAGGTCTGCCAATCAAGCCTGTCATCATGAGGACCGCATACGAAGCAGTGCTGGAAGTGAGCAAGTCGTTTGATAAGGAACTGACCGCAAGTGTGCAGTCAGCCTTGCACAACTTCTTCATTGCCTCAATCATCGGCCAGTGGTTCAAGTTTGCCAACAAGGGCGAGGCAAGCGACTACTTCAAACAGGCAGGAGAGTGGATGAACGGAGCAGAGCGGCTGCTGTACAGCAGGAAGAAACCGACACGCCCGAGTAAGAAAACAACAAAATAGAAAAGAGCATGGCAACAAAAAAGAAAGTGACAGCAACAATTGACATAAAAGAGCTGCTGTATGACATAATGAACGAGACGTATCTGCGAGGCCGCACGATACAGAATGGCGAGAACCACAAGGAAGTGGCGAGCATGTACGCATCGGAGGACGACGAGAACCTCGACAAGCTGCTGCGCTCCATCAAGAAAGGCTTTGCCGAGGTAAAGACAGAACTTGCCGAATACCTTGACGAGGACGGCACGACCACCGACAACAGCCGATATGACGGAGAGAGCGACCTTGAACTGAACTTGACGATGCCGAGCAACTTCAACGAGGCCGCCACGACAGGCGTAGGCGAAGCCATACACGACTATCTGAAGAACACCGCCATTGCGGAGTGGTACATGGTGACCAACAAGGCAGACGCGGAGCAGTATGTGGCACTGGCGCAGAAGAGCCTTGTGAGCATACAGCAAGCCGTAAGCAAGCGGAGCCGCCCGAAACGTCCCACAGAATAAAGAACATGGCCTATGAGTTGCTGTGTGGAGAATGAGGGCAGCACGCTGAAAGTGACACTCACATTCAAGCGCGACCAACTGCTCTACGACATCAAGAACTACGCCTATGTGGAGAGCCATGTGATGCCGCCCGATACGGAACACGCTAAGCACATGGTGGCTGACGTGGGCGAAGAGGGCAATGTGGACCGCATGACAAGAGTGATGGACTTGGGTGTGTCGATGTGCCGTGAGCTGCTCTATCCGTGGGCGAAGAAAGACATCGTGAATACGGAACTGGACGACACGCTAAAGGAGCGGCAACAATACGTTATCGTGATGAACGTGCCGACCACCATGTCGCAGACAACGCTCACGCTTGTGGAAAGGCTGATACATGAATACTTGGTGTGCCGAGGTGTGGCCGACTGGTTGAGCATCACAAATCCTGCCAAGAGTGAGACGTGGCTTGCCAAGGCAGCGGAGGCCGAGACGGAGATACGAACCGCCATTCATTCGCGAATGGAACGGACACGGATAAGGCAACACTTCTTGGACTGATACCGAAAGACAAGAGCCGAGGTGCATCACGCATCCCGGCTCTTTTCGTTACCTAAAAAAACAATCTTAACCTAAAAACTAACCTAATAATATCTTGATAAGCCTTGCTGTGCCTCACTAAGCCTTTCTAAGCCGTGGGGACGGTTGTCAGCGTGGCTGGTTGTTCTGTCGTGGAGTGAACTGCACGGACGCACCGAAGATATTTTCATCGGCATTGAGGGTGGCGACACCTGCAATGCGGAAATACTTGTAGGGTGATCCACGAAAACCGCGCAGATAGTGGTCTTTGCTTGACCATACCAAATGCCAGTTGACCAAATCGCGCGAGCCATACAGAGCCGTGGCGACATTGCCTTTGCAGAAGAAACCACGCTGAATGATGCAGTCGATGGTTTTGAGGACATTGGCCGCTTCGAGTTTGAGAGGGCGCGTAGTGTAGAGGCACTTGACAGCCTCCGCCTTTGGCACGGAGAAGTTGAGGACGGCATTGTCTGCGTCCACCGCCAGCGCATCGGGATAGGAGTTGAGGTGCGAGGCAATGCGAGAGAATATCATGCCCCACTGCTGCGTCTTGAGCGAATACACATAAGCGTAAGTGATGGAGGGCGCATAGACGATGACACGCTGATGCACATAGTCGTAAATCATCTGACACTTCTTTAGGAACTCCGTGAACGGCAGTGTGGGCAAGCACTTGTCGGTGGCTGGCTCATGGCCGAGCATGGCGTGCAGCTTAGTGAAGCCCGGCAACTGCGTAGCGTCAAAGGGATATTCGGAATTGATAGCCTCGGATATGCACTGCGTCTGCGAGCCGCTGATGAGCATGATGCCCCGGTCGGTTGGGAAGAGAACGGCAGAGTCGAGTTGTGTGATGCCATCGGGATTGATGCAGACATCGCGCGTGATGGGTTGGCGAGCGGAGTAAGTGCCTGTGCTTGACACCTCCAACGCCCATACGCCCTCGGTGGTGAAAGCGTAGAGAGGGAACTGGCCGAACTGACCTTGCGAGAGAGCCTTGGCTGCGGAACAGATGCCCTTTATCTCGCCTGTACCAACGGTGTTGATGCCGAGAAGAGGGAAATAGAAAGGGTTGTTGACTTCGGAGGTGTAGATTTTGTTGGGTACGTCAATCATACGGTCGACAATATTTGATACCGTTGGAACAGAACCTTTCTGTTCGGGATTGTCCCAACCGCCAAAATAGAATGAACCATTAAGGAAACCATGCTGTTCAAGTTGCACCTCGTATGGCATACCCCAAACGAACCACTTAACAATAACAGCCTTGTAAGCATTGACATTCGGATAGAATATGAACAGCATTGGAGCATCATAGTTGCCCATTTGATATGCATCCCCTCTTACAATAATATCCCTGCCGTCCTGCTTGATGTAAATGTATACAGAATAGGCAGCTTTGTCGTCAAAGTATGTAGGGGTAATGTGGTCATCATTCCAATTGACGACATATCCATCTGTATAACAAAATACAGATGCCGCATTGTAGCCAGCAAACAACATTTTCTTCATGTTCGCAATGTTGAGGCGTGAGTTGTAGGCAAACGCATAGCGAGGAATGAGCGTGTCGTGGCTGTCATAATCGTCAGTCATAACCTCGCGAGTTACCAATGACTGAAGATAATCCTCTTCGATGTTGAGCAATGTGCGTGTGGTGGTGAGTGCCTCAATCTTTATGCTTTCGAGCTTGTAAAACTGCGATGTAGATTTGATGTCCTCCTTAACAGCATCAACCGACCTACGCGGCAAAATCAAACGCCCGGCAGGATAAGTGAGGTTTGTAGGGTCGAAAGTGAACGCATAAAGTTTGTTGAACGTATGCTTTTGATAGCGCAATGGATATGTAGTGGTAGATGCTGCTTGATTGGTATGCTTGCACACACAATAAGAGTCAATGTCGGATGATTGTGCAAACCGTTCACATTTGCCGTTCTGGTCGTAGGTGTAGATAGGCTTAGAACAAAAAATATCAACGGAGCGCACAATGTCTTTCCAATTGGAGAGATTGTCTATGTAGGACTGTTCAATAACCGCATAATCCAACTTATGCACCATGCCGACGACACGCATTGTTGCGTCTTTGTAAGACCCTTTACCCTTGATGTGGTTCCAAAAGACCTGTGGAGAAAGGTCGGAAGAAGCAATCATGAGTATTGGAGCGGAGTGCATGGTAAGAGTACCATCATACAGACGGTAGGCATAGCGGACAAAGAACGGATAGATGAACCGTCCTTTGTTTGTACTTTCCTCGGCAATGAACTTATTGACCTTGGCCAATACTTGGTCTGTTATCTTAGTCTTGTTGTCGTCAGAAAACTCTTTCCAAATGTCGCCCTCGCTGATGCCGTTGAAACTGATAGAGAACTCGTCTGTGCGGACTAATTCTCCCTGCAAACCAAATGACAGCGGACATTCTGGAATATGCGAGCCAAGATACAGGTAGCCTGTGGAGCCGCCTTTCCACAGGTAGTATTGCATACCATTCCCGGTAAGAAAAATTAGCGTATTGCCAACTGATGTAATCTTTATGCAACTGGAAACATTGCCAATAGAGACAATCGTATCTGGCTTTCCTTTGTCGAACCAACTATAAGCGTTGCCATTGGCCACTATGTAATGTGTGAAACTTGACGTCTCGTGAATGTACACGCAACTGCCTGTTTCGGCAGCAAGCTGTACCTCAACAGACGGAGACAGGACTGGCTGCAAAGCACCATCTTCGGGCAGCAGGTTGATGGACACGGCAAGAGAGCCGTCAGAACATTCGTAGTCGGACGGCATGGCAGAGAAGCCACTGTATTTGATTTCTTGGTTCATAACGGCATTTTGTAGATTATGGGCAGATACACTTCGCCATTCCTTGTTTCCTCCTTTCCAACCATGAATGAGGCACGCTGTTCACGTATCTTGCAGTTATCGAGCATGAGCCGACAGAGCATTACGGAGTTGGCGCAATAGTTGCGTGAGCCTTTCTTCGTGGGGTAACATTGGGCGATGTGGCGACCGATGGCATTCTCATGTCGGGATGCCAGCAGGTAGCACTCGCCAAGATGAAAAGCAATGTTGATGCTGTCACCCGGCTGGAGCGAGAGGAGACGCACGACCCTTGCCGTGATGGATATGCGTCCATTACGGCAAAAGGTGATGTCGGGGCGGCGTGTCCGCTGCAATAGTTTTATCATGTTGCAAAGATATAAAGTTGTTACATTGGGGTTGTTTTAAGTTTAGAAGAGCGAGAGCTGCACATATCCTTTCTGTTCGTTGGAATGGTCGATGAACATCTTGCGGAACACATGGTAGAGGCAGGAGACCACGATTGAGTTGCCAGCGAGTTTGTACTGCTGCGTCTTGGAAATGCCCGCTTGCTGTATCTTGTCGATGTCGGAGTCGGCCACGTCCATAAGACGGAAACACTCGCGAGGCGTGAGTTTGCGGATGCGGAAGTCCTTGACGAGAAAGTTATTGTCGGCATAGGAGGAAAAAGTTACGGTAGGTGCTAAATTTTTACACCCCCCGAAATTAAATCCGTGAGGACTGCTGTAAATCATCAGCTCTACGAGATACTGCGCTGTGCTGCCATTGCGCCCATTGTTGGATGCGACAATTGTGTTGCTGATGTCCTTTAGGTTGTGGGACACCACCTTGCCCTTGTGGTCGCGAGTGTAGCCCAAGAAGAGAGGCGAATACTCCATGACACCAGTATGCGGACAGAGGTCGCTTGAAAAGTCAGTGTATCCCAACTTATGGTAATAGGCAGTGATAGTGCGAGAGTTGCCCTGCATATCGGTGTTGAGCGGCTCCTTGATGTAGGTGTCGTATTCACGTTGCCACTCCTTGGTCTTGATTGCACCGCTGATGTCATCAGGCGACCGGAAGTTTACCTTGAAACCGCACCCCTCTGCCACCTTGCGCTCGCAATGCCTGAAGATACTCTCCACCTGCTGAGGCTTCAAGTAATAACTCTCGTCCACATTGTCCTCAAGAATATCTTTCAGTCGGTACTCCAAAGGGAACGTCTTGGGAAAGAAGAAACGAGGGTGTTCGCCCAGGCAGGACACCATAAAGACACGCTCACGGTTTTGCGGTATGCCGTACTCCTTGGCATTGAGGACTTGGAAGTAACTTGTATAGCCTTGGTCGGAAAGCCATTCGCGCCACTTGTAGAAGTCCTTGGCAAACTTCCTTTGTGTGAGAGCCTTGACATTCTCCATGAGCAGCCACTTGGGATGCTTGGCAGAGATAGCGTCGGCACAAGCCCACAGACAGGAAGAGCGCGTGCCGCTACCCTGCGCAAAGCCACGCTGACGGCCAGCCGAGGATATATCTTGGCATGGAAAAGAGTATGTGAGCAGGTCGAAGTCGGGAACTTGCAGCCAGTCAATGTGCATGATGTCTCCGAAGTTGGGGCATGGTCGCCATGAATGGCACGGTAGGCAGCGATGGCGTGCTTGTCAATATCGGAAATGCCGACCACCGTAAAGCGGAAGTCGGCAAAATCGTTGGCAAGCCGTTGGAGGGCGATAGACTGCGAGCCGTAACCTGCAAAGGCTTCAAAGACACGGATTGTATTGTTGCTCATGTGATGATGAATTGAACATAGAAGTGGAACTCACGGCAGAGCCGTGGTATTTGTGGGTACTTCTTAGGAGACTCCATATAGGGGAGGTAGATGCAACGCTGCTTTGTGTCGCATCGGATACCTCTCCTACGGAGTTTGTAGAGCAGGTTAGCCCTGCGTTTGGGTTGGCGCACACTACATCAAAACAGTAACCGCGAACACCATCAACAACATGACCGATAACTCTGCCATTGTGTGCAAGAATGTCACCGCCATAAATCTCATGGTTGTTCTTGTCTCTTAGCCCAGTATTCATGCCGAGTGTCTTTTCTTGTATTGTAACGCAGCCATTCTCAAAGTCTGCATACTCAAAAATAGCAGGTTGTCTACCCATCCAAACCAAGTCACCATGTACCCAACGACCACTGCCAACGGCTTTGCCGCGAAAATCAATTGTTCTCATTGTCTGTTTCTTTCTTTTTTAGTTCTTTGATAAGTGTATCTGCGAAGCGTATAGCTTCACGGCAGCAGCCTTCGAGAGTCTTGTACTCAAAGCCGTTGATTGGCGAGTGGTCAGCCCTTGCGGCATTACCATCATCTGTGTAGATGGCAGGGAGCATTGTTTTGGCTATCTCGTAGCGGCGTTGTTCCCAGTTTACGTTACGGTCAGCTCGTCCCATGTAAGCCCAGTATAAATCAAGGTTCTTGTCATAGCTATTCTTTGAGTCGAGAATGAAACCGTTAAACTCTGCGACTACACGACTTCCTGATAGTTTGGCGGTGTGTAATACTAATTTGACAGCATCTTCAATGCTCGTCATTGATTTAATCTCTATTGTTTCCATAATTTATCTTCTACTTTTTCCCGGTAAAGGAATTACGTTGTATGTTTTGAAGCGATCCACAAGTCGGCCGTAGCCGTCATTGCGCTTGAACCGCTTTTCAAGTTCCTTGTTGTCAAGGTTTGTAGTCAGGTGGGCGAACTTGCCGAACTGCGTCCAAATCTCGTTGCGAGCGTGAAGGAACTCATCGGTGAGCAACCCAGTGTCCATGCCGAAGAACGTGCGGTCCTGTATGCCGATGTCGTTGAGGCACACATTTTCGGGTTTGCACTGGAAGCCCTTGCTTTCCTCCTCAAAGTAAGTGAAGCGGTCGAGGTTGTTGTGGATGGTGTAGTAGTTGACCATCTGTGTGACCGACACGTTGTGAAAGAAGCGAGGGTTCTTAGTGCGCCGTAGATACTCGCTGAAAATCTGCATGAGGAGCGTTTTGCCAACACCTACACCGCCCTGTATAAGGAGGTTCTTGTGTAGCTTGTAGCCACGTTCGGGGAATACATCTTCAGCCAGAGGGCAGTTATTGAAGTAGAGCAAGAGGAAGCGCAGCACCTGCTTGTTGTCGTCGTCAACGATGAACTTGCGGCGTTGAGGAGCCAGCACAACAGAGTTGGCGATATAGACAAGGAAGCTGCAGTGTGCATTATATACGTTAGGGTCGGCAAGGTTGTACGCCTGTGCTCTCGCCTTTTCGCTCTCTCGCCGTAGGTTGAGTGCGCATTGGTGCAGGGTGAGCCACGGTGCATCCTTCTCGCGTTCGTTCTTGCGAAGAACGGAAAGGACGGCAGCGTCCCAGTCTTTGTTGCCGGTAGGCTGACGGCCATACTTGGCAAGTTCTGCGATTAGGCATTGTGGATATTGAGCCATAGTTTCAGACATTAAAGGTTAGACATCTTGCCCACCGAAGCCGCCATTGAACTCGTATGACGGAGGTGGCAGCTCTTGTGCATCTTCCGGCTCGGCATGTGAAGTGTACGCCTTGCGCATCCACGAACAGAAGTGACGTTTGGCATCATTGATATTGTCGTGAGGTTTACCCTCATACTCGCAACGGCAGTGGTTGAGGAAGGAGTCTAGGCGTTTGCCAAGCTCGTCCTCGCGTATGTGGAACTGCATACATACCGGTTCGTTCCAAGAACGATCGGCACGCATTTCTTCAATCTCCTGTTCCAGCGTGAGCGTGTAGCCGGGTGTTACGTTGGGCTTGTCAGAAATGGCAGACGAGACAGCTCTATCCTTAGCAGGGCGACCGCCAAGTTTGCCGAACTTCTTGCCTTTCTTGCCGCCCTCAGAGCGTGCGTTGTTGGCATCCATCACTGGCTTGATAAGGATGAAGACACCCTTGGCAATGTCGGATAGTCCTTTAGGCTCCTTTCCGTTAAGGGCATACTCCACGATAGCCGGGTAAATCTCGGCCTGTACCTCGGAGGGCATACACTTGATAGCCTCCATGAAACTGCGATAGAATATAAAACTGTCTCGTGCCATATAAATCAAACCTCTTTTATGCGGATGCCATGAACGTGGAGCATGAGTTTCCGCTTGATGATATACTCTTTAGTGCGAACGCCTTTCGTGTCCTCGACAACGGTCTGCCCTGTCGCGCGGTCGGTATAGACGAAATCGGCAACATAACGGCAGGGACGCTCGAGGAGAACGCGCGTGTCGCGCCCCTTGAAATCCTTGCCACACTCGCCATACTGGGCAGGTATCAACTCGTAGGACACCTGCTCCCGCAGGTCGGAGATAAGTCCGGCACGCTCCATGAGGCGGAGCTGGGCAGCGCGGTAATGCTCTTTCTTGGAGGCATGACCGCCCACACGCTCGTTGCCGTACTTATTCCGGCCTTGGAAAGCAAATGAAGAAAACTTAGCCATTGTCGCTCGTATTAACCTTGTAGCGGAATAAATCCATAATCTTGGTTTCGTCAAGCGTGGCAATCTCGTAGTCCATCACAGAACCTTTCATGTGCTCGACAACACAGATGTGGGCGTTGTTGATGTCGGAGGCACGGACGATGAAGTGAACCGCTTGTTTCTTCTCCTTGCCTGTTTTCTCGTCAATGGTGATGTACATGAGTTTAGCCTTGAACCATTTGTCGGCAGTGGACAGCCCCTCTACAATCTCGGAAATGTTGGTGCGCTTGATAGTAACCACATTGAACTCGCCCGAAATGTACGGCTCCATCTCGTTTGTGATGCGTCCCTCAGCCTCGGCAAAGGAAAGTGCATCGACAAGGTACAGCTCGGTGACTTTCTTTGTCATGCCGTTCTCCATAGTCCGCTCGTAGCGGACACCACATTCATATAGCATCATAGTGTGGCCTCCTTTCCTTCGTTGATAGCCTTTACCAGTTCCTTGCTTGCACGGAGCTTGACAGACGTGTGTGCCGGGATAACCAGAGGCTTGCCGGTCTTGAAGTTGCGTGCTGTGCGCTCGGATACCTCAACCGGGGTGAAGGTGCCGAAGCCACGGATAACAACCACTTCACCCTTGGCGAGTGCTTCCTTGATAACTCTGAGTGTGCCGTCGATGGCTTTCACTGTTGTTGAGAGGTGCAGTTTCTCAGATACTGATACCTCACGTGCCAATTCATTCTTTGTCATGATTGATAGAGCTTAACTTGTGAATATTTATTTTGCGATAAATTCATTTTCTACTTTCAGTTGTTCCACCTGTTGTTGCAGCTTGGCTTGTGCCTGTTGCGCACGATCGCGCTCGGCACGCGCAGACATAATGCACATGGAACTTGCCGCAGACCCTATGAGTATAACAAGTGCAAGGGCGAACCATGAACGCCGGGTGACGAAGAAGTTGATGGAATTCCAGACGTTGACTGCTATAATGGCATGACAACGTATGAGCTGACGGAACGCCTGAGTGGTGGTCATTGATGTTTTCATATTGTTGTGATTTGATTTTGCCGTTTCTTTAGTTTAATGATAAGTTGTCTGATGCACCATGCACGGCTGGAATAGCGCAAGCCTTGCTGTGCATCGTAGAGTGTTGCTGCATCGGTGAGATACTTGATGACCTTTTGGAGGTCGGTTTTGCAGAGGTCAGCCATCGTCATGAGGATTTAGGAATAGGCTTGTTAGTTCATCGAAATACATTTCATCCTGTGGAATGTCGTCGTCGGTAGCCATTATCTGGTTGGCGATGGACTTCTTTTTGTGGATGATGGCATAGAGGGTGCGGTCGATGGTTCCACGGCCAAGGAGGTAGTAGCACGTCACGTTGTCCTTTTGTCCGATACGGTGTGCGCGGTCTTCGCATTGGCAACAGTCGGCATAAGTCCATGGGAACTCCACGAAAGCCACGTTTGACGAGGCCGTGAGTGTGATACCCACGCCAGCTGCCTTTATGGAACAGATGATGAGTTGCGCCTTTCCAGACTGAAAAGCATCGACAGCAGCTTGTTTCATCATCATGGAGTCGCGTCCGGTAACAGATACAGCCTTTGGAAACGCCTTCTTTATCTCGTCCACAATCTCATGAAGAGAGCAGAAGAGAATGAGTGGCTTGCCGTTGGCGAGGAAGGTGCGCGTGAAGTCGATGGCTTGCTTCACCTTGCCTTTGGCAGAGAGTGAGCGCAGGATCATAAATTTAACGAGAGCCTCCATGCGCATCTTTCTACGAATGTCGAAGTCGTCGCACTCGGTGTAGGTGCGCAGGTATTCGGCGAGGTCGGCTTCGGCAAGCATATACTCGTCACGGTTGGAAATATCCACAATGAGGTCTGTGCGCGTCTTGTCGGGCAGTTGGGTGAGTACTTTGGCCTTTTCGCGACGGATCATGCAGCGCGAGTAGAGTTCGGCAGAGAGCCGTTCGAGGTTGCGTGGTGCGTCGTCTTCGTCTTTACCTCGTCTCTCCTTGCTTATCTCGCCACCGCCATACTCGGCAAGGAACTTGGCGCGTCCGCCAAACTCAGACAAGCGTCCCATTATGGAGAGCTGCGCTATGAGGTCGGCAGGACGATTGACAACTGGCGTACCAGACAGCAATATGCGATACTCCTTGCCCTCAGCAATGCCACGCGCGAAGATGGTCTGCTGTGCTGATGGGTCTTTCACGCGGTGGCTCTCGTCAATTATGATAGAGCGAAACAGTTTGATGTCGGGCGTAAAAACCACATCTTTCAGCCGGAACCCACCACGTGAGTCTCCCTTGATGTCCCACACGAAGTATTTGCGCATAGACTCGTAGTTGACGACCGCCACCTGCTGCATGCCCATCCGGAGAAGATAAGGCCATGTGGTAAGCACGGAATTGTCGAGCACAAGGGCTTTCTTGTTGGTGAATTTCTCGAACTCGCGCTGCCAGTTGATTTTGAGCGAGGACGGACAGACTACAAGGCAAGGGTAAGCATTGGCACAGTCAACGACACCGATACTTTGCAGCGTCTTTCCCAAGCCCGGCTCATCGCCGATTAGAAATCGGTGCCAGTGCAGCCCGGCAAGTATGCCCTCCTTCTGATAGTCATAAGGCTCGACGCGAAGGTTATGTTTCAGAGTTTCAGCCATAAGCATTGATTGTGTGTTTTGAAATCGTTATGTCGTAGCCATTTATAAATGCTTGCTTGCGTAAGTCGGCGCATGAGAGCATGCAATGGCGAGCTTCCTTTGAGCGAGCGGCCATGCCTGAAGAAGAACGTACCCCCCCCAACCATGCCACCGCATGTATATCCGTAAGAGCCAGAGAACACAGCGAACGGACACATGCGTCTGAGGCGTTTGAGCAGCTGGATTTGTGCTGTCTGTGATAATTTCTTTTTCATACTTTGTCTGTTACATAAGGTTGAAAGCCCAATATTGGAAGGCAAGTTCTTCGTACTTCTCGCGTCCGCGATTGTAGATGTCGTCGCCACGGTTGATGAACTTCTTGAAAATGTTGCAGTTCTTTTTGCTGATTGCGTAGATGAAGTCGCGATCGGAATGGGCGATGTCCATGTACCACGCCCGGCTACGGTCCCAGTCGAAGAAATCTACAGCGTTGTCGAACTCCGCTTGTGTTGAGGCGAATGTTGTTTTCAGATCGCCGCCGAAGTTAGCCATTGGCAACCACCAGTCCCATTTGCAGCGTGTGTCCAGATGGAAGGTAAATCCCCCATTGTTGAACTCCTGCTGCTTGTTGACCATGAAGCGTTGTGTATCGGCATGTTCGAGAACCTTAGCGAGGAATGGGTCTCGTCGTGCTTCTGCACGCAGTGCACGCTGCATTTCGCGAGCGTGGAGGAACTCCTCCTCAGAACATTGTTCGCCGTCGATGGTCATGTGCAGGAAGTCAACACGCGAGGGTTCGGTGATGATGGCATCGACGATAGACCCGAAGCGGAAAGCAGCCTCCTTGTCACCGAACTGCATGTGAGGGTGCAGCAGGTTCTTCAGTTCGGTGAGGTCTGAATTACTGACCTCACTTCTCTGATAGTATTCGTCCGGGTTGTTAATCTTCGTCATAATCGTCATAATCAGGTTCATATTCAACTTCGCCCTCACCGTCGCACACCTCGCAGGTTTCCTTTTCGCCCTTGATGATGTGTTCGCCCTTGGCTTCGGCTTCTTCCTCGGTTTCTGGTAGCATATTCCATACTTCTTCGGAACATTCTGTTTCATAGTCTGCCTCAAAGTCGTAGGCGTACCAATGATAGCCCTTGCCGCCACATGCAGCACATTCGACCATCGTAGGCTCTCGTTCATTCCAAGGTGCGCGTGGGTCGAACTCCGCACCAGCCGGGTAATATCCACTTTCGTACATAATCGTTTACTTTGCTTTAACTTCGTCCTCGTAAGAGACAGATGTTGAACTGATAAATTCGGGGTGGTCTTTGTCGTTTGCGAGTTTCTCGCAGTAGGTAATCTGTTTCTTGAACACCTTTGAAAGGTCTTCGACAGACTGGTATTGTCCCTCCTTTGACCACCAAAGAGACAAGGCAGCGAGGACACCCTGCGCATCGTGGAACACAAGACGTTTCTTGACGGAAGTCTTGGGCTGATACCCGGCAGGGGTAACGATGGCCTGTTGTCCAAAGAGGTTGCCCACTTCGGCCGCTTCCTGCTGCATCTTCTTCTTTGCCGTCTCTTCCTCCTCCTTGCGCTTGCGTTCAGCCTCAATGCGTTTTGCCTCGGCCTCCTCACGCGCTTTCAGTTCAGCAGCCATGCGAGCCTTTTCTTCCTCATTGGCTTTCTGCATACGCTCCAATTCGGTTTTCTTGGACGGCAGTGTGTCGAGAATGTTGTCGCGGTATTCGGCTACCTCGAACTGGTACTGCTCACGGAACTGCTGCATGAGCTTGGAAAGGATGGTAGAACGAATGCCCGACAGCTGGTCTCTCATGTCGGCAATTTCAGCCGGGATAAAGACAGTAGAGGTCAGCGTGTTTCCATATTCAGCCGGAAGAGTGACGGGATATTCACGGATAGTCTTGCACTGTGCTTCGTAGTTTTCGAGGGTCAGACCGCTGTTGAGCTTTGTCAGCTCGTTTGTGGCATTGGTCGTATATACATTGAACTGACGCTTGAAGTCGTCCTCCACGTCCTGCTTGTAGCGGCAGAGAGCCTGTTCGCGCTGCTGACGGATAATCTCTTCACGGCGGCGGCGTTCTTCCTCTTCACGCTTACGTGCTGCATAGGCATTGCGCTCCTGCTGAATTTGATAAGGGATAGAGCCGGTCTTGTTAGGATCGACAGAATTTTCCATGCCGGTGAACTCGGAACGTATCTGGTCGAATATCTTGGTGATGGCAGAACGGTTGGTGTTCATCTTCTTCACCGTGTTGCGAGCCTTGTTGATGTAGTTGGCGCACTGCATATCCAGTTCATCGTTCATGCCGTTGGCCTTGATTTGTGCAAGGAGTTTCTGGCCATACTCGGTACAACGCTCGGACGAGGTTGTGTTGTCCTTGTAAATCTGTGGCGCGGATTGCGCTATCATCTGTACGTTTTCCTTGCGTACGATGGTGAGGTCTGTTGTATGTTCACTCATTGTTGTAAGTATTATAGGGTTAGAATGTGTCGTCGTCGTTGTTGGCGGCAGGGTCAACGGTTACTCCTGCCGACGTGTCGGTCTGAGGTGTGAAGTCCTGCTTCTCTTGGGTAATCTCGCCAGTGGAGGTGTCAACCTTCTCGCCATCACCGGTAACGCCGTAGATGTCGTCAGTGATTTCTGTCTCGTCAACATGCTGTGACTCCAACTGTGTGGCATGGCCGATACGCGCCTTGGGATAAGTCTTGAAAGCGTGCTTGATACACTTGGCAACGAGAAAGCCGGGGTCTATCTGTCCGCCCTGTGCGGTGTAGAGGGCGTTGGGCTTGCCGTTCTCCCACTGCTTGGTCTGATAGTTGAACTTTGAGTTCTGACGAGCGGAGTAGTTGGAGAGCCGCGCCCAATCTTCGGGCAGCATGACGGCATAGTCGGCAGAGCCATCGGCACGTGTAATCTTCATGAAACAAGCCACGATACGCCCGGACTGGTGAGGGAGACGGCAGGTGTAATTGACGAACTTCTGTCCGTTGCGCTCGCCAAACTCAAAGCTGTCCTCCTCATAGACGATGACAGGGTTGTCGGCATGGCGTATCTGACCGCAACGAGCGCGAAGCACCAACTCGCCATAGCCGCTGACGGTGAGGACGCACTGCGTCTCGTAGCGGTTCTTCTTCTGTCCGTGGTCGTCCACATAGGAGTCAACAGCGATGGAGCGTGCGAGGAGGTAGGCTTGCGCCTTGGTGCCGGGGTCGAGGGTGAGGCCAGAGATAGCCACATCAAGAAACGAGGTGAAGAGGGAAAAATGGCTGCATTTCTTGCGCACGTCCTCTTTCTCGGAAAGCAGACGGTTGAAGTTGCGAGCCTCTTTCTCGTAGGCAGCTTCGCCCGACACGCCAGTGGACTGCGACCACATGGCATCGTAAATCTGAATGAACTTGTCGCGCACGTTGTCGTTGCGGACGATTTCTGTCGGCTGCAATTCGTTGAGCAGCTTGACTGTAATTTCTATTTGACTCATAGTTGTATGAAATTGAATGTGATTAAATTTTTATTCAGTTTTGGAGCCGCAGGGAGGAGTTGAACCTACCTAATGTCCTACGCTTTATCGTTCGTACCTATCCGATTAGCACGCTATCTGCGGCAGTTGAGGCTACTTGCCAAGATAATCTTGCTGTATCCGCTGCAAGAGCCGCAGGTCGGCTGTTCGGTATTCGACCTTGCCCGGACGCTTGTAGGCTGTTACCTTTCCCTGCTTGCGCCAACGCTCCACATTTCCGCGCCCGAACATTTCAAATGCTTTGTTCTGGCTGATGAACTCCGGGTCGTTGGCATCCTGCTTGAGCAGATGCACGACCCTTGCGGCCACATCATCGAGGAACGTAGAATACTTGACGCACATGTCAGAGAAGTTGAGGTAGTCCATTATCCTTTAATATCCGGCTTGTGCGTCTATCTCTTCGCACCATTCATTAATAGCTTTGAGCCAGTTGTCGGTCTTGCACCAACGCCAAAAGAGCACACACATTGCGGCAAGCATGGCAAGGCCAAACACCTTGTCGAAGAGGAAATGCAGGAAAAACGAGAGTACAGTTTCGTCCTGTTCCTCACCAAGGAGGAAGAGTACGCCAACACTGCCCATGAGGGCGAGAATGGCAATGCGGAAAATTGAGATTGCTTTTTTCATTTCTTTTCTGTTTTAGGGGTTGAACATGGAGGGGTGTTTGCGTGCTCGACATAACGATTGAGCAGCGTGCAGTAACAGCCGTTGAGGGCGTTGTATGACTGCTTGCAGGATTTGCAGAACTGGTTGGGCATGGCTTAGTAGCTTTGCGTGATACCGAGTTTTGCAAATGCCTCTTTTTCGGACACGGAGCCGCGCCAAGCATCGAGGTAGTCGTTGATGGCTTGCTCGTTGTTGCGGTCGGCCAGTTCGTTATAGCCGAAGTCCTTGCAGAATGCCGACCAACTGATGCGGTCGAGTTCCTCGTTAGACAATTGGGTTGTGGTGTTGCAGCTGATGAGGCTTGCAAGGAGGAGTGCGGAGGTGATGATTGACTTTTTCATTGTAGTGTAAGTGTTATGAAATTCTTGTTGCTGTGATTGTGCGCTCTTCTCGGTTTGTCGAGGTTGAAAACTTCTTGTCCCACTGCAAGCCGAAACTAACACAAATTGATTTGAGGTAGCTTGAACGGCTAACAGGAACGGTCAGTTCTTCGCCAACTGCAAGGTTTGAAAGTTGCCCGAGCAGAGACTTTTTGCGCTGATTTTTAGATGTTTCGTTCATTGTTTCGATATTTATTTATAACTTTATGCTGCAAAGGTAATCAAAACGATTGAATAAACAATCAATTATATTGAGAA
>ULPP01024659.1_pt1 | contig 32355 bp, 42 predicted proteins | sample 1953531 | NCBI WGS metagenome assembly ULPP01 (sample SAMEA4835630, study PRJEB28245) | human gut metagenome | biome: gut microbiome; material: fecal sample | place: Denmark | collected 2008
TATTCTGCCATCTAAATTAGCATTCATTTTACTATAATCCCATGATTTAGTATGAAATACATATTCTTGAAAAAGCGAGGCAATATATTCAAATGCTGCTCCAATTAAAACTCCAGCAATAAATATTATAAAGATATTTTTATCTTTTAATTTAAATAATAAAATAGTAAGTAAAATAAGTCCAATTCCATAAATTGGTTTAAATACACTAAACCATAATCCTTGTCTGTTTATTATTTTACCGGTTTTAAATAATTGTTGTAAAGTTTCAAAGAAGTAACCAAACAATCCACCAATTACAAATAATAATATAGCATGATACATTAATTTATCTATTATTTCCATAAAATCACCTAATATTATTATGGAGTAAACAAAAAGAAAATAACCAAGATTTTGATTATTTAATAAGATATATAATAAACGGAAATATAATGGCTATACCCATTATTATAAAATATAATTTATATAAATAAGTATTCCATGGACTAATAGTAATATTTGGATTCTTTGGATATATATACATATCAAACTCATCTTTAATTCTAGGATTCCATAAGAAAAATTTGTATTTCAATCTATCACTTGTTTTATATTCTTCATTCATATATTTATATACATAATAATATTCATAGATGTTTTTATGATATGTAGTTCTTGTTATAATATCGGTACACTTACATTTAATTAGTTCCATGTTTTTTATTTTTATATGAATTAAAATCCATTTATAAAAAGAAATACCTGCGATTGAAAGAAAAATAAGAAATATCAATGCATCATTCTTAGCCATATAATCACCTTGCTATCATTTTACGATAAATTATATTTTTTGTCTATATTTGTATTTTATTTTATGATTTTTTCTGATAAAATATATGTAGCGAGGAAGGAAAATTATGAAATTACAATTTAATTTAAAATATAAAGATGATAAAACTATGGCTAGACTTGGAGAAATTACTTACAATGGTAAGACTTACGAAACTCCGATGTTTATGCCCGTTGGAACAAATGCCACAGTAAAGACATTATCACCTGAAGAATTAAAAAGCATTGGTTCTGGTATAATTCTTGCTAATACCTATCATTTATGGCTTAGACCTGGCGAAGACATCGTAGAAAAAGCTGGTAAACTTCATAAGTTTATGAATTATGATGGACCAATTCTAACAGATTCCGGAGGATATCAAGTTTTTTCTTTAGCTAAACCAAAAGATATTACTGAAGAAGGGGTTAAGTTTAAAAATCATTTAAATGGTGATAATTTATTTTTAACCCCAGAAAAATCAATTGAAATTCAAACAAAACTAGGTAGTGATATTATGATGAGTTTTGATGAATGTGTTAAATGGCCAAGTACTCATGAATATATGGAAAAAAGTGTTGAAAGAACACTAAGATGGGCTAAAAGAGGTAAATCTGTGAAACTTGATAATGACCAATTACTATTTGGAATTGTTCAAGGGGGAGAATATCCAGATTTAAGAAAACACTGTGCGGAAGAACTTGTTAAAATGGATTTTGATGGTTATTCTGTCGGAGGTACATCAGTCGGAGAAGATAAACCAACAATGTATAAAATGGTTGAATATTCAACACCTTACTTACCAGATAATAAACTTCGTTATCTTATGGGGGTCGGAGACCCAATAGATTTAATAGAAAACTCTATGCGAGGTATTGATATTTTTGACTGTGTAAGCCCAACTAGATTAGCAAGACATGGACATGCCTATACAAAACATGGAAAAATTAATATTAAAAATAGTAAATATAAAGAAGATTTTACTCCAGTAGATGATTGTGATTGTTATGCTTGTCAAAATTATACTAAAGCATATATAAGACATTTAATAACCGCTAATGAAACGTTCGGAGCAAGATTATTATCTATTCATAATATTTATTTCTTACATCAAGTAATGAAAAATATTCGTAAAAATATTAAAAATGGTACATTAAAAGAATATAGAGACAAATTTGAAAGAGATTATTATGGAAAAGAAAATTAATAAGTGGTGTATATGTATAACATTTATTTTAGTAGTGGGTTTAATATGTGGTTTTACGACATATAAAGTAGTAAGATCTCACAATGAAAAACTTACTCTCGTAGAGACTAAGTATATTATTGAAACTGCTAGAAAATGCATTAATGAACATAAATGTAAAGATAAAAATAATGTAACACTAAAAGAATTATATGATTTAAAATATTTAGATAAACAAGTAAATAGTGTTACTAAAGAATATTATAATGAAAATTCATATGTTAAATATTCAAATAGTGAATATGTATTCATAGACATAACCTAAAAGAAATTCTCAATTATTTTTGAGAATCCTTTTTATTTATGCCAATTGAACCACCCGCAATACTAGCAAGCATTAACACTAAATAATAAATAAATGTACTTAAACTAAATATAGTTTTATTAGTAAATAAACTAATTATTATTAAAACCAGTAAGAATAATCCTCCGAGTTTAAGTCCTTCCAAAAATCCTTTATTATTTGCATTCTTCCCACTTTTTAAACCAAAGACAAAAAATAATGTTGCATTAAATATAAATAATATCAAATTTGTAATCGTAGAATTAACACCAATTAAATTAAGTAAACTACATATAAATATTAATAATATTAAAGATATAACATAGTATCCTAAATATTTCATAAAATATTTCATAATAAATCACCTAATAAATACTATGATTAAAATATTTAAATTATTCCCATAATATAGATGGTGATATTATGCAAATATTTACAGTATTATTTAGAACTATCTTCTTTTATTTTTTTGTACTAATTGCATATCGAATAATGGGTAAAAGAGAAATAGGACAACTCGGAGTAATAGATCTAATTGTATCTATCTTAATTGCAGAACTAGTAGCAATAAGTATCGAAGAATTTAAACAACCAATTGCTTATACAGTAATACCCATTACATGTTTAGTTATATTAGAAGTATTATTTGCCCTCATCTCTATTAAGTCAAGAAAATTTAGAACTGTATTTGATGGTAAACCATCACTTATTATTGTAAATGGTAAAATAAACTATAAAGAAATGATTAAGCAAAGATATTCCTTAGATGATTTACTTATCTCTTTAAGACAAAAAGAAATCAGAGATTTAAGTATGGTAGAATATGCATTTTTAGAACCAAATGGAAAGTTATCAATTTTCAAATACAATTTCTTTAAAACCAAAAGTGCCTTTCCTCAAGCTCTGATATTAGATGGAGAACTCCAAACTAAGGTAGTAAAACATATAAGAAAAACTCCAGAATGGGTAATAGAACAATTACAAAACAAGAATTTAACTATTAAAGATATATTCTATGCTTTTTATAAAAATAAAAAAATATATATTATTAAGAAAAGTGATGTTAACTAGTTGAGGCAATGTTTAAACTATTATATATTTAATATGAAGAGAAATAATAAAATATAAATGCCTAAAAGAATAATTAAAATCCCACCATAAAAAGAATAAGTATTTTTGTGGTCCCAATTTGGGACCTTAAGATTAAGATATGGTAATAATCAACGATAATATTGAAAATCCAAAAATGAAAGTTAGCATTTCTATTATAGTAATTATAAATCTTATTGCACAACTTCTGTGTACTTCTTTTTTTAAATAAAAATTTAATATTATTAAAAGAAATTATTGATTTAATATTTTCTTTTCTTTTTTTTTATGGTATATTATTAATAGTAGGGTGATTGACTTATGAAGAAATTTATAAATAAAATTAAAAATAATAAAGTTCTAAGTATATTAAGTGTGTTAATAATTGGACTATTTTTTATTTTAGTTACTAGGATTACATACGCTTACTTAGCTCCAGTTATAAATGACGCCCAAACTAATGTGGTGGGTTCTACAGATACTGTTGATGATTTTAAATTTGAATTAGGAAATCCTTTAAAAATTAATGCAACACCCACAACATTAAAAGAAAATGGCACAAATTATACTACAAGTACAACAGCTAAAGCTTTATTAAAAGCCAATAGCACTAAAAAAACTGCAACATTTAACTATTATGTTTATTTTCAAATTAAATCAAATACATTTATATATTCTGATGGTTCAACCCCTGAAATTATACTTACTGTAACAAGTCCAAATGGAGATGAAATTACTTCAATTGATGGTCTTACTTATGGAACATTTAATGGTGTATCTGGATTTGATATAACAACTAAAAAAGGCCTTTTTAATATAGCTAATAACCATGAAATAACTTCTAATTCAAGTACAACATATACAACTCAATCATGGACAATTAAAATAACTTATTTAAATTTATCAATAGATCAATCAGCTAACTTTGGTAACTCAATGGGAGTAAATGTATATATAACTAAAAATGAAAAGAAACCAACACTTGCAGATGTTTGCTCAAATGGTCAAACTTTAAGTTCATGTATTGTAGCAATGGATGGAAAAGATGATACTTTGTACCACCACACAAGCGAATTAACAAATGGAGCCGGAGATAACTCATATAGATATGCGGGAGCAAGTGAAAGTGTAAATAACTTTGTGTGCTTTGGTTCAGATGAAGCAACATGTCCAGATGCAAATTTATTTAGAATAATAGGAGTATTTGGAGACCAAACAAAAGTAATAAGAGCAAAATCAGTAGGAAACAAACAATGGCATACATCAGCTGACAATACATGGTCAAGTTCAAGTTTAAATACATATTTAAATGGAGAATATTTAACAAGTTTAGGAACATTAGCAGAAAAAATAGCAACAACAACGTGGAAAGTTGGAGGAGGTTCATGGGCTAATATAGGAACTTCAGTACCAAAAACAGCATATCAATATGAAGTGGGAAGTAGTGCATCAACAACTACATATGATGCAAAAATAGGATTAATGTATGTAACAGATTATTATTATAGTGCAAGTCCAAGTGCATGGACACTAATGGGATATAATAGTGATGCAACAAAAGACTATAGGGCAGCAAAAACAACAAATTGGTTATATTTAGGTTCTCCAGAATGGACTCTTTCGCGCGAGTCCGACATTACGACTTATGCGTTCTATGTGTATAGCACTGGCGCTGTCAACTACAACTATGTGACTTATAGCCGTGGTGTGCGCCCGTCCTTCAATCTTTTGTCTTCCACAACCTATGTATCAGGGTCAGGAAGTATGAGTGACCCTGTGAGGATAAACTAAGTTAGGGCATATTGTTTGTCTAGCGACGAAGGTGCTAGACAAACGGGGTAAAAAATTATGCAGTGGCAAGAAGAACAGCAGTAGGCTATGGTAGAAAAATGTCTGTCGCGGCTCGTGGATTGTGCGATGTGGGGCAGCTGGCAGCAAAAAAGTTATTAACATAAAAAGAAAGGAAAAGATTTATGAAAATATTATGTATTGGTCATTCTAGCTGGGATATAACTGTTCCAGTAGATGAATATCCAATTGAAAATACTAAATATAGATATAATGAAAAATATAGTGCTGGTGGTGGTCCTGCATCAAATGCGGCCTACCTACTGGGGAAATGGGGAATTGATACAGTTATTGCTAGTACTATTGGTTCTGATGATTTTGGAACTAATATTAAGAAAGAATTTCAAAATATAAAAGTTAATACTGATTATATAGAAACAAGTTATGAAAAAGATACATCATTATCATTTATCTTAATAAATAAAAATAATGGTTCTAGAACAGTATTTAATGTTGCAACAGAACATCCAGCATTAAAAAAATTAAGTTATGATTTTACTCCAGATATTATTCTTACTGATGGACATGATTATGGTGCAAGTCAAAATGCTATTAGTAAATTTCCAAATGCTATAAGTATTATTGATGCTGGAAGAGTAACTCCAGAACTACTTGAATTATGTAAATATATAAAATATATAGTATGTAGTAAAGGTTTTGCAGAAACTGTAACAGGTATGAAATTTGATTATAATAATCCATCTACTTTAGTAGCTATATATAATAAATTACAAAATAAATATCCAAATAGTAATTTAGTTATAACTCTAGAAGAAAAAGGATGTTTATATCAAGTAGGAAATGAAATAAAAATAATGCCAGGATTAAAGGTCCAACCAGTTGATACAACCGGAGCCGGAGATATATTTCATGGAGCGTTTACATATGGTATAGCTAATAACTTTGATATGGAAAAGACAATTACCCTAGCTAATATAGCGGCAGGTTTATCTGTAACTAAAATAGGTTCAAGATTATCAATACCTAATTTATCTGAAGTATTAGATTATTATGCTAAAAAGACAGGACAAATAAATGATAACCAACAAAACTCCTAGATTAGACCTTCATGGAGAAATAACTAGTATGGTTGAAGTATTAGTTAATGAGTTTATTAATGATAATAAACTTTGTGGTATAAATGAAGTTATAATAATCCATGGAAAAAGTACCAATATTTTAACTGAAGAAGTACATAAAGTACTAAAGAAAAATAAGGATGTAAGTAAATATTATAAAAATAATTGGAATCTTGGAGAAACAATTGTAGAAATAACTATATAAAGCAAAATAGTTGACTTAGCCACTATTTTGCTTTATAATTTAATTGTACTTGAGAGTATAACTTAATTTGAAAAGGAGGGATTTTCTTGAAAGCAATCGAAGTTGCAAAATATTATTTGTCAAAAGATATTAATGGTCAATTATTTAATAATAATATTGTAGTTAAAAATGAGAGAAAATTTTACGAAGGCAACGCAAGACTTAATAAATATTTGTTTTTAGCACAAGTTGTATATCTGGCGAGATATGAAAGAAAATTATTTGATGATGATTTTGTTGCATATGATAATGGACCAGTTTTAGTTGATATTATGAAGGAATATTCACACATTGCAAATAATAACAAAAAGACAATAATCAATGATAGTGATAAAATATTTTTAGATAAGATTTATGATGCATTAAAGAATGCAACGTATGAAGAATTGATTGATATTACTCATGAAGATCCCGAATGGATAAAATTGAGCCATGACACCTATAATGCACCAGTTATGAACTTAGAAGAAAACATAGTAGAATATCAAAAACGATATAAAGGATTAATCGAAGCATTAAAACTGTGATTGATGAATCAAAGTTAGAAGTGGGGCAAGTGTTATGGTTAAATGTTAAATATCAAAAAAATGTAGAATCTAAAGTAGAACATCCAATGCTAATTTGCAGAGTTGAGAAAAAATTTATTGAAGTTATTGCATTGGATAAAACAGCTGGAAAATTACATCAATTATTTCACAAATATAATTATTTTATTAATTCTTTGAATCCTAAAGAAAGCATAATTTTTGAAGATAGCTATGCACAATTAAATACCAAGCTGACAATAGAATTAACAGAAGAATTAATTAAGGCTAGAAAAACAGTTAATAAGCTATCTCAAGATAAATTACAAGACTTAATTGAAACATATAATGATTATCAAAAATATAATAAAATTGATGATGATAGAATTGTTTATATGTCTTCTGTAGAAATTTTAAAATTAAATCCAAATTTAAAACAAGATAAAGTCTTGTCATAAAATAATGACTACTCAATAGTTTTTGTTGAGTTTTTTTGTTCTATTTATTTTTTTAATTCATATATTTTCTAATAAAGGGAGGAAATGATATGAATTGTATTATACCATTTACAAAAGATATTAAGTTTAAAACAAATATTGCAGAAATATTAAGTATTTCACTAGAACATGATTTTACAGCTAATCCAGAAGAAGTATTAGGAAACTTCACTATAAGTGGGGACTATAAGTCTCATGAAGTAAGTGTAAATAAAGAACATTTTGAATATGTATTACCATTTTCAGTTAATATGACAAATAAGATTAATGAAGAAAGTGTCAATTTTGAAGTTGAAGATTTTACTTATGAAGTAATAGATAATGATACTTTACGAGTAAATATTGAATATAGTATAAATGCCGAAGAAGTTAAAGAAGAAGAAACGGAAGAAGAATTATTTAAAAGAGTAGAAGAACCAGAACTTGATAAAATATTAGATGAAATAGAAAGTAATAAAGAGACTGAAGTAAAAGAAAAAGAAGAAAGAGATATTGAAGATGAAACAAAGAATACTATTTTAGATAGTATAAATACCAAAGATGATGCGTATGTAACATATCATATACACGAGATGAAAGAAACAGATACAATTGAATCAATATGTATAAAATATAATACAAGTAAAAATATAATCGGAGATTATAATGATATAAGTAATTTAAGTTTAGGAGATAAAATAATAATTCCTGAGGTAAATGAATAAAAGTATTGAAGTATTAAAATCTATTTATAAACCCTATAGATATACTATAAAAGGAAAATCAACCATATTAGAAACTACCTGTGGAGATTTTATTATAAAACCAAAGAATAAAGATATAAATGAATTATATACTTATTTAACTAATCGAGGTTTTATGAATTATCCTAAAATTATAGATTCATCTAGAGATGAAGTAAATGTTTTTGAATATGTTGAAGATATAAAATTACCTAAAGAACAAAAATGTGACGATTTAATAGAAATAATAGCTAGTTTACATAATAAAACTAGCTATTTTAAAGAAGTAAGTGAAGATAAATTTAAAAGTATATATGAAGATATAAAAAGTAATATTAGTTATTTAAGTAACTATTATAATACATTATATGAAATAGGGTTTAATGAAGTATATGCATCTCCATCAAATTATATTTTTATGAGAAATTACTTTAAAATAAATGCTGCTTTAGAATATGCAAATAGTGAATTAGATAATTGGTATAGTCTAGTTACAAATGAAACTAAAATAAGAGTTTGTTTAATTCATAATAACTTAGAATTAAATCATTTACTTAATAATAAATTAATAAGTTGGGATAATTATATGATAGATACTCCAGTTATAGATATTGTAAAATTATATAAAAACGAATGGAAGAATATTAACTTTAGTGAAATATTAGAAAGATATATATATAAATTTCCTTTACTAGATTATGAGAAAAAATTATTATTTATTCTTATATCGATGCCTCCACAGATTAAGAAAAGTAATAATGAATTTGAAAAATGTAAAGTTATTAGCGAAGTCATGGATTATGTTTTTAAAACAGAAGAGTTAATAAGGCCATATAATACGAAGCAAGAAGAAGAAAAATAAAGCAATTTCAATAAGTAAAATAAAAATATTAAATCTAAAAGGTAATATTAAAGTAATAATGGCTTGATAAAATATAAGCATACCAAGGATAAAGAGAATAATAATTGTTAATCCATTCCGAGGCCCCTGAAACTTCATAATACCACCTATAAATAGTATATGTAATTCAACCAGTAATGGTTGATTTTTTATTTTTTTCTTGATAAAATTATATTATAAAAGGTAGGCTAGTTATATGAAGAAAAAAAATGGTTTTGCATTTATAGAAACAATTGTAACAATAGTTATTCTATCTGCAGCATTAATATATTTATATAGTTCATATAGTGCCATAATAACGGAAGAAGAAAGAAGAGTTTATTATGATGATACAGCATTTATATATTACACAAATTATGTAAGAAAGTTTTTGGAAGAATACGCTGATTTAAATACAATCAAAAGTAATGCCTTTAAAGAAACATATATAACCACAATCGGAGCGGAATATGAAGGCCTATTTGAAAGTAATAAGAGTATGATGAAAGAATCTTTAGAAAAGATAGTTCAAAGTTTTAAAATAAATCAAATTATTTTGGTAGACTCTAAAATGTTTGATGAATGTTTTTCAAATACAGAAGACAAATGTGATAGATCATTAGAAAATTTAGGTTATAACTTAAAGACATATATTAATACTATAAATGATACTTCATATGAATATTATTTAGTAGTTGAATATGCAAGTAGTATTGATGAAGATACTAAAAAATTAGATAAATGTACTCCGGGTATAGATAAGAAATGTAATTCTTATTATGCTTCATTAGGAATATAAGGAGGCAATATGAAAAATAACAAAGGGTTTATATCAGTTACAGTTATATATGCATTCTTTTTAGTATTTTTAACTTTAATGTTATATATTGTAACGAATATGGCAGTAAACAGAAACTTCCTTAATAATATGAAAAAAACTATTAAAAGCGAATTAAATGATTCTAACTTTTCTAGATACTTAATAAACCATTACGAAGAAGATGGTATCAAATTGATAAGATTAAATTCCACTAATTATACTTATGGGATAGATGATAATTCTTATAGATTTACCGGAGCAAACCCCAATAATTATGTGAAATTTAAAGATAGTGATGAATTATATCGTATAATAGGTATTTTTAATGAAAAAGTAAAATTAGTTAAGGCTACAAGCTGGAAAGCATTAAAATTCAATACAACTATAAATAATAATTATATTGCTTCAAATGTATTTAATAATTTAAATATAGAAACAGATAGTTACTTAGCATCTTTAGGTAATAATATAAAGTATATAGATAATGAAAATTGGTATGTCGGAGGTATTGATGGAAAATACATATCCCAAACAGGAAAAAATATTGCCATTATGGAAGTTGGTGATAGTAAAAATAATGGGGTAGTAATAAATGCTAAAATTGGTATAATTTATTTAAGTGATTATATATATGCTGAAGATTCTAGCGATAAAACCAACTATGGAAAAAATATAACAAAAACAAATAACTGGTTATTTTTAAATAATTCATGGTTTATAACTAGAAACACTATTATATCAGATACAAAAGTTTATTCTTTAAATAGCGATGGAGCAATTATTAATTCTTCACCAACTGATGAAAAAAACGTAAGACCAACATTCTATTTAAAAAATAATGTTAGGGTAATAAGCGGTTCTGGAACAAGTCTAGACCCATATGTAATAGGTGACTAAATGAAAAAATTAAATAAAAAAGGAAATACATTAATTGAATTAGTTATAAGTATAGCATTAATGTCTGTAATATTAATTTCTATTGTAAGACTTTTAGTAGACTTAAATAATACTAATACAAATAATGTTTATGCTAAAAATAATCAAATTAATAGATCAGAAATTTTGCGAGCTATAGAAAGTGATTTAAACAATAAAGTGTTAGTTAATATAAATGATTCTAATACAAAACCAGATGAACTTATAATAAACTTTATGTTTAATGATAATACAAGTTCAAAAGTTAATGTTACAAAAAATATTATTACATATACTTCAAGTAATGGTAATGTAAGAAAATGGACAATGAAAGATTGTAGTCTTTATCCAGGCAAAGCAAAAGTTAACTTTGTAAGTGATGATTATTCGACAAGTAAAGATGATAAGATATATACTTTACAAATTGATATAGAAATTCATACGAATAATGAAAAAAATACTTATGGTAATAATAATATTTTAGATGATATTTTAATAAGTTATTATGGAAAAATAAGCGATTTGAATAATACTTTTTTAAATAGCACATATGCTAAGAATAGTGAATCATGCCTAGGGTATGAATGTTAAAATAATGGCTATTATTAGTTGAAGTATTCTACCTTTAAAAAAGTATTTATAATCAAGACCATACTCATCTAAAATACATTTTACTTGGGTATGAATTGAAAAACCACCAAAAGTAATAAATATTACGGTAGTTATTACTTTAATATCTGAATTCAAATAAATAACATCATTAAGTCCTTGAGTCATTTCTAATAATCCTCTTAAAAAAATATTACAAGGATAACCAATATTAAAAGTATTAATTAAAATATTGGAAATAATAAAATAAAAAACAATAGAACCTAAAACCATTAAGTTAGTATTAATACTAGACTTAATTGAAGAAGGCAAATTAATATTACTAGATTTACCATACATATTAGCAACTGGTAAATCTTTTTTATAATAAAAATAAATTATAAAATTACTAATGTATATAATTATCATAATTTTTATAGTCATATATAAAGAATTAAAAATTATATTTAAAATACTATATAAAAATAATGGATTTGTAAAAAAAGTAAAAATTAAACAAGTATTACCATATTCTTTAGTAATTTTTTCTTCCTTAACAAGTTTTGAAATAATATAAGCATTCGAAGGGCTCCCTGATATGATAGACATAAAGAAAATATAAGTAGAAGTTCTTTTAAAAAGATTAGCAAAGTCAAGGTTAATAAGTAAATCTTGAATAATAATCATAATAAAAAGGTATGGGAATACTTTATAAAACCAAATATTAACTCCATCAATGGTACTAGATAAAACTAGTTGATAATTTTTAAAAATAAGTATAATTAATGTCATAATTATAAAAATAATTAATTTTCGTTTCATATATTATTCCTTTTTTGCTATAATTAATAAAGGTGATATTAAATGCTTAATAAAATATATGAAAAGATAAAAAAATTTATATTAGAAAATTATAAATTTATGATTATATTAATCGTTTTAGTTTTTACATTTACTTATGAATTTCCATATGTTGTGTATACACCTGGGGGAATAGTAAATTTAGAAAAAAGAATTGATGTTGAAAAAAAAGTTGAGAAGAAGGGCTCATTAAACATGAGTTATGTCACTTTAAGAAAAGGAAATATTCCTTCGATATTATTATCATTTGTAATACCGGATTGGGATTTATTAAAAGAAAGTGAAGTAACAATAGATGATGAATCCGTAGATGATTTACTTAAAATGGAAAAATTGTATATGGCTTCATCTATAGATAATGCTACAATACTTGCTTATAAAAAAGCAAATAAAGAAATTAACATTACTAATAATGTAAATAATGTAATTTATGTTGATGATTTAGCAAAAACAGATGTTCAAGTTTATGATCAAATAATATCCGTAGATAAAAATAATATATCAGATATAAACGATTTAAAAGAATATATAAGTACAAAGAAAGAAAATGACATTGTTTATTTTAGAGTAAAGAATAATGGTAAAGAAAAGACAAGAAAAGCTCAAGTAATAAAGATAAATAATGAGTTAAAAGTAGGCATAGCTTTTTTAACCACCTATGAATACGAAACAATTCCAGAAATAAAAATAAAAACTAAAGCAAGTGAATCAGGTTCAAGCGGAGGATTAATGCTTTCTTTAGCCATATATAATTCATTAATTGATGAAGATATAACCAAAGGTAAAAAGGTTGTTGGAACAGGCACAATAGATATAAATGGAAATGTTGGAAAAATCGATGGCGTTAAATATAAAATTCTCGGGGCAGTAAAAAATAAAGCAGATTTATTTATTTGTCCCAAAGAAAATTATGATGAAGCAATAAGAGTTAAAAAAAATCACAATTTAGATATAAAAATAATAAGTGTAGAAACATTTGATGAGGCAATAGAATATTTGAATAATAATTAAACATAGATATGAAAATATTTATGTTTTTTTTAAAAAAATTCGCAAAAAATTTTAAAAAAAGGAAATATATTATATGAAGAGAATATAAGAATAACCATATAATGGAGGTAATATTGGAATTTTTAAAAAGAAAAGAAGTTATAATAATTATTATTTTATTTATATTGTTTTTAATTTTCGGGGGATTTTTTCTTTTTTCATACGTAAATAAAGAAGAATGTATATGTAATGACTTAAGCATTAATAAAGAAAAAGTAAATGAAGAAAATGATGATAAATTAATAAATCTAGAAGTAAAAGGAGAAGTAAAAAATCCTGGTGTTTATTCTTTAAAAGAAGATAGCATTATAAAAGATGTTATAGAACTATGTGGGGGATTTACAAGTAACGCTAATACTAATAATATTAATTTAAGCATGAAAGTAAAAGATGAAATGGTTATATTTATCTATAAAAAGAGTGTTTATAAGAAAGTAAATAAAGTAGATATTGGTTGTAAAAGTAATGGTTATGATATAAGTAAATGTGTTGAAGGAAAAGAAAGTATAATTGAAAGTAGTAATAAAAATATAACTAGTAATGAAACTAAACTAATTAATATTAATACTGCTAGTATAAATGAACTTACTACTTTATCTGGAATAGGCAAAAGTAAAGCTGAAGCAATAATTACATATAGACAAAATAATGGTCTATTTAAAAGTATCGAAGATATTATGAAAGTAAGTGGAATAGGCAAATCTACATATGAGAAGTTTAAAGCAAATATTACAATATAACAAATTATTTGCATTTTTATTACTTGTATTAACAATTTATATCCTTCTATTTACTAAAGTTATTAAATATAAATCCAATTATAATATAAAAGACACTATATTATCAGGTAGTATTACAAGTATTAGTATTAATGGCAATAAACTTACTTTAGAAATAAATGGTAAAGAAAAAGTAATAGCCAATTATTATATTAAGACTTTAGAAGAAAAAAATAATATATTAAAAACATTGCACCATAAAGATGAAATATTACTAGAAGGGACATTTAAAGTTCCTTCTAGCAATACTATTTTTAATAATCTAAATTATAAAAAGTATTTATATAATAAAAAAATATATTATACATTTGATATATCTAATTATAAAGTAATAAAAGAAAATAATAATTTATTATACAAAATAAAAGATATAATTTATAAAAGAGCATATAACATGAATAATAGTGATTATTATTTATCATTTATTCTGGGAGATAAAAATATTTTATCAAGTGAAATATACAATAATTTTCAAATAAATGGCACTAGTCATCTACTGGCATTATCAGGAATGCACTTAAACATTCTTTTACTTGCTATCAATGTGTTTTTTAAAAATATAAAAGAGAGTATAAAGATAATAATAACTAGTATTATATTAATAATATATCTTTTCCTGACGGGCATATCAGCTTCTTTAGAAAGAGCAGTTATATTTTATATATTAAAAAATATAAATAAATATTTAAATTTAAGATATTCTAATATTCAGATTTTATTTATATGTGCTTTTATTATTCTATTTTTAAATCCATTTATGATATATGATATTGGATTTATTTATTCATTTATAATTTGTTTTGGTATATTTTATTATAAAGACTTTATAAAAGGCAATTATTTTATCAAGTTACTTAAATTAAGTTTAATTACATTTTTATTTTCATTTCCTATAAGTATTTTTATTAATTATGAAATTAATTTAAGCTCAGTATTTATTAATATGGTATTTGTACCTTTAGTAAGCGTAATTGTCTATCCTTTAGCACTAATATCGTTTATATTTTCATTTCTTAATCCGGTATTTAATATCTTAATTGCTTTAACCAATACATTAAGTTCAATATTTACTAAATTAAGTATATTTATAAATATTCCTAAAGTATCAATATTATTTGTCTTCTTATTATATATATTTATATTATTATTTAAATATAATAAAAGATGTATATTATATTTATTAATAACTATTTTAATTATTAAAATAATACCTAGGTTCGATAGTAATTTTTATGCCTATTATTTAGATGTAGGACAAGGCGATTCTGCTATTTTAATATATCCAAATAAAAGTAAAGTAGTAATGCTTGATACTGGAGGCAAATTAAATTATTCTGAATATGAATGGATGATATCTAGTAAAAAATATAATATAAGTGATAATGTTATAAAGTTTTTAAAGAGTAAAGGTATAACAAAAATAAATTATTTAATTCTTACTCATGGGGACTATGATCATATTGGAGAAGCAAATAACTTAGTCATTAAATTTAAAGTTGAAAAAGTAATATTTAATTGTGGATCATACAATGATTTAGAAAAAGAATTAATTAAAGTATTGGATAAGAAAAATATCAAATATTATTCATGTATTAAAGAATTGAATGTGGATAATAACAAATTATATTTTTTACAAACAAAAGAATATGATAATGAAAATGATAATAGTAATGTAATTTATACAAAAATGAATGGTTATAAATTTATGTTTATGGCAGATGCAGGAATAGAGAAAGAAAAAGATATATTGGGAGAATATGATATATCTGACATAGATGTATTAAAAGTAGGGCATCATGGAAGTAAAACAAGTAGTAGTAGAACATTTATAGATGAAATTAATCCAAAATATTCAATTATCAGCGTTGGAAAGAATAATCGTTATGGACATCCAAATAAAGAAGTGTTAAATATATTGGAAAATTCTAAAATATATAGAACAGATCAGAATGGTAGTATTATGTTTAAAATTAAAAATAATAAATTAAAAATAGAAACTTGCAATCCATAGAAAGGAGTAGATATGAATTATTATAACGAGATAAAAAATGAATTAATAAATAATGAGATAAATAGAAAAGTTAAAAGTTATCCGATCAATAAAAGTGATTTAAATACTTACTATAATGTTGGCAAATTATTATTAGATGCAGGTAATCAATATGGAGAAAGTATTATTAAAGAGTATTCATTAAGATTGACTGAAGATTTAGGCCCAGGGTATAGTCAAAGAAATTTAAGAAATATGAGACAATTCTATAAAGTTTCTCAAAAGTGGCAGACAGTGTCTGCCAAATTAAGTTGGAGTCATTATTGTGAAATTCTTTGGTTTGATGATAATAAATTTCAATACTATATTAAAAACTGAATTAAATAATCTATCTATTAGACAGTTAAGAAAAAGAATAAAATCGAATGAATATGAAATACTTCCGGAATTCACTAAAAATAAATTAATAGAGCAAAAAAATCTAATATTGTTGATTTCGTAAAGAATCCAATTTTGATTAAAAATAGCAATAACTATGATATATTTTCAGAGAAAGTATTACAAAAATTAATTTTGGAAGATATCGAAAAATTTTTAGATGAATTAGGAAAGGGATTTACATTTATTAAAAGTGATTATTCCATTAAGTTAAATGATAGATATAACTATATAGACTTACTTCTATATAATATTAAGTATAAATGTTATGTAGTAGTAGAATTAAAGGTTGCTGAACTTAAGAAAGAACATGCAGGTCAATTTATGACTTATATGAATTATATTGATAAGAATATAAAAACAATTGAAGAAAATGATACAGTTGGTATCATTATTTGTAAGCAAGATAATGAGTATGTAATTAAATATTGTTCTGATGATAGAATAATTGCTAGAGGATATGAATTGGTGTGATATTAAAAGAACTGTTCACATCACACACAGTTTGTTCTTTTTTAAATATGCCTTCTATTTTGCTCTTCAGTGTAATTTCTAAATACAATACTTGTAACATCTTTTCCAAATTTTGTATCAAATGCAAAATCGTAACACAATAATTTATTTGGCATTTTAGGTTCAAGAGGCGAATTTAAAGATATGAATTTTATTTTAGGGTTTATTATTACATAATTTCTTAAAATATCTTGTATTTCTTCTATTCCTTTAATATTGTTTTGTTCAACAGCACGATATCCAGGAATAATTGTATATTCAATATCTCCTTCTTTAGTACTTGGAATTTGCTTTAACATCTCTATAACTATATTAAAAATGTTTTTAGGATCAGCATGACCACAAATGCCAAATTTATTTTTTCTATCGTATAATAGAATACCAAAACATGTATCTAAGGCTTGCGTACCAATAATTGGTTTATCAGCAGTTGAAACAACAACTTGATCCATATTTGCAAAATTTGAATGTGCGATTAATTCAGCACTTTCATTAATAGTTTGGTAATAATCATTTAGCATTCTATCAAGTGAAGACCCATGATTATATTTAATATAATCATTTCTATTTACATCCAAAACATTTTTATTTTCCATAATATCACCACACTTATTATATCATGACTATTATATATTCAACAAATAATTCGTTTGCTTTTTGACAATTACTCCAAAGTTGAAAAAGTGATATTTAATTGTGCATCATACAATGATTCAGAAAAAAATGATTAAAGTTAATAATAATAAATTAAAAATTAGGACTTGTAGTCCGTAGAAAGGAGTAGATATGAATTATTACAATGAGATAAAGAATAAGTTAATAGATAATGAAATATATTCAAAAGTAAAGGATTATTCAAAAGAGAGACATAAGGTTATTACATATTTTGAAATTGGCAAGTTGCTTGATGAAGCTGGTAGTAGGTATGGAGACAATATTTTAAATGATTATTCAAATAAATTGGTTGCTGAGTTTGGAAAAAAATATAATGAAAGAACATTAAGACGTATTAGACAATATTATAGAATATTCAAAGATGAAAAATGGTCGCCAGTGGCGACCAAATTGTCTTGGAGCCATTATTCTGAATTATTATCTATAAAAGATGAAAATGAATTGATATATTATATTAGTATTGCATATGAAAGAAATTTATCTAAAAGAGAATTAAGAGAAAAAATCAAAAACAAAGAATATGAAAGATTACCTGTTAAAACTAAGAAAAAATTAACACTTAACGATGAAATTGAAGTAAAAGATTTAGTCCCTAATCCTATACTAATTAAAAATAAGAATAATTTTGAGATAATTAGTGAAAAAGCATTACATAATTTAATATTAGAAGATATAGAATCTTTTATGCATGAACTTGGAAACTCATTTTGTTTTATAGGAAGCGAATATAAAATTAAAATAGGAGATAGAAATTACCATATTGATATCTTATTATTTAATATAAAATTTAATTGTTATGTAGTAGTAGAATTAAAAGTAACAGAATTTAAATCAGAATATATTTCACAAGTTCAAAAATACATGAATTATATAGATAAAAATATAAAAGAAACATTGAATAATAATACAATGGGAATATTAATATGCAAAAAAGAAAATAAATTTGTAATAGAATATTGTTCGGATGATAGAATCGCTGTTAGAAAATATGAACTTGTGTGATTTAATGTTTATTAAAGATGCTAAGGTAGAGAAAAAATATTTTAGAAAAGTATAATCGAAGTAACATAGTTTTATTGAAAATAGAAACTTGTAGTTCACAAAAAAGTGGTTGGCATTGTCAGTTAGATTTGTGCAGAAAGGAGTAAATATGAATTATTACAATGAGATAAAGAATAAGTTAATAGATAATGAAATATATTCAAAAGTAAAGGATTATTCAAAAGAGAGACATAAGGTTATAACATATTTTGAAATTTGCAAGTTGCTAAATGAAGCGGGTGGAAAATATGGAGATAATATTATAGATGAATATTCTAAAAAGTTAGTAGTTGAAGTTGGTAAAAAATATAATAGAAGAACATTATTTAGAATGAAACAATTTTATAAGATTTTTAACGATGAAAAAGTGTCGCAGTTTGCGACACAATTATCATGGAGTCATTGGTATGAAATGTTATGAAACAATTTTATAGGATATTTAGTAATGAAAAAGTGTCCACAGCGTGGACACAATTGACATATAGTCATTTAAGATTATTATTTAATATAAAATTTAATTGTTATGTAGTAGTAGAATTAAAAGTAACAGAATTTAAATCAGAATATATTTCACAAGTTCAAAAATTTTGTTCGGATGAAAGAATCGCTGTTAGAAAATATGAACTTGTGTGATTTAACGTTTATTAAAAACAATAAGGTGAAAGAAAAAACATCTTAGAAAAGAATAAATGAATCAATATCATTTTTATGATAAAGACAAAAATATAGAACTCTTCACTTAAAATAAAATAAATCATAAAATATATTACATTATATAATGTTTAGATAGAATTAAGAAAGGGGCTCTTTCTTTTTCTTTTGGCGTATGTTATAATTTAAGTGTGATAAGTATGAATTATTTAATTAGTGCAGAAAGTTTTAGAGTAATAGAAAAAGAGGTAAAAAAAATAGTTGGTAAAAACAATTATTTAGTTTTTAATGCTTCAAGATGTAGTATTAGTGAAATAATAGATGAGGCTTCATACTTTGGTTTAGAAAGCACCCAAAAGTGGCTTGTAGTTTCCAACTCGGACTTTTTTAATTCTGGAAATATTACTGATAATGATAATGAACTTTTAGTTAAATATTTAAGTAATCCTAATGAATATACCAATATAATATTTACAACATTAAATGGAATTGATCAAAGAAAAAAGATTGTTAAATGTATTAAAAATAATGGTAATATTATAAATATACCTAAAATGGATAAAAGAACTATAAATAGCACTCTTACAAGTTATTTAAAAAGTTATGATTATAGCATTGATTATAATACAATTAATTATATAATGGATAACTCGTATGGAAATTTAGATATTATGTTTAATGAGTTAGACAAGATTATGTTATATTATAGTTTTCCATGTCATATAAAATATGAAGATGTAATATATATTGTTGGTGAAGAGAAAACCAGTAATAATTTTGCTTTTGTAAATGCCGTTATTGAAAAGAAACTTGGTTTAGCATTAAGGATATTAAAAAATTTAAAAATATATAAAGTAGAACCAACAGTTTTAATATCACTTTTAGCTAGAGAATATAGATTAATGTATTATGTTAAAAATTTATATAATAAAAAAAGCCTTAATGATATAATGTCTGAATTAAAACTAATGGATTGGCAAGTAAACAAATTATATAGTAATAGTATGAAATATACAAATAATGAATTATTAAAAAGTTTGTATGACTTATGTAATATAGATTTGAATATTAAAAAAGGTTATTGGGATAAAGATACAAGTTTGTACGGATTTTTAATGGAAAATTGCAGTTAAAAAGAAACTAGTTTAGTGTTAGTTTCTTTTTCTTAATAGAATACTTTGGGCTTCATTTCTTTTCGTTATAACACAATTATATGTTTCATGATCTACAGGTAGCCCAGAGTAAAAGTTTTCGCTAGATGAATATCTTTTTGATATCCTAATTAAATCTTCAGTACTTAGTTGATCACAAGGAAAAGAATCTTTCTTTTGCTTTAAATATTCATTATATTCAGTATAATATTGATTTACCGGACAATCCTCTGGTAAGTTAGATAAATAACCATTAAGTAGGGCATTAATACTTTCAAAATAAAAATAATTTAAGGCAAAATCTCTTTCATCAAAAGTCATCCAACCTGCAAGTTCACTAACTCTTCTAGTAGCATCAATTCCAATAATTCTATTTATTAAACTAATATCTTGAGATTTAAAATCATCTTCTAGAAGTAATATTTTTTTACCAAAACCATTATTGATTGTTTCATTTTTCATTATATTTAAAGATATTTCAATCACTTTTTTTAAAATGAATAAATTATATATTAGAAGTTTATCATTATCTGATAATAAATAATTTTTTGCAACTTCATGAATATCAAATGAACTTTTAAAGTAAATAGTTTGATCTTTTTCATTATAAATAGGATCATCAAATAAATATACGTTATCTCCTACAAAAACATTTTCTAAAAGTTGGTATTGATTTCTTAAAATTATTTTTAATGCTCTTTTAATAAAATTATCATCCGCTCTTTTTTTACCACTTTCATATTCTTTTAACAATTTTAATAATTCATAATTAATTACTGCTTCCATTTTCTACATCCTTTACCTTAGAAATTATAACACTTAAAAGATGATCTGTAAATTAATTTTTACCTTTTTTCCTTGACAACATATAATTTACTAAAGTATAATTATTTTAAGAAAAATCAAAGGAGTGATTCATTTGCGCAAAAGATTCAAATCAATTCTTTATTTTATCTTTTTACTTTTTATAGTTTGTTTATCTCTCGGAGTAGGATATATATTTTATGACAAAATAAGTAGTGATTCCGATATAGTTGTAGATGGTAAAATAACTATAAACTATTTAAATGGTAAAAAATTTAATTTAAGTGGTAATAATGAAATAACTTTTTCTGTAACTAATAATGATAGTGAAGCAAAATACTATTACATTCAACTTACTGATGTTTATGCTAATGATGTTTCTTATGAACTTATTAGTTCAGATAATTTAAATATAACAAATAATTTAAAATCTGAAATAGTATCAAATCAAGTATCAATTAATGGTAATGAAACAATTAATTATACGTTAAAATTTAAAGTAAATGGTAACGAAAAGTATTCTGGCACAATCCAAATTGGCTTAAAAGAAAATGATAAAAATACTTTTGCGGATGTTATACTTGCTAATAATAAAGTAAATGAAAAGAGTTTGACAGGTATTGGAGAATCAGCAATATTAGATGAAGGCTTACTAAAAAAGGAAGATGACCATGGGGTAGCATACTATTTCCGTGGAAATGTTAAAAATAATAATGTTTTATTTGCTGATAAAAACTGGAAAATTGTTAAAATAAATGGTGACGGATCAATAAAACTTGTTTTAGATGGTGTAATTGATGAATTAAGTAAATATTATGAAGAGGACTATGCTTTTTCAAATAGTACAATATATAAAAATTTAGAAAAATGGTATACAAATACCTTAGATTCCTATGGAGATTATATTGCTTATTATAAATATTGTAATGATTATGTTTTAGATGATGATAATTACTTAGCATATAATAGAGTAATTACTAATAAGATTCCTACCTATGTTTGTTTAGGCAATTTAGTAAATTCTAGAATAGGTTTATTAACAGTAGATGAAGTATCTCTAGCCGGAGGAAGCACAAGTGAAAACAAGAAATTTTATCTTTATAACGAAAAGATAACTGGAGCATATTACACAATGTCTGGAGCTATGACAAGATATAGTAATTATTATCCATTTGCAGTTGATTCAACCGGAGCAATTACAAGTAATATAAACGGAACACTTCTTCGAAGTATTAGACCAGTTATAACTATAATTAAAACCGCTAAAGTTACAGGGACAGGTACAAGTGAAGATCCATATAAATTAATTATGAAATAATACGCATAAGTATTATTTTTTTTGACATGTTTAGCCAACAGTGGTATAATAAATGTCAATATTTTACATGTTGTAATGTAAAATTGACATTTTGTACTTTAGTGTTTAATTCAATAATAGTATAATAGAATTGGTGGTAGGTATGAAGATATTTAAAGATATATGGAGTTTGTTAATGGCGTTAAGGCTGGTGGATATAATATTTTTCTTTGCAGTTTTAATACTTATGATATTAATTGTAACGCTTATATATTTTATAAAAATAAATAATGAAACAGAAGAAAAAGATTTAGAAGAAACACAAGAAATGAAAATAGCGAAGGAATTAAGGGATAGTATGAAAAATAGTGAACCAACAATTAAATTTACAGATTATGAAAAAGACCAAGAAGATAAAGCTATAATTAGTTATGACGAGCTTTTAAATAAAGGTAATAACTATGAACTGAATTATGAAAAAGAAGAGATGCATGATGATTTATCAGTAAAAAAGGTTGATTTAGATAATTTAGTAAATAAAAATAATAATACTGTTTCAAATATTGAAGTAAGACTAATAAGTTTTCAAAAAGAAGAAGCATTCCTAGAAGCGTTAAAGAGATTGCAAAAAGAACTGGGGTAATGGTATGAAGTTTAATATAGTTACATTTGGATGTAAAGTTAATCAATATGAATCAAATATGATGAAAGAACGCATGCTTTCATCAAATTTTTTCTATGTGGAAAATATAAGTGAAGCTAATATAATTGTTGTAAATACTTGTTCAGTTACTAACGTAGCTGATAAAAAGTGTTTAAAAATGATTAGAAGAATCAAAAGAGAATATCCAAATTCAATTTTAGTAGTTGCAGGTTGCAGTAGTCAAAATAAACAAGAAATATATGAAAATTTAGATATAGATATTTTAATAGGTAATAAAGATAAATCAAAGATTGATATATTATTAAAAGAATATATAAAAACCCATAAAAGATATGTAAAGTTTTATAATGATCGAAAACTTGATTTTGAAGATATGCTAATTAGTGATTATAACCATATCAGAGCATTTATTAAAATTGAAGATGGATGTGATAATTTCTGTAGTTATTGTATTATTCCTTATGTTCGAGGAAGTGTAAGATCAAAAAACTTTGAAACAGTAATTAAGGAAGCAAAATTACTTACTCAAAAAGGACATAAAGAAATAGTGTTAACAGGTATTCATACAGGACATTACATGGATAACGATTACGATTTAACAGACCTTATAAATGAATTATCAAAAATTGAAGATTTATTAAGAATAAGAATATCAAGTATTGAAATAACTGAATTAAATGATAAGTTTTTAAATATGTTAAGTACAAATAAAAAAGTATGTGATCACTTGCATATTCCATTACAAGCTGGTAGTGATGAAATTTTAAAAAAGATGAATCGTAAGTATGATTTAAAATACTATGAAGAAAAAATAAAGAAAATTAGAATGATTAGACCTGATATATCTATAACAACGGATATAATCGTAGGTTTTCCTTATGAAACAGATAAATTATTTAATGAAACATTAGAATTTTCTAGAAAAATGAACTTTAGTAAAATCCATGTCTTTCCATATTCAATTCGTCTAGGAACAAGTGCAGCTAATATGCCTAATCAAGTAGATGAAAGTATAAAAAAAGAAAGAGTTAAAAAACTAATGGATTTAAGTGAAACAATGGAAAAAGAATATTACAATAAATTTGTTGGTAAAGAACTTGATATTTTAGTAGAAGAGTGCGATAATAATGTAAGTATTGGTCACTCTAGTAATTACTTAATGATAAGATTAAATGAAAAACTAGAAGTAGGTCAAATATATAAAAGGATTATATGAATTACATTAAAGGTAAATTAAAAAAACTTATATTTTATAGTAAAGAAAGTGGCTTTGTAGTCGCTTTATTTCGCGTTAAAGAGTCTAATTTAAAAGAGATTGAAGTAAATAAAACCATAACTATAACAGGTTCATTTTTAGATCCGAGTATAGATGTACCTATGACTTTATATGGTAGTTATAAAAAAAATGATAAATGGGGCATGCAGTTTGTGGTAGATTCCTATGAAGTAGAAAAACCAACCACTAAAGAAGCTATTGAAGAATTTTTATCTAGTCCTTTCGTCGAAGGCTGTGGTGAAGTAACGGCTAAAAGAATCGTAGAAGCATTTGGTGAAAAAGCCCTTGATATAATAAAAAATGATAAAGATAAATTACTATTAATCGAAGGAATAACAGATAAAAGAAAAGAAAAGATATATGCTTCACTAATTAATTATGATAAAAGTGGAGATACAATTATTAAGTTACAAAATTTAGGATTTTCTCCCGTAGAATGCTACAAAATATATAATTATTTTAAAGCTGATATTGATTATGTTTTAGAAAACAATTTTTATTTAATAAGTGAAATAATTGATTTTAGAAAAGTAGATAGCATTTATGTAAATGCTTATGGAGATAAAACAGATGCTAGGGTATACGCATGTATTTTAGAAAGTATGAAATTGTTATCTTTTACAAATGGTGATACCTATTATTATGCTGAAGAAGTAAAAAAAGAATTACTAAAAGAATTTTTTATAGAGCTTACCGAAGATGTTTTTAACGAATGTTTAGATTATCTTGAAAAGAACAATGATGTAGTTTGTGTAGAAAAAAGAATATACCTAAAGTCGTACTATGAAAAAGAAATAAGTATTGCAATGAATTTAAAAAAGATAGATAGTAAAGCTCCGAAGATGTTTTATAATATAGACGAAAAATTAAAAGAATTAGAAGAAAAACTTAAAATAAATTATAATGAAACTCAAGAAAAAGCAATAAAAGGTGCCTTAAATAATAATATAACTATTATCTCGGGAGGCCCAGGAACCGGTAAAACAACAATTATAAATGCCATTGTTAAACTATATATTGAAAAAGAAAAATTAGGGTCTGCAGATATTATGGAAACTATAGCGCTTTTAGCCCCGACTGGTAGAGCTGCCAAAAAAATGAATTCATCTACAGGAATACCAGCATATACAATACATAGATATTTAAAGTGGTATAAAGATAGTAATGAGTTTGTTTATAATGAGTTCAATAAAACTCATCACAAATTAATTATTGTTGATGAAGTAAGTATGATTGATGTTGATTTATTTAACGCTTTATTAAATGGAATCAATAGTAATATTAAACTAATTCTTGTCGGAGATACATTTCAACTCCCAAGCGTAGGGCCTGGTCTTGTTTTAAATGAACTCATAGAAAGTGATTATTTTAATTATATACCGTTAAATCAAATTTATCGTCAAAGCGATAACTCTTATATTCCTTTTTTAGCTAAAGAAATAAAAAACAATGATTTAAGCGAAGAATTTCTAACTAAAAAAGACGACTATAACTTTGTAAATGTAGATTCAAGTAATATAAAGAAAGCCATAATGCAGATTACAAATTACTCTTTAAGTAAAGGTCTTGACGAAAGAAATGTTCAAGTATTAGCACCAATGTATAAGGGAGATGCAGGAATAGATGCATTAAATGTTATTTTGCAAAATATATACAACCCAAGTAAAAGAAATAAAGAAGAAGTAATATATGGAGATTTTATTTATAGAGAAGATGACAAAGTTCTTCAACTAGTTAATGATTTAGATAATAATGTATTTAATGGCGATATTGGTTTTATTGAAAGAATAACAGGTAACAAAATAATAATCGATTTTGATGGTAATAAAGTTGAGTATGAAAAAAAAGATTTAAAAAACATTAAACATGCCTATGCTATAAGTATTCACAAAAGCCAAGGTAGTGAATTTATGCATGTTATAATGCCAATAAGCACCAGTTACTATAAAATGCTTTATAATAAATTAATCTATACTGGTGTAAGTAGAGCAAAAAAGAGCTTAACTCTTGTGGGAGATCCTACCGCTTTCCAAAGAGCAGTTAATAATAATTATTCATCAAGTAGAAAAACAAGTTTGAAAGAACAAATAAGTATAGTATATAATAAATAAATTTGTTCATAATAGTACCAGAGGTGGAAAAATGAAAAATATGTTAAAAGCCGTTGGGGTACTTGGTGCTATGGCAGCTATCGGTGGTGGTATTTATTTAATGCAAGATAAAAAAACAATGAAAAAAGCTGGCAAAAAAGTAATTAGTGCCATGGATAGTGCAGAAAGCATGATAGCAAAGAAAATAAACTAAAAAAGGATAAAAAACTATCCTTTTTTTCGTGCCAAATGGCAATCACATTCATATTCATTAATTGCTCTTTGCTTTTCATCATCGATTTTTTTATACATCATAGCTTGTAACTTTTCTTTAATTTCTGGTATTCTTTTGGGTACATTAAACGGATCTACATAAAATTCTTTTCTAAACAAAGGTGCATACAAAGTTTCATTTAATAAAAATCCATCAATATCAAGTGTTCCAAATAAAGAAACTATTCCATTTTTAACAACAATATCTTCTCGACATATAAAATTTTGTTCTTCTTTATCAAATATTATTTTTGTAAAAGAATCAGACATTTCTAAGTTGTGTTCAAAAGAATAAATAAAATCTTTATATAATCCTGGAATAATCAATTCTTTAAAAGGCAATAAGTCTTTATTAAATAAATTGCCATAATCTTTTTTAATTAGAAATTTTTCTATTTGAATATACTTCTTTTCTTGATAACAATGAAAAAATAATAAAGTATACCCATTCATTTTCGTACTTGGTTCACTTTTTTCTTTTTCAATAATAGCAAAATTTTCATCATCTAACCATTTAAAAATAAATTTACCTTTATGAAAATACAAAACAACTTCATTTGCATCCTTAACTTTTATTGTATCCTTATCAATAATAACTCTTAAATTCATCTTTGGTATTATAGTTTCTGTCATACAAATCTCCTTTTTTCTTCATATTATAGCATACACCTTATAATATGACAATTTTTTTTCATTTTTTGTGCTAGTATAAATTTGGTGATGATATGAAAAAGTATTTAAAAATTCTTGGAGTAGCAATTATATTCGGTGGTTTATTAGCTTATCTTTTTTATTATGATATTAATAAAGAAGTAAGAGCTATATCAAAAAAAGAAGAAGTTATAACGCTCTTTCAAGTCGGGGTATTTAAAGATTACAATAATGCTGCGTTTTTTTCAAAAACTTTTCCATCTAGTTTAATATACAAAGATAATAATTATTATAGAGTAATCATTGCTATAAGTTATCACGAAGAAACAAAATTAAAATTAGAATCAATATATCAAAATAGTGAGATAGAATACTATGAAAAAGAAATAAGGATTAATAAAGATTTTATTGAAAAAATAAGTAATTATGAATCAATAATTTTAAAAAGTAATAAAGAAGAAGTAATAAATAATGTTAACAATAGTATTTTAAATATTTTTTCATCATATATTAATTAATTTTATCCATAATAAAAGTATGATAAAAAAATATAAAGATTACATTTTATTACTAATAATATTTTTATTATTTATATTCTCAGGAAGTATAAATAGATTTTTAATTGCCATAAATCCTAATTTAGATACTAAAAATATTGAATTAAATTATGATAAATATTTAAAAGATGAACTAGATAATATCAAGAAGATAAATAATATAGAGTTTAACGATGATTTAGATTTACAAGTAAGCAGAGTTAAATATCGTAATGTTTATGAATATTCTGATACACTAACTATTTATAAAGGATTTAAAAATAATGTTTTTGTAAACGATGTTGTTTTAAATAATGATGGTCTTATAGGAATTGTAACTAAAACCTATGATTATTATTCTATTGTAACATTAATAACTAATAAAAATAGTAATATATCTGTTAAAATAAATGATGCTATAGGTATTCTTAAAACCATTAATAATACTTTGGTAGTTACCAATATAAATAATTATGAAAAAGTAAATGTTGATGATGAAATATATACATCTGGACTTGGTAATTTACCAGATAATATTTATATAGGCAAAGTAAAAAGTATTAATTTAAATAATACAGAAATAGAAAAAGTGATTGAAGTAAACATAAATGATAGATTAGAAAAATTAGACTATTTGTTTATAAGGAGTAATCATGATTAATGTTTTTCTAGATTGCCTAATATATAATTTTACTCCTTATAAATCATTTTTCTTTCTATCAAATATTAATAATAAAAGTATAATTTATAATATTGCAACGGGTTTATTTATAGATATATTTATTATTCATACATATTTTCTTAATACTATATTTATTATTTTATTATACATATTACATAAAGTAATTAAGATAAATTATTATAATATTATAAATTATTATTTATTTAATATAACAACAGTTTTTATCTACTATAATATATTTTCTAGCCTATACAATTTTAAAAATATCTTTTTTAATATGTTTATTATAAATAGTATATTTATTCTTTTATGTTATATGAAAGATACCAAGAGCATAAAATTATACAGGTGAGATAATGGACGAATATATAATTGATGCTAAAAAAAGAAGAAATAAAAAAAGTTTTAATGTTAATAAAAAAAGTATTAAAAATTTTATATCCAAGTTTTTACTTGCCATAATATTTTTTTTATCTAGTATAATATTTACTAATATAAATGATAAAAATTTATTATTATATAAAGAATATGTCTTAACAGAAAATCTACCTTTTACCAAAATAAAAGGTTGGTATGAAGAATTATTCGGAGAAGTATTACCTAAGGATGATAATAATAAAATGGTTATAAAGGGTCATTTAGTTTATAAAAATATTGAAAATTATAAAGATGGTGAAGTCTTAACTTTAACCACGAACACTTTAATAAATAGTCTTCAAAGTGGGATAGTAGTCTATTGTGGAGAAAAAGATGATTATAAAAATACTGTTATTATCCAAGGGATAGATGGGGTAGATATTTGGTATGGAAATTTAACTAATGTCTCAGTTAAATTATATGATTATGTTGAAAAAGATAAATTAATTGGTGAAACAAATAGTGATTTACTTTATTTAGTTATTAAGAAAGATAATAATTTTCTAAAATATGAAGATTATCAAACTGGATTATAGTACCATTTTCATTCTTTTAATCTTACTTTTATGTGGATATATAAGAATAAGTTTAATTATAATGTTTATTGTTTTATTCCATGAACTAGGACATGTTTTAGTATGTTTATTTTTTAAATATAAAATAATTAATATAACAATATATCCTTTTGGTGGTATAACTAAAATAGAAAAAGATATAAATACTGATCCGAGCAAAGAATTAATTCTAGCTTTTGCTGGAATATTTATGCAAATAATATTAATATTTATAGTAAAGTTATTTTCTATTCATGATTATGAATTGTTTTTAAAATATAATTATAGTATCATGTTATTTAATTTGCTTCCCATTATTCCTTTAGATGGAAGTATTATAGTTAAAAGTATTTTAAACAAGTTTTTTTCATTTAAAAAATCATATGTTTTATACATTATAATAAGTATTATATCCGTTTTTTTATATGTAATAATTAATTATAAGTATAGTATAAATAATTATTTGATAATAGGTATATTTATATATAAAATATATTATTCTATTAAAGAATATAAATTTATTTATAATAAATTTTTACTTGAAAGATATTTAAAAAAATATAAATTCAATTACATAAGTACTAAAAAGGGAAATTTAGATATATTAAAACTAGATACATATCAATATTTTAAAGAAGATGAAAAAATAGTAAGTGAAGCTAAAAAACTAGAAGAAAGGTTTGACAAATACAAGTATTTTTGATAAAATTAATATGTTTTTAAGTAATTTCTTAAAAAACCACACAGAAAAGGTTATAAAACTAGTAGTTACCTTAATGGCGCGACTTCAAAAAATATAAGGAGGTATGAAATGAAAGCTATATTTGAAACTGGTGGAAAACAATATTATGTTTCTGTTGGGGATACTATTTTTGTTGAAAAATTAGATGCAGAAGTAGGAAGCGATGTTACATTTGACAAAGTTTTATTTGCAGATGGTAAAGCTGGAAACCCATATGTTGATGCGAAAGTTGTGTGTACTGTTGAAAAACATGGAAAAAACAAAAAGATTAAAGTGTTTAAATACAGACCAAAGAAAAAATATCGTAAGACTCAAGGTCATAGACAACCATATACTAAATTAGTTGTTAAGAAAATTGGTTAATGATAAAAGTTAATATCAAAAATAATATCATTATTATAACTGGACATGCAGGATATGATGATTTTGGAAAAGATATTGTGTGTGCATCAGTATCATCAATTGTTATTACGAGTATTAATTTATGTTTAAGATTTAATAAAGAAAGTATTAAATATAAAGAAGAGAAAGATAAATTAACAATTGAAATATTAAGTAATGATGATAATATTACATTAACAATAGAAAATATGCTTATGATGCTTGAAGAACTTGCATCGACATACAAAAAAAATATTAAAATAATTAAGGAGGAAATATAATGAATTTCATGAAGTTAAATATCCAATTATTTGCTCATGTTAAGGCTCAAGGTTCTACTAAAAATGGTAGAGACTCAGCAGGTCGTAGACTTGGTGCTAAAGCTGCAGATGGTGAGACAGTATCAGCTGGATCAATCCTTTATCGTCAAAGAGGAACAAGAATTTATCCAGGTACAAATGTTGGAATAGGTAAAGATGACACATTATTTGCAAAAGTAACTGGTGTTGTTAAATATGAAAGACTAGGAAAGAATAAGAAAAAGGTAAGCGTATACGAAGCATAAGTATTCGCTTTTTTAATACGGAGGGTTTATGAAATACGATAATGAATTATTTCTTTTAAGCGAATTTTTTTCACACAATACAATAAATAAAAAAGATAGCAGAGAAATATCTGATAAAAAAAGAAAATTATTTAGAATAGTATTAAAGGAATTTAGAAAAGAAACAAATTTGCAAGAGGGATTTTGCAAAATAAAGTTTATGGATCGTTTCTGGGGTGAATGTGACAAAGGTTATACTTTAGTTAAAGAATTGGTTGAAAATGATGCTTTTAAAAGTTTTTCAAAAGATTACTTAATTTATATAACGGATTTTTCAAATTTTTATGATGACTCACATTCTAGTTTCTATGAATTAACTTGGGATTATCAAACTTATTTTGAATTTATGAGATATCATAAAATCATCAAAGAATTAATGGAAATGCCTGAAAATGTTCAAAACCTAGCAGTTGAATCTATTGGAAGCACAATTGAATCTGCAAAACAAAAGCTTGAAACTAATAAAAGTCTTTGTCCTAAAATTGGGCATAGTGTTAGTAAATGGCATAAAATGGAAGGCGAAAATGGTAAGTCTCCATTCTGGTATGGAACATGCACAAAGTGTGGAGAAACTCAAATTACTAGAAAAGATCCAAATGGAATAAAATTAGAAAGAAACAAAAAATAAAACTCGTAACAGAGTTTTATTTTTCGTAAATTGAAAATAGAACAGAAGCTGGACATTTAGAAAT